>ENA-ORBV01000500-ORBV01000500.1-microbial-mat-metagenome-genome-assembly--contig:-NODE-500-length-89975-cov-14.365548_pt1 | contig 89975 bp, 77 predicted proteins | sample MGYA00237777_ERZ505514 | MGnify/ENA primary metagenome ERZ505514 (study PRJEB26160, sample SAMN06269048) | microbial mat metagenome | isolation source: Oligotrophic lake microbial mat | place...
CTCTCTATTCGTCGGCAGCGTCAGATGTGTATAAGAGACAGGTCTCTTGTTGATGGTGTCCGTTTTGCGGACGGTGGCCGCATTGGGGGCTGTTTCTTCTTTCTCTGGGGCTCGTTTTTCAGGCTTCACCTGCCTTGAATTGGCTTGTAGGCAAGGTTTCGTCCGCCTCGGCCACCGCTGACGTGGACGAAACCGTGCCTCGAAGCCCATTCACGCGAGTGAAGCAAGAAACCAGAACCCCCGGTCCTCGTTGAAACGAAAAATCGAACCCCTTCAAAGCCTCACCCTCAACCCAATCAACAAACAAAAAATGCTATCCAAACGCCTAATCCCCTGCCTGGACGTCCGCGACGGCCACGTCGTCAAAGGCGTCAATTTTCGCGACCACGTCGTCATGGGTGGCATCGATGAACTAGCGATACGCTATCGCGACGAAGGCGCGGATGAGTTGGTGTTTTATGACATCACTGCCAGCCCGGAGGCGCGCTCGGTGGATCGCGCGTGGGTGGAGCGGGTGGCGAGGATGATCGACATTCCGTTTTGCGTGGCGGGTGGGATTCGCTCGGTGGCGGAGGCGCGGGCGGTGTTGCATGCGGGGGCGGACAAGATCTCGGTGAATTCGCCGGCGCTGGAGCGGCCCGCTTTGATCCACGAGTTGGCCGATGCGTTTGGCGTGCAGTGCGTGGTGGTGGGGATCGACAGCTTGCGTGACGCTGATGGTGAGTGGCGGGTGCGCCAGTACAGTGGTGATCCCCAGTTGACGCGCGCGCTGGGCAAGCGAACGCTAGATTGGGTGCTGGAAGCACAGGCGTTGGGCGCTGGTGAGATCGTGCTGAATTGCATGGGCAGCGACGGCGTGCGCGATGGCTATGATCTGGCTCAGCTGATCGCTGTGCGCACGTTGTGTCAGGTGCCGTTGGTTGCGTCGGGCGGCGCGGGCGTTGCACAGCATTTCGCCGATGTGTTCCAGCTTGCCGATGTCGATGCGGCATTGGCGGCCAGCGTCTTCCACGCCGGAACGGTTCGGATTCCGGCACTCAAGCAGTGGCTAATCGGCCAAGGCATCGAGGTACGACATGGCAACTGAGGGTCTGTTTTTGCGAGAATTTGAAGCGCTGGCCTGGGACAAGCAGGACGGCCTGTTGCCAGCGGTGGTTCAAGACGCTGAAACGCGGCGGGTTCTGATGCTTGGGTACATGAATCAAGAGGCCTTGGCGGCCACGCTTGCCTGCGGAAAAGTCACTTTTTTCAGTCGCAGCAAGGGTCGGCTATGGACGAAGGGCGAATCCAGTGGTCACTACTTGGATCTGGTCTCGATCGAGTCCGATTGCGACAATGACACCTTGCTGGTGCAGGCGCGGCCGCAAGGCCCGACGTGTCACCTCGACCGCGTGAGCTGCTTTCCGGCGGCGCCCTCGGACTTTCTGGCGGAGTTGAACAGCTTGATCGCCAAGCGGCATGCCTTGCGGCCGCTGGGCAGCTACACCACGCGCTTGTTCGAGGCAGGCGTGCTGAAGATTGCGCAAAAGGTGGGCGAGGAGGGCGTCGAAACCGCGCTTGCGGGTGCCGCCCAAGACGACACGGCGCTGCTTGGCGAGAGCGCCGATTTGCTCTATCACCTGGTCGTACTGTTGCGGTCACGTGGTTTGGGGCTCGGCCAAGTGGTGGAGTTGCTGCAAGTGCGTCACGGGTTGTCGACTGCCGCCAACGCAAGTTCAGATCACTGATGCCGTTGAGGCTTCGGCGAGGACCTGTCGCAACATCCGGCGGCGTGGGTCCAAGGAGCTTCAGTATGCGAATCGTTTTGCTGTTGCTGATACTGCTGCCATGGTCGGTGCACGCGGCGGATCGAACCGTCGAGGCGGCTGGTGTGATTCGCGAATGGACCGATGGACGCGTCGGCAAACCCGTCGCAAACGTGTTGGTCTCGAATGGCGTCGAGGTGGTGCGAACCGATCGCAGGGGTCGCTACCGGATTCACCTGTCAGCGCAGCAGACGGTATTCGTGATCAAGCCGGCTGCATATGCAGCGGTAGTTGACGGCAGTCAAGGGGAGCGGTTCTGGCGACATTATTTTCCTGAAGGCTCACCACCCCTGCGCTATGCGGGAATCGAGGTCACTCGCGGGCGTGTCAGCCAGCTGGATTTTTTCCTGCGTCCACGGCTCACAACCATAGCGGCGAGTGGACTTGAGGTGCTGGTGTTCGGCGATCCGCAGCCGAAGACGGCGACCCAGGTCGACTATTACCTGCGCGACATCATTGAGCCCATCGCCGCAGGTGTGGCCGGGTCAAAGCGGGCGGAGTCTGACAATGACAGTTCAGCCCATCGTGTCTCCGTCGCAGATCTTGGCCTGACCCTTGGTGACGTCGTTCATGACGATCTGAGTCTGTTGCCGCTGATCAAACAAGCCACCGCGCGGCTGGGCGTGTCATGGCTTTACGCGCCAGGCAACCACGACATCGATTTTGATGCCCAAAGCGACGAGGACTCGCTGCTCAGCTACCGCCACGTGTTTGGTCCGGACACGCTGGCCTGGGAGGAGCCACAGGCAAGTTTCATCATGCTCGACGATGTCATCTATCAGCCTTTACAGACGCCGACCTACATCGGCGGGCTGCGCGAGTCGCAGTTCACTTTTCTGGCGGCATATCTGGCGACGCTTGATCCCAGCAAGCGGCTGGTCATCGGCGCGCACATTCCGTTCTTCGATCCTGATCCGGCGCAGCCTTCATTTCGACAGGCTGATCGTGAGCGCTTGTTTGCGCTGTTGGCCAAGTTCCAAAACGTCTTGCTGCTGACCGCGCATGGCCACGTGCAGCGGCACTATTTTCATGCCGAGAAAGACGGTTGGCTCGGCGCGCAGCCGCTTCACGAGTACAACGTGGGGGCGACCTGTGGCGGATTCTGGACTGGAGCCAAGGACGCTTATGGCATTCCCGACGCGCTGATGAACGACGGCACGCCCAACGGCTATGCCACCCTTTTGATCGCCGAAGATGGCAGTTATGGATTGCGTTGGCACGTAGCGCGCGATCCCGATCACTCCGGCATAGCCTTGCATGCGCCGCGCGTGTTGCGACGTGGCGCTTGGCCGGAAGTCGGCTTGTACGCCAACGTCTTTATGGGGACGGACGACAGCGTGGTGGAGTTCCGCATTGACGATGGCGGTTGGCAACCCATGCAGCGCGTTGAGCGCGCCGATCCGCGGCTGTTGGCGATCAATCTTGCCGATGATGCGGCGGCCCAGCCGATCAGCGATGAGCGTGCACCGGAAGCAGGAATATCCGCGCACTTGTGGCGCGTATTTTTGCCCACGGATTTGGCCGCAGGCGAACATCGAGTGGAAGTTCGCAGCGTTGATCGCTGGCGCGGTGAGTTGCGAGCAACGACGCGCTATCGCTTGGTGGAGCCTGCCCAAGCCAACTAGCCACCGCTGGATCCGGGCCGCGGCGGGCCAACGTATCGAAGTCCAAGGCTCTTGTGGGAGCGGCGGAAGCCGCGATATGCAGCATCGAGTGACCGACTTATCGCGGCTTCCGCCACTCCCACAAGAGCGGGGTGGTGTGATGGCCTGATCAAGCAGTTTTGCAATCAGCCCAGCTCCCTGAGTTCCGCAAACGACTCAATTCGCCGATGCCCGTTGGCCGCAGCGCCCTCGCGCGGCATCGGATAGTCCTCGCGTCGATCCACCAGCACGGTCTGCATGCCCGTCGCGCCGGCGGCATCAAGTTCCTCCACCACGTCGGACAGAAACACGACCTGGTCGGCTGCAACCTGCAAGTCAGCCGCGATTCGTCGATAGCTGTCCGCCTCGCGCTTGCCGCCGATCTCGGTGTCGTAGTGGCCGCTGAACAGCGGCAGCAAATCGCCGGCCTCGCTGTGTGCAAAAAAGAGTCGCTGTGCGGCCACCGAGCCCGACGAATACACGTAAAGGTGGTGTCCCGCCGTGTGCCACTTGCGCAAACACGCGGACGCATCGGCATAGACGTGGGCGCGGTATTCACCAGCGGCATAACCTTCCTGCCACAGCAGTCCCTGCAACGCCTTCAAGGCGGTGTGCTTGCGGTCGGCGTCGATCCAGCTCTGCAGCAGCAAAACGACGGCGGCATCATTCTTGGCAACGTTGGCTGGCAGCTCGAGCGCTGCGGTGTCCAGCCACTTGCGAACCTCGGGCTGCTGTCCATGCGTGCGAACAAACTCCGGCAGGGCAGCGCGGGCGTAGGGAAACAGTACGTCTTTGACGAAAGAAATACTGCTGGTGGTGCCTTCGATATCGGTGAGGATGATCGTCACGGGCGGACTCAAGCGGCTTCCGGCTGGTAGCGCGGGAAGCGCTCAGCGATGGGTTCGCCCGTGAAGTTGGCGACCCAACCGGCGGGATTGGTGAAGATGCGGATCGCGGTAAAGCGCGGTGCCGCACCCATGTCGAACCAATGCCGCGTTCCCGCCGGCACGCCGATCAAGTCGCCGCGCTCACACAGCACCTCATAGACGCGTTCGCCGAGGTGCAAGGTAAACAAGCCGGAGCCAGCAACGAAAAAGCGCACCTCATCCTCGGCATGCGTGTGCTCGTTAAGGAATTTGGCGCGCAATTGCTCGCGATCCGGGTGCTCGGGATGCAGACTGATCACATCAAAGGCCTGGTAGCCACGTTCCCCAAGCAAACGGTCAATGTCAGATCGGTAGGCGGCGATCACGCTGTCTGCCGTTGCGTCATCGGCGACGGGTGTCGCCGCTGTCCACTTCTCGAAGCGGATGCCAACACCCACCAGTTGCTCGGCGATCAATGCGTGTTCGTGGCTTGAAAATTCGGCTTGATCCGGCGTTTGCTCGGCAAAAATTCGCAGTCGGCTCATGGGCTTCGCTGTTGGCTCGTGGTCGGATAGGGCTCAGGCGATGTGCGACCGCAGACGTCGCAAATCAAGCTCGCAATCGATCATGAATTCGATGGCTTCGATGTGACGCATCGCCTCGGCACCGTCGCGTCCCCAGGCATACAACCCGTGGCCGGCAATCAGGTAACCCCAGCGGCAGCCTGCATCCAGGTGCAGATCAACGGCGGCCGCCAGCGATGGCATGTCTTGCGAGTTCGAGAGCACCGGAATATCGATCACGGCGTCGTGGCTGACGTTGCCGGCAAGAGCCTTCAACAGCTCATAGCCGGCCAGTCGCAGGTGGCCGCTGTCGGCGTACAACAACGAAGCCACGGTCTGAGAACGAGAGTGCGTGTGCAGCACGCAGCCGATATCGGGAAAGCGGCGATACAGCTGGGTGTGCAACAGAGTTTCCGCCGACGCGGTTTGTTCGGTGGCAACGCCTTGGCCTTTCCAGTCGACGGCCATGAAATCGGCCTCGTTCAAGCGACCTTTGTCGCGCCCGGAGACGGTGATGGCGGCGTGGCGCTCATCAATGCGCATCGAAAAATTACTGCTCGTGGCGGGTGTCCACCCGCGCGCAGACAGCACCCGCGTCATCTCGATGAGTTGTCGTGCGCAATCGTGAAAGCGGGAAGCGGAGAAGGGAAGGGTGGCCATCGGTCGAGTTTAGCGCAGGCCAAACCATCTGTCGGTGACGAGGGTCTGTAGACATATATGGCCCGGCCCGGTCCATATATGCCGACAGGCCCTAGCCACTCACCACCCGGTGTTCAAGCCAAGCGGCAAGCTCACTGGCCGGCATCGGCCGCGCCAGCAGGAAGCCCTGCATCGCCGGGCAGCCAATCTCGCACAAGCGACGGCGTTCGTCTTCGGTTTCGACGCCCTCGGCGACGGTGTCGAGGCCGAGGTCACGACTGAGTGCGACGATGTGGCGCACCATCACTTCATCACCCCGCTGCAGCGGAGTGACGAAGCTGCGGTCGATCTTGAGCCCCTTGATGGGCAATTGCCGCAGGCGATCCAGTGAAGAAAAGCCGGTACCAAAATCGTCCAAACAGAATTCCGCACCTTTCTCCACCAAGCGGTGCATCAGAGGCACGACGCCGGACTCGTGGGTGGCGACTAGGCTCTCGGTGATCTCCAGCCGCAAGGCATTGAGTGGTAGACCGGCAGCGCCCACCGCCGCGAGCAAGTCTGCCTCGATATCCCCGTCGACGAATTGGCCGATGGACAGATTGACACCGCAACGCAAGCGCGGGTGACGATGGCGGAGACCGGCCAAGGCTCGGCATGCGCCCGCCAGAACCGCGCGGCCGAGGCTGCTGATTTGCGAGCTGCTTTCCGCCACGCGAATGAACTCAATCGGTTCGACAACCTCGCCATCGTGGGTCCAGCGGCAGAGCGCTTCTAGGCCAAGCACGTGGCCGTTGCGGCCATCAATCACGGGTTGGAAGTAGACCTGCAAGTCGTCGTTGGCGATAGCCAAGCGCAGGGCTTGCTCCAGCAGCAGCTGGCGAGCTGCGTCGGTTTGCATGCTGTCGCGGAATGCCACCAGACGATTGCGACCTTCGCGTTTGGCGGCAAGCATGGCGAGGTCAGCCCGGCGTTGCCAGTCGTGCGCAGTCATGCCGGTAACCCCTTCGGCAATGCCGGCCGATACACCGAGGTTCATGGTCCGGCGGTCGAGGTTGATTGGCAGAGCCACGCACTTTTGCAGCTTGCTGAAGAAATCGCCGGCGTCGCCTGCGCGCAGGTCGTACAGCAGCAGGGCGAACTCGTCGCCACCCAGACGCGCCAAGCAGTCGTTTGGGCGCAGCAGGGCGCGCAGGCGCTTGCCCACCTCGCACAGCGCGGCATCACCGGCGGAGTGACCAAGGCCGTCGTTGATCAGCTTGAAGCCTTCGACGTCGACCAACATCAGGCTGATGGGTGTGTGCGGGTGATTGCGGGTGTGATTAAGCGCCTGTGCGAGGCGTTCGCCGATGTAGCGGCGATTGCCAAGTCCGGTCAACGCATCATGAGTGGCGACATACTCGAGACCGCGGCGGCAAGTTGCGATTTCTTCTTTTTGCGCGATCAGCATGTTTGCCAAGCGGTCGACCTCGGTGTCGCCGGTGGCTTGCCAGGGCACGGGGTTGGCGTTCGCTTCCTCTTCTCGTTGCAGCAGTGCAGCAAGCGCTGCAAATCGAGCTCGCAACTGGATTCGCAGCAAACGCTCGACTGAAAAGCCCGCGACCACTATCAGCACGGCCGCCGTGACCAACAGCGAAACCAACAATGCAGTGGACAATCCGGGGAGCCAGGCAGCGACCAGCATTCCGGCAGCGAGCGCTGGAAAAGCCGCGATCAGCAGCACGGCCTGCACTTTGCGAACCAGCAAGCGTAACGACTTCAAATCAGACATCCAGTGGTGGCAACGACGCGCACTCCGCGTTGGCAGCGCAGAATACGACGTTGCCCGCGAGCTGCGGAGGCCGTCGGGTATCCGCGCAATCGCACGGCACAAACCTCACGAATTGTCCGCGCTGGTCACCGGAGTCGTCGCCAGCAAGCGCTCGAGCGTGGCCATTGCCACAGGCTTGGCGATGTAATCGTCCATGCCAGCGCGCAGGCAGCGCTCGCGCTCACCGGGTTCAGCATGAGCGGTAACTGCAACGATTCGTAACGCAAGCTGTGGCCAACGTGCACGAATGCGACGCGCGGTCTGATAGCCGTCCAATTCGGGCATCTGACAGTCCAGCAGCAACAGATCGAAGGTGTGCTCCGCCAGCAGTTCGATGGCGCGCATACCGCTTTCGGCTGTCGTTGTGTTGGCTCCGAGTGAGCTGACCTGCAGTTCCAACAATTCGCGATTCATCTCGATATCGTCAACTACCAGCACGCGCAGGTCGCTTTGCACCTGCAGTTCGTAGTTGGACTCGACCGGCACCGCGAGCGTCGACGGGTCGGCAAATTCCAATGGAAGTTGTACACAAAATGTGGAGCCAACGCCCAGTGTGCTTTCGACAGTGATTCGACCATCCATCGCCTTGACGACCTCGTTGATGATCGCAAGACCCAAGCCAGTGCCAGCGAAACGCCGACTGTGTTGCGATTCGACTTGGTAGAACGCCTCGAAGATGCGCGAGAACTGGTCTGTGGGAATACCGATGCCGCTGTCGCGCACGCGAATCAGCAAGGCGAGATCTTCGCTGTCGTCCAGTTCCAGCACCACTTCGCCGCGCTCGGTGAATTTCAGCGCGTTGCCCACCAATCCCATCATGATTTGCCGGATGCGGGCACGATCACCGATGCGAGCGGCGTGCAACTCGCGCGGAATCTCTACCCGCAGCGCGATCTGCCGGGATCCGGCCAGCGGCTGCAAAGCGCCGCACACCATCGCGGCCTCGGCGGCCACATCAAACGGTACCGGCTGCAAGGTCAAGCCGCTGGACGCTCGGCCGAGTTGCAGAATGTCGTCAACCAGAACCAGCAAGGCTTCTGCCGCGCCAAGCTGGGTTTTCAACAAGCCGCGTTGCGAGTCGCTCAACGGCTGCGAGCGCAGCAACAACTCGGTGGTACCGATGATGCCGTTTAGTGGCGTGCGGATTTCATGACTGGTATTGGTCAACATCCGCGTCTTCGCCTCAGCGGCTTGCCAGGTCGCACTCATGGCCTCTTGCAGGCGCTTGGTTTGCTTCTCCAGATAGCGCTCGCGCGCCTCGGCCTCGGCCGCTAAAATCCGATTCGAAGCTTCAAGCGTGTCGGCGGCACGTCGTTCATTCATCAACATCGCCTCGGCGCTTTGGATACTGGCTTCAATGGCGCCGTAAACGCCGATCCAATCGCGCGCGGCTCCGCTTGGTAGGGGCGGCAGGCGGGCACCACCCGCAACGCCGATCTCGATCAACGCCAGCGCCCGAGAGAGCCTTAGCAGCGGCTCGTTGGCACGCAATACCGCACGGCGAAGCCGCGCGTGCAGCCAAAGCCAGAGCCCCACTGAAAGTGCCAGAAGGGCTAAACAGGCTGCCGCAACAGCGCCTCCCGGTCCGGCCAATAGCGCCGAGTTGCCGGTCAATGCCCAACTCAAAGCTACCCCAATCAACAACGTGGACGTGACGAATGCCAGCCACGGGATGGTCACCACGCGGCGCCAGCTGGCGGCGTAGTCAGCGCTCGAGTCTGCTCCCATCATCGCAGCCATGTCAGCGAATCCAACATAATTTCACATCGCCTCTGGAATGGTTGGCGCACGCATTCATGAAAAGTCCGGGCTAAGTCAGACAGGCTGCCAGATGTGTTTTGGAGGGTTGCTGACATGGGGTCCAGAAACTGTTGGGAGGAGCAAAAATTGACGAACGGCGCAAACTTGATGATGAGACCTGTGGCGGTTGCGGTTAAAGTTTGTAAAATCAAGTCCCGTCATCCTCTCGGAACAGTTTCGGCGAAATGATCAACATCGGCTTGATAGAAGATGACCCGATCCACCGCGCGCTGGTCACTGTCACCTTGGAGCGCGCCAACTTCGGCGTGGTTTCTTTCGGTTCCGCGCATGAGTTCAATCGCCGCAGCGTCGGCGATATTGATCTGATTCTGCTGGATTGGCAGTTGCCAGGCGAAAGTGGCATCGATTTTCTGCGCACCTTGAGGGCGGGTGAAACCAGCACCCGCATGCCAGTGATCTTTCTGACCGGCCACGGCGAAGAAGAGCGCGTAGTCGAGGCGTTGCACGCAGGTGCTGACGACTACGTGGTCAAACCGGCCCGGCAGGCGGAACTGGTGGCTCGTGTCGAGGCAGTGCTGCGTCGAATTGGCCTTTCCGATGTGCCACCCGAGGTGGATTTTGCGCCGTTCCGGTTCCGTCCTGAGCAGCGGGACGTGTTGTTGCATGGCCAACCGATGGCACTTTCCTCGCGTGAGTACGATTTGCTGTGGTTTCTGTTTCAGCGTAGCGGGCGAATCGTGGGACGCGAGACTCTGCTTCGGCAGGTTTGGCGGATTGGCCCAGAGGTCAATACCCGTACCGTTGACACTCATATCAGTCGGTTGCGCAAGCGCTTGGGGCTGGGTGGGGAGAGCGGCTGGAAGCTGACCGCGATCTATCACCACGGCTATCGTTTGCTGAGAGTTGGGTCGGAAGGGATTCAGGAGACCGCGTGAGCTTCCGTTTGGCAGGAGTTGCGCGCGACATGCTGCTTCCCAGAGTTGGTGCGATTGCTGTGCCGGACTGAGCGGAGCCCTCGTGAGCGAACCATGCCTAGAGCGGGAACGCTTGGCCGAGATCGCCAGCCTGGACGCCTTTCGACCGGGTTTCCGCGATCGTCTCATTGGGCTGTTTCAGGCTGCCGTGGAGCAGCATCTTCCATTGTGTGTCGGTGATGTCGAGACGAGCGCAGCGCAGCGCCAACAGGCGGCGCATTCGCTCAAAGGCGCGGCAGCAGGCATCGGAGCCGTGCAATTGGCCGCACTGGCGCACCAGTTGGAGCAGATCGCAAAAACGTCAGCGCCCACTTGGCCAAACCCAAGCGCCCTTACCTTGGCCGCAGCAGAAGCCACGGCCGCTCTGAGGGCTTGGTCGGCCGCCAACAGCGGCGTCTCGTAACGTTTGATTGACATCGGTCAAGTCACCTTGACGACGCACGGCCTATGCTGCGCAGCAACCCTCAGGAGTCCGTCATGATCGCCCACTCGAATCCGCGTCGCCGTTTTATTCAGATCGCGCTAGTCGCCACTGCGGTTCCACTGCTGCCGATGCTGGGCGCCAGCCGAGCCCTTGCCAGCGATCTGCCGCCGCTCACCTTGGAAAACGCGACGGCAAAAGCCCTGAACTATGTAGAGACCACCGAGGGCTTGAGTCATCCTTCCTTCAAGCCCAACAGCCGCTGCGACAACTGCCAATTTGCGCCAGGCGCGGCTGTTAAAGAACGTATGCCTTGCACCTTGTTTGCGGGATTTTCAGTTGCCGCTGCGGGGTGGTGTTCGGCTTGGGCATTGAAGGCGGCTTGATTGGTTCCGCCAAATAGTTCCGCTTCTTCGACAAAGCTCGGATTCAGCCGCTAACGGGGCACCGCCACCGATAGGACTACCGGTAAGACGATCAATAAGACTATTGACCAGACTACTGATCAGACTACCGATAAGATCGGTGCCTTTCTCGATGCGGGATGCGGATGGATACTGTGGTTTGGAGTTGGCTGCTGCTGGCGGCGGCATTCGGTGCTGGCATCGGTCTCTTGCTCGCCCTGCTGCGCCAGCCTGCCGCACTTGAACTAGCGCGTCAGCGTGCGTTGGCCGAGGTTGCCCCAGAGCAGGCGCGGCTGTTGACTCAGCTGGACGCCAGCCAAATGCAGCGGACTCACTTGCAAGCGCAGTTGGATCGCAGCGAGGCCGAGTTGGCGCTGCTGCGAGTTCGCGCCGATCAACTTTCGGACCAGCGCAGCGACTTGGCGGCGCGCGCTGAACGTGTGGTGATCCTTGACGCACAACTGCAAGCTTTGTCGATCGAGTTACGCGGTGTGCGCGTCGAGCGTGATCGCCTGGATGCCAGCCGCGCCGAGCTGAGCGCGCGTCTGGAAGAACAGCGTGCCGCCGCCGAAACCCGCCTGCAGGAGTTGCGAGACGCACGCGAGCGGATGAAGTCCGAGTTTCAAACCTTGGCTGCGGACTTGCTCGAGGCCAAGGCCAAAAAAATGAATGAACTGGGCGAGCAGCAGTTGGGGCAGGTGCTGACACCACTGCGCGAGCAGTTGGGCGAGTTCCGGCGCATGGTGGGCGACGTATACGAGAAGGAAAACAGTAGCCGCGTCGCCCTGCAGTCGCGCATTGATGAACTGGTCAAACTCAATCAAACCCTCGGTGCCGAAGCCCACAGCCTGACCCGCGCGCTCACCACCGACAACCGCACCCAAGGCTACTGGGGAGAGCTTAAGCTTGAGAGGTTGCTGGAATCCGCCGGCCTGCAAAAGGGCGCGGAGTACCTGACTCAGGAGAGCTTCCACGACGGTGACGGTGAGCGCTTTCGCCCCGATGCGGTGCTGAAACTGCCGGAAGGTCGCGATATCGTCATCGATGCCAAGGTCGCCCTGCTCGACTATCAGCGTTTCTGCGACAGCGATGATGCGAGCGAGCGCCAGCTGCATCTGGTGCGACACGTTTCCGCGCTGCGCAGCCACGTGCGTGAACTCGGAGCCAAGGATTACAGCCGCCTCGAAGGTGTGCAATCCCCCGATCTGGTGCTGCTGTTTGTGCCCGTTGAGGCGGCGTTTCTGGAAGCCCTGCGTGCCGATCCACAACTCTATGATGATGCGTTCAAGCAGCGCATTGTGCTGGTCGGTCCCAGCAATCTGCTGGCCACCTTGCGACTGGTCGGGCACATCTGGCGCAGCGACCAACAGAACAAGAACGCACGCTCGATTGCCGAGCGGGCAGGGCTGCTGTTCGACAAGTTTGTTGGCTTCGTTGCCGATCTTGAGAACGTCGGGGACGCGTTAGACAAGGCGCAAAAAGCTCAACGCGCAGCGCTAGCAAAACTCTCGCAGGGCAAAGGCAACTTGGTACGGCAGACAGAACTGCTGCGTTCGCTGGGCGTGGCTCCGGCCAAGCGCCTGCCCGAGGGCTTGTTGGATGTGTCGGGTGCGGCGGAGTTGGTTGATGTGGCGCCCGCTGGCGATGCCGAGGAAAGCATTTGAGTGCACAGGGTTTTTGTGTGGCTGCCGCCTTGCATGCTGGCGGCCCGGTTGCCCAAGCAAGAATGCTCCAAGCAAGATTGCTCCCAGCAGGATTGGGCAGCCAGCCATTGGCCAGCTGATGTGAGCGCGCGCTTGTCGGCTTTTCGGGTGAGTTTGCTGACCCTGTTGTCCTTGGTGGCCTTTGCAGGTAACTCGCTGTTGTGTCGCGCGGCGCTGGCTCACACCCGCATTGATCCCGCCAGCTTCACCACCATCCGGCTTGTCGCCGGAGCGCTGACGCTCTGGCTGCTCGTCGCCATTCAACGCAAGCAGGCACATGCTGGCGGCAATTGGCCCTCGGCGATTGCTTTGTTGGTCTACGCCGCTGGGTTTTCGTTCGCCTATGTGAGCTTGTCGGCGGCAACCGGTGCGCTGCTGCTGTTTGCAGCTGTCCAAGCCAGCATGATCGGCTATGGATTGGCGACCGGTGAGCGTTTGCGAGTTTCCCAACGTCTGGGGCTGGGCTTGGCAGCCGTCGGAATCCTGATTCTGCTGCTACCTGGGCTGTCACGGCCGCCTTTGGTCGGAGCGTTTCTGATGGTGGCGGCAGGTGTCGCGTGGGGCATCTATTCGCTGCGTGGACGCGGTGGTGGTGATCCAATCCGGGTAAACGCCGGCAATTTCATGCGTGCCGCAGTGCTTGCTTTGGTGCTGAGCGCGCTGCTGCGGCAGCAAATAGTGTTGGACTGGTCGGGCTCCAGTTACGCCGTACTTTCGGGCGCACTGACATCGGCAATTGGCTATGCGATCTGGTACTCGGTGCTGCCCCACTTGCAGGCGGTCAGCGCTGCTTGCGTGCAACTGAGCGTGCCGGTGATTGCGGCCATTGGCGGCATCACCTTGCTGGGGGAGTCACCTGGCCTGAGGCTGGTGTTGTCGGCGCTGGCTGTGCTTTCTGGCATCGCAATCGTGGTTTTTGACAAGCGTGTGGTTCGGCCACGGCCATCAGCCGAATGAGTTTTGCTGCGTTGACGCTGCGACGAAATCCAGCACAAAGGGCATGCAGGTGATCGCGCTCATGCCGGCCAAGCACGCTCGATCATTGCTGCGAACGGCATATCGGTGGAGAGCGTGCCAAACGCCAGGCCGTGTCGCCCATCCAACCGCGAGCGACAGAAGCTATGCGCGAGCGCGTCGTTGCCCGCGCGCAGCAGCACCGCGGCCTGCAACACGAGTGCCAGACGCTCGACCACAAAGCGAGCGCCGGCTTCGATGTCTTTCATGTCTGAAAGGGTGCCCTTCAATGTTTCGACTTCACGCGCCAGCGCGCTGTCGAGATGTGCGGACGCCGCGAGTTCGGCGAGCACGGCGTCGCGTGACTCCGGCTCGCGCGCGAGCGCTCGCAGTACATCGAGGCATTGGATGTTTCCGCATCCCTCCCAGATCGAGTTCAGCGGTGCCTCGCGATACAAGCGTGGCAGGATCGATTCCTCAACATAGCCCGCACCGCCGAGGCACTCCTGCGCCTCGTTGACAAAGGCAGGCGCACGTTTGCAGATCCAGTACTTCCCAACGGCGGTGGCAATGCGTGCGAACGCCGCTTCGCGGGGATCGCGCGGTGATGCATCGACGGCGCGAGCGACTCGCATGGCGAATACCGTTGCGGCTTCCGATTCCAGCGCCAAGTCGGCCAGCACGTTGCGCATCAAAGGTTGATCCACCAGCAGCTTTCCGAACGCCCGCCGATGTCGCGCGTGGTGGATCGCCTCGACCAGCGCGCGCCGCATCTCTGCTGCCGAGCCGAGCATGCAATCCAGCCGCGTCAGCGCAACCATTTCAAGAATCGTCGCCACGCCGCGGCCCTCATCGCCGATTCGCTGAGCCCAGGCCCCGTTGAACTCGACCTCGCCGGAAGCATTCGACCAGTTGCCGAGCTTGTCCTTGAGTCGCATCAGCTGCATCGCATTGGGCGTGCCGTCTGGCCGCCATCGTGGCAGCAGAAAGCAACTCAAGCCTTCTTGCGCCTGCGCCAGCACCAGAAACGCATCGGACATCGGCGCTGAGAAAAACCATTTGTGCCCAACCAACGCGTACTCGTCGCCGCCGAGTGCATGCGCCAGCGTGCTGTTGGCGCGCACGTCGGAGCCGCCCTGCTTTTCTGTCATGCCCATGCCGAGCGTGACCCCGCCTTTCTGCGCTGCAGGCACGTGGCGACCGTCGTACTCGGCCGAGATCGCTTTCGCCATCCATTGCTCGCGCACCCGCTGCGAGCGACCCAGCACAGGGATGGCTGCATACGTCATCGTCAACGGACAGCTGGTGCCCGCCTCGGCCTGATGATGCAAGTACGAAAGCGCCGCGCGCGCGACGTGCGCTCCGGGTTTTGGATCGCGCCAAGCAAAGCTATGCACGCCTGCGCTCACGGCTGCACGCAGCAGTGCGTGATAGGAAGGATGGAAGTCGACTTCATCGATGCGATGGCCGCAACGGTCGTGCGTGCGCAGCACCGGTCTGTGGCGATTGGCTTCGAACCCAAGCGCAAGCAGCTCGCCACCGACGCGGCAGCCATAGTCTGCAAGAGCGGCCCGCGCCCATGCGGCGCCCTCGCGGGTGACGGCTTCGGTCAATGCACGATCCGTCGCGAAGGCATCGTAATCGAGCAGCGGCGGTACCTGATTCGTCACCGTGTGAGTATGGATCGTCAAGGGAATCGACACCGAGGGTCCGAATGGAATGCCAGCCGCGATGCTAGCAGCCGGTCGGACTTTGGATGGCCGCGCTGCAAATCCGTCTGCGCGGTCCATTTTTTTGCCGAGTCTTGACCAATAGAGGAGCCATATGGCCTTGAAACCGTCCAAAACTGTCCTCGCGCAGCCGAACTTTCGCCTCGAGCCCCACACCCCAACAGGCGGCTAGCGTTTGGCGCACGCGTCTGCGATGCCGAGCGCACAGAAGGTGCCAGTTCGTTTTCTACCCCCTGCCAGCCCAGCAGGACTCAGGTCATCGGCAGAACGACTGCCGGTATCACGAAGCTGGTTTCAGCAGCCCGTCGTGCTGATTCCAGCAGATTGTTGGACACGACTAAAATGTTGCAGCCCCAGTCAGCAATTCAGCGAGCAGCAGATTGGGAAAGCGACGGTTCTGCACAATCGCGTAGAAGCTTTCAGTGACACCCGGAATACGGCAATGCTCTACCAGCACCCCGGATTCCAATTCGTCACGCACGACGATGGATGGCACCAACGTGACGCCATCGCGCTCTCGGGCCAGCAGACGCAGCATGGCCATATCATCGACTTCCGCCAAGATGGTCGGTCGGATACCCGCCAGTTCGAGCACGCGATCAAACGCAATGCGGATCTCGCTGTCAAGGCTCGGCAACAAAACGGGCTCGGTGCGCAGGTCTTCCGGAAAACGAAATGGCGGTGAGTCCGGCCTCGGTCGACCGACTAGGCTGACCGGCTGCTGATTCAAAAGGTGGTTGCGAAACGGTAAATGCGCATCACGTTTGGCAGCGCTGTTGGCGAGCACGACGTCGACTGTGTGCGCTTCGAGCTGAGCCAGAAGATCGCGCATCGTTCCCGATCGCACGATCAACTGCACGTCCGCCCTGCCGACAAGGGGACGCAGGAACTGCAATTGGAAGTTTCGCGACAGGGTCGTGAGTGCGCCAACCTTGACGACCTGTCGGTGCGCCAATGGCCGGCCTTGCAACGTGTTCAATAACTCGTCACCCGCGTGAAAAATGGTGTCCGCGTAGTCGAGTGCGATGCGTCCAGTCTCGGTCAGACTCAGCCGTTTGCCACTGCGCAGGAATAGAGGATGGCCGATTCGCTGTTCCAGCTTCCCCAACTGCACCGACAGCGCGGACTGTGAAAGATTCAGGCGCTCGGCGGCCCGCGTCAGGCTGGCCTCGTGCGCGATTACCCAGAAGTAGCGCAGGTGGTTGTAGTTCAGGCTGGACACAGTCATTTATATAAAAGCGAACGATATGATGCAATCAATATATTTTACATGGCGTTGTTGAGGCGTTGAAATAGGTCGACCTTTTTCTGCGCGGGACAATCATGCTGACAGCAACGCTCTGGTTTGCTTTGCTTGGCCCACTTGCGCTCGTTTATGCGGGCTTGATTCGCCCTGCCGGCAGCAACCACTCGTCCTGTTTGTCCACGATCAGGCGATCCCGTTGGGCAGCCGTGTTTGCCTGTGGAGTGGCCTTGGTCACGGGAGCAGCCGTGCTTGGCAACGGGCCGATGCACACCGGGACGATCGGTCTCGTTGGGGTCGGATTCGGTCTATACCTTGATGCGCTCAGCGCGCTGATGTACGTGCTGGTGTCGTTCATCGGCATGATCGTGCTGTTCTACAGCCGCAACTACATGGACGGCGATGCGGGCCAGGGCCGCTTCTTGCGGCGGCTGGCAGTTACCTTGGCGGCGGTGCTGTTGCTGATCATTTCGGGCAACCTGTTTCAGCTTACTTTGGCTTGGCTGGCGACCAGCCTCGGCCTGCATGGGTTGCTGGTGTTCTATCGTGATCGCCCGGCGGGGATGCTTGCAGCGCGCAAGAAGTTCCTGCTCAGTCGGTTGGGCGAGTTCTGTCTGCTCGCCGCCATGCTGCTGATCCATCGGGCTTTTGGCAGCCTGGATTACAGCGTGATCCTGTCAAGTGCCGAAACGCTGCGTGCAACCGACTCCGTGCCTGGATCGATTCAGGCCGCAGGCATCCTTCTGGTCGCCGCCGCTTTGCTCAAGTCGGCGCAGTTCCCGCTGCATGGTTGGCTGATCGAAGTGATGGAGACGCCGACACCGGTCTCAGCACTGTTGCACGCCGGCATCATCAATGCCGGCGGGTTTCTGATCCTGCGTTTTGCGGGATTGATTTCGTTGTCAGCGGGCGCGCTCGATCTGCTGGTGGTCGTAGGCGCGCTGACTGCGCTGTTCGGTTCTCTGGTGATGCTGACACAGACCTCAGTCAAGGTCTCGTTGGCGTATTCCACCATCGCTCAGATGGGCTTCATGATGCTTCAGTGCGGCATGGGTGCATTCTCTGCCGCGCTGCTGCACATCGTTGCGCACGCGCTCTACAAGGCGCATGCCTTTTTGTCGTCGGGCAGCGTGATCGACATCAGCCGTGCGTCGTGGTCGCCGAGCCCTGGTGGTCGGCCGCATCCGGCCCGGATGCTCTTGGCGATTGTTGCCGTACTCATCGTGGCTTTCGGCGTCGGCACTTTGTTCGGCGCAACGGTGTCCGCAAAACCCGGGGTGTTCGCGCTGGGTTCGATCATGATGCTCGGTCTGGTGCATCTGCTTGCCAACAGCATTGACGAACGCCCGAGCGCCTATGTCATTGGCCGGATCCTGGCGCTCGCGGTTGTCGTCGCCTTGGCCTACTTCGGACTGCAATGGATAGCAGAAAAGCTTCTCGCCGGATCGCTGCCCGCAACCGCATCCCTGCGCGGGCATATGGATGGCATCGTCGTCGCTGCTGTGGTCGTCGCATTTGCATCGCTGACCCTATTCCAGAGCCTGCTGTCTTGGGCAACAGGGCCCTCGAGTTGGCATGCCCTGTATGCGCACGTGTCGAACGGGTTCTACCTCAACACGATCGCCAACCGTTGGATCCTGCGTCTCTGGCCGGCCGCATCCAACCGCGCGCAGCCGCTTTCAGCTCGCATCTCCAACAACATCGCGAAAGGTACCAATCCATGACCACGCAAAGTGGCTCCGCCGAGGCATCCATGCCTCCTGCCGACGATACCGACATCAAGTCCCACAACCACGCCAGACTGCGCCCAGCGATAGCGGCCGCCTGCAACAGGATCGCGCCACTTTGGCCGTTGAAGAACTTTGTAGCGGTCAATCCTTTTCTTGGTTTTGCCCAGCAGACTTTCGGGGCGACCTGCGCGACTCTGCGCCGTGTCGCGGACGTCGACATGCTGATGCCGCGCGCATTCTATCGAGAGGCGCTGGCCCAAGGCAGGATCGAGGATCAGGACCTCGAGGCTGCATTCGCTGCGACGACGGCAAATGATGAACGTATTCCCAGGTCGGTTGCGGCGCTTCGACTGGCGATCACACACGACCCCGTGACGGCCTTCAGACCTTGCGCCAGAGTTGCCACAGTCGCTGAAGTGCTCGACGCTCTTGCCGTTGGCGACCGGCAAGCCTCGCGCACCGCTTTTATGGTTGACGAGATCTCGCGCTTTTGTGCCGCGTATTTCGACGAAGGCCAATCGGTCTGGCGGCTGCCATCGCGAGGATTGACTCTCTACGCCGCTTGGCGTGTCTCAATGCGTCACGACCGCAATCCGGAGATGATGGGCGTGCGCGGTTTTCGAGCGGCGGTAGCGTCGCTACCGGATGATCCGATGGCGGCCATCGCCGCCGTGGTTGAGGCGCTGGGCATTCCTGATCGGGCAACTGAGGACTACCTGCACCGCGCATTGCTCGATATCGGTGGCTGGGCGGCTTACGCGCGCTACCGGGCTTGGAATGCAGCGCTTCATGAGCGGGACGACGACACGCTGGTCCAACTTCTGGCCATCCGCGTGGTGTGGGGTTATGCGCTCTTCCTCGAACGCAAGGATGCCGCTTTCCGCACGGCATGGCTGCAGGCCATGGACACGGCAGCCGCGCTTCCGAATGACGAACAACTCGGCGGCGATCCCGAACTGGCTATCGATCTGATCCTGCAGCAGGCCTATGAGCGCGCCTTCCAGCGCCGCCTGTTGGCACAGTTCGCCAGCGCATCATCCGACCGCAAAACCGCACCGCGTGAACGCAAAGCACTGCAGGCTGCGTTTTGCATCGACGTGCGCTCGGAGGTCTACCGGCGTGCGCTGGAAACCGTCTGCCGTGAGGCTGAAACGATTGGTTTTGCAGGGTTCTTCGGGTTTCCGATTGAATACGTGCCAATCGGCCGCATCCAGGGTGGCGCTCAGTGTCCTGTGCTGCTGAAGCCTTCGCTGGTGGTCTGCGAAGCGGTAGCAGGGGTTTCGGAAAAAGAAGAACAGCACATCCTCGGCTCACGGCTTTTGCGTCGCCGTGCAGGCAAGGCCTGGAAGTCGTTCAAACTCTCGGCCGTGTCCTCATTCACCTACGTCGAGACGATGGGGCTGATGTTCGCGTCCAAGCTGGTTGGTGACAGTTTTGGGATGACTCGTACGGTCGCCGATCCGGCCGTGGACGGACTGGATCGGCAGGTGATCGGTCGCATGGGTCCGCGCATCGAACCCCGCACCATTGCGGGTCGTCAGACCGGATTCGATGACATACAACGAGTCGCGATGGCCGAGGCTGTGCTGCGCGCCATGTCGATGACCACGGATTTTGCACGACTGGTGATGCTGACTGGCCACGGCAGCACGACGGTGAACAATCCGCATGCCTCCGGTCTCGACTGCGGAGCCTGTGGCGGGCATACCGGCGAAGCCAATGCGCGGGTCGCCGCAGCGATCCTCAACCACGTGGATGTGCGTCGCGGCCTGCGACTTCGCGGCATCGATGTTCCACAGGACACCTGGTTCCTCGGCTGCCTGCACGACACGACTACCGACGAAATCCGGATCTTCGACGCTGCGAATGCGCCCTCATCGCATCTGCAGGACATCGACCACTTGCGCGGCTGGCTCGCGCAGGCCTCGCACTTGGCGCGCATGGAGCGCGCAACATTGCTTGGGGTGTCGAAGGACGCGTCCGCCGATGCCCGCATCACGGCGCGCAGCCGTGACTGGTCGCAGGTGCGGCCGGAATGGGGGTTGGCCGGGAATGCCGCCTTCATTGCCGCCCCGCGCGAATGCACGCAGGCCATCGACTTGCGCGGCAGGGCCTTCCTGCACAACTACGACTGGCGTGCCGATGATGGCTTCGGTGTGCTGGAACTGATCATGACCGCACCGATGGTGGTCGCAAGCTGGATCAACTTGCAGTACTACGGATCAACTGTGAACAACCACGCGTTCGGCGCCGGTAACAAGGTGCTGCACAACGTGGTCGGGACCATCGGCGTGCTGGAGGGCAACGCGGGCGACCTCAAGGTCGGCCTGCCATTGCAATCAGTGCATGACGGCGCGCATTTCGTGCACGAGCCGATGAGGTTGCAGGTCTTCCTCGCAGCACCCATTGAGGCGATCAACCACGTGATCGCCACCCATGCGTCCGTGCGGGAACTCGCGGATAACGACTGGCTGCAGGTATTTGTAATCGGCGATTCGGGCACAGTGACCCATCGCTATCGCGGCGCTCTGGCGTGGGAGCGCTTGCCATGAGTGCTGAAATGTCCCATCTGACCAAGCTCGAAGCCGAATCGATCCACATTCTCCGCGAGGCCGTTGCCGAAGCGCGCAACCCGGTCATGCTGTTTTCGGCGGGCAAGGATTCGACGGTGCTCGCCCACTTGGCGCTTCGCGCTTTCTATCCCGCCAAGCCGCCGCTCCCGCTGCTGCATGTGGACTCAACCTGGGAGTTCCGCTCGCTGATCGCGTTTCGCGATAACTTTGCACACGCGCATGGATTCCGCCTCATCGCCCATGCCAACGAAGAGGGGCGTGCGGCCGGCATCAATCCATTCGATCACGGCGACCGCTACACCACGATCATGCGTACCGAGCCGCTGAAGGCCGCCCTCGATCAGGGTGGCTACGACATCGTCTTTGGCGGCGCGCGCCGTGATGAGGAAAAATCGCGCGCCAAGGAACGCATCGTCTCAATCCGCAACGCAGCGCACGCCTGGGAGCCGCGTCAGCAGCGACCCGAGTTGTGGAACCTCTATAACACCCAGCTCGGCAAGGGACAGTCGGCCCGCGTGTTTCCCCTCTCCAACTGGACCGAAACCGACATCTGGAACTACACGTTGCTCCGCAGCATCGCCTTGGCGCCACTGTACTTCGCTGCGCAACGGCCGGTAGTCCGGCGAGGCGGCAATTTCATCGTCGTCGACGACGAAAGCCGGATGCAGTTCTTGCCCGGCGACGATGTGCAAATGCAATCCGTGCGCTTTCGCACGCTGGGGTGCTGGCCGGTCACCGGAGCCATCAAATCGGACGCCACTGCGCTTGCGGATGTCGTCCGGGAAACTCTGGTTTCGTCCGTGTCGGAGCGACAGGGAAGGATCAGCGATGGAGAGGACGGCGGATCGCTGGAGCAGAAAAAGCGCGAGGGCTATTTCTGATGACGGAGGGTGCCGCTCTGCCTTACCAGGGCGTGCTCGCAGTTCTCGCCAGCATGCACGGCAAGGAGTGTGTGATCGCACCGGTGCTGCAGCAAAGCCTTGGATTGCGCGTCGTGCTAGCGGAAGGGCTCGACACGGACCGCTTCGGCACCTTCAGTCTTGAGATCGCACGGACCGGCTCCCAGCTGGAAGCGGCTCGCGCGAAGATCTCCGCAGCCTTCAATGCCGATCCGACGGCCCGTGTCGGCGTGGCCAGCGAGGGCAGCTTCGGCCCGCATCCACTCATCCCGTTCCTGCCCTTCGGGCGCGAGCTGGTCGTGCTGATCGACCGCGTTACCGGGTTCGAACTGATCGGTCAGGACACCGGCCCGCATACCAATTTCAGCCACCGGATTGTCGCGAACATCGACGAGGCAAACGTGTTTGCCGAGCGCTCCGGGTTTCCCGAGCACGGGTTGATCGTGATTGGCTGCGTCGATGGCCAGCCGGCGCCGGCGTGTGTATTGATCAAAGACATCACGGATGCTCTGGCGTTGCAGACCGCTATCCGAGAGACGCTGTCGGTCTGCGGCTCTGCCTTCATCGAAACCGACATGCGAGCGCATCGTAATCCGACCCGGATGGTGGCCATCGAACGCGCCACGCGCGATCTGGCACGTCGCTTCATGTCCCGGTGTCCGGCCTGCGACTTCCGCGGGTTCGACCTGACTGAACGTATTGCCGGGCTTCCGTGCGACTGGTGCGGCGGCCCGACAAACGCAATCCGACAGCATGTCTTGCAATGCGCCGCCTGCGGCCACCGCGAAGAACGGTGTGTGACCACCAGCGCAACTGCGGATCCTGGGCAATGTGACTTCTGCAATCCATGACGACAACCGCCGCCTGCTCGGCACCACGGTCGTGATGACCGTCGCACTCAGTCGAGATCACTTTCGCCAGCCATTACTGCTAGCCGCGCAATGTCCTGCGCTTTTTCGGCCCTGGGCGAAGGCCAAATCTATCGCCGCCCGAGCGGCACAAATCGAATCGCCTCACCGCCGCCGGCGGCGAGCCGCAGCGTCAACGTCTCGGCGCTGCTGACGGTGCGTGACTCGATGGCTATCTCGAATGGAGCCTTCTGGAAATGGGCATTGTTGCCATCGCGGTAGATCTCGGCACGATAGCTTCGGTTAGCGTCCAGAAAGCTCAGCGGCACCTCCAGTAAGCGCCCGCTTTCATCGGTAATGCTGCCCAGGTACCAGGCATCGCTGTTGCGATCTTTGCGGGCGATGGTGACAAAGTCACCCAGTTCTCCATTCAGCACGCGAGTCTCTGCCCAATCCGCCGGCACGTCCTTGATGAATTGAAAGGCGTCCAGATGTTGCTCGTAATGCTCGGGCAAGTCGGCGGCCATCTGGATCGGGCTGTAGATGGTCACGTACAACGCCAACTGCCGAGCCAGGGTTGACGGGATCGGCGTTTTGCCGCGGCCCAGCAGGCTCAGCACGCCGGGGGTGTAGTCCATCGGTCCGGCCAGCATGCGGGTGAATACTAGGTTGACCTCGTGCTCGGGCGGATTCTTGGGTTTAGCCCACGCGTTGTATTCCATACCGCGCGCGGCTTCGCGACTCACCCAGTTCGGATAGGTGCGGCGCAGGCCCGTGTCTTTGATCGGCTCGTGCGGATTGACAGCGATGCGGTGCTTGGCTGCTTGCATGACGACGTTCAAGTGATGGCGGGAACTCCATTGACCGTCGTGCCATTCGCGCAGCACCGGCGCGTCGGCCGAGTCCTGCCGCTCGATGCCGCCGGCATCACAGACGTAACCGGTCTTGACGACATCGATTCCCAGTCGCTCGTATAGCGCGAAGGCGGGTTCGAGTTGGCGTTCGTAGTGGCTGACCGCGCAGCCGGTCTCGTGATGGCCGACCAGATGCACGCCCTTGCGCTTGCCGTAAGCGGCGAGTTCTTCGATATCGAAATCGGCGGTCGCACGGGTGAAGTCGAAGTCCCAGCCGTTGCCGAACCACTGTCCGTCCCAGCCGGGATTCCAGCCTTCGACCAGCACGCCGCGAAAGCCATGCTTGGCGGCAAAGTCGATATAGCGCTTGCCATTGGCGGTGTTCGCGCCATGTTTGGGGCCAGTAGCCCAGGATTCGGTTTCAAGGTGTAGCGACCACCAGATGCCGATGTACTTGGCCGGTGTGAACCAGCTGACGTCGCCAAGGGCATTGGGCTCGTTGAGATTCAAGATCAGGTTGGAGTGGTAAAGGCCCGCCGCGCTGTCGGCAATCTGCAGGGTCCGCCATGGCGTAACGAAGGGTGTGCTGCGGCGTACCTTCCAACCTTCTGCGGCGGGTGACAACTGGGCGCGAAAGCGCTGACCCTCGGTGCGGCGCATCCACAGGCTGCTGTAGTCGACCAAGGCGGCTTCGTGGAAGGCGATGTGCAGACCGTTGACGGTGCGCACGGTCATTGGCGTGTGCGCTTGGCTCACTTCGGAAAGTGGCGTGCGGTTGTAAAGATACTCGTAGCGATTCCATTCGCCAGCGGGAATCCACCACGCAGTGGCGGGGCTGGCGACGACAAACTCGGTCAGTTCATCGTCGATGATCAGCTCATCCATGCCCGGCTGCTTGGGGAATGCATAACGGAAGCCGACGCCGTCATCGAACACCCGGAATATCACCTCAAAACTGCGCTTGCTACGCTCCGTTTCGGCAATGGTGGCGCGCAATTCCCGATAGTGATTGCGGACAAACCGCGACTCGCCCCAAGGCTGCTCCCAGGTTTCATCGAAGTCGCTGGTCTGTTGATTGAGCAAGGCTAGATTGCGTTCCAGTCGGCCCGCTCCGCGCAGCAAAAATCCCATTCTGGACGGCGCGATGACGGGCTCGCCAAAGCGCAGCACCTGGTAGTCCAGTCGGCCATCGTCGATGGACAGCACCACGCTCAGCACGTTGCTCGGCGAATCCACGCGCGCGACGGGCTTGCTCTTGGCATTTGCCGAAACACAGACGAAGGCAAGCAATATGACGCAGCAGTGGCGGATGAACATGGCGCGACTCCTGAACGGGATTCGCCCATCTTGCCGCTGTCGCAGGCATGCCTGTGATGCCATACGTATGCACGGTGAACCGAGCCGATGAAGTATTTGTGGGAGCGCCTTCATTGATGGAGGGCCGCGATCCCGCGCGGCTGCTCTGCTCGCCTAACAAAAGCAGCGCCGCAGGAGCGGCGCCCTCCATTGCAGCGATTGAAGTTGCTTAAGCGCGACCCGCGAACTCGCCAGTCAAGGTGCTGACCAGGATGCGCTCACCGATGGTGATGTACTCGGGCACCTGTATTTCAATACCGGTGCTCAGGCGCGCCGGTTTTGGCCGCTTGGTGGCGGTGGCACCCTTCAACTCGGGTGCGGTTTCAACCACCTGCAGCTCGACGCTCGCAGGCAATTGCAACCCCACCGCCGCGTCGTCGATCACCTGCACGAAACAACCGGCCAAGCCTTCGGTGATGTAGCCCGATGCATCGCCTATAGCCGCGGGATCAAGCAGGTACTGGGTGTAGTCCTCGTTGTCCATGAACACGAACAGTTCGCCGTCCATGTAGGAAAACGTCGCCGCGCGACGGCTTAGTTCGATTTCCTTGAGCTCGTCATCCGCACGCTGGCTGAGGTCGAATTTGACGCCGCCCGGCACGCTGTACATGGTGAAGCGGAAGGTCACATTGCCGCCGCGCGCGGTCGGCGAACTGCGCTCGATGTCGCGCACCTGATAGACCGTGCCGTTGTGTTCGACGACGTTACCTTTCTTGATTTCTGAGGCTTTCATTGCTGGGACCAGATTGATTGAAGCAGATTGATTGAAGCAGCTTGATTAAAGCAGGTTGATTGGAGAATGGATGGCGAAGTGAGTGAAGCGAGACTGACGCGCTCTCGGTTGCTGATGTGGGAGCGACGCAAGCCGTGATGCTTTGATCAGGCCTCCCAAAAGCATCGCGGCTTGCGCCGCTCCCACAGAAAGAAGTCGCAATCGGCGCGGCTTGGCTTATTTGGGCTGCAAGCGCACCGCGCCATCGATGCGCAAGGTCTCACCATTGACGTAGCGGTTCTGCAAAACAAAGGCGACGGCGTCGGCAAATTCTTCCGGCTTGCCCAAGCGCGAGGGGTAGGGCACCTGTGCGCACAGAGACTCGTAAACCGAGGGCGGCATGCCATCCACCATCGGTGTGTGAAAAACGCCTGGCGCAATGGTGACCACGCGCACGCCGATGCGGGCGAATTCACGCGCCAGCGGCAACGTCATTGCCACCACACCGCCTTTCGATGCCGAGTAGGCGGCTTGCCCAATCTGGCCTTCGAAAGCGGCAATTGACGCCGTGTTAATGATTACGCCGCGCTCGTCGTCCTCGCCGGGTGCGTTGTTTTGCATGTGCTCGGCGGCTGCCTTGGCGACATTGAAGCTGCCGATTAAATTGACTCGCACCGTGGTTTCAAATCGAGCGAGTGGCATCGCGCCGTCCTTGCCAAGCGCGCGGCCCGCACCAAGGATTCCGGCGCAACTGATCGCCACGTTCAGTCCTCCCATCGCGGACTTGGCGGCGATGACGCTTTGCTGCACGCCCGCTTCGTCAGCGACGTCGGTGAGATGAAAGCTCGCTGCGGTACCGAGCTCGTCCAACGCCGCTGCAGCTTTGCCGGCGTCCACGTCAAACAACGCCACGCGCGCGCCTTGGGCGAGCAGATGTCTGGCGACAGCCAAGCCAAGTCCAGAAGCTCCGCCGGTGATGATTGCGCGCACCAAAGGAAGTTGCATGTCGAATGGCCAGCGGGGAAGGGCGCAAATTTTAGCCGAATCCAATTGCGGGGCGTTGCAGGCTGCTAGCTCCAGCAACAACAGTGGGAGCGGCAGAAGCCGCGAATGTGCTAACAGGAGGCTCGACCTCTCGCAACTTCCGCCGCTCCCACAGCTTCCACCGCTAGGACCCAAGGCCTCCGCTATCACGTGACCCTGGCGCTTCGCACCGATAGAATGGTGAGCTAACTTTTTTGACCTTGCCGCAGGAGCCTGCATGTCCGTGCTTAATCCCTATGACCTGTTTGATGTGCGCGGAATGCTCACTGATGAAGAGCGCGCGGTGCAGGATTCAGTGGCTCGCTTCACCGATGAGCGAGTGTTACCAATCATCGGCAACTGTTTCGACGAAGGTCGATTTCCCAGCGAGTTGATTCCAGAGATTGCGGCGATGGGATTGTTGGGTTCGTCCCTGCCCGAGCAGTACGGTTGCGCGGGGCTGAACGCAGTGTCTTATGGCTTGATTTGCCAGGAACTGGAGCGCGGTGATTCTGGCATCCGCAGTTTTGTGTCGGTGCAAAGCTCGCTGTGCATGTATCCGATTTACGCTTTTGGATCGGAAGAGCAGCGCACGCAATGGTTGCCGCAGATGGCTGCCGGTGAAGTGATCGGTTGTTTTGGCTTGACCGAGCCGCACGGCGGTTCTGACCCGGCCAACATGAAGACCAACGCGCGTCGCGACGGCGGTGATTGGCTGATCAACGGTGCCAAGATGTGGATCACCAATGGCAACGTGGCCAAGATCGCCATTGTCTGGGCGCAGACCGAAGACGGCATCCAAGGCTTCATCGTGCCCACCGATACGCCAGGTTTTACCGCGCAAGAGGTGAAGCACAAGATGAGCTTGCGTGCCTCGGTGACCTCGGGTTTGTTTTTCGACAACGTGCGTGTGCCCGACAGCGCGCGTCTGCCCAACGTGGTTGGACTCAAGGGCCCGCTGGGTTGCTTGACGCAGGCGCGCTACGGCATTACTTGGGGACCGATCGGCGCGGCCATTGCTTGCTTGCATGAAGCAATCGAGTACTCGAAGTCGCGGGTCCTGTTTGGCAAGCCCATCGCCGCCACCCAAATCGTGCAGCTAAAACTCGCCGAGATGTCGCGTCGCATCACCTTGGCGCAGATGCTGTGCTTGCAACTGGGCCGCTTGAAAGACGCGGGCCGGATGCAGCCCTCGCAAGTCAGTTTGGCCAAGTGGAACAACTGCCGGATGGCGCTCGATATTGCTCGCGAAGCGCGGGACGTGCTCGGTGGCGCTGGCATAACCACCGAGTACTGTCCCATTCGGCACGCACTCAATCTGGAATCGGTGATTACCTATGAAGGCACCGAGACTGTCCATCAGTTGGTGATCGGCAAGCAGTTGACCGGCATCAACGCGTTCTGAATTGCGGCCCGCTGAAGGGCCGTTTGCTGGACACCTCCAATGATTGAATCGTTGCGGATCGAGACTGAGCGTCTAATCCTGCGTCCACCGGCGCTGTTGGATTTCGAGCCTTGGGTCGAATTCATGGCGGACCCGGAAGCTGCCCGCTACATCGGTGGTCCGCAGCCGCGTGCAGCGGTTTGGCGGGGTTTCATGGCCATGGCTGGCTCATGGCAGCTCACTGGGTTCGCCATGTTCTCGGTGATCGAGAAAGTGAGTGGTCGCTGGATAGGTCGGGTAGGGCCGTGGCAGCCCGATGGTTGGCCGGGCACGGAAGTGGGTTGGGGATTGAGTCGCTCTGCCTGGGGCCAAGGGTTTGCCCGAGAGGCAGCAGTGGCAAGCATCGACTGGGCTTTCGATACGCTGGGTTGGACCGATGTCATCCACACCATCGACCCCGAGAATCGCCCCTCGCAGGTGCTTGCGCATCGGCTGGGGTCAAGCAATCGTGGGGCGGTGCGTCTGCCCGCACCTTTCGAAACCTTGCACGTGCATTCGTGGGGTCAGACCCGTGAAGTTTGGCGGGAGAATCGCCGCAACGGTGTGGTCTGACGGGGTCTTTTTGACTCCAGCAATTTCAACAATTTCAACACTACTTATTGAGTGGTTCGCCCACATGACCGCTGCTGTAGCAATTCATCCGCGCCAAAAAGACATCAATCGCGCCAAGGTCTGCGACCAGAATTTCCTTGAATTCGTGGGTGCGTGGAGGGGAACGACTGGATTGCGTCCGGCTGACGCCGCGCCCGTTTGCAAGGACAGCGCTTGCAGCGTCGCCGATTTTCTCGATCTGTTCGAGTCGCAACTGATCAGTCGCCACCTGGATTTGATGGCGCGTGTGCTGCGCGTGCAGAACAAGGTTTTTTACACCATTGGCAGTTCCGGCCACGAGGGTAATGCGATGGTGGCGCGGCTTGCCCGTCATACCGATCCCGCGTTCTTGCACTACCGCTCAGGCGGCTTCATGGCCGAGCGTTTTCGTAAGCTGCCGGGGATGGATCCGGTGATGGATTCCGCCTTGTCATTTGCGGCCAGCAGCCAAGATCCCATCTCGGGCGGGCGTCACAAAGTCTGGGGTAGCAAGCCCTTGTGGGTGTTGCCGCAGACCTCGACCATCGCCTCGCATCTGCCGAAGGCGCTGGGCACAGCAATTGGTATCGAACAAGCGCGTCGCATCGGCCATACGCTGCCGATTCCCGCCGACAGCATCGCCATTTGTTCGTTCGGCGATGCCAGCGCTAATCATGCGACGGCGCAAACGGCCTTCAACACGGCCGCGTGGACGGCTTACCAGAAGCTGCCGGCACCTGTGTTGTTTGTTTGCGAAGACAACGGCATCGGTATTTCGGTGAAGACGCCTGCCGGCTGGATCGGCCAGAGTTTCTCAGCGCGCCGCGATCTGGACTACTTCAGCGCGGATGGTTTGGATATCGCGTTGGGCTACGGGCAAGTGCAAGCGGCAGTCGAGCATTGTCGAAACACGCGGCGGCCAACCTTCTTGCATCTGCGTACTACCCGCATCATGGGTCACGCGGGCACCGATTTTGAAATCGAATGGCGCGCGATCGAGGAGTTGATGGCGGTTGAGGCCAGCGATCCCTTGCTGCGTTCAGCGGAGATCGCCCTTGGTGCCGGTTTGTTCACGCCCGCTGAGTTGATCGAGCTATATGAATCCACCCGGCAGCGTTGTTTTGCAGCGGCCGAAAAGGCTGACCAAACGCCCAAGTTGACAAGTTTGGCCGAGGTCATGCGTCCTTTGGCACCTTACTCGGCCGCTGAAGTGCGGGCCGAAGCGCAGCGCAGTATCGATCCCGCAGCGCGACGTGATGCATTTGGTGGCGAGGGCAAATTGCCGGAAAGCTTGCCGCCCCGGCATCTGGCTATCCAGATCAACCAGGCGCTGCACGAACTGCTGGTCAAGTATCCGCAGGCATTGCTGTTTGGCGAGGATGTGGCGCAGAAAGGCGGCGTTTATACGGTGACTCGCGGCCTGTTCAAGGCGTTTTCGGGCAAGCGCGTGTTCAACACCCTGCTCGATGAAACCATGATCCTGGGTTTGGCACAGGGCTTTGCGAATCTGGGCATGTTGCCGATTCCGGAAATCCAGTACCTCGCCTACTTTCACAACGCCTGCGACCAGATTCGCGGCGAGGCCGCGTCGCTGCAGTTTTTTTCGAACGGGCAGTACCGCAATCCGATGCTGATGCGAATTGCATCGCTTGGCTACCAGAAGGGCTTTGGCGGGCACTTTCATAACGACAACTCGATCACTGCGCTGCGCGATATTCCTGGATTGATCGTGGGTTGCCCTTCACGCGGCGACGACGCGGTGAACATGCTGCGCACCTTGGCCGCGTTGGCGCAGGTCGATGGCCGGGTGTGCGCGTTCCTCGAACCGATCGCGCTTTACATGAGCAAAGACCTCTACGAGCCCGGCGACGGTGGTTGGCTGACCCGCTATCCCGCTCCTGGCGAAGCGATGACTCTGGGCGAGGGCCGGGTGTATCAGCCTGCCAATGGCGACGGTCAGGATCTGGTGATCTTCACCTATGGCAATGGGGTGCCGATGAGTTTGCGCGCTGCGCGTGAGATCGAGCAGCGTCTGGGTTTCAGCGTCAGTGTGGTCGATCTGCGTTGGCTGGTGCCGCTCAACAATGTTTACATTTCAGAGCAGGCCAAGTTGGCGCGACGCATTTTGATTGTTGATGAAGGACGTCGCGCAGCGGGCGTGGGCGAGGGCATCTACACGGCGCTGGCCGAGGCGGGCTTGGGGGGGGTGGCAAGCGGTCGAGTGGTGGGCGAAGACACTTTCACCCCACTTGCCGGCGCAGCACTGCTGGTATTACCTGCGGAAAACGATATCGTAGCGGCAGCTGAAGCCCTTCGATAACCCATCTCTGCTCGCCACGTTGCGGTTCGTGGTGACGGCAGCCGTCGGATTGCCTATTATCTAGCCCATGAGCAACACCAAGCAGCTCACCACCTTGTTCGCGGATGTCAGTGGCAGCACCAAGCTCTTTGAGCAGCGTGGTGATGTCGAGGCACGTCGAATCATTTCAGCCGTACTCGGCGCCTTGTCCGAAGTAGCGGCGCGCCACGGTGGGCGCGTGATCAAGACCATCGGCGACGAGATCATGTGCTCCTTTCCTGGCGCCATGCAGGGCGTACTCGGCGCGTGCGACATGCAGAAGCGTGTCGCGCATGACCTGGCGTTTGTGCGTGACAACCTCGGCATTCGCATCGGCTTGCATCACGGCGACGCCTTGGAAGAAGACGGCGACGTTTACGGCGACTCGGTCAACACCGCGGCGCGAATGGCGTCTCTGGCCAAGCGTGAGCAGATCGTCACCACTGCCAGCACGCTGAAAGCGCTCACTAGTGCCGGCAATATTCGCAGCCGCAGCCTGGGTCGCGCGCGCGTCAGCGGCAAGCTGTTGCCGATTGAGATCGTCGATGTCATCTGGCAAGAAGACACCTCCAATATCACCACCGTGCAGCGTGCCATCCGTATTGATGATGGCGGCACCACCAACGTCAAACTGACTTTGCGTTTCCGCGGTCTGGTGGTCGAGTTGAACGAAAACTCCGAGCCGTATTCAATGGGTCGCGATGCCACCAACACCTTGGTCGTTGAGACCGAATGGGTGAGTCGCAACCATTCCTTGATCGAGTTCAAGAAGGGCTTTTTCGTGCTATCTGATCGCAGTACCAACGCCACCTATGTGAAGTTGGGCGAAGACGACGAGCTGCGTTTGCATCGCGACGAGATTCATCTGCGCAAGGCGGGCACGATCAGCTTGGGTCAAGCCGTTGCGCAGAATCAGAATGACATCGTCTATTTCCAGTGTAGCTACTGAGGCGTCTACTCTGGTGAGCGCGAACAGACCACCGTCTGCGCTCAGCGAATGCTGATCTAGTCGCCGCTCCATCGGAGTCGGTTCGCAGATGCCGCGCAAGCCCTTCGAGCAAACGCCCGCATCGTCGGCCGCTGAAACGCACGGTGGCGCAACCAGTGTGCCTCCATCGCATACCTTGCCTGCGACACCCGCAGCCCGCGACAGCGCGCGAGACGGACACTTTATTCCTGGCACCGTGCTTGCCGGCCGCTACCGGTTGGTCGCGTTGCTTGGTCGCGGCGGTATGGGTGAAGTCTATCGGGCGGACGACCTGCGTTTGGGCCAGACGGTTGCGCTCAAGTTTCTACCGGCGGCGTTCGTGGCCGATAGCGACATGCGCGAGCGCTTCATCGCCGAAGTGCGCATCGGCAGGCAGGTCTCACATCCCAACGTCTGCCGTCTGCATGACCTGGTTGAGATCGACGGCCATTTTTGCTTGTCAATGGAGTACGTCGACGGGGAGGATCTCGCCGGCTTGCTGGCGCGCATAGGTAGGCTGCCCACAGACAAAGCCATTGAGATCGCGCGCGACCTATGCGCTGGACTGGCTGCGGCACATGACAAAGGCGTGATCCATCGTGACTTGAAGCCGGCGAATGTAATGATCGATGGCAAAGGCCGTGCGCGCATCGCCGATTTCGGCATCGCCGCGCTCGCCGACAGCATTGACGCCGAACTCCGTGCAGGTACGCCGGCCTACATGGCGCCGGAACTGGTCGAAGGCCAACCGGCTTCAGTCCGTAGCGATCTGTTTGCATTGGGGTTGGTGCTGCACGAGATATGCACAGGCAAGCGCGCCACGATCAGCACGAACACAGATGCGGCAACACCGGCTCTGGTCAGTGGCTTGGCCGATGTCCCGGTCGCCCTGCAACATGTCATCCAACGCTGCCTGCAACGCGATCCAATGGCGCGACCCGCCTCGGCGCTAGCCGTGATGGCGGCGCTGCCGGGTGGTGATCCACTGCAAGCGGCGATGGCCGCAGGCGAAACGCCTTCGCCAGCCATGGTCGCCGCTGCCGGTACGGTGGGCACGCTCAGAGTGGGGTTGGCTTGGAGTTTGCTGCTGGCTGGGTTCGCTGGTCTGCTGTTGCTTATGTGGCTTTCGGCCAGCAGCACTCTGGTGGGTCGAGTGGCGCCAACAACCTCGCCCATCGTCTTGGCTGAGCGCGCTCGCGCCATTCTTAAAGATGCGGGCATCAGCGTACCGGCGGTCGACTCGCACTATGCATATCTCGTCGACCAGAGCTACTTTCAGGGCTCTTCAGCGGTGGATAGGAAGGGCGGCCGCTGGGACGATCTGGCTGCCTCGACGCCCGGGCCACTGCTTTTTCTGTATCGACAAAGTGCAGAGCCGATGGTGGCGTTGCGCACCACAATCCGCCCATTCGGCCCCGCCGAAGCGGGCCGGGTGACCCAGGACGATCCTCCCACCAACCTGCCTGGCATGGCAGACGTGCTGCTGGATCAGCGCGGTCGACTGGTCAGTTTGCGGGTCGTGGGCTCGCCAGAGCCTGACGGTGCGGGCACCCGCAAAACACCGAACTGGGACAGTTTGCTGACCGCCGCCACTTTCGATTTGACCGCATTGAAGCCCACCGCTCCGCGTGCCGTGCTGCCTGTCGCGGCTAATCAGCGCATCGCTTGGATGGGCCCCATTGTCGGCGCTGGGGACGTGCCAATGCATGTCGAGGCAGCGGCGCTGGATGGCGAGTTGGTCTGGTTTGGAGTTCAGCCGCTCGCTACGGCGGGCATCATAATGCCGTTGGCCGCGATCAGTACTGCCATCACCCCGGTGCCGCCCGCGCAGCTCACCGCCATGTGGACGCTGTTGTTGTGCAGCGTACTGTTGTGGGTGGGAATCGCCGTGCTGCTGCGCCGCAATCTGCGGCTGGGTCGAAGCGATAGGGCAGGTGCATTCAAGGTCAGCAGTTTCCTCTTCCTAAGTGCCTTCTTGGCTTTGCTGTTGCGAGCCGATCACGTCGCACTCGCCTTCGAAGAAGCTGGACTGATCTCCAATCTGCTTGCGCAAACCCTGTTGTTCGCGGCCGTCGTCTGGAGCAGCTACATCGCGCTGGAGCCGGTTGCTCGTCGGCGCTGGCCGCAGCTGTTGGTGGGTTGGACTCGGTTGGTTAGCGGTCGTTGGACAGATCCGCTGGTCGGCTGCAATGCCTTGATTGGAGGCTTGGCCGGCATTTCCATGGCGCTGGTTCTGCACTTGGCCATTGTAATTCCCGACTACTGGGGCTGGTCGTCGCCGGTGCCCCGCGGGCGGGCACTGAGCAGTCTCGCCGAGTTGCGGCATTTGGCCCACTTTGCGCTGTGGACCCCATTTGCGGCGGTGGTCGTGCCCTTTGGCACCTTACTGGGATGGTTGATCTTTCATCGCCTGCTGCGCAATCGATGGTTGACGTTGGCGACCTTGGCAATGGCGCAGTACCTTGGACTGGCAGCGATTACTGGCGCCGATCAGCTGTGGTCGGTCGCGACCGCAGTGTTCACAGCGATCTATCTCGGGGTGACGCTGCGCGCCGGGCTATTGGCAGGAGTGGTCGCCCTGTACGTGTTTCTGCTGCTGGAGGTGACCCCGCTTACCCTCGATTGGACAGTGTGGTACGCCGATCGCACCTGGTTGACCGGGTTGGTGTTGGCGACAATCCTGGTGTATGGCTTTCGTACCGCGTTGGCGAGCCAGCCGCTGTTTGGCGGCGTGTTCGACGACGACTGACGCTCAGCCCGCCGTAGTCACACGCTCACCCAGTCGCTTCCGCACGAAAGCGTTGCACCCGCGGGTTGACCAGCCGTTTCCATAGCGGCGGAAACATCGCGAGGATGAACATCGAGGCATAGCCACCGGGCAGCTGTGGGCTATCCGCGTGATGCAACAGCGCTTGATAACGGCGGCGCGGGGTTTCGTGGTGATCGGAGTGCCGTTGCAGCTGGAACAGCAGCAGGTTGCTCAGGCGGAAGTCGCTGTTCCAGGAATGTAGATGGGTGGTCCGCTCGTAGCGCCCGTTTGGCAATTTTTTGCGTTCCAGACCGTAGTGCTCGATGTAGTTGATGATCTCCAGGCTGGTCGCCGCGAACAGACCTTGAGCGACAAAGAAGATGACGCCAACGGATCCCAGCAGCCAGCCAAACAGCCCGATACCCAGCAGCCACAGTACGCTCCAGGCGATCAGCTCATTGCGCCAATGAAATGCGCCATGCCCGAGTTTGCTCAGTCGTAGGGCTTCCAAGCGCCATGCATTGCGCGAATTGCGCAGCAACGCGCGTGGCAGGAAGTGCCATAACGACTGATCAAGGTGGGCGCTGGATGCATCTTCCGGTGTGGAAACATGCACATGATGGCCGCGAACATGTTCGACCTTGAAGCCGTGATAGCCGACCGAAGTGAGCAACACGCCGCCGGCCCACTGCTCCAGACGATTGTCTTTGTGGATGAGCTCATGCGCGACATTGATCGCCAACACGCTACTGACAACGCCTTGCGACAACAGCCAACCCAGCAAGCCAACAGCACCAAATTCCGCGTGCGCAAAGTAATAGCCGGACCAAGCGAGCAAAGCGATCTGGACGGGCACGCAAGCGAGCGTCAAGCCGCGAAACCAGAGGTCGCGATCCAGCGCGGCCGCTTCGGCCGCATCTGGGTTCACCGAATCATGACCCAACGCAAAGTCAGCCAGTGGCAGCAGCACAAACAAAAAGACCAGTGGAAACCAGGCAGCCAGGTCGCTGGGTAGCCATCCGTTATCGGCCATCAATGCAGCCGCTGGCATCAAGGCGGGGACCACGAAGGCGAATAGAAAGCCTAGACGCTTGGCGATGTTCATGCGGGCGGGTGACCTGAGTTAATGCAGCGATCTTGAATGGGGGGAACGCGGCCGAGCAAGCCCGACACGACAAATGCAAAAACGGGCGAACCGACTTTTCAGAGCGGAACTCGCTCAGCTGCTCCAATCCAGCAGTGCCAGCCTGAATCATTGCCAACGCCCAGTAGCTTAGTTGTGGGCGGCGGGGCCAGACTGCGCTTGATTCAGTCGCGGCGGCCCGCCCCTATACTTTGGCTATGAAAAAGTTGTCCGCAGCATTCGTCATTCTAGTGGCGCTTGGCCTGACAGTGCAGCCCTCCCAGGGTCGCTCAGCTCAAAATCTGCCTGCCGGTGCGGTGATCGCGGACGACGCAGCGGTCTCAGCCCTGATCGTGTCTGCCGCCAGCAAAGCAAAATCGGCGCTCTCGGCGTTGCGGGTCGGTGGGGCGAGTGCTGCCCTGGCCGAACTGGCGACACTCACCGAGCCACTGGCATTTGAAATGGCCGCCGCGCGACTCATCGTTGACATCCAGGCGGGTGAGGATTCGCCGCAAGCTCGCTCAACGTTGCTTGCTCTAACCGAGGTGCCGACGCGTGCATTCCGACGGCATGAAGAAACCCGCGCCGATTGGTTTGTGCCGCTGTTGGATGTGGCCGGCAAAGCCCAGTTTGCGTTGCGCGCGTTGGATGCACGGGCCGAGCGCCGGGCTTGGCTGGCCATACTTTCTGCAGACACGGACTCCGCCGTTCGTGCTGTGTCGACTGCAACGGCCAAGTCGCGACCCGTTCTGATCGAAGCGATCGCCGAACTCGATCAAGACAAGCTCAACGCTTTGTCGGCGGCGATGCTTTTGCAACCAGAAGCGTTCGCTTCCAGCGTGTGGGCCACGACCGCTGAGCGTAGCCGTGACAAGCGGGTGTTCGACGCCGCGCTGATGCGATGCGACGACAAGGACCTGCTCGCCCTAGTGTCGGCCGCGAGCCAACTGTCTGCGGAGGATGCGAGTGACTGGCTGATACGAGTCAGCGACCGACCCGCCTTGGCTTCGGCGGCGTTGCTATCGCTGACGCCGCTCGCGGATCAACCATCGGCTGCCTTGCAGCACCTGATTGCTGCCCTCGAAAGCGCCACACTCGGCGCCTCAGCGGCGACTGCGCTCGGACAGCGACCCCAATCCGACCGCCTTGCGCTGATTGAGAAGCTCATCGCTGACCCGGTTGCCAGTCCCCGGCGCTTGACGTCGTTGGCGTTGGCGCTGCGGCTGGACGAGTCGACCCAAGCGCGCATCGTTCTGCATCGACTTGGCCGCGATCTGCGGCTGCCGGCGACGGTGCGTGCGGAGCTGCTGCGATGAGCGCGTCAGCGGCGTTGATCGGTGCTGCCTGCGTGGCAATGCTGTTGGCATCGCCAGTGACGGCGCAAGTCATCCAGACGTACACGCAAACGCAAACCGGCGCCAATTTGAGGCCGCTTGGCTACCGTGTGCCGATCCCCGTGCAATCGCTGACGCCGGTAGAAGGCTTTCGCACCTACGACAGTCTGCACGCGCGCTTGCAGGCCTTGGCGTTGGAGTCTCCAGATGTGGCCGCGCACCAAGTAGGCATGACCTTCAATGGTCGGCCGATCTGGGCGTACGTGGTGAGTTCGGAGGCGTCTATCGATGTCGAAGGCCGCGCCAAACCCGCATTCTTCATCAATGCCACCACCCACGCCCGCGAATGGGCGGTGCCAGAGGTGTCGGTGGGCTTGGTTGAATATATGGCGACCGCGGCCGGCAGCGAAGGGCTGGTGCGCTATCTGCTCGACAACACCAAGCTGGTGATCGTGCCGGTGCAAAACATCGACGGCTTTCAGCAAACCCAGCGTTTTCCGACGCAAGTGATCGTCGGGCAAGATCCCAACGTGCCCAACGACTGGCCGCGCGATGGCCGCATGCGGCGCAAGAATATGCGCGGCGTTGATGAAGTGCTGACCACCTTCGCAGACCATCTGCGCGGCGTCGATCTGAATCGCAACCACACGCCGTTTTGGGGCACGATTACCAACGGTGGCCGTTACACCAACCCCATTGATTTGACCTTTCGCGGTGCGTCAGCGCAGTCGGAACCCGAAGTGCAAGCCATCTTGAACGCGGCTGATCTTGGGCCGGTTAGTCGCATGCGCTTGGGTATTGACCTGCATTCGCATGCCAAGGTGTTTTTCTCCTCAAATACCGGACGCACGCGACTAAACGCCATCCAGCGGCAGCTGCTGACAGTCATCAGCACCCATCACGAAGCGGTACCGACGGCAACGGGTAACCCCAACGCTCGTATTTATGTCGATTTGCCCGACGTTCCAAATGGCGGCATCGGTACTCACGCTGAGTACTTCGCCTATCAGTGGTTGGTTCCCGCGTGGACTCTGGAGCTGGAACCGGGCGAATTGGGGGCAAACGAATACGGTGGATCTGCGGATAGCCACGGCGGCTTTATCCTTCCCGAGAGTCAAGCGCAGCGCGTGCGCGAGGCGTGGACGCAGTCGCACGTGGTCGGATTTTACTTCATGGCCGGGCCGCCGTATTTGCAGTCTCTCAGCCTAAATGCCGCTGCGAATGGTGCGCTGCTGCATGAATCGCGGTGGCTGCCTGCGGCGAGCGGTGCCATCACGCGCACGCTGCGGGCGCAGTCTCCAGCACGCACTTACGTCGGGCAACCCATTACCGCAAAGCTTGCTTTCAGCAAGCCGATGCGACTTCTGACTGCGGGCATTAGCCGCGGCCTCCCTGGTGTGAACATAGAAGCAGCACCGCGGGTTTCCTTGCTGCAGGGCGCGGTACGTACCTCGCTCGATGTGAGCCAAGGGCGCTGGCTGGCAAGCGCTCGCTATCCGGGCACCGCCGAGACGTTTGAGTTCACCTTCAACGCACCGAGTGCAGCGGGTGAATTTCGGCTGGAAGTAGAAGCGACTGACATGGCCGGGCTTGGCTTGGACGCCAACCCGGCAACGCCGGCCGACTGGGCGTCTGGCGCTTGGAGCGACTGGAATGCCGTCAGCGGCAGCGATGTCGACACCGATAGCGGTGGCATCGACGGCAATGTGGCGGTGACCGCCGACGCGCAACTGCCGGGCCGGCTGCCGCGCGTGATCAGTGTGCTGCCGACTCTGCTGGGTGAAGGGGATTTGGTTCGCGTGCGTTTACTGCTCGATGCACCGGCTGACGGGCGCGTTGAAGTGGTAGGCGAGGACCCTGATTACACGCGCTCATTTCCGCAGATCGGGACCCCAACGCCGCCGTTGCCGACGATCCGGCGGGCGATCTGGGAGAGTGGTCAGCAAGGCGAGCGCGAACTGGTGTTGGGCGCAACTGAGGATGCGATCAGTCAAGGCGATCGCGACACACGGTTTCGATTGGGGTTGAGGGAAGGTGGGCGGCTGTCGGATTTCCTAAGCCACTCTTACCGCTTGCTCGACAATGATCGCGCGGATCGCCGCTCGATGACCTTGGCTGATACTGGTGTGGCCTTTGCGGCACCGCTGCAGAATCCGCAAGCGATGGATCTGGCAGCAGGATTCGCTGCCGCAGCCCTTTCCGGAACTCCGACGGACATTGCATTGCGGCGCAGCACGACGTACGCGACGCCCATTGAAACTGGGCGGATGCAGCCTATCCCTGTGCTTGGCAACGCGACAGTGTTTGGCAACGGAGGCCGTTTGGGGCCTGCCGCAAGCGTGCGACCGGACTCACTGTTTGAAGTCGGCAGCAGCGGTCGTTTGACCTTGGATCAAGTGGCTATTGCCGCCACCGCGCCGTTGACCGAGCCGGCTGCTGGCGAGCCCCTCGCGCCGCTGATTTCCACCCTCGGCCAACTCAACGTCAGTCGCAGCGTGATTGGCACAATCAACGGCCAGTTCGCCAGTACCTTTGGTGGTGCTGGCGGCACCCTTGTTGAGCGTTCCAGTGTGATGGGTTGGACACAATCGCCGGTGCTTGCCGATGCGGGCAGCAAGACGCTGCGGTCGACGAGCATTCTCAAGGTTTCTTCCGCCAGCACGGTGTTACGCGCCAGTGGCGCTGTCGATGTCGGCTGGACGTCGTTACTCGCAAATCGCTCGGCCGACGCTCGCTTCAAGGTGGAAGGCGCGGGTTCACTGCAATTCACTGGTGTGTTGCTGCAACACAATCTCAGCTTGGCAACGCTGTTGCCGGGACTGCCGGATTGCGCCGGTGCCGTCGCCAGCGGCGGCTTCAACCTTCACGATGCGAGCGGTTGTGTCGGTGCGGGGCAGGGCGATTTGAGTGGCGTATCGATTGGGTTGCCGAATCCGCTACCGAATGATCGGCCCTGGATATTGCCGACAGGCCCTGCGGTTGATTCGGGCAGCAACTGCCCGGCCATTGATCAACGCGGCGCACCTCGGCCGCAAACCCTGACAGCCAACGCCGTGCCGCGCTGCGATGTCGGCGCGGTCGAAGTCGGGATCAATCCTTATCGAGGCATCTGGCAGCCCACTCGGCCCGGTCACGGCGTGGATTTGCAAACCAGTGGCAACCAACTACTGCTGGCCTGGTACACCTACGCCGACAATGGGCAACCGACAGCGTATCAGGCGATTGCGCCGCTCACCGGGCCGCGCTGGCAAGCCGAACTGCAATTAAGCCGGCGCAATCCGACCACGGGGGCATTCCTGACTCCCGTTCGCGTCGGCACCGTGGCCATCGATTTTGCCAGTGACGTAAGCGCGACCTTGCGCTGGCGCTTCGACGCCCGCGGGATCGATGGCAGCGAAGCGATTCGGCCAGCTTTGTTTGCAGATGCCGAGCCTGAAGTCGAAGTGACAGGGCTGTGGTTTCCGCCAGCAGAATCCGGCTACGGCGCAACCATTACCCGCCGCGGCGAGGTGACGGCGGTTGGCTTGTACTACTACGATGCCAGCGGCGTATTGCGCTGGGCACTGGGCATTGGCGGCGGCGAGAGCGCGCAGGCGATCACGATGCTGAGCTACACCGGCTTCTGCCCAGACTGCGATGCAGCGGCAATGCCAGTGCAGTCGCAACCGGCCGGCGATCTGCTGGTGCATTTTCTGAGTCCACGGCGCGCGCGAGTCGATACCAACCTGCTATATCCGGGTGCCAATGGCGGGACATGGATTCGTACACGCGCCGACTTCGTGCCGCTGAATGATCCGGTAGACAACAGCGCCGCCGCGACTCAAGGCGGCGCTATACAGTAAGCCATCGCCAGAAACACAAAGCCCGCAACAAGTGCGGGCTTTGTCGCTCAGTGTTGGCAGGCAAAACGGATCAGCCTCCGAGCAATTCCTTCAGCAATTTGATCAGGGCGGCTTCGTTGACCGGCTTGGTCAAATACGCCTTGGCACCTTGGCGCATGCCCCAGACCTTGTCGGTTTCCTGGTCCTTGGTGGTGACCAGAACAATCGGGATGTGCGCCGTGCTCGGATCTTTGGAGATCGAACGAGTCGCCTGGAAGCCATTCAAATTCGGCATCACCACATCCATCAGGATGAGGTCGGGAATCTCTCGCTTGGCCACTTCCACACCTTGTGCGCCATCCTCTGCCGAGAAGGTCTCATGTCCCAGTTTCTCAACGATGCGCTTCATGCCCATCAGCTGCGAAGGGGAGTCGTCGACAATTAGCACGCGTGCCATTGAGATCCTCGGTCAGTAGGCGCTTCGTGCGCGTTAGGCTGAATGATAGCCGTACCGGAGCAGTTGCGGGAAATGCCGATTGCTCAGTTTGCTTGTAAAGGCGAAATCTCTACCAAAGTGCGCCCAAATGAGCCGCCTGCGAGCATGCCTTCGAATACCTCAGAGACACTGTCCAAGGTTACCGTGCGCGTGCATATGCTTTGCAGATGCGCAGGCTTCCAATCCGTTGCAAGGTGCTGCCAAACGCTTTCGCGAATGGCACGCGGCGTGTTGGTCGATGACACGCCAAGAATGCTGACACCGCGCAAAATGAAAGGCATCACGGTGGTGGCAAGATTGTGTCCGCCAGCCAGACCACAGCTGGCAATGTTTCCGTAGAGGCCAACGTGGCGGGTAAGGCCTGCGAGCATTTCATCGCCGACGTTGTCGATCGCGCCGGCCCAGGTGGCACGCTCCAGCGGTCGTTGTCCCCAGTGCAGATCGCGGCTGGAAATTACTTGGCTTGCGCCCAGCGCGATCAGATCATCCAAGCGATCAAACTTCGACGTGATCGCGTGCGCCTCAAAACCGGCACGAGTCAACACATCAATCGCCAGCATACCGACGCCGCCGGTTGCTCCGGTCACTACAATCGGACCGTCTTCTGGCCGCTGCCCATTGATCTGCATTCGATAAAGCGACAGCGCTGCGGTGAAACCGGCGGTGCCGATGATCATTGCCTCACGCAGGTCCAAGCCAGTCGGCAAAGCGATGACTGACTTCGATTCGAGGCGAACGTACTCGCTGTAGCCGCCGTCGCGATCCTCGGAAAGTCCGCAACCCGTGCATAGGACGGCGTCGCCTTCGCGAAACGCCGGTGAGTTGGACTCCACCACGTGCCCAGCCACATCGATGCCAGCAATCAACGGGAATCGCTGCAAGATCTTGCCGCGACCTGTGCCGGCCAGCGCGTCTTTGTAGTTGACCGACGAATACGCCGCCTTGATGACGACATCACCGGCACTCAGCTCGTCGAGAGAAACGTCCTCCATGCCGGCGCGATAATCGTCGCGACCTTTGCTGTGGACGCGGAAAGCGCGGAACCGGTTCGGCGTGGACACGGCTTAGTTCGCCTTATGAATCGCGCGCTTGTCGACCGCCAGCGCCGCTTCATGCACTGCTTCAGACAGCGTCGGGTGGGCATGGCAGATTCGCGCCAGATCTTCGGCCGAGCCTTTGAACTCCATCGCAACCACACCCTCATGGACCAACTCGGAGACATTGGCGCCGCACAGATGCATGCCAAGGATGCGGTCGGTATCGGCGTGGGCGATGACTTTCACCATGCCAGCCGTTTCGTTCATGGCGACAGCTCGCCCGATCGCTGCGAATGGAAAGGTGCCGATCTTGTAGCTGATCCCGGCCGCCTTTAATTCGGCTTCGTTCTGGCCGACCCAGGCGATCTCGGGCTCGGTGTAAATCACCCACGGCACTGTATTGAAGTTGACGTGGCCCGGCAGGCCAGCGATGCGCTCGGCCACTGCGATGCCTTCTTCGCTGGCCTTGTGCGCCAGCATCGGGCCGCGCACGCAATCACCAATCGCCCAGACGCCGTCAACGCCCGTGTGGCAGTGGTCATCGACCTCGATCATGCCGCGCGCTGTGAGTTTGACGCCGCTGTCTTCAGCGAGCAGACCTTGGGTGTTGGCCCGGCGACCGACCGCCACCAGCAGTTTGTCGACCACCAAAGACTGCTCAGCTTTGCCATCGTTGTAGGTGAGCTGCACTTCGTCGCCGACGACATCGGCCTTGAAGACCTTGCAGCCCAAGCGAATATCCAATCCTTGCTTCTTGAATTCACGCGCGGCGAGCTTGGCAATATCGGCATCAGTCGCGGCCAGGAAGTCTGGCAAGGCTTCAAGAATGGTGACCTCGGCGCCCAATCTTCGCCACACACTGCCCATCTCCAATCCAACCACCCCCGCGCCGATCACGCCCAGCCGCTTCGGTGTGGCCTCAAAATCCAGAACGCCGACGTTGTCGACAATGCGAATGCCATCGAACTTGGCGAACGGCAACTCGATCGACACCGAGCCCGCGGCCAGAATCACATTGGTCGCTGTCAATGCGTGCTGGCTGCCATCGTGTGCCTTGACTGACACCGCCTTGCCGCCATGCAACGTCCCCACGCCGTGATAAGCGGTGACTTTGTTGGCCTTGAACAGCGCCGCCACACCGCCGTTGAACTGCTTCACGATGCGATCTTTGCGGGCAATCATTTTCGGCACGTCGATGGCCGCATCGGTGGCCGAAATGCCGTGCTCGGCAAACATGTGGGTGAGGTTGTGGAACTGCCGCGATGAATCGAGCAGCGCCTTGGAAGGAATGCAGCCGACATTGAGGCAGGTCCCGCCCAATGCCATTTTGCCGCCGTCCTTTGCCTTGAAGGCATCAACGCAAGCGACCTTCATGCCGAGCTGCGCCGCGCGAATAGCCCCCACGTAACCGCCGGGGCCACCGCCGATAACGATGAGGTCGTAGTGGTGGGACATGGGATTTCCTTTCATGTGGTTGCAAGAGCGGGGTTGGCGGCTCAGGGCTGGGGGCTGGGGCGCGATTTCCAAGCCTCGGCTCGCGGATGCGCAGATTGCTACACCCTAACCCCCAACCCCACTTCTAAAAAAGCCCTACAACCCCAACAGCATCCGATGCGGATTCTCGAGCTGATTCTTGATGTCGACCAGGAACAGCACGGCATCTTTGCCGTCGATGATGCGGTGGTCGTAGGACAAGGCGATGTACATCATGGGTGCAGCCACGACGACTCCGTTCTCGACGATGGCGCGGTCCTTGATTGCGTGCATGCCGAGAATGGCGGACTGCGGTGGGTTGACGATGGGTGTTGAGAACAGCGAGCCGAAGGTGCCGCCGTTGGTGATGGTGAAGGTTCCGCCCTGCAAGTCATCCAGCGACAGCTTGCCGTCGCGCGCCTTCTTGGCGTAGTCGCCGATGGCCTTTTCGATGTCGGCGAAACTCATCGCTTCTGCATTGCGCAGCACCGGGGTGACCAGGCCTTTTTCGGTCGCAACGGCAATCGAGATGTCCGAGAACCCGTGATAGATCACGTCGCTGCCATCGACCGAGGCATTCACGACCGGATATCGCTGCAGGGCGCTGGCTGCGGCCTTGACGAAGAAACTCATGAAGCCAAGCTTGACGCCGTTGGACTTCTCGAAGGCTTCGCCGTGCAGTTTGCGCATGGCCATCACTTCGCGCAGATTGATCTCATTGGACGAGGTCAACATGGCGATGGAATTTTTCGACTCCATCAAGCGCTCGGCAATGCGTTGACGAATCCGTGTCATCGGTACGCGCTGTTCTGCGCGAGCGCCGACGCTTGCCGCTGGTGCGGGTGGCGCCGATCCGGTAGGTGCTGGATTGATCGGCGCGACTGCGGCCGCCTTGGCTGGCTCGCCGCCACTCTGCATGTGGGTGACCAGGTCTTCCTTGGTGACGCGTCCGTCGCGCCCGCTGCCGGTCACTGCGGCCGGATCGACGCCGTGTTGCTCAGCGACGCGGCGACCCGCCGGCGACAATTCATCTGTGCTCGGCGCGCCTGCCACCGCCGTCGGCGCAGCCGTTGTTGCAGCCTTTGTTGCAGCCGGCGCTGCGGCAGCGCTGGCACCGGCGTCGATGATCGCCACCACTTGCTGGCTGGTGACGGTGTCACCGGCTTGGAACTTGATCTCCCGCAGCACGCCATCGACTGGAGATGGCACTTCCAGCACCACCTTGTCGGTCTCCAGATCCAACAGGTTTTCGTCGCGTTTGACCGCATCGCCAGCCTTTTTGTGCCACGCGGCGATCACCGCATCAGAAACGGATTCGGGCAGAACCGGGACCTTAACTTCAGTGCTCATGCAAAGTGACCTTGACTAACGATGTGATTGGAAAGGGCGAGTGTTGCAACCGATGGTGCACTCATGCGTCGACATCGGCGTCAGCCAACGGGCTGAGCAAGGCGTCTTCGACCAGTTTGGCTTGCTCTTTGACGTGGGTCGCAAAGTGTCCGCATGCGGGTGCCGGCGAGCGTGTGCGACCGGCATAGCTGATTCGTTGTTTGCCTTGCAGGCTGGCGCGCAGGTGATGCTGGATCTGATACCACGCGCCCTGGTTTTGCGGCTCCTCCTGACACCAGATGACTTCGCGCGCATTGCCAAAGCGTTGCAGTTCCGCGATGAGTTCGGGGCGTGGGAACGGAAATAGTTGTTCTATGCGGACAATCGCGACATTGGAGAGCTCGCGCTTTTCGGCATCTTCTAACAGGTCGTAATAGACCTTGCCCGCACACATGACGACACGCCGCACGGCCTTGCTGTCTTTGGCAAACGCATCCGGGATTACCCGCTGAAAGCTGCCGTCGGAGAGGTCGGCAAGGGTGGAAACCGACAGCCGGTGCCGCAACATCGATTTCGGCGTCATCACCACCAAAGGCTTGCGTGTCGGCCGCTTCATCTGCCGGCGCAACATGTGGAACATCTGAGCGGGTGTGGTCGGTGTGCAGACCTGGATATTTTCCAACGCGCACATCTGCAGGAATCGCTCAAGACGCGCCGAGCTGTGCTCAGGGCCCTGGCCCTCGTAGCCGTGTGGCAGGAACAAAACCAGTCCGCACAAGCGTCCCCACTTGGCTTCGCCGGAGGTCAGGAACTGATCGATCACTACCTGCGCCCCGTTGGCAAAGTCGCCGAACTGGCCTTCCCAAATGGTCAGCGTGGTTGGGTCGGCGGTGGCAAAACCATACTCGAACGCCATGACCGCTTCTTCGCTGAGCAGTGAGTCGATGATGGTCACGTGCTCGGGATTGGCGACCAGTTCGCGCAGCGGCGTCACCGTATTGCCGGTTTCCTGGTCGTGTAACACCGCATGCCGATGAAAGAACGTGCCACGACCGGAATCCTGGCCCACCAGTCGCAGTTTGTAGCCCTCGCGAAGCAGGGTTGCGTAAGCAAGGTTCTCCGCGAATCCCCAATCCATTGAGATTTCGCCTGCCGCCATCTTGCGGCGATCCTCGTAGACCTTGGCGACCCGTGGATGCAAGGTTGTGTCCGCCGGCGTGCGATTGATCTGCACCGCCAACTGATGCAAGGCTTTTTCGCCGACACGGGTTTCCGCAACGGACTCGAGGCTGCCCTTCAGGTAGGGACTCCAGTCGACCGCAAATTCATCAACCACCCCGCTTACCAACTCGACCACCTGATCGCCGCGATCCATCGTGTCGCGGTAGTCGTCGACGAGTGCCTTGACGGCGTCATGGGTGACCAGACCCGCGGCCGCCAAACGCTCGGCATACAGCTCACGCGTGGTTTTGCGGGCGCGGATATTGCGGTACATCAGCGGTTGCGTGGCGGCCGGCTCATCGGCCTCGTTGTGGCCGTGGCGGCGATAACAGACCAGGTCGATGACCACATCTTTGCGGAATTTCTGGCGGAAATCGAATGCCAATTGGGTGCAGAACACCACGGCTTCGGGGTCGTCGCCGTTGACATGCAGAATCGGCGCGCCGACCATCTTGGCGTGATCGGTACAGTACAAGGTCGAGCGGGTGTCGTCGGGGCGATGGGTAGTGAAGCCGACCTGGTTGTTGATCACGATGTGCACCGTGCCGCCAACCGTAAAGCCGCGTGCCTGCGACATTTGCAGCAACTCCATCACCACGCCTTGGCCGGCGAAGGCTGCGTCGCCATGGATCAGCACGGGCAGCACCTGTCGACGCTCACGGTCGCCACGGCGTGTCTGCCGCGCACGCACGCTGCCGGTGATCACCGGGTCAACGATCTCCAGGTGCGACGGATTGAAACCCAGCGCCAGATGCATTGGCCCGCCTGGAGTCAGCACGTCTGACGAATAGCCCATGTGATATTTGACATCGCCCGAGTGAGCCGGGTCGCCTGGCCCATCGTGTCGACCTTCAAACTCGGCAAACAGCTGATGCGCAGGCTTGCCGAGCACATTGATCAGCATGTTAATGCGGCCACGATGAGCCATGCCGATGACCATCTCGCGAACGCCGTCGGTGCCTGCGCGTCGCACCAGTTCGTCCATGGCCGGAATGAGGCTGTCGCCGCCTTCCAGCGAAAAACGTTTTTGGCCGACGTACTTGGTGTGCAAGTAGCGCTCGATGCCCTCGGCAGCGGTCAACTTTTCCAACACCCGCTCACGTGCTGCGGCATCCAGACCACTGCTGCCGCCGGCGCGCTCCAGTCGTTCATACAACCAGCGCCGCTGTGGCGCATCGGCAATGTGCATGAACTCGGCGCCGATTGAATTGCTGTAGCTGGCTTGCAGATGACCAATGAGATCGCGCAGGCGCATGCGCTCAGGGCCACCAAAGGTGCCGGTGCTGAATTCGCTGTCCAGATCGGCGGGTGACAAGCCATGGAAGGGCAGATCCAGATCAGGAGCTTCTTGTTTTTGCGCCATCTCCAAGGGGTCGAGATTGGCGTGCAGGTGGCCGCGCGAGCGAAATGCGGTGACCAGCTTCAGCACGCCGCCTTGCTTGCGTGCGGCTTCGTTGTCGACGGGAGCAGCGCTGGCGTGCGTGCGCGGTCGTCGTGCGGCTTGCTCGAAGTGGCGAATGACCGCCGAGTGGGCGACATCGCCGTGCTCGCGCCCGCGCAGTTGGTCGAAGTACGCCTGCCAAGCACTGCCCACACTGCTGGGCGCAATCAGATACTGCTCGTACAGATCTTCAACAAAGGCCGCATTGCCCCCAGATATGTGCGAGGACTGGCGGAATTTGGTGATCAGATTGGCGTTTGGGTTGGAATTTGGATTGGCTTTGGGACTGGTCACGGGAGCCCTTGCCCACGGCCCGACGAGCGAGCGGGGTCTTGGTTGGGTTGCTTGTTGATCGGATAGCTGGAAGAACGCCTGGAGCAATTGCCACGGTGCGATTGACGCAATCCAACGACGCCGTACGAGCCAGCCTGATCAAGTCACAGCCACCAGATCAACCCGACGGTGAGCGCGGAGCGCAGAAATTATAGCCGGCTGGGCTGTTGATTATTGCGCCTTGATGCCGGGTAACAAGCTGGGATCGAGTCTGACGTCGAACCAGTTCAGACCCCAGTGCATATGTGGACCGCTGGCGCGGCCCGTGGCACCCACCGCGCCGAGCGCGTGTCCCGCTTCGACCCGCTGGCCCAGTGCGACATCGATGCGACTCAAGTGCAGAAACACCGAACTGACGCCATGGCCATGGTCGAGCAAAACAGTGCCGCCCGTCAGGTAGAGATCGTGTTTCGCAAACGTAACCACGCCACCGGCGGGCGCGCGCAGCAGGGTGCCGGTGGCGGCCGCCACATCCAAGCCGCTATGTGGCGAGCGTGGCTCACCGTTGTAGATACGCTGGCTGCCAAACACGCCACTGATCCGACCTTTCACTGGCCATTGATAGGTGCTCGCGAAATCGCTGCGGGCGTCATCGCGTTGGCGGGCGAGGGCGACGGAAGCCTGTTCGCGGGCAATGCGCTCGGCCATGGCTGGTGATGGAGTTACCGTTTCCTGAGCCACGCCATTCACGCGCTCGGTGGGCCATTCGCGCGGCTTCACCTTGATTTCGAAGCGGCGCTCGACGCCCGTGGCTTCGAATGCTTGCAGGTGCAGCGAGTTCAATTGGTCGCGACCGACACCAAAAACGAATCTGCCCTCCGCGTCGAGGCGCAGCCAGCGGTCACCCAAGCGGATGCGCTGAGCATTTTTTGCGGTCCCCACCACCAGACTGCCTTGCTCGACCGCGCTCGGCAACTCGATGTGCATGGGCTCACTGGCCAGGCATATGCTGACCCAGCCGACCAACAGCGAGCCTCCAATCGCTTGCGAGCAGGCACGCATCCACGACCGCTTCCATGGCATCGGTGGGTCAGGCGCTCGCCCGCCGGCCTGCCGCACAACCGCTCGCCATTGCGGACTCCGCAGGCGCTCACCCTCGTCGTAGCGCTGCGCGAACAGCAGGTCCACTCCGCATTTTTGACCATCGTTGAGCAGGGCAGCATTGCGGATGAGCCGACGGTTCATGAGGGTTCGCCAGGATCAGTGGGAGAGCCAGGCACCGGGTCAAAGCCCCCCGGATGTAACGGATGGCATCGGCCGATGCGCTTGAGAGCCAACCAGCCGCCACGCAAATGGCCGTGAAGGATGAGTGCTTCCATTGCATACTCTGAACAGCTCGGATGAAACCGACAGCGGGGCCCAAGCAATGGGCTCACAAAGCGCTTGTAAATGCGCAACAGCAGCAGTAGAGGAGAGTGTGTGGACATCGCCGATTTGGCGCATCATTCAGGCCCGCGGTTGCCGCGGTCATCTCTCTAGGCTATAACACGCGCCGGCTCAGCCTCAAGAAACCCCGGGAGTATCGTGGCAGCGAAACCGAAATCCAATTCCAAGCCAGCCGCCAGATCCGCTGCGGCCAAGGCCAAGCCAGCGGCCAAACCAGCGGCCAAACCAGCGGCCAAACCAGCGGCCAAACCAGCGGCCAAGCCAGCGGCCAAGCCAGCGGCCAAGCCAGCGGCCAAGCCAGCGGCCAAGCCAGCGGCCAAGCCTGCTGCAAAGCCCGGAGCCGTTGGCAAGTTCGCTGCCGTGCTCGCCAAGTTGGTGAAGCCAGCCGCCAAGAGCCAGCCTGCCAAGTCCGCTGTGGGTAAGGGCAGCACCAGCAAGGCTGGTGGCGCTGTGAAAGCGTCTCCCAGCAAGGCGAAGCCGTCTGTCAGCGCGAAGGCGGGCAAGAAAGTGGCGGCCAAGGCAGTGCCAAGCAAGGTGACAAAGGCGCCTGCAACGGGAAAATCAACGGCGGTGAGCAAACCCGCAGCGAAATCAAAAGCGTCGAAGTCAAAATCAGTGTTGGCTGCCAAACCAGCAGCGAAATCCAAGTCCGAGCCGGCAGTCAAGGCTGTCGTCAAGTCAAAAACCAAACCAGCGTCGGTAGCCAAAGTGGCCAGCAAGCAAGCGGCCGCGAAGCCAACGCCGGTTGTCAGGGGAAATGTTATCGCGCCATCGAAAGTGATACCCAAAGCCGCAGCGAAAGCGGCACCGGCCGCCAAGCCCGCCGCAAAGCCAGCAGTCGCGGTCGCTCCCAAGAAGTCGGCCCCCGTAGCCGCTGCAGCCGCTGCAGCCGCCAAGCCAGCAGCTGCGTCGCCAGTTGAGGTTGTCAAGGCGCCCGCACAGCCAGTTCCAGCCAAGGCGGCCCAGACGAAGCCTGCGAGCAAGCGCGGCGCGGCGGCCAAGCCGCTGGCTGCAATTGCCGAGCCCACCGTGCGTCCGATGGGCGGAGTACGTGCGCAAGCAATCATGCCCAATCGGCCCATCATGATTAACGAGCCGCCGCCGGTGGTGATGTCGGTTCGGGTCGACCTGCCGCCAGGCTATCGACCGGATTCGAACGAAGATTTCATGAATCCGTTTCAGCTCGAGTTCTTCCGCACCAAGTTGATGTCATGGCGCGAAGAGCTGGTTGAAGAGTCCAAGCAGACCATCGACAACCTGCGCGATGAAGTGCGCGACGTTGGCGATGAAGCCGAGCGGGCGACCCGCGAAACCGAAAATTCGCTAGAGCTGCGCACCCGCGATCGCTATCGCAAGTTGATCTCCAAGATCGACAAGGCGCTCAAGCGTATCGAAGACGGCTCCTACGGCTATTGCGAAGAGACCGGCGAAGAGATCGGCGTCGAACGTCTTGAGGCGCGGCCTATCGCCACGCTATGCCTGGATGCCCAGGAGCGTTGGGAGCACCGTCAGAAGCTGATGGGCGATTGATCCCATCTTGGAGTAGCACCCCGTAGAGCTCTTGCGAGCAAAAAGCCCGGTTTAGCCGGGCTTTTTTGTCTGCAAGTCAAGCGCACTAGCGGTGTGCGAGTTGCGTCTCTGCCGTTTCACGAATGAAGCGCACCAGCGCGGCGAGCCCATTCGCCCGCGTCGGTGACAGATGCTTGGCAAGACCAATCGCCGCCACGTAATCCGGGCTGGTGGCTACGATCTCTGTCGCTGGTCGCCCCGAATACACGCGCAGCGCGAGGTAGATCAGTCCAGATACGATGCTGGAATCACTGATTGCAACGAACTGCAGGTGATCCGAGTTGCCAGAGGCGACGATCCACACCATTGACTGACAGCCGTGCAAGCGGTGTGCTTCGGTCTTCAAGTGTTCGGGGAATGGAGCCAGCTTGCGGCCCAGATCAATCAGGTACTGGTAGCGTTCCGACCAATCGCTGAAGTATCCAAACTCCTCAGCGATGGTGGCTTGGGCCAGTTCCGCACTGGCCTCCAGCGGAAATGCCGAATCGCTCATCCCGCACGCCTCCAACGCACGCCATTGGCGGTGTCTTCGATCGCGATACCCATGGCCTTGAGGGTGTCACGCAATGCGTCGGCCTGTTTGAAGTCGCGCGCCAGCTTGGCCGCGCTGCGCGCATCGACCAAGGATTGAATGCGCTGATCGTCGTCCGCACTCACCCCGCGTTCAAACCAGGCGGTCGGTGATTGCTGCAACAGACCCAAGGCTTTGCCCGCACCAAGCAATGCCGCCTTCGCAGCGACACGTGCGGCGCCCTCGGCGCGGCGGGCATCACTTGCGATGGCATGGATTTCCGCCAGCGCGGCGGGTGTATTCAGGTCGTCGCACAACGCGGCCTCGACACGCGCGGGCACTGCGGCCGCGTCGCAATCGACATCTGCCAAGTCGCGCAAAGTGCCGTACAAACGATCCAGCGTGCGCACGCTTTGCTCGATTAATGCGTCCGACCAATCCAGCGGCTGTCGATAGTGCGCCGACAGCAGGGCGAGGCGCAGCGCCTCCGGCGGGTGTTGCTGCAACAACTCATGCAGCACGAAGGTGTTGCCCAGCGACTTCGACATCTTGCGACCGTCGAGATTGAGCATGCCGTTATGCACCCAATAGCGCGCAAACACCTTGCCGCCGTGGGCGCACTCGCTTTGTGCAATCTCGTTTTCATGATGCGGAAACTGCAGGTCAATGCCGCCCGCATGAATGTCGATGGACTCACCCAGATGGGCTTCGATCATCGCTGAGCATTCGATGTGCCAACCCGGTCGGCCACGACCCCAAGGCGAGTCCCAGCCCGGCAGCTCATCACTTGACGGTTTCCACAGCACGAAATCACCGGGGTCACGCTTGTAAGGAGCTACCTCAACGCGAGCGCCGGCCAGCATGTCGTCGGTTGATCGCCGCGAGAGCTTGCCGTAGTCCTGGCTGGTGGCCACCGAAAACAGCACGTGGCCTTCGGCTGCATAGGCATGCCCTGAGAGCAGCAGGCGCTCAATGAGCGCGATGATGTGCGGGATGTGCGCGGTGGCAGCAGGCTCGAGATCAGGAGCCGCCACACCGAGGTTGGCCATGTCTTCGCGGTAAGCGGCCGCAAAGCGGTCGGTGATGACCGTAATGGGCACGCCCTGTTCGCGCGCAGCCGTGTTGATCTTGTCGTCCACATCAGTGATGTTGCGGGCGTACACGACTTTTGCAAAATGACGTCTTAGCAAAGCCGCCAGCAAGGCGAACACCACCGCTGGTCGCGCATTGCCAATGTGAACGTAGTTGTAAACCGTCGGTCCGCAGCAGTACATCGTCACCCGCAGCGGATCGAGGGGAACGAACGGCTCGGCTTGGCGGGTCAGGCTATTGAAAAGTGTGAGCATGTCGGGGGATGAGTGTGAGGTTGCCCGTGAGCAGGCATTCGCGTCGATGCAGCAGCCTAGAGTGTAGCTTGGGGTGTGAACTTAACGAATTTCTAAAGCCCGGATTCAGCCGTGAAGTGCTGCAATGCGCCCACTTTCCGGACTGTGATCGAGCCGAATGCCTATGAAGACGCCCGCTCGTTGCGCCCTGATCCTGAACAGCTGGGTCCTCGTCTCCTGCATGAGCCTGCTGCCAAGCTTGGCCGCAGCGACCGAGAACGTCAGCTTCAGCTATGCCGACGTCTTGAGGGTTGATCCGGTCTATGAAACCGTGCGCTTTCGCGAACCTCAGGAAGAGTGCTTCGATCAGCCGGTGGTGATCCGCGAGCGTGACCGCAACAACGGCAGCGGTGGCGCGATTGCAGGTGCGATCATCGGCGGCGTATTGGGCAATCAGGTCGGCAGCGGTGATGGTCGCAAAGCGGCTACCGTCGCCGGCGCGATCATTGGCGGGGCGGTCGGGCGTGATGCGGGCCGTCGCAATGGCAGCGTCGAGCGCGAGTACGAAACCACCGAGAGCCGCTGCCAAGTGGTGAACGTTGAGCGTGAAGAGCGTCGCATCGCCGGCTATGATGTCGAGTATCGATTGAAGGGCGACGTGTTTTTTTCCCGCCTTGCTTACGACCCAGGCAACAAGCTGCGCGTGCGCGTCGCGGTCAGTCCGGCTGACTGAATCCGCGCTCCGCACGTATCGATAGTCGGTTTGGTATTGCGATGCAGCACGACGCATGCCACGATCCGGACATGATCCTCGCCCCCGCCCGCGTTGATGTACTGACTTCTGCCCGCATGGCGGCAGGCATGAGGTCGCGGGCGCGCCGAAGCCAACCTGTCGTTGAGGTTGGCTAGCGGGATTTGCCAGACACCTTCACGACAGGCCCAGCCACGCGCTGGGCTTTTGCGTTTCTGGGACCATCGAATTCCCAAACTTTTCTATAACGAGTACGTCCGATGCAGCATTTTCTCAACACCCAGGATTGCAGTCGCGCCGAGCTTGAGGCCTTGCTCGAACAAGCCGCTGTTTTCAAGCGCGACAAACTCGGCGATCAGCTGCGCGGCAAGAGCATCGCCTTGATGTTCTTCAATCCTTCGCTGCGCACGCGGACCTCGTTTGAGCTGGGTGCATTTCAGCTCGGCGGCCACGCAATTGTCTTGGCACCGGGCAAAGATGCATGGCCGATCGAGTTCGAGCTGGGGTCGCGGATGGACGGTGACGCTGAAGAGCACATCAAGGAAGTGGCTAGAGTTCTGAGCCGGTATGTAGACTTGATCGCGGTTCGTGCATTTCCGAAGTTTGTGAATTGGGCGGTGGATCGCGAGGACCAGGTGCTGCGCAGCTTTGCTCGTTACTCCAGCGTCCCCGTGATCAATCTCGAGACCATCACCCATCCGTGTCAGGAACTGGCGCACGCACTCGCCCTGCGTGAACGCTTCGGCAACGATCTGCGTGGTCGCAAGTACGTATTGACCTGGACCTATCACCCCAAGGCGCTCAACACTGCGGTCGCCAACTCGGCGCTCACCATCGCCACGCGCTTGGGAATGGACGTGACGCTGTTGTGCCCGACGCCTGCCTACGTGCTCGACGAACGCTACATGGGTTGGGCCGCGCAAAACGTTGCCGAGAGTGGTGGCTCACTCACCATCAGCCACGACATCGACAGTGCCTATCGCGACGCAGACATTGTTTACGCCAAAAGCTGGGGGGCGTTGCCGTACTTCGGTCGCTGGGATGAGGAGAAACCGATCCGCGAGGCGCACCGTCATTTCATCGTCGATGAAGCGAAGATGGCGCTCACCAACAACGGCGTGTTCAGCCACTGCCTGCCACTGCGCCGCAACATCAAAGCCACCGACGGCGTCATGGACTCACCCGCTTGCATTGCGATTGACGAAGCAGAGAATCGGCTGCATGTGCAGAAGGCGGTGATGGCGGCGCTTTGCCGGGATTCGGGATCCCGGATTCGTTGAAGGGCCGGGATTCGGGATTCGGGATTGGTAAGAGCGCGCACTTCCGTCCCGACAGCCTTTCCCTGACCGTGCTTGAACAGTGATACATCAAATTGCTGAATGCCGCTCCTTCGAATCCGCTTTTCCCATTCCCCATTCGATCAAGAGTCAAACATGCCCCCTAACATCGCCCCTGCGGATCCCGCATCCCTAATCCCGAGTCCCGGCAGTAAATCCATCGTCCTCGCCTTCTCAGGCGGCCTCGATACCAGCTTCTGCGTGCCCTATCTGAAGGAGCGTGGCTGGGCGGTACACAGCGTGTTTGCGGATACCGGCGGCGTGGATGCCGAAGAGCGAGCGTTCATTGAGGCGCGAGCGGCTGAGCTTGGGGTGGCCAGCCACGTGAGTGTGGATGGCGGGCCGGCGATCTGGGATGGCTTTGTGAAGCCATTTGTGTGGGCGGGCGAGGGCTATCAGGGTCAGTATCCGTTGCTGGTGTCGGACCGCTACCTGATCGTCGATGCCGCGCTTGCGCGCTGTGCTGAGTTGGGCACCCGCGCCATCGCGCACGGCTGCACCGGGATGGGTAACGATCAGGTGCGGTTTGATCTGGCGGTGAAGGCGCAGGGCGATTACGAGATCGTGGCGCCGATTCGCGAGATCCAGAAAGAGCATACCCACGTGCGCGCATACGAGCAGGCGTATCTGGAGCAACGTGGTTTTGCCGTCCGCGCCAAACAACAGGCCTACACCATCAATGAAAACCTGCTCGGATTGACCTTGTCCGGCGGCGAAGTTGATCGTTGGGAAGCGCCTGGCGAAGGCGCGCGCGGCTGGTGCGCCGCGCGAACCGACTGGCCCGTCGTGCCATTGCGCGTCAGCGTGACCTTTGAACGCGGCGAAGCGGTGGCGTTGGACGGTGAGCGCTTGTCCGGCGCTGAATTGTTGGCGCGTCTCAATCGGCAGTTCGCGGCCTATGGCGTTGGCCGTGGCGTATATACCGGCGATACCACGATTGGTCTCAAGGGTCGGATTGTTTATGAGGCCCCAGGCTTGATCGCCTTGCTCACGGCGCATCGTGCGCTGGAGGAGGCAGTCCTTAGCAAGCAGCAGAATCGCTACAAGCCGGACATCGCACGCAAGTGGGTGGAGCTGGTCTATGAGGGCTTTTTCCACGATCCGCTGAAGGCAGATCTGGAAGCGTTTCTGGCGTCGTCGCAACGGTGTGTCAACGGTGAAGTGGTGCTGGAAACCCAAGGTGGAAGAGTCGACGCAGTGGCGCTCACCTCGGCCCACATTCTGAATGCGAAGGGCGCGACCTATGCGCAGTCAGCCGACTGGGGTGTCGCCGAAGCCGAGGGCTTTATCAAGTTGTACGGGATGAGCTCGACGCTGTGGGCGCAAGTGAACCTTGGGCGTGATTCAGCGCTTGAGCGAGGTTCGCCATGAGCGACATTCTGAGCGCGGCCTTGGGTCATCTGGAGCAGCTGGTTGGCTTTGATACCCGCAACCCACCGCGGGCGATTGGTACCGGCGGCATGTTTGATTACCTGCGCGCGCAGTTGCCAGACTTTCGTTTTGAACTCACCGATCACGGCGCTGGCGCGGTGTCGCTACTGGCTGTACGCGGGATGCCGCGGCAGGTTTTCAATGTGCACATGGACACGGTGCCGGACTCACCGCACTGGAGTGCTGACCCGCATCGCTTGCGCATCGAGCAGGGCCATGCGATTGGCTTGGGTGCCTGCGATATCAAGGGCGCAGCCGCTTGCCTTCTGGCCGCCGCTGCGCGCACGCAAGGCGCCGCTGCTTTTCTGTTTACAACGGATGAAGAGGCCAATGATGCGCGCTGCATCGCTGCATTCCTGGCCAAGGACCACGGCTTTGAAGCCGCCATCGTCGCTGAGCCCACGCATGCCGAGGCGGTGCTCGCGCATCGCGGGATCAGCTCGGTTGTCATGAAGCTGAAGGGGCAGGCTGGGCATGCCTCGGCTGTCGATGCGATTGCTGACAGTGCCATCCACGAAGCCATTCGCTGGGGCACGCGCGCGGTGCATCGGGTGACTGCAATGGCGCAGGACCGCTTCGGTGGGATGACCGGTTTGCGCTTCAATATCGGCCGCATCGAAGGCGGCATCAAGGCCAATGTGATCGCCCCGGCCTGCGAACTGCGCTTTGGATTTCGGCCGTTGCCTTCGCAGTCGGTTGAGGCCCTGCACGGCATATTTCGCAGTTGCGTCGACCCGCACATGCTCGACTATTATGGCGAGACCTTTCGTGGTCCTTCGTTGCCGGCAGGCGACAGCGAGGACGCGGAAAACAAACGGCTTGCGGCGCGTGACCTCGCCGAATCGCTGGGTCTACCCATCGGTAATGCGGTTGATTTCTGGACCGAAGCCTCGCTTTTTTCGGCGGCGGGTATGACCTCCATCGTGTTCGGCCCCGGCGACATCGCGCAGGCGCACAGCGCCGACGAATGGGTCGCGCTGGAGCAGCTGTCGGCCTATGCAGACAGCGTCTCCCGAATCTTGAGCGGCGAGTCTTCGCGATGAACTCGAGCGGCCAGCTATTCGCATGAACGATTTGCGACCCACCATCGTCCGCCTGCTCTCCAATATGGCCAGCGCCAAGGAGATTCAGCAGTATCTCAAGCGCTTCTCGCAGATCGACGCCGCACGCTTTGCTGTGGTCAAGGTTGGAGGCGCAATTCTGCGCGACGACCTAGAGGCTCTGGTTTCCTCATTGGCGTTTTTGCAACAAGTGGGTTTGACTCCCATCGTGGTTCACGGGGCCGGGCCGCAGTTGGATCTCGAAATGCAAGCCGCCGGCATCGAAAAGCGCACCGTCAATGGACTGCGCTACACCTCCCCTGAAGGGCTTGCCGTGGTTCGACGGGTGTCGCAACGCGAGAACCTGCTGTTGGTTGAAGCCCTGCAGGCGCAGGGCGTGCGTGCGACATCGATCACTGCCGGTGTGTTCGAGGCGGACTATCTGGGCAAGCGCACTTACGGATTGGTCGGCAAGGTGGTGGCCGTGCACACCGCATCGATCGATGCGGCGATCAAGGTCGGCTCTATCCCGGTCATCACTGCTTTGGCCGAGACCGTGGGTGGACAGATTCTCAACGTCAACGCGGATTGGGCAGCCAACGAACTGGTCAAATCGCTGCAGCCTTACAAGATCATTTTTCTTACCGGCACCGGCGGACTGCTGGACGGCGAGGGCAACGTGATCGACTCGATCAACTTGAGCACCGAGTACGCCGATTTGATCCAGCAGCCTTGGCTGCATTCCGGTATGAAGGTGAAGATCGAGCAGATCCATGCCTTGCTGATGCAACTACCGCCGTCGTCTTCGGTGTCGATCACGCGCCCGGACGAGCTGGCCAAAGAACTGTTCACTCATCGCGGATCGGGCACCTTGGTGCGCCGTGGCGAGGGCGTGCGTCGACTCACTTCGTGGAAAAAGGTCGATCTTGGTCGACTGAAGTCGCTGATCGAGTCTGGCTTTGCACGCAAGTTGACGCTGGACTATTTCGAGCGGATCACGCCGTGGCGGGTTTACGTCAGCGAACACTATCGCGCCGCCTTGATCCTGACCTTGGAAAACGGCGTCCCGCATCTGGACAAGTTTGCGGTCAGCGACGATGCCCAAGGCGAAGGTCTGGGACGTGCGGCGTGGCTCGCCATGCGCTCTGAGACGCCGCGCCTGTTCTGGCGCGCACGGCCGGGAAACGCCATCAACGACTTTTATTTCGCCGAGTCCGACGGCTGCATGAAGGGTGACAAGTGGAACGTGTATTGGTACGGCTTGGACAGCTTCGATGAAGTGCGCACCGCTATCGAACACTGCCGCACCCGACCAGCGACCTTGAAGAAGTGAGCAAGTCAGAGGTCGCCAGCCGGTTTTGTGGGGGCGCCGCAAGGCGCGATGCGGTGCGCTCGGTTGCCCGCAAAAACATCGCGCCTGCCGGCGCTCCCACAAGAGCAGGTGCAATCCATCTCGGTGCCGTGGCCTGCATGCAGGACGACGCCGTCGCCCGATTTCGGCGAGTTTCACCTGCATCTGCGTTACGTCCCCGTTGTGGGAGCGCCGGAAGGTGCAATGCGGTGCGCTCGGTTGCCCGCAACAGCACCGCGCCTGCCGGCAATGTCACAGAAGCGACCACGGCATGAGCCGGCGATCCATCTCCGTCGGGGTGATCGGCGCACGCGGCCACGTCGGCGCTGAGTTGATTGCCCTGATCGCGGGGCATCCGCAGCTGCAACTCGCCTATGTTTCATCTCGCGAGCGCGCCGGACAGCGGTTGGTCGAGCACCACCCCGAGCTTGTCAGTGATGCGCGCTATGCAGAATTGACCTACGTGCAGTTCGATCCCGCCCAAGCCGCGATGGCAAAGGTCGACGCCGTCCTGTTGGCCTTGCCAAACGGCATGGCAGCAGCCTACGTGGACGCCATCGAACGGGTCGCCGAAGCGACCGTAATCGTCGATCTTTCAGCCGATTTCCGCTTCGATGATGGCTGGTTCTACGGGTTGCCCGAGTTGACCCGCCGCCAGTATCGCGGGCAGCGACGCATCAGCAATCCGGGTTGCTACGCCACCGCCATGCAGTTGGCGATTGCGCCGATGCTGGGCATGCTCGATGGTCCCGCGCAGTGCTTCGGTGTATCTGGCTATTCCGGCGCCGGCACTTCGCCTTCCGACAAGAATGATCCAGCCAAACTGCGCGATAACCTGATGCCTTACCAGTTGACGGGCCATATTCACGAGCGCGAAGTCAGTCGGCAGTTGGGTCATCCAGTCGAGTTTATGCCTCACGTTGCCGCATATTTTCGCGGAATCACCCTGACTGCCAATCTGCACCTGACCCAGCAGCAGTCGATTGGAGAAGTTCGGCAGCGCTATCGCGATGCTTACGCCGACGAGCCGCTGGTGCGGGTGCTGGACGATGCGCCGTGGGTGAGCCGTATCGCTTCGCACCATCACGCTGAAGTCGGCGGATTCACTGTGTCTGCCGATGCACGCCGACTGGTCGTCGTTGCGACCCTCGACAACTTGCTGAAGGGCGCGGCGACGCAAGCCTTGCAGAATCTCAACCTTGCATTCGGTCTCAACGAGACTGCCGGAGTGCCGTTATGAGTCAGCTGCAATGAGCAGACAGCAATGAGCAGACAGCAATGAGCAGGCAGCAATGATCGCGCCGCTTTGGCAGAAGCCCGGTGTCGCCATCGACGCCCGCATCCAGGCGTTTTGCGCCGGCGACGATGTGCTGCTGGACCGCGAGTTTTTCCTGTTCGACATTCAGGCCAGTCAGGCGCACGCAGAGGGACTGCAGCACATTGGCATTCTCGATGCCGATGAGCTTGCCGCGCTGGGCCGTGAGCTGACTGCGCTGGCCAGCGATTTTGCCGATCGTCGATTCGTATTGGATTCACAGTACGAAGACGGTCACTCCGCCATCGAGGCACGACTCACCGAGCGACTCGGCGATGTCGGCAAGAAGATCCACACCGGCCGCAGCCGCAACGATCAAATCCTGGTGGCAACTCGCCTGTGGTTGAAGGACCGACTGTCGCAGCTGCGCGCGCTGTGTCGAGAGACGGCGAGCATCGCTTTGCAACGCGCCGAAATCGAACAGCAGCTGCCGTTGCCCGGTTACACCCACATCCAGCGCGCGGTGGTGTCCTCAGCGGGGATGTGGTGGGCTGGTTGGGCCGAAGCCTTCATCGACAATGCGCAACGCGCTGAGCAAACGCTGGCCTGGATAGACGCCAATCCGCTCGGTAGCGCCGCCGGTTACGGCGTCAATCTGCCCTTGGATCGCGACCACACCACCCAGGCCTTGGGTTTCGGTCGTCTGCAAGTTGCCGCCACCTATGCGCAACTTTCGCGCGGCAAGTTTGAAATCGCCGCACTCGAAGCGTTGGGCTCAGCCTTGCTCGATCTGCGTCGCTTGGCGTGGGATTTGAGTCTGTTCACCAGCGCCGAGTTCGGTTTTGTGTCGCTGCCTGCGGAATACACCACCGGCAGCTCGATCATGCCGAACAAGCGCAATCCCGATGTCATCGAATTGATGCGCGCGAGTTACGCCTCGGTCGCCGCCGCTCGCTGCGAAATCGAGCAATTGCTGTCGTTGCCGTCGGGCTATCACCGCGATCTGCAGTTTTCCAAAGGCGCCATTTTTCATGGATTTGGACGCGGTCTTGGCGCCCTCAATCTGCTGCCCGACCTGTTGCGACGCATGCAGTGGGTGCCGGAAAAAATGCGCGCCGCGCTGGACCCATCGATGTACGCCACCGACCTCGCCATGGATTTGGCCCGCCAAGGCTTGCCGTTTCGACAGGCATACGTGCAAGCGGCCGATCCGGCGCGTTGGGCTGAGGTCACTCCCGAGGCGAGTCTGGCCGCGCGCGTTTCGCCGGGATCGGGATCGGTGCTGCGATTGGAGGTTTTGCTACAGCGCCTAGCGGCCCTTTAGCGGCGAAGTGGAGCCTGCATGGATGATCTGACTGCCGACCCCTTGAGTGCTGCATTCTGGCGAGAGTGGCAGATGGCCGCCGACGCGCGTCGGCGGGTCGATCTGGATGCCGCGTTCGTGCACCTGGAGCGCGCGCACATCCTTTCGCATGCATGTCCGCAGTCACGTCGGCATGCTTGCTGTGGGATGGCAGCGACGGGATGGGCGCGAGGTCCTCGGCCAACTGACCCGCATCATCGCCGCAGCGCTGTTCTCACGTATTTGGGTGCCCGACGGGAACACCGGTGGCGCAAATGTCAGCGCGCTGCTGAAGATGTCGCTGCCGAACGATCTGGCCGCGATCCTCGAGACAGACAGGACCCGCCAGCGCTGAGCGTGCACGAAAGTGCTCGGCCGCAATGCAAAACGCGTGGCCGGCGTCAGCTAGTTCGCTAAGGAGCAGTGGCACAGGGAACAATTGGGTTGGTCGGGGAGACAGGATTTGAACCTGCGACTTCTACGTCCCGAACGTAGCGCTCTACCAGGCTGAGCTACACCCCGACAGCAGAGCCGCGCATCTTATTCGCATCTCGCGCTGGCAGCAAGCATGGCGGCAGTTCGGTTAGCGCAGCGGCTACACTAGCGACCTCAAATGACAGCGACGGATGGAGTCCGCCTTGATCAAGCCGCGTACCGCGCCGGGGGTGATGGAGCTGCTGCCCCGCGACCAGATTGCTTTCCAGTTGATGCTCGACCGCATTCGCGCGGTGTATGAACGCTTCGGCTTTCTGCCCATCGAAACGCCGGTGATGGAGTTGTCCGAGGTTCTGCTGACCAAGTCCGGCGGTGAGACCGAGCGGCAGGTGTATTTTTTGCAGTCGACCGGTGCGCTGCAAGCAGCGACCCATGAAGGCGGCTTGCCGGAACTGGCCCTACGCTTCGACCTGACTGTGCCGATGGCGCGTTACGTGGCCGAGCATGAGCATCAGCTGAGTTTTCCGTTTCGCCGCTATCAGATCCAGCGCGTGTATCGCGGTGAGCGCGCCCAGCGTGGACGTTTTCGCGAGTTCTATCAGTGCGATATCGATGTGGTCGGCAAGGATCACTTGAGCGTGCGCTACGACGCCGAGATTCCAGCGGTGATTTCCGCCGTGTTTACCGAGCTCGACATCGGCGCTTTCACCGTGCACCTGAACAATCGCAAGCTGATGCGCGGGTTCCTGGAAGGCTTGGGCGTCACCAATGGTGAGCAGCAAGCGCTGGTGTTGCGCGAAGTGGACAAGCTCGACAAGCGCGGCTTGGATCATGTGAGTGCCGCACTCACGTCTGAACCGATTGGATTGTCGGCGGAAGCCGGCCAGCACTTGCTCGATTTCGTACAAGTTCGGTCGCAAGGTCACGATGATGCGTTGCGCAAGCTCGACGCGCTCGGCCAAGGCAGCGCGACCTTCAACGAAGGCATCGCCGAGCTGCGCGAGGTCTTGCAGTTGATTCGTTCCTTCGGCGTGCCCGAAGCGCACTACGCGCTCAACCTTTCGATTGCCCGCGGCCTCGACTATTACACCGGCACCGTCTACGAGACCACGCTCAACGATTATCCGCAGATTGGCTCGATCTGCTCCGGTGGCCGCTACGAAGACCTGGCCAGCCATTACAGCAAGTCGAAATTGCCCGGCGTTGGTATCTCCATCGGTGCCACCCGTTTGTTCTGGCAATTGCGCGAGGCGGGCTTGCTCGATACCGGCAGCAGCAGCGTGCAAGTGATGGTCAGCCAACTCGATGAAGCCCGCTTGCCGCGTTACCTCGAACTCGCCACCTTGCTACGCAACGCCGGCATCAACACCGAAGTGCAAATGGAGCCGCGCAAACTCGCCAAGCAGCTGCAATACGCGGACCGCGCCGGCATTCGTTTTGTGCTGATGCTGGGCGAAGACGAAGACGCGCGCGGCGTGGTTTCGGTCAAAGACATGCGCAAGCAGGAACAGTTTGAAGTTTCCCAAGCGGAACTGGCGCGCACGCTCAAAGTGGAGATTGCGCAAGCCCGAGTGATGTAGAGCGTACTCGCCTGTCTGAGGCCGTCGCAGGGTGATGCTGCGCTAACGCGGATTCGAATGATTCCGCGGTATTCAATGATCGCCCAGAGCCAGCAGCATGCGTTTGAGGGCAAAGTGCCGATAGCTTTCAGTCGCCAAGGCCTTGATCTCGCCCCATTGAATGTCGTCTGACACGTCGAGCGCGATCCAGCCGTTGTGGCCCATGTAGGCAGGTATGGAAAAGCGCGGGTCGGCGGTCATCAACGACTGGCGGTCGATACCCACCCAGAATCCGAGCATCAGCGGACCGTTGTAGGCCCAAGCGAGCGCGAATGCCTTCTTGCCGGCCCGCCATACCGGCGTTCCGAACTGGGTGCCTTCGGAAGACTCAGGCAAGGCGAGGCAGATGTGCCGCAGTTGCTCCACAACCGCCCGCGCGTGCGGTGTTTGCAGTGGATCGATGTCGGCGATGGTCAGCGCGGTATCGGGTTCAGCGATGCTCGTTTCGCTCGTGACCGAGGCAATCTGTTGGTGCGAAGCCACCTGTCGATAGGCCTCACTCACGCGGTCAAAAATCTCTGACCACGCCAGCCCTTGATCCAAGTGCACGCCCACCCAACCGCGCACGCCAACATAGGGCGGTACGAAATAGTGCTGCGGCTGGAATTGGGAGAGCTGCGACTGCGCACCGTCAGGCGCTGCCAACCACAATGCCACCCGACCATCACCATGATGGTTCAGCGCCAACATCGCAAAGGTCTTGCCGCCGCGGACGCGAAAATTCGGCGCGCCATGGGATACGAATTGCTCGGCATCCGGCACGGATAAACAGAGCTCGGGCATGGCTTCCAACAGTGTTCTGGCCATCGGATTCTCCGTTGGGACGGGCTGCGAATCGCGTGGGCGTTGACTAGCCCGGACGGGTTTTGGATACGGACGCCGCAAGGTGCTCGCGCAACTTGTTGCGCTCACCTACGATTACCGCGACGCCTGCGACCGACAACAGACCGGCGATGACTGTTGCCCAATTGACGAACAGCATCATGCTGCGGGCAGCCGCATCACCTTCGCCAAAAAATGCCAAGGCGATAGCGAACAGGATCAATCCAATACCGCGACCACCTGCACGAAACTCAAGGTCATCGTAACCACCCTCATTTTTCCGGTGGGCGATGGCCGCACTCAGCATGGCCAACACAGGTGCCGCGCAAACAACGATCAACGCCAGTCTGACGCCCCCCGAAAGTTCACCCCAGACCGCAGCATTGAGGCCAAACGTGGCCAATTGCGTCGACAAGAACCACAGGCCGACTGCACCCAGCGCGATATCCATCAAAAGAGCGGTGCCGGGTCGCTTCTGTTGTAAGCGAGCGGCGGCAATTTCATCAACCTCCCTGCGGGAGGCCTCAAACATTGCCCAGACCAGGCGATCCTTCTCCATGGTCGCGTACTCGGCCAGCATTTTCTGGCGCGCAAACACATATTTCAGGCCATCGGCGATGATCGAGGCGACGATGCCGGAGACAAACACCAGCAGCATTTCGCTGGGTGTCCACTGCCAGTGATAGAGCCCCAACAGGCCAAGACTTCCAATCAGCAACCATTGCCCGACGTTCACTGCAATGCCCAGCATGTAAGCGTTATTACGGCGAGCCAAGGCAGCCGGGGCATGATTTTTGAAGTCTTGCCGCATCTGTGCGCTGATCTTGATCGGCGGTACGGCAGTGGTCTGACTGGTCATGCAGTATTCAACCTTAGCGCTTTGCTGGCTGACGAGGTTGTCAATCTGCACGTTGCCGGTGCAGAAGACCAGCGTGCCGAAGGTGGGGGCCAATGCATTGGGTCGAAGAAGCCTCGCGTTACCGGCCCCAATTCACGCTTCAACGCAACAACTTCAAGGCGACCTCGCCGGCGGAAAGGTCACCGCAGCAGCTTCATTCCACGCTGGATGTCGCCGCCGCACATTTGCCTGATCGCATTCCGACGTTACAGCTGAACCTTGGCGTGCTGCTGCGGATTGGATTCTGGCGACTCGCCTTTGGCATATGCAATGGCTGCTCGATATAGAAATTTCAGGCCCTGCACGCCCGCGTTGTCCCAGTACTCGCCTTGCTGAGCTTCAAACTTGATCATCGCGATGTTGGGATCGGCCTGGCCAGCGGGGAACCATAGCTTCCACATGTCTTGCCAGAGCCGATCCACCAAGGCTTGGTCTTGCACGACGGTGGCGTGACCGGTGATACAGGCGAATTGCCGCGGACTTTGAAAACTCAAGGTGACGACTGAGTTGGCGCGAATTTCGGCCACTTTTGGCGAGTCGATGCTGGTGACAAAGTAGGCGTCGCCGTCGACTGAAAGTTCAGCAAGGGCCATAGGCCGCGCGTGCATATCGCCGTTGGCGGCGAAGGTGACCACCATCGCTGTGTCGAAAGACTTGAGCAGTTCGTGTAGGTGTTCGCGGGTCTCGACGGGTGTGCTCATGTTGTTTCCGGGGCTAGAGAGGTTCGGCTTGGAATTCCAGCGATCTTTTGCTGCTTGGCGCATGCGCTGGGGCTGGGGCCAATCGGAACCCAGCGCTGATCGCGGGTGGCCAATCAGCACTGGGGGCAATTGGACGCGAGGTCTACTGCTTCTCGCCACAGCTGCCTTCAACGTGCTTGCCATCACCGCCCATCGAATGATGCATGGCGCTCATCTCAGCTGCAGTGACATAGCCATCCTTGTCCGCATCGGTTTTGGCGAACTGATCGGCCCAATGCTTCTGATGCTCTTCGAGCGACAATTTTCCGTCCTTGTTGGCGTCCATCATCATCGCGCCTTTGCCTTCCCCGCACTTGCCTTCGCCGCACTTGCCTTCACCACATTTGCCTTCGCCCACGGCGGCGACTTGGTAACCCGCCGCGAGATCGATGACTTGGAATGCAGAGGCCTGGACGGCGACACCGCCGAGGGCCATCGCGGTGCCGAGAATGAGCGGGATGGATTTGAGTGAGCGGTGATTCATTTCGGTAACTCCCGTTGTGTGGCCCGAATTGGGCCGATGAAACCTAGATTGCAACTTTGCTGGTCCGCGCGAGCGCTGTTGCCCTGCCTCTAATGTTTGAGTGTCGAGAGTCGGGCTGCGTGGCCGCTCGTAAGGAATCTGCGCAAACCTATTGCTTGGCCGACGCTACGTCTGTGCGTTTGCGAACAATCCGATCGGTCCGCGTCCTGACTGAAGAGCGCAACGCTAGCTGTTCGGTCGTAGCCCGCGCGCTCGAAAAATCGGGTTGTCTCGCGCTGGCATGTAGAGAAACTGCCGTCGACTTCTGCCGTTTGGCGTGCAACGCTGTGGCTTCTATTCGGGGTCTTCACGATGAGTCGACACATCGCTTTTTTGCGCGCCATCAATGTGGGTGGGCACAGCGTCAAAATGGAGGTTCTGGAGGCGTTGTTTGTTGAGCTGGGTTTTGCCGACACCAGCAGTTTCTTGGCCAGCGGCAATTTGATTTTCGCCTCGCGCCGCGCCAGTTCCGTTGCCCTGGAGCAGCGCATCCAAACCCGGCTCGAAACCGCTCTTGGATTTCCGGTGGCGACGTTTCTGCGCTCGGAGGCCGAGCTTGCCGAGCTGCTCTCAAGCTTGCCGTTCACCCGCGCCGAGATCGACAAGGCCGGCGCGCTCAATGTGGGATTTCTAAGGAATGTCCCCGATGCAGCGGCGGGCAAGCGTTTGCTTGCTTTACAAAACAAGGACGATCAGTTGGCTTTGCTTGGCAGCGCTTTTTGTTGGCTCAGCAAGGGCAAGCAAAGCGATTCAAAATTGGTCAACTCGACGTTCGAAAAAGCCTTGGGCGGGCCGACTACGCTGCGCGGGATCAACACGCTGGTGCGTATGAATGAAAAGCTCAAGGCGACTGCGCGTTAGTGTTGTCAATGAGGCGCAGGCTGATGAGAGGCAGGCTGATGTGAAGCCCGCTGATGTGAAGACGGCCCGCTTTGGGCGGGCCGTCGGTTCGCTCAACGTTGGATAGCTGGCGCTACTCCTAGATCAGGCTTCGTCGCGCCACCGACGCATCTGGATGGCGCCGTAAATCATCGCGCTGCCGGCGATTGCGCCGATCCACATCGGGGCGCTGACCAGCACGCGGCCCATGTCGGTCCATGATGCAGCTCCATTCAAGCCGGCAATCGACACGCCGGGCGCAATCTGCACGGCCTCCATCTCGAACTGATAAATGCCTGGAAAGACACCGGCCAGAAGCCGCAGGGCAATGTGCTTCCAGTACGCCGCGTCAGGCACGCTGAACGTCGAGAGCACGTCGAACCAACTGATCATGATGCCGATGCCGACCGGCAGCAGCACGGCCCACAAGAAGGGCTTGCCGCGGACAAAACTCGACACCAGCAGCAGCCAACCAATGCAGGGCAGGGCCCACAGCGCATTCAGCGGAATTGAAGCCAGTAAACGCAGCCAGACCACGGTCGGTTCAGCCGGTCCCCAGATGACGGTGAGCGGATTCACGCCATAGAACATCACGTGCACGCTCAACAATGACAGGATCGCGATGTGCAAAAGGATGCTGACGACGACGGTGATGGCGGGTGCCAGCAGCGCAGCCACAATGACTTTGGAGAGCACCGTGTCGCGATCCGACAGCGGCAGCGACTTCCAGAACAACACGCTGCGGTCGCGTCGATCGTCGTACAGCGCGCTCAGCAGGTAAAAGAACAACACGAAGCCCAACACGGTTCCTAGCAGGCCGGACGAACCGAGCATGCCAACATCGATAGCGGGTCCAATCTTGGCCAAGGCTTCGGGATCCAGCTTGGAGGTCAGATCGCGGATGCTGACGCCAATCCGCAAGCCGCCGCCAAACTTCGCTTTGAATACTTCGGCGGTGATGGCTCCCATGATCGAGATCAGCACAAAGACCGAAGCGGTCCAGACCGGTGCCCAGAAGATGCCGCCTTTGTGCTCCCAAAACTCGCGTCGAATCAACCACGTCAAGCGGTTCATGCGTAGGTTCCTTTCATCGTTGCGACAAACAGATCGGCGACGCCGGGGGTGCGTACTTCACCAAGCTCACGCAACTGTGCGCGGCTGACACCGTCAAACAGGAAGACGGACTTTCCGAACACTGCGCGCTCGTCCAGCGGCTTGAGCGCGCGGGCCGCTTCGACTTGGTCCGGGCCAACCATGACTTCGGCAAAGCGTTCGGCCATGTCGTCCATGCTGGTCGAAAGCGAAATCTTGCCGTCGCGAATGAACAGCAGGTCAGTCAGGATGTGCTCGATCTCTTCCACTTGATGAGTGGTGATCAGGATGGTTTTGTCCTGGTCGAAGTAATCGTTGAGAAGCGCTTGGTAGAACTGCTTGCGATAGATGATGTCGAGGCCGAGGGTGGGCTCATCCAGCACAAGCAGTTTGGCGTCAATCGCCATCACCACCGCCAAGTGCAACTGCACGATCATGCCTTTGGACATTTCTTTCACCCGCATGGCGGGCTTCAGCTTGGTGTGGGCAAGCACGGCTTCACACTTTTTGCGATCAAACTTCGGATGCACGCCGGCAACGAAGTCGACCACTTCGGAGACCTTGATCCATCGTGGCAACACCGCCACATCGGCGATGAAACACACTTGCTCCATCAAGGCGTCGCGATGGGTACGCGGATTCATGCCCAGCACGCTCAGCTCGCCTTCAAACGGCGACAATCCGAGAATTGCTTTCAGTGCGGTGGTCTTGCCGGCGCCGTTGGGGCCAATCAAGCCGACGATGCGGCCTTGTTCGATGCTGAAATCAGCACCGTCCAGCGCCGGCTTTCCTCCATAACTGCGGCTCAATCCGCGTGCTTGAATGGCAGCAGTCATGGCTGGCTCCCCTCCGGTTGCAACAGACGTTCCAAGTTCAACCCGAGGCGCTTGATGCGCTCGACCACCAACGGCCATTCCTCGCTCAGAAAACGCTCACGCTCACTTGCCAACAATTTTTCTGGTGCCCCGTCGGTCACATACATACCAAGTCCCCTGCGTTTTTCGACCAATGTGACATCGGCTAGCTCCTGATAGGCGCGCGATACCGTGATCGGGTTGAGTTGAAAGTCTGCCGCTACCTGTCGCACCGAGGGCAGCGCGTCGCCGGGCTTCAGCACGCCATCCAGGATCATGCTGACGACTTTGTCGCGCAGCTGAAGGTAGATGGGCGTGGTGTCACTCCAAGTCATGCTCATGCGCCGGGCTCCTTGGTGCGAGGTAGCAGGTTGGCAAAAGAGAAGAAGGGCATGGTTGATTGGCGACGAGTCTGCGGTGGCGTCTTCTGGGCGGCTTTCGCGGTGGCTTCGCTGTGCGCGTCGACTTCCGCTTGGATGACGCGCGCAGCCAGCTTGATGGCAGCTACCGCAAACGCTTTTCCGGCTGCATCATCGATCGGCAACTGGGCGCTCAGTGCGTCGACAGAGTGCACGAGTCCTTGCACCGCTTGAAAGGGCTCGGGAGAGTGGTTTGTCGCGCGGGCAACGGGCTCGCCCAGCGCCAGCAGCGCAACCAATGCGAGCGTAACCAGACTCAGCGAGTACAGCGAATTTTTCAGGGGATGCCACATACAACCTCCCGGTCGGGTGAGTTATTGCGTCGGTGTTGTAGCAAACTATAACACTAACTTTCGAACCGTCAAGCGCCAGCATCTCCGTGATGTGCATTTCACCGAATGCGTACAGCCGATGTTTAGGATTGCCCTCCAAACCACCTCCAACGGACCGAACCTGATGAACGTGATGCGTCTTGCGATTGCCGGATTGATGCTGAGTCTTGGCCTGACTTCATTGGCCGACGCTGCCTGCCAAGGCCCACTGGACGTAAGCTACCGCCGCCTTGCCGACAAGCAAGACGAGCATTTGTGCACGGCCTACGCGGGCAAGGTACTGCTGATCGTCAACACCGCCAGCAAGTGCGGCTTTACGCCGCAATACGAAGGTCTTGAGGCGCTGCATGCGCGTCTGCAATCGCGTGGGTTCGCCGTGCTTGGCTTTCCGAGCAACGACTTCATGGAGCAAGAGCCCGGCAATGAGCAGGAGATCGCCGAGTTTTGCACCTTGACCTATGGCGTCAAGTTCCCGATGTTCGAGAAAGTCGTGGTGAAGGGAGATGCCGCGACGCCCTTGTATCGCGATCTCACCAGCGCCACCGGGCAGGCACCGGGCTGGAACTTCCACAAATATCTGATCGACCGCAGCGGCAAGGTCGTCGCCAACTTTGGCAGTCGGACGGCACCGGACGATGCCGGGATGCTGGCGCAGATAGAGCGGCTGTTGAACGAGTCAGCGCCTCCGAAGGCGGCGGACTAACTGGGCCGCCTGGGCCCAAGGGACCCGGCGTCGTCTTACAGGCGCTTCTTCAACGCCCGAATCATCCAGCCTAAAACCGGCACGTGTTCATAGATGCCGTCGGCGGCGTTCCAGTAGTCCTGGTGGTAGGCGACCCGGCCGGCGGCATCAAAGCGCAGGTGACTCATGCCAACCGTCCAGGTGTTTACGCCGCGCCGAAGCTTCTTGAAGCGGATCATCATTTTCCAGCGCAGCAGATAGTCACCATCGACAGTGCGTGTGGCGTCTTCGATGGTCACGCGACAGTCTTCTACCGCGGCGGCACTTTCTTTCAAGTAGTGGGCAAGCGCGGCGCTGCCGCGAATGCTCTTCAAGGTGTCGTTGAAGTAAACGTCCGGGCTGTAGGTGCTATCCAGCAGTTGATCCACTCGATCAGATGCAAAGCTTGAAAAGAACGTGGCGAAGGTCTTGAGCGCTGCGGCTTCGGCGTCTGAGCCTGCGGCAGGAGCCTGCGGATGAGCGGCACGAGCGGCGGCGAGTGCAGTGAGGGTTTCCATGGTCGGCTCCGTGTGGTTGCAGTGGACGCTAGCTTGTCGGGTCGCTGGTTTCAATCGGGTGAGGATGAAGGCACACAGGTCAAAGCAGTAGGCGAGGGAATTCAGATGCAGAATCGTGACTACAGAATTCACTTTGGTGTCTTGGAACTTTCCAGAAAATCCGTTGTCACAGCCGCCGCGTTGCGCGGGTGCGGGGTCGGCCCCCACAATACGCGGCCCTATGCAGTCGGGGCAGTAAAACGCCGATTGCTCAATTCCTTGGAGTGACAGATGAAGTTTTCCCTACGCCACACCCTGCTCGCCGTTGCCACGGCTAGCGTTCTTGCCGGTTCCGGCGTTGCCTTCGGCCAAGAGCTGAAGACCGAGAAAGACAAAGTCAGCTACATGGTTGGTATGCAAATCGGCGGCTCGCTGACGCAGATCAAAGACGAGATCGATGTTGCTGTGGTCATTCAAGCTTTGCAGTCGGCGCTGAAAGGCGAAGCTTCGAAGCTGACGGTTGAAGAAGCCACTGCGTTGCAGCAGAGCTTTGCGGCGAAGTTGCAGGCCAAGCGCGAATCCGAAGCGGCCGTGATGGCGACCAAGAACAAGGCCGAAGGCGAAGCTTTCATGGCCAAGAACAAGTCCGTGAAGGGCGTCCAGGTCACCGCGTCGGGTCTCCAGTACGTCGTGGTCAACGCCGGAAGTGGTGCCAAGCCGGCCGCCACCGATACCGTCAAGGTTCACTACGTGGGCACCTTGCTCGACGGCACCAAGTTTGACAGCTCGGTGGATCGCGGTGAGCCAGCGCAGTTCGCGTTGAATGCCGTCATTCCGGGTTGGACCGAAGCCCTGCAGTTGATGCCGGTTGGCGCCAAGTACACCTTGTGGATTCCGTCCGAATTGGCCTATGGCGACCGCGGTACACCGGGCCCGATCGGTCCAAACGCGACCTTGCGCTTTGAGGTTGAGTTGATCGAGATCGTCAAAGAATCTGCGCCGGTTCCGGCAAAGTAAGAACGCGCTTAGGCGTGCAGCCTGCGACGCTTTGTCGCAGTGCTTAAGTAGCGGCCGGTGCCTCGCATCGGCCGTTTGCTTTTTGGGCGGGGCGTACGCAAGCAACCACCCGCAGTTATCATCATGCCGCCACCCGTGGGTTTGCCGAAGTTGATTGATGAGCATTGAGTCCATCCGCCGCCCGGCGGCAGCAGATTGCTCGTCAACCGAGCAACGCCTTATCGACATTGAAAGCCGACTGGCTTTTCAAGAACAAGCTTTGCTCGAACTGAGTGATGCGCTTGCGGCCAGCCGCAGCGAAGTAGCGCGCAACGCTGAAATGTTGCGGCGCGCATTCGATGATCTGGGCCAGCTTCGCAACGGCACGCACGCTGATGCAGCCGACGAAACACCGCCACCGCATTGGTGACCTCTTTTTACTTGCCTGACGCCCCATGAGTATTTCCCTACGCGATCAATTGGCCCAGCTTGGTTTCAAGCCGCCTGTCGTTGAAAAACCCAGTGCACCCGCACGCGCTCCCTCCAATAGTGAGCGACGCCCACACGAGGCTGGTCAACGCAACACTCGGCCTTCGGCGAATGCTGCCGACCCGCGCAAACGAGACACGCGTACCGCGGGTGATACGAGGCGTCCGCAGGATGCACGACCGCGTAACCCTGCCAACGCCAATCCGAATCCTCGTCCACACCTGGCCTCGCCGAGTCGCACCGAGAAACGGCCAGCGGCGAAGGCGGCTCGCGGTCCGGAGATGGATTTGGGTAAGGCATTCGCACTGCGTGCCTTGCAGGAAAAAGCCGAGCGCATCGCCACCGAGCAAGCCAAGCAGGATGCTGCGCGCGTGCGGCGTGAGGCGCGCGCAGCGCTGGCCGTATTCCTGCGGGACAAAGGTCTCAACGATCCGGTCGCCGAACTGACACGACACTTTGAATACGGCGGCAAGATCAAGCGCATTCATGTCAACCCTGAGCAGCTGAAAGCACTCAACGCGGGCGAACTGGGCGTGGTGCAGAACGAGGGTCGTTACCTGCTGGTGGCTGCGAGCGTACTCACTGAGGCGGAGCTGATCTTTGCGCAGGCCGTCGCATTGAAGGTCGACCCGAATGCGACAGCGGAGGAAGATCCCTACGCTGACCCGCAGTATCAGGTGCCCGACGATCTGGTTTGGTAGGGGTCCGACGAGCCTGTCCTGCTGGAGCGTGCCAACCCGACGGGGCCGGCAAACGCCGCTTGGCGGCAGGCGCATCGCGCCGAAACCGGTGGGATGCTTGGCGAGTTCGTCCGGATTATTCCGCTGCGCTGGATTTAGATTGCGGCTGCTTCAAGCTGTAACGTCAGTTTGCGGGTGGTTGCGCGGCATCTCCTACAATGTCGGTCTGGCGATGTGGGAGCAGCGCGATGTGCCGTCGAAGTTCTGTTCTGTTTGCAATGTTTGCAGCGTCGCTGCTCATGAGTGCGCCGGCAGCCACACAAGCACCGCGCTTCCCGCCTGCGGCTGTCTGGCACCAGGCCGTCAACGACGCGCCGCTGCACCCGCAGTCGTCCGCCATGATCAATCGCTTGGTCGCTTTGGGTGGCTGGGGCAACTCCAATCGCATGCAGATCGACTTTGGACTGCATTTCCGTCGCATGGCGTCGGCTGAGATCGCGCCCGAGTTGCCGATCATCGAACACCTCGATGCGAACGGTCAGCCGGATGGCTACTTCTCGCCTGATTGCGAGCCACTGGGCACGCTGATGCCGGTGCCGGCGGATGCGGCGATCGAGGCACAGAGTGGGCAAACCTGTCCCAACTCGGATCAGGACTGTCACCTCTTGGTACAACGCGGCAGCGTGCTGTATGAAGCATTTGCCGCCAACATCATCAACGGCCAGATCAACGCGCTGTGTCTGGCGGTGTGGGACTTGGGTCGGGTGTATCCGGGAGCCGGTCGGGGCGAGCATTGCACCAGTGCCGATGCGGCCGGATTTCCCATCGCTGCCCTGGCCCCCAATGCCGACGACGTTGCGGCAGCAGCAACGGTCTCCGGTGATCTCGGTCACGCGATCCGCTTTATCCTGCCAAATGCACGCATGGCCAGCGACGTCTCCTTGGGCGGCGTCCAGGGCCGCTTGTATGTGCGACCCGCGAGCCACGCTGGCGGCCCGAGCGGGCCGGTCGATACAGTCCCCTACGGTGTGCGCATGCGGCTGCGCAGTGACTTCAACTTTGCTGGTTACAACGCAGCGGCACAGGTGATCCTGCGAACCATGCAGCGCTACGGGATCGTGCTTTCAGACGGCGGCAACATCGCGCTTACCTTCACCAGCGACCGCCACAACACCGCCACCTGGAGCAGCTTGGGCATCACCCCGCAGATTTTTTGGAACGGCAGCGCCGGTAACCGCACGCCCGTCCTGGTCAGCGATTTCGCGATCATTGATACGGGCCCCAGAATTGGGGAAACCTATGACTGCGTGCGCACTCCGGAAGCACCGGGCGCTGCGATCTTTCGCAATGGGTTTGAGTAAGCCCGCCCGGCGATTGGCGAACATGCCCAGCACCCTCGCTATCGAGACACGCAAAGTGGCGTGCCACTGATGACAGCAGACAACCAAGACGTTCCAGCGTCGCGCGCCACCCGAGCGTGGATCGAGCGGGTGGTGGTGGCGAAGAACCTTTGCCCATTCGCCAAGCGTGAACTGGAGCAGGATCGGGTGCGATTCGTCACCACGCAGGCGACCGATGAGGAACAGTTGTTGCACGCGTTGCACGCCGAGTTGGTTCTGCTTGATGAGCAGCCAGAGGTGGAAACGACGCTGTTGATTCATCCCGACGTGCTGCAGGACTTTGCCGCCTACAACCAGTTCTTGAATCTGGCGGATGAATTGCTGGTGGAAATGGACTGGGAAGGTGTTTACCAGATCGCCAGCTTCCACCCGCGCTACCAGTTCGGTGGTACGGATCAGGACGACGCCGAGAATTACAGCAACCGTTCACCGTTTCCGATGCTGCATCTGCTGCGCGAGGATCGCATTGAGCTGGCCATTGCCAGTTACCCGGATGTGGCGCAAATTCCCGTCCGCAACATTGCGCTTCTGCGTGGCATTGGCGAAGCCCAGTTGAAGGCGCTGCTGAATGATTGCAGCGCGCAGTAGACTTCGCATCAGCAGCGCAATCCGCTCAGACCCATGTCAGTCTTGATGGGTGGCAACTGTGACGCACAGCAGCCGAGCTTGCTCGGCTGCTTTTTTACGCAGCTATGGTCGATGGCTATGTTCGATCACCCAACCCAAAATGCGGAGAGTTTCATGAAGACCCTAGCTTTCCTGATCAGTCTGAGCTTGGCCCTGCTGACACCACTTCCAGCCAATGCGCAAGAGCCCGGCGACTGGGTGCTCGCACAATGGCGTGGTGGTCAGTTCTGGTTTCCTGGCGTGGTGCAGGCACGCTCCGGCAACACGGTGTCAATTGCCTACGACGATGGAACCCAGGAAAACCTGCCCGTGCATCTGGTCCAACCCTACACTTGGCGCGTGGGCACGCGAGTGGAATGCCAGTGGGCCGGGGGTGATGAGTGGTACGGCGGCCAGATCACTCAAATGGGCAGCGACGGCAGCACCATCAATGTCCTGTATGACGATGGTGATCGCGAAACAACCCGAACGGGGGCCTGTCGCTCTCGGTAGGAGCCCCGCTCCCTCCGGCAGAGGGGTGAGGGTGCGGGCTGGCCTCAAAGTCCCGATTCGCCTCGTTCCCTTACTGTGCCTCTTGGCGACTCGTACCCTCACTCCCGGCCCGGAGAGGGGAGATAGAACGGCTCACTCCGGGTCGTAATCGAGGTTGGGTGCCAGCCATCGTTCGGCTTGCGCCAAGCTCCAACCTTTCCGCTGCGCGTAGTCTTCCACTTGCTCGCGTGAGACCTTGCCAAGCACGAAGTACTGGCTGTCTGGATGCGAAAAGTAGTAGCCCGAGACGGCGGCGGTGGGATACATCGCGAAGCTGTCGGTGAGGCTGAGCCCGGTGTTTTTTTCGGCGTCCAACAGGCGAAAGAGCGTGGCTTTTTCGCTATGTTCCGGGCAGGCGGGATAGCCAGGCGCTGGACGGATGCCTTGGTATTGCTCGCGAATCAGCGCCTCGGCGTCCAACGTTTCCGCTGCCGCATAGCCCCAGATCGCGGTGCGCACGCGCTGATGCAGGCGTTCTGCCAGCGCTTCTGCCAAGCGGTCGGCCAAAGACTTGAGCAAGATGCTTTGGTAGTCGTCGAACTCGGCCTCGAAGCGGGCGAGGTGAGGCTCGATGCCAATGCCCGCGGTGACCGCGAAAGCACCGATCCAATCCTGTTTGAGCGAGGTTTTCGGTGCAACAAAGTCAGCCAGACAGAAGTCGGGCCGCTCCACCGGCTTGTCGACTTGCTGACGCAAAAAGTGCAGATGAGCGCTGGCATCGGGGTTGCCGGCCGGCAGCTGCACGATCACGTCATCGCCTTCTGAATTGGCTGGCCAAATTCCCACCACAGCCTTGGCCTGCAGCCACTTTTCGGTGACGATAAGGGAGAGCATGGCGCGCGCATCGTGATACAACTCGCTGGCTTGCGGGCCAACGATTTCATCGGAAAGGATCGCCGGATAGCGGCCAGCCAGTTCCCAGGTTTGGAAGAATGGCGTCCAGTCGATGACCTCGATCAGATCTTCCAACGGGTAATCGTCAAATACGGTGATGCCCGGCTGCGCAGGGGCAGGCGGTGCATACACGCTCCAGTCACCCTTGAAAGCCTGCGCGCGGGCGACCTCCAAGCTGATCAAGCGCTTGTGACTGCCGCGATCCTTGTGGCGCTCGCGAATCGCGGCGTAGTCCGATTCATTGGCAGCGACGAAGTTTCCACGGAGTTCGGTACTGATCAGTGACTGCGCCACGCCGACTGCTCGCGAAGCATCCTTGACCCACACGGTCGGCGAGCGGTAGTGCGGAGCGATCTTGAGCGCGGTGTGTGCGCGTGACGTGGTCGCGCCGCCGATCAATAGCGGCGTAGTGAAGCCTTGCCGCTGCATCTCGCGCGCGAGGTGAGTCATTTCCTCCAGCGAAGGGGTGATCAGGCCTGAGAGGCCGATCAGATCCACATTCTCGGAACGGGCACGATCCAGGATGGTCTGCGCCGGCACCATCACGCCCATGTCGATCACTTCAAAATTGTTGCAGGCGAGGACCACGCCAACGATGTTCTTGCCGATATCGTGAACATCGCCCTTCACCGTCGCCATCAGGATGCGGCCGTTATTTTTGCCGGCATCCCCCGAGCGCAGCTTCTCTTCCTCGATATACGGAATCAGATGGGCGACGGCCTTTTTCATCACCCGTGCCGACTTGACGACCTGCGGCAGAAACATTTTGCCGGCACCGAACAGATCACCCACCACGTTCATACCCGCCATCAACGGGCCTTCGATGACCTCCAGCGGCTTGGTGGCCGCCTGTCGTGCCAGCTCGGTGTCTGCGACGACAAACTCGTCGATGCCATGCACCAGCGCATATGACAGTCGCGCATCGACGGCGAATTCGCGCCAGGCGAGCTTCTCTTTGCTGGTACCGACGACGCCCTTGCCACCGCCGCGATGGCGCTCGGCGATTTCCAGCAGGCGCTCAGTCGAATCGGCGCGGCGATTAAGCACCACGTCTTCAACGCGCTCCCTCAGTTCGTCATCAAGATCGTCATAAATCGGCATGCCGCCGACATTGACGATGCCCATGTCCAAGCCGGCCTTGATGGCGTGGAAAAGAAACACACTATGGATCGCTTCGCGAACCGGATTGTTGCCGCGGAACGAGAACGAGACGTTGCTGACGCCGCCCGATACATGGCAATACGGCAGGGTGGCGCGAATGATCCGGGTTGCCTCGATAAAGTCGACCGCGTAGTTGGCGTGCTCGTCGATGCCGGTGCCGATGGCAAAGATGTTGGGGTCGAAAATGATGTCTTCGGGCGCGAAGCCGACATGGTCGACCAGCAGACGATAGGCGCGGGTGCAGATGGAAACCTTGCGCGCGCAGGTGTCAGCCTGACCTTGTTCGTCGAACGCCATCACTACCGCGGCGGCGCCGTAGCGCATCACTTTGCGGGCGTGCTCGATGAAGGCGGCTTCGCCCTCTTTCATCGAAATCGAATTGACCACGCCTTTGCCCTGCAGGCAGCGCAAACCGGCCTCGATCACGCTCCACTTGGACGAGTCGACCATCACCGGAATCCGCGCGATATCGGGCTCGGCGGCGATCAGGTTGAGAAAGCGCGGCATCGCGACTTCAGCGTCGATCATGCCGTCGTCGAAATTGACATCCAGAATCTGTGCGCCGGCTTCGACTTGTTGCCTGGCGACGTCGACCGCCTCGTCAAAACGATCATCGACAATGAGTTTGCGGAACTTGGCTGAACCCGTGACGTTGGTGCGCTCGCCAATGTTGACGAAGTTGATTTCTGGGGTGATGACCAGCGGCTCGAGACCGGCTAAGCGGGTGTGGCGGTGCAGGATGGTCATTGCTCAGGGCTTAAAAAGGGGTCGCGGGCAGCGCAATGTTGGAGGGCCGCGCTCCCGCGCGGCTGCTTTTCCGCCCCGTCGAATTGGCGGCAGAACTGCGCCGCAGGAGCGGCGCCCTGCAAGGCATTTTTCGCTCGATGTCGAGATGCATGAGCGGGATCACGCGGCCACCTCAAAGCGCAGCGGCTCACGTGGCGCGATATCTGCTACCGCCTCGGCAATCGCGCGAATGTGTGCCGGTGAGGTGCCGCAGCAGCCACCCACAATGTTGAGCAGGCCGCTGGCCGCAAATTCGCGCAGTTGCTTGGCCATGTCGGCGGGGGATTCGTCGTACTCGCCAAACGCGTTCGGCAAGCCGGCATTGGGATGAGCGCTGATCCGGCATTCGGCAATCTGGGCGAGGATGTCGACGTGCGCACGCAGATCTTTGGCGCCCAGCGCGCAGTTCAGCCCAATCGCAAAAGGCTGCGCATGCCGCAGGGAGTACCAGAAAGCTTCTGCCGTTTGCCCCGACAGGGTGCGCCCTGATCGATCGGTAATCGTGCCCGAAATCATGATCGGCAGACGCCCGCCACGCGTCTCAAAGGCATGCTCAATGGCGAACAAGGCGGCCTTGGCATTCAGCGTGTCGAAGATCGTTTCCACCATCAGGATGTCCGCGCCGCCGTCGATCAACGCCTCCGCGGCGCGTTGATAGTCGTCGCCCAGCTCGGCAAAACTGGTGGCGCGAAAACCGGGATTGTTGACGTCAGGGCTGATTGACGCGGTGCGGCTGGTCGGGCCAATCACGCCCACTGCAAAACGCGGTTTGTGCGGCGTGCGTGCGGTCCATTCGTCGCAGACGCTACGCACCAGGCGCGCGGCTTCCCGGTTCAACTCGACCACCAGATGCGGCAGCGCGTAGTCGGCTTGCGACACCGCCGTGCTGTTGAAGGTATTGGTCTCGATCAGATCGGCACCTGCTTCGAGATACTGCCAATGAATGTCCTGGATGATCGCGGGCTGGGTCAAGGTCAGCAGGTCGTTGTTGCCCTTGAGATCAGTGCCCTTGGGACCGTGGCCGTGTTGGCAGTGTTCGCCGTGTGCGTGTTCGGCATGTGCGACCAAGCCGTCGAAACCTTGCGCAAAGCGAGTACCGCGATAGTCGGCTTCGGTCAGGTGGTGGCCTTGGATCATGGTGCCCATCGCGCCATCAAGAATCAGAATGCGCGCGGCGGCGGCAGCCTCAAGCGCGGCGACGCGATCAGGAAACAACCAAGGTAGGGTTTTCATCGACAGGTCTCTTTGAACTTAGGGTTTACGCGCCAGCAAGGCGACCACTTCAAAATGCGGTGGCCGCTTTTCGCGCGCGATAATGGCGCAGCTCAGCACTTCCAGACCCGCCTTTTGTGCGTGCTTGCGCAGGGTTTTCGGATCGAAGCCAAGATTGACGTGACCAAACGGCGCAACCGCAGCTCGGTGGTCATGTTGATTCAGACTGGTAGCCAGCAGGCGACCGCCGCTACGCAGTACCCGCGCGGATTCCTGTAACGCTTTCGCTGGCTGCGTCGAGTAAGTGAGCGCATGCATCATCAGGACCAGATCAAAGCTTGCGTCTGGCTGATCCAAGGCATGCATGTCTTGCACGGCGACTTCCACTTGCGGCAGTCCGCGCAAGCGTTCGCGGGCTGCGTTTGCCACCCGCTCACTCGCATCAATGCACACATAACGACGTGCGCGCGGCGCCAGCAGTTCGGCCATCACGCCGTCACCGGAGGCGATGTCGAGCACTTCACCGGGCTCGAACAACTGCAGGGCGGCGCGTGCCATGGCTTCCCAGGTGCGGCCGGGCGAGTAGTGGCGCTCCATGTCGCCGGCGACCGAGTCGGCCCAATTCTGATCAGAAGCGCGCGCCGCAAGCACGATGGGCAAGCGCTCGGCGTCCTGGCGCAGCAGCGGATCATCGGCACCATCAGCGAGTGAACGCCACACGGCGCGTTGGTTGTCGTTGAGCTGGTCAGGCTCGAACCGGTAGTACGCCGACACGCCTGAGCGTCGGTCGCGCACCAATTCGGCTTCACGCAATCGCGCCAAATGAGTGGAAACACGCGGTTGCGCCAGCTGGGTGATGGCCGACAATTCGGCGACGGTGAGTTCTTCGCGGTCGAGCAGGGCAAGCAGCCGCACCCGCGTCGCATCGGCCAACACCCGCAAGCAATCCGACCAAGCCGCCAAATCCACCCAAAATATCCTTTCATCGCGATTCAAGGATGAAAGGGTGGCTTATGAGCTTCGAGGCGTCAACTCAAGCCGCTGCATCAGTGTCGAGTGAAGCGATCAGGCAGTCAGCAAAACCAGCTTCCCCAACGTCTGCCCGGACTCAAGCCGCGCTTGCGCAGCGGCGGCTTGGTTGAGCGGGAATGCTTCGATGGGTAGCGCCTGCAAACGCCCATCGGCGAAGCGTTGCAACAGCCAGCGCATGCCCTCGCGCAAGTCTTCGCTATGCGACTGCAGGAAACTCAAATTGGCAGCCAACACACTGCGATTGTTTTGCGTCATGTCGAGCGGATTGAAGCGCGGCGTGCGCAGCCAGTCCCACCCCAAACGCAGCCAGTTCAGCCGCCCGTCTTTTGGCAGCATGCTGTGGAAGCCGTAAATGACGAGCCGCCCAGTGGGCGCCAGATGGGCATAACTCTGCTTGAGGGTGGATACGCCATTGGCATCAAAAATCGCTTCAAAGCCATTGGGTTCCAAGGCTTCTGCGGTTGCCCAAAGCGGGGTCGTAGATTTGTCGATGACGGTCTTCGCACCCATGTTCACGCAGTGCGTGCACTTGTGACCGCTGCCCACCACGGCCGTCACCTCGCAACCGGCGAGTGCGCCCAACTGGGTGAGTGCCGATCCCACGCCACCGGCGGCCGAGTGCACCAGCCAGCGTTCACCGACCCTAGGGTGAAGCTGCCGGTGGATCATGAACCATGCGGTAAGAAACACGGTTGGCAGCCCCGCTGCCTGACCGGCGGTCAGTCCGAGTGGCCTGTGAAAGACGTTGCCAACAGGCAGCACGATACGATCGCAGTAGCCGCCGAACAAGGTAATCGCAACCACCGCGTCACCGCTATTGAACTCGGTCACACCAGCGCCGACGGCCGCGACCGTGCCGGCGATTTCAAATCCTGGGGTGATCGGATAGCCATGCAGCTCGCGCGCAGAGGCATACAGGCCCATGCGGATGATGCCATCGGCGTAGTTGACGCCACACGCCTCGACCGCAATCAGCACCTCGCCTGCGGCTGGCGTTGGATCAGGCTGTTCGAGCAGTTCCAGTGCGGCGTAGCCGCCGGGTTTGCGAATGATGATTTTGCGCATTTGGCGGCGGGCCATGCGATGAGGTAGCGACTGTAACCTTTGTCGTGGTCGAAGCTGGCAGACTCCGGGAGTTTCCCCATCTTCGTTTGCCTATGACTGTCCAACCCATTGCCGTGCAACCCGTTGCTCCCGGCGAGCGCTTGCGTGGTCTGGCCGAGACCGAATTTCGCGAGCTTGGCCGCCACTTGGGAGCAGCGCGTCGTGGTAAAGATTCCGGTGTGCATGGCTGCCGTAAATCCCTGCAGCGGCTGCGAGCATTGGTGCGGCTGTTGGCACCAGCCAATGTCGAATGGGCGCGACGCGAAGATGGGCTGTTGAGGGAATGCCGGCGGCGATTGGGCCGCTTGCGTGACGCGGCAGTGCGCCTTGAGTTGGTCGAGAAGCTCGGCAAGCGCGAGCTCAGCGAGGCGGATCGCGCGCAACTGGATAGCGCTATCGCGCAGATCAGTGCAGCCCGGCTTGCGGTGTGGGCGAGCTATCCGCCCGAGGCAGCATTTTGGGATGTGCTGGAGAAAGCGGCCGCTCGTTTGCAGTCGCGGCTGGTCAAATGGCCGCTGGATGAGCTGAATGAGAAACGCATTAGCCAAGCCATCGAGCGCGCCCGCTCGCGGGTGCGTGAATCGCTCAAGGACGCGCTCGGCCGCGTCGAGCGTACCCATCGGCACGATCTTCGCCGCCGTCTACGCCGATTCGCTGCGTTGCGCCAAGCCACCGCGCATGTCATTCGCCGTCGCGACGCTGGCGCCGCCGTACTGGTTGAGCTTGCTCGCGAAATGGGCAAGGAAGGCGATCTGTGGATGGCGGCGGCGGCGTTGCGCAAATGCGGTCATGCGCATGAAACGCGAGCCTTGCGGCAGATGCTTGAGAAGGAGCGTCGCGCCGCCTGCAAACGCCACGACGGCGAACTCGCTTCCGCCCGCCGGCGGTTGTTGGAGAAGCCTGCTACAGCACGCGAATCTGCCGCCAAAGCGCGGCGTGCGGTAACAGTGGCCGCCGCGAGATCCGAGACAACTGGTGAGAGCTGAGCTAGCCCGGTCTTTTCATGAGTAGCGCATGCCCTCGCTGGTCTCCTGAGCGCACTGGGAAATGGCCGTAAAGCCCGACGTGTCGCCCCTTTTTGAGAGTCCGCTGAGCGATCAGGGGCCTGCGCGGTCATCGTGCGCATTCATGAAAAGCCCGGGCTAACTGATGGCCGCGGCGGCGAGCGATCGGATCAAAGCGCTAGTCATTTGCGCCACCCGCGACAAAATGCGAAGTCGTAGTGGGCCGCGTCGCCGGCTGCCATTATGCCGATGGCAAAAAAACCATCATGGACATGATTCCTCGCGGCGCTTGGGTGTGCCGACAACTGAACTTGACTCGCACCTACCACGCTGACGCAATGGCGAAACCCGCCCGGAACCACTTTTTTGAAACCGCTGCGTGTATTGGCGAATCAACACGGCGTAGCACCCGCAGGACGCCGCCTCGAGACCGGCGCGGTTGAGGATCTGTATTTCGCCGCGGCTGTAATCGATGAATTCCTGCGCTTGCAACCCGCCTGCCGCAATCGTGATGGCACTGCGCTGCACACCCAGTGCGTCGGCGATGTGTTGATGGGTGAGATGAAAGTGATCGTTCTGCGCGCGGTCGTGGGCTAGCAGCAACCATCGGGCAAGTCTCTGCTCGACCGTATGAAAGCGGGTGCAGGCAGTGGTTTGCGAGAGTTGCGCAATCTGTGCATGCAGGTAGTTCTGCAGCACGCCCAGGAAGGCGGAGCCCACGCTTGCCTCGCGAAACAGGACCTCAGGTGACATTCGCAGGGCCTTGCCCTCGCTTTGCACCACGGCACGTTGTGGCGCGGCGTCAATGCCCAACAGCAGGGTCGCCCCGAGCATGCCTTCGGCGCCGATCAGGGCTGTTTCCATGGGCGGATGGCCATCGGCCTCGGCCACCAGCGAAATGCTCGCTGTTTGCGGAAAATAAGCGGCGGCATACGGTTGATTGGGTTCGCACAGCACATCACCAAAGGCCAACGTGATCGAAGTGCAGTTCGCCAGCACCCGTTCTCGATCAGCCTTGGGCAGGCGTGCGATCAAACGGTTGGCAACGGCTGTAGGAATGAGAGTTTGCAAGCCGACCCTTTTCAGCAAAGCCTTCAGCCTGAGCGGCGCGGGTAGAGTGCTGATTCAATCCCGCGCTGTGAGTATGTCGTCGAGTAGAGCGCAGCACTGTTCGCCACCTCGCATAGGTAGCTCGTGCGGCTCTGCTTTTGGTCCTTGACCTGCATCGCAACTTTCTGCTTCGGCGGTGCCATCGCATTGCCCATCATTATTGGTGCTGCGGTGCCGTCTCATCGGCCGTCAATAGTTGTTGTTGCCGAACCAGATAGTGGGGCAGCAAGCGGTCCGACTCCTTCTTTACCACCGCGTAACACTCGCAGCTCAACGATTCCAAATGGTCGCGGTCCAACACCGTGATTTTTCCGCGGCTGTACTCGATCACGCCAAGTTTCTGCAGCTTGCCGGCGGCTTCAGTCACGCCCTCGCGGCGAACGCCCAGCATGTTGGCGATCAGCTCTTGAGTCATCGACAGATTGTTGCTGGGCAGGCGATCAATCGACAACAACAGCCAGCGGCAAAGTTGTTGATCGATGGAGTGATGACGGTTGCACACCGCCGTCTGCGCCATCTGGGTGATAAGCGCCTGGGTGTAGCGCAACATCAGCATCATCATTTCGCCGTGACGATTGAACTCGGCTTTCATCAGTTGACTCTTCAACCGCCACGCGTAGCCCGCACTCTGCACAACGGCGCGACTGGGGGTGCTCTCGCCGCCCATGAAAAGCGAGATGCCGACCATGCCTTCGTTGCCCACCACCGAGATTTCGGCAGAGGCTCCGTTCTCCATCACGTACAGCAGGGAAACGATGCAGTCGGTCGGGAAATAGACATATTTCATGGTGCCACCTGGCTCATACAGGACCTCTCCCAGCGGCAGCGGGACGAGGGTGATGACATCGAACAGGCGCTGTTGCACCTCGAGAGGCATCGCCGCGAGAAGCTGATTCTGTTGCGGGGTATGCGCAGTCGAGATTGAGCTCTCTTTTAAAGCATGCTTCATGGCCGGGAGCCGTGATTGAGATGGTGGTTTTTTGCCAGCCTACCGTCGATTGCACAGCCAGTAAGTACGCTAGCGAACACACATCGGCTCCTTTGAGCTCTGCAATGGAGCTGAAGCCAGCTGCTAATCAGCCGTGAGTCCAGCGCGCGGTGTGAAGAGGTATGTTCGTCGGCGCACTGACGATTGCCGCCAAAGCGAGCACCCTCTGCCGCGATGGTCTCTACTGCCGCTCGACGCTTCGCCGTGTTGAACGCCAGCCTGCCCATCAGCCAATCCAACCAGCCGACTGACCCTTGCTCTGCGGGCAACCCAAACGAGAACATCATGCACATAGTTGTCACCACTGATGAACGCATCAACGCCAGCGAGATGCTGCGCGATAGGCTTCGTGAGTCGGTCATCGCGTCATTGCGGCAGTTCTCTACCCAAATCGCGGATGTCGATGTGCAGGTCACCCAGTTGAACGTGTTCACGGCGGGCTGGTTCGAACAGCGCTGCTGGATCGAGGCGCACTTGCGCGGTCGCCAGCCGATATCGGTTGAGTATGATTCGATTTCGCTGAACATGGCTGTGGATGGCGCATTGCAAAAGCTCGTTCAAGTGATGGAAGTGGTGCTTGATCGCAGTGCAACGGAGGTTGCACACACGGACGCAATCAGGCGGGTGCCGGCGCAAGTGGGCTCCGCAGCCAGCCTGTGAGCAAGCGCCTTGACCGCCAACATCTGCCGCCCGACTCGATGAACAGGAAGCTGGCTTCGAGGTCTGCAGAGTCGCTCGCCGAGGTGCTGAGAAAGTCGACAAGTGCCGGACAGCTTGTCGAAGAATGTGGCAATGAACTGGCTCAGGTGAACGCGAGCATGCAGCGCCATCTGGCTGAGCCTAATCAGGTGACCAGCGCGGAAGTGGCGCTGAAGTTGAATCAGGCGGTGGAGGAAAAAGTCGCGTCAGTCGCCGACAAGTTGGCGACGGTGAACAGCGAGCTCTCCGGGCATGTTCGCGACCGCCACTTGCTGAAGCACCAGTTGGCTGTGGTGGTGAAGCAGGAAGCGGCTGCCAGACACTTGGCGTTACATGACGTGCTGACCGGTCTACCCAACCGAGCATTGTTCGATGACCGCCTTGAGCACGGCTTGGCCCAGGCTTTGCGTCACCGTTGGAGCTTGGCCCTCATGTTCATTGATCTGGACGGGTTCAAGCGGGTGAACGACAATTATGGTCATCGCGTCGGCGACCTGTTGCTGCAAACCGTCGCGCAGCGACTCCGCGAAAACACGCGCAGCGACGATACGGTCGGCCGCTACGGCGGCGACGAATTTGTCTACTTATTGATGGAAGTCAAGAGCGAGCAGGGCGTGGCGCAGTTCGCCGAACGCCTTGTCGCCGCGGTGCATGCACCCTGTGAGTTTTCGGTGGACTCGGTAGCCGTGCGTCTGGACATCCGCGCAAGTATCGGCATTTCGCTGTTTCCGCAGGATGGTCATGACGCGGAAACGCTGCTGAGGAAGGCCGATGCAGCGATGTATCAGGCCAAGCAGTCCGGATCGAGTTACGCGTTCGCTGTGTAAGCTAGGAGGGACAGCCGCGCGCGCGCGGCCGGCCTCACAATAAAACAACTGTTGCAACAACTCGGCGTCTCCGCGAGCCAGCCTCGCAGTGCGCCAGCCTCGCAGCGGGCCAGCCTCGCAGCAGGCCGCCTTCGCAGCAGGCCGGCCGAGCGGTCGGTACGGATGCCGCCGCATCAATTGTCCGAATCAGATTGAATCTTTCAGATCTTTCTTGGCGTCGCCGTAGTTGGCTTGAATCTTGCCTGCTGCGTTTTGCACCTTGCCCTTGGTTTCCATGCTCTTGTCGCCGAGGATTCTCCCGGTGACTTCCTTGACCTTGCCTTTGACTTCGTTGGTGCGACCCTTGGTCTGATCCTTGTTCATCGGTGTGTCCTTTGTGAGTCGGTGGGAGTGACCGGCGAGCCCATAGCTAGAAGCGCGTCGGCAGATCGAGTCTGCGCGTGTGCATACAGAAGTTCCGTTCGTTCCCTCACATAGCCCACTCGCCCCGATCAGCCGGGCTCAAGGCGCGATGACGCACGCTCCGGCACCGTATTGATCGGCGCTGAGGGGCGCACAACCACGTCAACCCGATGCTCGGCTTGATCGTCAACCAGAGCGAAACTGGCATCGTCTTGTGGCTGACCATTGAGGCTTACTTGGATGGCGGCGGCGTGGCTAGCGGACGCTTGTTGAATGATCTCGAGGTGATACGTGGTTTGCCCGAATCGATAGGTGATCGAGTAACCCGGCCAGTGCGCCGGGATGCATGGGGTGATGCGTAATCGATCACCCACGCGGTTGACGCCAAGCAAGGACTCGATCATGAGTCGGTACAGCCAACCAGCAGAGCCGGTGTACCAGGTCCAACCACCGCGGCCGGTGTGTGGGGCGATCGCATAGACATCGGCGGCCACCACGTAGGGCTCGACTTTGTAACGCGCCACATCGTCACCGTTGAGCGCATGGTTGATCGGATTGATCATCCCCAACAGTTCCCACGCGCGCTCAGCGTCACCGCGTTTGGCGAAGGCCATCGCCGCCCAGATCGCGGCATGGGTGTATTGGCCGCCGTTCTCACGCACGCCAGGTACATAGCCCTTGATGTAGCCGGGGTTCATGTCAGAGCGATCAAACGGCGGATCCAGCAACTGGATGATGCCGGCTTCGCGGCGGACCAGGCGTTGATCCAGTGAATCCATCGCGCGGCGTGCGCGGTCCTCATCAGCCGCCCCTGAAAGTACCGACCAGCTTTGTGCGATCGAGTCGATGACACATTCGGTGTTTTTGGCCGACCCCAAGGCGCTGCCATTGTCAAACCATGCACGGCGATACCAGTCGCCGTCCCAGGCGTGGATGGCGAGGTTCTGCCGCAAGTTGGCGGCCTCACGCTGGCAGCGCTCTGCGAATGCAAAATCAGTCTGCCCGCGGGCAACTTCGGCGAACGACTGCAAGACCTCGACCAGGAAGAAGCCCAACCAAACGCTCTCGCCCTTGCCATGAATGCCTACCAGATTCATGCCGTCGTTCCAGTCGCCGGAGCCCATCAACGGCAGACCGCGCTCACCAAACCGCAGGCCGTGCTCGATGGCGCGAACGCAGTGTTGATAGAGCGTCGCCGGTTCTGCGCTGCGACCGGGCAGGTCGTAGTAGGACTCTTCATCCGGATTGAGCATGCGGCCTTGCAGAAAGTGCACCTGCTCATCCAGCACTTCACAGTCCGCTGTGCTGCGTACGTAGCGGCAGGTGGCCAGCGGCAGCCACAGGTAATCGTCTGAGCAGCGCGTGCGCACGCCACGACCGGCGGGTGGATGCCACCAATGCTGGACGTCACCCTGCTCGAATTGGCGGCTGGCGCACAGCAGTATTTGTGCGCGCAGCAGCTGTGGTTGCGCGTGCACCAGCGCCATGGTGTCTTGCAGCTGATCGCGAAATCCAAAAGCGCCACCCGACTGCGAGTAGCCGCTGCGCGCCCACAGTCGGCATGCCAGCGTCTGATAGATCAGCCAACCATTGGCCAACACGTCCAAGGCAGGGTCGGGCGTGCTGACTTGGACGCCGCTCAAGGTTGTAGTCCAAAACGCCTTCACCCGAGCAAGCGCTGCACGGGCGGTGCCTTTGCCGCGCAGACGGGTCGCCAGATCCCGTGCAGCATGCAGGTTCTGGCCGACACCCAAGCGGAAGATGATCTCGCGTTCTTGACCATCGGCCAGTTCAAAGGCGACTTGAATGGCTGCGCACGGATCCAGGGTCGCGCCAGTTTTGCCGGATAGCCGCGAGCGCGTCATCGCATCAGGATTGCGCAAACTGTCATTGCGGCCGAGGAACTCGCGGCGGTCGCCAGTGATGGTGCGGGCGTCGTCGTCGACATCGAAAAACGCCACCCGCTCGGAGAATTCGGTGCTGTAGCGGTTGCGAGCGAACAGGGCATTGCTGCTGCTGTCGACTTCGGTGATCACGTGCATCGCTGTCTTGTGGCGCAGGTCACCCAACACCCATTCGACATAGCCGGTCGCTGAAATGAGGCGCCGCCGACCCGAGTGATTGCTCATCTTGAGCACTGAGAACTTCACCGCATCGACCAGATCGACGTAAACGGTCATCTCGGAGCGAATGCCGTCGTTGCTGTGCTCGAAGATGCTGTAGCCGAAGCCGTGGCGGGTGATGTAGGGATTCGGATGGGATGGGTGGGTGCTTGCGCACGGCAGCGCGGTGGGCGACCAGTACAGGCCGCTTTCTTCGTCGCGAATATAGAACGCCTCACCACTGCTGGCGCCGACGGGGTCGTCGCTCCACGGTGTCAGTCGAAACTCGTGTGCATTTTCGCCAAAGGTATAGGCCGGGCCACTCTCGCTGAGAATGCTGCCAAATTGCGGATTGGCAAGCACATTCACCCATGGCAGTGGGGTGACGGTGTTTGCGTCGCTGATTACCACGTACTCGCGGCCGTCAGCGCTGAAGCCGCCCAACGGATTGCGCAAGCTCAGCTCAGGCAATGGCGGAAGGGCCGTCGTCGACGCGGCTTGTCGCGGTGGCCGCGACGGGACCAAGGAAGTCACCCGCCGTTCTGCCAACGGTCGATAGTTGACCTGCTCGGCCAAGCTGCCACGTTGATCAGCAACGATGGCGCGGGCGACCGCTTG
>ENA-ORBV01000503-ORBV01000503.1-microbial-mat-metagenome-genome-assembly--contig:-NODE-503-length-89877-cov-13.671492_pt1 | contig 89877 bp, 63 predicted proteins | sample MGYA00237777_ERZ505514 | MGnify/ENA primary metagenome ERZ505514 (study PRJEB26160, sample SAMN06269048) | microbial mat metagenome | isolation source: Oligotrophic lake microbial mat | place...
ACGCGACCGACGATCAACGCAGCCTGATGGAAAAAGCCACCGCACAAACAGGGAAGTTATTTACGACACGCTCCTTAACTGGCGTTAACCGCCTGAGAAGTATTGGCTAATTGGGTAGTTTGCAGGATAATCTCCTCATAAACTATCGGGGATACGGCATAACTTTGTAGCTGGACGAATCAAACTATGAATAGAAAAGCAATTTGGGCGATTATTGGACTGATGAGCGCAGCCGTCATTGGCGTGGTTTGGCTACAAACCGTACTCATCCGGACTTCTATACAAGTCAACGAAGAACGCTTCGATAAGAATGTTTACAATGCGCTCAACGCCGTGGTAGCCAGATTGGAACACGAAGAAAAAAAAGCAGCCTTCAATCAGTACATGAATGGCTATGTGGCGCAGTATTTTAATCAAGGTTCCGGTGTGATAGAACCTTCTGCGCTTGAACTGGCCTTCACGGAAGAAAATGCCGACCCCGAGCTCCTCAGCCCCAATCTTTTCGACCAGGTTCTGAATGAAATTTCGGATACCTGCACCTGTTATTCCTGCCTCAAGGCACGAGACAACCGTTTCCGCCGCATGATGTTTTTTAATGTGCGCAACACCCAATACCCCCTTGGCGAACGCATCAAGCTCGAATCACTCAAAACCATACTCAAACAGGAATTGAACAATAGGGGCATAGACACCAAATGCAACTACGGCGTTTATTCCCGGCAGGATGAAAATTTTGTAATTGTGGACGGCCATTATGTCGTGTCCATGGAAAAGCCGCAAGAGTTGCCACCCGGCTATAAAAACATTTACACGTCCAATTATCGGGTGGAGTTGTTCCCCGAAGATATGCCGTCTCCCGGATTGCTGATGGTCTTCTTTCCTGCGAAATCGCGGGTGGTCTGGAGTTCCTTATGGGTCAACTTTTTGGGGACGCTTATTTTTACCACCACCATCCTGCTTTGTTTCGCGTACACCATCCACGTCATCATCCAGCAGAAAAAGTTGTCGGAGATGAAAAATGACTTCATCAACAACATGACCCACGAGTTCAAAACCCCCATCGCAACTATCTCATTAGCGGCAGATTCCATTACCAGTCCGATCATTTCGGGGAACGCCGACAAAGTTCTGCGTTTCGCCAACATAATAAAACAGGAAAATAAACGTATGAATAACCAAGTGGAGAAAGTACTTCAAATGGCGGTATTTGACCGGAAAGAATTTCAGTTGAACCTCACCGAAGTAAACCTTCACGATATGATTGCCTATGCCGTTGAAAACATCAGTTTGCAGGTGGAAAAAAAAGAAGGGGTCGTCAGCGTCGCGCTGGAAGCCATCCACCCTGTAATTCAAGGCGATGCGACGCATATTTCCAACATTATCAACAACTTGCTGGACAATGCTAACAAGTATTCGCCGGAAAAACCTGAGATTTCAGTACACACAGCCGATACCGCAGGAGGCGTGGAAGTAACCATAAAAGACAAAGGCATCGGAATGAGCAAAGAGGCCAGAAAGCACATCTTTGACAAGTTCTACCGGGTGCATACCGGAAACGTTCACGATGTAAAAGGCTTCGGCTTGGGATTGAGCTACGTAAAGGCGATGATGACCGTTCACAAAGGCAATATTGATGTAAAAAGCGAGCCGGGGAAAGGCAGTAGTTTCATGCTGTTTTTTCCGCACAAAGTGGATCAGGGTTGATCCAAATTGTATTCGACAGCCGGAAGGGTTGTTGTCACCAAAGAAAAACCACCTAATCTTATGGCAAATAACAGGATACTCCTGGTTGAAGACGATCAAAATTTCGGGGATGTACTGCGTTCCTACCTTGAAATGCACGATTACGATGTGACGCTGGCCACCGACGGCCTGCAGGGGATCGAACGCCACAGGAAAGGCCAGTTTGATTTATGTATTCTCGACGTCATGATGCCGAAAAAAGACGGCTTCACCGTTGCTAAAGAAATTCGGGAAAGAGACGCGGAAACCCCCATCATTTTTCTCACCGCCAAAACGATGAAAGATGATGTTTTGCAGGGTTTTAAAATTGGAGCCGACGACTATATCACCAAGCCATTCAATTCAGAAGAACTATTGTACCGCATCCAGGCGGTGCTCAAGCGCAGCAAACCGCTGGCTGATCCCAAAGACGACGTTCGTGAATTTCTCATCAGCCGCTACCACTTCAACTACCCGCTGCGCATCCTGACCTTTAATGCCGGTGGCGAAGGCGAAGAAAAATGGAAACTCTCGCCTAAAGAAGCACAATTGCTGCGCATGTTTGCCACCCACGTCAATGATATTTTACCGCGATCAGAAGCGCTAAAATCCATCTGGGGCGAAGACAACTACTTCACAGCCAGGAGTATGGATGTTTTTGTGACCAAGTTACGAAAGTATTTGAAAAACGATGATAACATCGAGATTGTTAATATTCACGGCAATGGGTTCCAACTTTTGGTAAAAACAGAGCAAGGGGCTTGATTATGTTGAAAATTATATTGATATTTGCCCGGTGAATTATGACTACTTCTACCTCAAGTATAAAAATCTAGTTTTTGGGATTATGATTATGGCTGGATAGTTTACGCTATCCGGCTTTTTTATTAGTGCAATGTACCGCTGAACTCCGATTCAGCGGGGTATACGCTGCCTGGCTTTTTTATTATTATGAATCGTGTTTTACAAAACTTTCCTCAAGCCCATCCTTTTCCTGTTCCCGCCAGAGCGGGCGCACCACCTGACTGTTGGCGCTTTCCGGTTCATCCTGCGCATTCCCCTGCTGAGCGCTTTGGCGCGTCGTTGGTATCGCTTAGAGGATCCGCAGTTGGAACGTCGGTTCCTGGGGCTGCACTTCCGCAACCCAGTGGGTCTTGCTGCAGGGTTCGATAAAGACGGAAAATACTTAGATACGATGGCGGCGCTGGGTTTCAGCTTCATCGAAGTAGGCACCTCCACGCCGCTAAGCCAGGCCGGGAATCCGCAGCCTCGCCTGTTTCGCCTGCCGCAGGACGAAGCCCTCATCAACCGGATGGGCTTCAACAACGCGGGCGCTGAAGCCCTGGCGCAGCGCCTTCGCGGAAAACGCCCGCCAGGACTCATCGTGGGCGGCAACATCGGCAAAAACAAAAACACGCCCAACGAATCGGCCATTGACGACTACCGGTTGGCGTTCGGGCAGCTGTTCCCGGTGGTTGATTATTTCGTGGTCAACGTCAGTTCGCCCAATACACCCAACTTAAGAGCCCTCCAGGATCGCGAACCGCTGACCCGGCTACTAAGCGACCTTCAGCAGCTCAACCGCGCGCAGACCGCCCCAAAACCGATCCTGCTCAAAATTGCGCCCGACCTGAGCGACGCCCAATTAGACGACATCCTCAACATTGTGCAAGATACGGGTATTGCCGGCGTCATTGCCACCAATACCACCATCAGTCGCACCAGCCTCGCCACACCAACCGCTGAATTGGATGCCGTCGGTGCCGGTGGCCTGAGCGGCAAACCGCTGAAAGACCGCGCTACGGAGGTGATTCGGTACCTGCATCAGCAATCGGGTGGCCAACTTTTTATCATTGGCGTAGGCGGCATCGCTTCCGTGGAAGACGCGCTGGAAAAATTGGCGGCGGGCGCCAGTCTGGTGCAGATCTATACCGGTTTGATTTATGAAGGGCCAGGGTTGGTAAAGCGAATTAAGCGGGGATTGTTGGAGAGGAATGTTTAGATCTAATCCGTTTCGATTGCTCCATTTTCCAAAAAACCTCTATATTCGCTGATGCGTGGCGCTCCCGGCATGCCACACCCAGTCTAAAATCAATTACGTCATCCTAAATCAATACCTATGAAATTCAGTATTCCAACCATTCTTTGTTTGCTTTTTTTAAGCCTCTCCATCCACGCGCAACCCTGTTTAACAACAGGCATTACCTTCACTGCCCAATCACAAATTGACAATTTTACAAGCGCCAACCCAAACTGTACCCAGATAGGCGGTAACGTAACCATTCAGGGCACCAGCATCACGAATCTGAACAACCTGAGCGCTATTGAAAGCATTGGAGGCGACCTCTACATCACGAGCAATGATGTACTCGTCAACCTCACCGGACTGAACAACCTGGAGTGGGTAGGCGGGGCGATGCGCATTCAAAACAACCCTGCTTTGGCCAATATTGACGGTTTGGAAAACCTCGCTGCCGTGAGAGGCGATTATTTCTATATCGCCAATAACCCGCCGCTGAACAGCATTTCCGGACTAAGTGATCTGGATAGCGTAGGGGGCATTTTTCAAATATGGAGCCAGGTTTTGCTGACCAACCTGAACGGTCTGGAAGACCTGAAATTTGTGGATCAGGCCCTGGCTATTTTTGAGAACTCGGCTCTGACTTCTTTAGACGGTCTCAACAGCCTGGATTTTGTAGGTGATGCACTCCGGATTTATGAAAATGAAGTATTGACAAACTTAGATGCGCTAAACCATCCCGTTGAAATACAAGGCGCGTTGGTGATAACAGACAACGCGGCTTTGGGCAATTGTGCCGTAGAAGCCGTGTGCGAGTACCTGCTGAGCCCCTCTTCCTTCGTGGCTATTTCGGACAATGCCAGTGGTTGCAATTCTGATGATGAAGTTTTTGGCGACTGTATTTCAGCAACGACTGATGCAGCACTTTCGGCACAAATCAAGATCATCCCTAATCCGGTTTCAGACATGGCACGGGTAAGCCTCGAAAATACAGCAATTGACGGGATTCAGGTTTGCGATGCCTTGGGAAGGTTGGTCTTCTGCAATCCCAAAGGCATGGACGAGGTCAATCTTTCAAACCTGGCAAGTGGCGTTTATTTCTTTGAAATCCTTTCCGAAGGTAAAAAAGCCGTGAAACGGGTGGTGAAGCAATAGACTGTAACTATACAGCCGCCTCCGGCGGCCATTTATGTCCTCGAACAAATTTTGGGATGATTCATGCGAATCAGAGCTATATTGATGTTTTGTAACACCATCAATATCAAGGAGCCTCTGAGGACTCCAATATGGCGCGGAGTCTCACGGAGTAAAGGGAGTCTCGCGGAGTTAAGCTCCTCCGCGAGACTCCCTTTACTCCGTGGAACGCTGTGTCACCTGATTAGGTGGCGATTTTGGACGTAAAATGCCCTTGCCGCCGAAGGCGGCTGTATAGTTACAACCAAACAACATATATATAAAAAAAGACAATAAAAAGATAAAAGCCATATCACATCAGGAAAATAGGGCCGAAAAAATTCGCTGAAAAAAAAACGGGAGGCAGAAAAGCCTGCCTCCCGAAAGGGGTAAATGATTGATCCGGCATGCCGCCGGTTAAAGGGGGGGGGTTAAAACCGCCGGCGGCACAATCTCAGGCAGTAGTCGTATCAACGATGATAGCAGCCACTGACTTTCGATCAATCTTGCTACGAAGGGCGCAGAAAGTGTAGATCTGTTTCATGATGCAAAACTTTAATTTCCCATTGCTGGATAAAATGACCGGGGGGTATAATTGTGTGTCAGTTAAAACGGTTCAGGAGCATCATCTGGCCATGCGTCGTATTCTGGCGATATTCAAAGAATCGAAGGCAAACTGCCATAGATCCTCATAAGGCAATATTTCAATTTCGTGCGTTTGGTTGGCCACCTGAAGCGGAATACTGTTCAATCGGGTCAGATAGCGCTGGGCTTTGTCATAAATCATCCCGGGATCGAAGGCCCCCAACGGAATCTGTAGCAACATGCGAATAAAGAAATAACTGCGCTGTGTATTTTTTCCCCTGAGGTGGCGGTAAGCGTACTGGTCAATCGCCTCCACTTCGTCGAGCAACTTGTCGTATTTCCGCTCTTGCAGCAACAACATCAGCCGCACCACGATGATGGAGATGTTCAGGCCGCTTTTGTCTTTGGAAAAGATGGGCGTCTCGTTTACAAATTTACCCAGTTTGAACACATAACCGGCAGGCAGCCGAACTTTGCCCGCTATGCCCAGGTAGTAAACATAAGATTCATAAATGCGCCACAACTCTTTGGCGTTATCGGGCAGGAATTCAAATCTCGGATTTTTCAACGTACTGTGCAGGGTTTTAGAAGCTTCTTCGTATTGACCGGTGTGCATCGAGAGTTGAAAATACAATTCTCTATATTTGAACCAGTTGAAGGTTCCTTCGTTCATCAGATTCATACAATATTGAGCCGATTCCTGCCCTGCTTCGAATTGCCGGAGCTGGATGTTACAGATCAGCCGCTGGTAATAAAATATTTGCAGCGGAACACGCGCTTCATAGGGTTTTGACTCAAAAAACCGGATTGCTTTTTCGCAGTTCTCCAGAGTTTGTGGGTAATCATTCACCGAAGTAAAGCGCATCAGGCTAATCAGGTTGCCATATAAATGAAGGCGATAGGTATTGTATTGATCGAGTAGTTCTTTTACACGGTCGTAGTATTCCACGGCTTTGAGGTGCACTTTCGATTGAGCCGAACGGTTGTTCACATAGCTCGCAATCAACTGGGTGTACAACTCTTCCGCCAAACTTTCAGCGTCATAAACACTCCGGTAATGAGCAAACTTCCGGTTGGCTTCCTGGAACTTGTGGTCGTCGCTTTCCCGCAATCCATATTGTATACGCAGGTAAGAAGCAACGTCCATGCTCAGCAGGGTAAAGTCGAATTTCTCTGCCTGGCGCATCAACCGGCTTGCCAGCATGATGGCAGCGGTATTGGCGTTTCGCCCGGTCAGGACGCGCACGATCAGCCATTCTTTGTGGCAATCGTGGTATGCTTTTTGATAATCAGAAGCCTGTGCCTGGTTAGGCGTCAGTTGAAGTACCATTTCCATCAATTTTTCCAGAAGATCAGATTTCAGTTTGCGGTACTTTGAACTTTGGGGGTCTTCTTTGTACAGCGCCATACAGGCACTTGCATCGGTTTTAAATTTGCCTTTGGATATGCCTTCATAAAAGGCTCCTAATTTGGAGTTTTGCTCCGAAGGGCTACTCAAAGGGTGCAAATTGTGCTGCTGGAGCAACAAGACCAACTCTTTTAGTGCTTGCATGCCTGTAATATGTTAAAACGTTCATGGAAATTGAGGAACAACAATGGACACATTGCTCCCACACAGGTGCCGGTATGCGCCCCCCCCCAAAGCGGAATCATTTTTGGGTGGAAAGCAATAATTTAGTGGTGACCAACAGGGATTAAAAATGAAACGATTTAAGCATACTACTGGAAGTAGAAAACAGGATTTGTTGCAAGTGTCGTAAATGTGTTTCATGAGAGATCGAAATTTGTTAAAGCAAAACTTGGAAATAGTTTAGGAGCGTATCGTAAATACTGTATTCCGCTATTTATTCTGATGCAAATTTAAATACCAGATTTTACACCAGCAATTAATAGCCTTGAATGCAAATACCTGAATTCTCGCTTGAAGCTTTGTATACTTACACAGGGATGCTATATGCCTAGTAACCAAGGCAAAGCTACAAGATGTCAAAAAGGAAAACCGAGACAAAAAGCTACTTTTAATCCACTCAAAGTAATAGATAAAAAGTGTGATTAAAAGTATAAAACCCTGATAAACAATTTTATAAAAAACAAGATACTTACTTTCTCAGAGTGCATACGATGAGATGCTTTTCCATGTTTCGGTATAAGATTATCCTTTGGAAGTTGGAAGCTTGTCAATAGAGGTACGGCCTATTTTTTTCAAATAATACAATATGATACCGTTACATAAAAGTGCTTCCTCATACTGTGAAAAAATAATATAAAATCCAGTCCGGAAAAAGACGCCGGGTAAACGTGTGATTGTCCTAGTGTGGTGAGTTGAATAGGCCTGGCGTTTTATCCAATTAACGATTAATAAATCTTCAGATTGGAACATTGCCTGTTGGGAAAGGAATAAATACCAGATTTCATATAAAAAATGGAAAGATCATTTGCCTGTTTTTCCTTATTTTATTTTTGGGGATGAAACCTGGTATTCACTGGATAGCGGAGCTTTTTAACCTCCATGAAATAATACGTGTAGAAGCGGCTTGTGCCTGGGAAGTTTAATACACATCTGGCCTTTTCAAGGCCCCGTAATGTCTACAATAATGATGCCGAAAAGCAATTGTAATTCCAGAAGTAAATTTGTTTCATGCGTAAATGTGAACATGGTGGTCGTCTTTAGAAAATGAGTAATGATTTCTACAAAACTACCCCGCATAAAGATGTAATATTCGGACACAAAATAGCTTCTACTCCTCTTTAAAAATCAATGTTTTTTTGCTTTATTACATCTCAATTAACTCACTTACAACTACTTAACTCAAAAAATTTTTACCTAAAACTCAAATAGACTCAAATTTTATTCATGAACACAATAAAGATAATTTTACAGAAAAAAGATAACAAAAATACATAGGAATAACAGGCCAATTAGTGTCTGTCTTTAAAGTCCGATAGCTGCGTTATGCAAAGACCCAAAATTGGTCATTTACGCGAGTAAACGTCCACTTTTGGGTATTCGCATGCCTTGCTCTCGAACTCTAAAGAGCAAACACGGACTAAATGGACGGACACTAATTAACATTACTATTAATTAACGACGCGCTTGTTACGGAACTGATATGAATAGGAATTCAGAGATGAGTCCTAAAACAGGCAGAAAGGTATTCCGGCAATCAAAAGGATCACTGCATTAAGACAAAAAAATTGCGCCTTTATTTTGCATGGCGACTTTTAAAGTCCTTATTTTTCTGTTGTTTTTACTGGTCGTATCCAGCACCAACTCCCATAAATCCTCATAAGGGATAATTTCTATTTCTGAAGTTTGGCGGGCAGATTCCAGTGGAACTGACTTCAACAACTCAGCTAATTCTTCGGTTTTCCGAATCAGGCTATTCGTTTTAAATTTTGATTTTGGTATTTGCAATAACATTTTAATAAAACAATTACTCCTGAAAGTATCTCCCTGTCGTAAATATCGGGAGCAGTACTTTTCAATAGATTCTATGCGCTCCAAGGCTGCGTCATTTTTTTTGTAGTGAATTAGCAGCAATATCTGAATAATTAGAATTGGAATATTTAACCCTCTTTTGTCTTTTGAAAAAATAGGCGTATCGTTCAGGAATTTATTCAGCTTAAACCGATACGAGTTCCCATTGCCCGCCTTGGGTTTGATTTTTTGAATTTCAATCAAATAATAAATATATGCTTCAAATATTTTCCAGTATTCGAGCACATTGGAAGGCAGGTGTTTGTACTTTGGATGAGCCTGGGTATCCAAAAAAATCCGATAAGCTTCCTGGTAATTCCGGGTGTGCATAGACAACAGGAAATACTGCTCTTGGTATTTGAACCAGTTGAACGAACCTTCTTCTAAAGAACTCAGGCATTTGAGGGCTGCGTATCGCCCTTTTTCAAATTCCTTCAATTGCGTAAAACACACCAGCAACTGGTAGTAACAGATCTGAAGCGGTATGTTTGCAACGTACACTTTGGCTTCAAAATAAGCAATGTACGTTTCACAAACTTCAATTGCGCTCCGATAATCGTGGATGCTGGTGACGTAGATCAATTGGATCATCATGGTACACAGTCTCAGTCCATAAGAATCGGAAGTTTCCAGCAAAGATTTGAGGACGTGAAAATACTCGCCTGCCTTCTCCCTGATTTCGTCCTGCGCGGCCTTGCTGTTCACGTACCGCGCTACCAGGTCGGCGTAGAATAACTCTGCTTTGGCTTCAGCCATATACAGCCGTTCGTATGTTTGGTACAACTCCCGGTACTGCTCGTATTTTTTAAGGTCTCCTTCCCGGGTCGCATAATGGAGGCAAAGCGTGTGGGCGATATCCAGCACTAAGTCCGTGAATTCATACTTCTTTGCAATTTTCAAGACCTTATGATAAAGACCAAAGCCTGCAGCCCGTGCGTCTTTGCCCAAGAGGATTTTGGCGGCCGCCCAATCCTTATAACATTCATAGTAGGCCTTCTGGCGCTCGTTGTAGGAAGGTTGCTTCAGGTCAATCAGGAATAGTGCATTGACCAATCGGGATTTAAGGCTGGCTTTGAGTTTCTGGTATGCCTGATCTCCTGCATCCGATCCGAAAAAGAATGTAGCAGCTTCATCGTCTGTCTGAAAACGATTCTGAAGGAGACCTTCATAAAAAATTTTCAATTTCTGAGGTTGTCCGTCCGCGTTGGTTTTGAAGAGGTCAACTGCTTTTAATTTGCCTTTCGTTAAAATGAACAATAGTTCCTGTAATGCTTTCATCCCTTTGCTGTTTATGCTTGATTCTGACGCTCCTAAGCCACAACGTTTCCGCGTAACCAGAGCAACCTTAATGAACAAATAGCAAACCTCACCGCATTAAAGCAGCAAAGTACAATAGTGTATTTGTCCATAGTTCCGTCAGAATGGCATACCACTTGGCAGGGCAGCCTCAGACCCCGGTCAAGGTTCTGTAAAAAACTGTGCTTGTAATGAAACTGTGTGTGGTTAATCCAACATGACAAATGGCTCCTCTTGTGCGATACCCACACAGTGGAACAGTCATTGTAATCGGTAAAAGGGAATGAAATTTAGGTGTTGAGTCTGCTTATATCTTGCAAAGATAGCAGAAAGAAGGAGAAAATGCAAAAAAATGCATACAAAAAAATAAGTCGCATCGCAAGAATGCGATACGACTTATCTCAATAATCATAATCCCATGAACATAAAAAGAAACTGAAAGGCCGACCGAAGCCGGTATATCTTAAAGTTGTTACTGTCGAATTTTTGATGCTACTTTGTTTGTATAGTAAGTCAGATTATTTTCCGGACAACCTGACTTACTATTGACAAACTGAATCCCATGTACTTTTCCATTTTTTTGTGCGCCGATTCTTTTACCTGCGCTTATTTCGTTTGACATTACAAACATCCGAACTTTTATACGCCGATACAAAGACAAAAATTGGCTATTGTGAAACATAAATGTGCCGCCACGTAAGGGTTTAAAACTTTCAACCCAAACCAAATCAACAACTTAAAAAAAACACCTCATCAAATCCAATGCCGAAAAGTGAAATAAAAAGATTGAAACAGCACCATTATGAGCAAAAAAAAAGTAAAAAAAAGTCCCCGAAGTACACCTACTTCTTAAAAGAGTGGTCACCGCGGGGACTTTTTTGCTAAAACTACGCTCAGTGCGCATCACCAAGATGCCAGATGTAGAGTTTGCGTTTTGGGTAGTTGATGGAAAAAACCAGTTGTTTCAGAAAAGGAAAGCCCAACAAACCGTCAATTTCCAACCCGGTATTGGTTTGGAGATGCTGTAAATCGGTAAAAAGGAAACCCATTTGATCATCGAGCGGTAACCCGTCCAGTTCCAAACCGGAAATCAATGCCGATGGCACGGTCTGCATTTGCTGATCCATCCCGCGCACGGCTTCATCCTGCTGAAGGGTGAGCATCCCGGCAGGAAGCGCTTCGAGCCACCGCCGGTCAATCAGGTTAATCCCGGCACCGGTATCAATTCCGAATGCCAGCTTGCGCTCGCCAGCTTGGATTTTGACCACGGGAAGGTGATCCTGTAATTCAAATGAAAACTCCATTAGAGGAGATGCCGTGCGGTGTAGCACATTTCGGCGGGCGTCGTAAAGAGCCATTCGGTTTTGACGGTAGTCAAAAAGTACCTCATAATGATTAAGGGCATTGTAGCCGACCATGCCCGCTAAATCACACTGCGTGGAGGCTTCCAGGTGGCTGATGTCTAAAGCTAAAGCATCCAGATTTTGAAATGCCATTTCGGCCCACTGGAAGCGGTCTATGGTCTCGGGCGTATAGTTAATGGCGCTCGCAAAACTTCTTGCCTCCTGCTGCGCCGTTGCTTCCGGCGGCTTGTTAACGACCATCAACGGCGCACCGGTGTCCACGATAAAACTTCCGGGACGGCCATTCAATTGCGCTTTCACAATGATCATGCCCCGGTTGACCTCAAATGGAATGAGCGCTTCACCTACTACTTTATCAGCCTGCCCGGAAGCCGACCTTTTCACCGACGAAGGCAGGGGATTCAAAAAAGAGACCGTGTGCTGCCCTTTTGAAGCAAACACCCCAAGTAAGAAAAAAAAACAGGCCACCCATTTCATAAGCCTCAGATTTTCAAGTTGAACGTGAACTAACAAAAGTACAGAAGCCCGCCCGTAAAGTCAAGTTAAATTTACATTAAGTTCAATTTAAGTTTACATTTAGTTAACACATAAAAGAATTGAAGAATTTTTGCAGGAAAGGAATCCAAGCACGACCTCCCTCTCGTAAGTAGCTCTTGAAAGCGTGAAAGTAAAGATTGGCACCGCTTGCTACTTAACCATGCAAGCGGTAAGCTTTCACCTCCCAACATTCGCTTTCATCCATGAACTCCGATTTAATATTTGGTTTCAGATATTCCCTTATTTAACGTAACTAATTGGTTATGAAAAATATAGTACAATCAGTTTGTCTTTTTACTCCGCTCGTTTCTTTCTCCATAGATAATGGCGGGTTTGAAAAAATCAGATCCAAAGCCGTATCCAAAGCTGGCTTTTACAACAATTCTATTTATTTTTTCACCAAATTTTTGTCACAATCATGCTAACCTATGTCAGAACCTTACGGACGGCAGCGCTCGGAGCGTTGTTGCTCGTTGCCCTGGCAGCAAAGGCCTCCAGTCACCGTGAAGCCCCGCTGATCGCCAACGATCCTTTAGCGGACAACACGGATGTCTATGCTTTTCGCAGTCCAGACAATCCTAACACCATTACCATTATTGCCAATTACATCCCGGCAGAACTGCCTCACGGCGGTCCGAACTACAACACGTTCGGGGAAAACATCCGCTACGAGATTCACATTGACAATGATGCCACAAATCCCGGCGATGAAATCGTTTACCGCTTCACGTTCCGGCGGGTAAATGAAGACCCCACGACGTTTTTCAACATCCGCCTGGGCGCTCAAAACCTGAAGACCACCTACACGCTGGAACGCAGCATGGATGGGGGCACCACTTTTCAGGTCATTGTAGCGAATGGCTCCGTGCCTCCTCCAAACATCGGCCCGCGCTCCATTGAAAGTGGCGTAGGTCTGAACACGACTTACGAGCAATTGATTTCCAGTTCGATTTTGACGAGCACAACCGGCGAACGTGTTTTCTGCGGACCAGCTGATGATCCTTTTTATGTGGACTTAGGCGGCGTATTCGACCTCGGCAACCTGCCACGTCAGGGTGGCGCCAGCCCGCGCGATGGCCTCGGCCGCTACAACGTCCACAGCATCGCCATTCAGGTTCCTATCTCCACTTTGCTGAAAGTTGGCGCTCCACAAACCCCAACAAGCATCCTTGACCCGAACTACGTCATTGGCGTTTGGGCTTCGGCCAGCCGCCGAACCATGCGCACCTTGGGCACAAACGGCAACACGAATTCAGAATCCGGCACCTGGGTACAGGTTTCCCGCTTAGGCATGCCGCTGACCAATGAAGTGGTGATTCCAATTGGTTTCAAAGACTATTGGAATGGCCTGACGCCTTACGAAGAATTGAACGATACAGCATTGGACGGATTTTTCTACAATCCTGAATTGGCTCTTTACATGGACGATTCCCAGTTTGGCGGCGCGGTTCCTGCTTTTGCGGCCTTGCGCATCCAGCGCAATTCGTTGCAAGGGTTCGATTTCGGCAATGGCCAGGATGGACTTTACGCCCTGAAAGGCACCGCAGCAGTGGCGGGAACGGCGCTCGACGATGCCATTTTCGGCACCTTGTTGCTGCCAGGGCCGGGATTGCCGCGTTCGGTTGACTTGTGGCCTGCTTTCCATACCGGAGTGCCCAACCTCCCGCCTTACCAATTAGCAACGGGTAAAAACGGCAACCCCTTAGCGCCCGGCAAACCTTTCGTGAACAACTTCCTGCCCAATGGCGGCGATATGCTGCGCCTGAACATGGCCGTACCGGCTACCCCGCGCGACGACCCTAATTTCAGCGCCAATGGCCTGATTCAGGCAGCCGTGCTCGGACTAACCAATCCGGCGTACAATCAGTCAACAGCCATCCAGTTCATTCCGAATATGGATGGTTTTCCGAATGGTCGCCGCTTAGAAGACGACGTTACGCGCATCGAATTGCAGGCCGTAGCCGGTGTTGTACTGGCCGCTATCGGTTTGTGGTACGACGATTACACGGCAGGCAGCCCGAACCCGGTTACAAACGACCTCGTAGGCGTGCTAACCTATTCCACCGGTGTGGACGCTAACGACAAATCGTTCAAATCGGAATTCCCTTACGTTGCAACTCCCTGGAGGGGCACTGAAACGGGGCAATAATGATCAGATTTTAGATTAAAGATTTTAGACATTAGACAGCGAGTATAAAATCTGGTGTCTAATGGCCTGGGTCTTAAAAAAACATGTCATGAAAATTAACAATAAACTTTTTCTAATTCTCGCGCTGTTGGGGCTCCAGTTCCCCCTGATGGCTTCGAGCCACCGCGAGGCGCCGCTGATTGCCGACGACCCGTTGGCAGACAACGTGGATCTATACGCTTTCCGAAGCCCGACTGATCCGAACAAAATCATCATTGCAGCCACCTATGTGCCGCTGCAATTGCCACAAGGCGGTCCGAATTACTACAATTTCGGCGAAAACATCCGCTACGAAATTCACATTGACAACAATGCCGACAGACGCGGTGACGAGATCATTTACCGCATAACTTTCCGACAGATCAATGAAGACCCGTCAACGTTCTTCAACATCCGGCTTGGCAAAAGAAACCTGAAAATGGTGTATACGCTGGAAAAAAGTATCAATGGCGGCAAGACCTTCCTGAAAATTCTGGTGAATGCAGTGGTGCCCCCGAACAATATCGGCGCGCGCTCCATTGAGTCGCCGGTAGGTCTCAACAGTAATTACCCTTTGCTGTCGCAGCAAGGCATTCGCGTCACGCAAACCGGAGAGCGCGTTTTCTGCGGCCCGGTTGACGATCCTTTCTTCGTGGATCTGGGTGGTATTTTCGACCTCGGCGACGTACCCCGCCAGTCCGGCGCACCACGCGACGGTGTCGGTTGTATGAATACCAGCGCAATCGTGCTCGAAATCCCGATTCCTTACCTGCGCAAAAAGAATACGGCAGCCACCAGCATCCTCGACCCGGATTACGTCATCGGTGTTTGGGCTTCGGCCAGCCGCCGCCAAATCCGAACCCTGTCTGCGGGCAAAGAACTCCATAGCGGCGAATGGGTTCAGGTTTCCCGTTTGGGCATGCCGCTGACCAACGAAGCGGTGATTCCAATCGGTATGAAAGATTACTGGAACTCGATCACGCCTTACCAGGAATTAGAAGATACCATCCTCGATGAATTTTTCTACAACCCGGAACTGGGCCTGTATATGGACGACGACCTGTTCGGAGGCGCTGTGCCTGCAATGACGCCGCTGCGCATCCAGCGCAATTCGCTTCAGGGTTTCGACTTTGGCAACGGACAGGATGGACTTTTCCCGCTCAAAGGTTCTGCGGCTGTAGCCGGAACCGCTTTGGACGACGCGATTTTTGGTACGCTTTTGCTGCCCGCAGCAGGCAAACCGCGCTCGGTGGACTTGTGGCCGATCTTCCACACCGGCGTTCCGAATTTCCCGCCTTACCAATTGGCGACGGGTAAAAACGGCAACCCATTGGCAGCCGGCAAGCCTTTCATTAGCAATTTCTTGCCCAACGGCGGCGATATGCTTCGCCTGAATATGGCCGTGCCGCCAACCCCGCGCAACGACCCGAATTTCAGTACATTAGGTCTTGTACAGGCTGCGGTATTGGGACTCACGAATCCGGCGTACAATCAATCCACAGCGATCCAGTTTATCCCGAATATGGACGGTTTCCCGAACGGACGTCGCCTTGAAGACGACGTGACGCGCATCGAATTACAGGCTGTGGCTGGCGTTGTGCTGGCGGCTATTGGCCTGTGGTACGACGACTACATCGCCGGCAGCGCCAACCCGGTTACGCAGGATCTCCTTGACGTACTGACCTATACGACCGGCGTGGAAGCCAATGACAAGCCTTTCCGCAGCAGCTTCCCCTTCCTGGCATTGCCCTGGAGCGGCGACGGCGAATGCGGCGGCGACGTAGCCGGCCTTGCTGACAATACACCACAAATACCGGCCATGAACCTCGGTATGGCACCTTCAGCAGTGGGCAGCAAAGCTATGGTGAGCAGCTATCCGAACCCGTTCTCCAGTTCAACGACGGTGAAATACCGGGTAGATGAGCCCGGCGACCTGCGCATCGAAATCCTTGACATGAGCGGCAAAGTATTGACCACTTTAGTCAATGAGTATAGAGAAGTGGGTATATACGAAGCCAATTGGTCGGCTTCCGGGTTGCCCGCGGGCACCTATTTTGCGAAAGCGATCAATGCCAAAGGGCATATCCTGCAGGTGCAGAAAATCGTGAAAACGAATTAGTGCCTGTCTTTAGCGTTCGATAGCTGCATTGTGCTTGGCCCCAAAATCGGTCATTTACGCGAGTAAACTCCCATTTTTGGGGCCTTCGCACGCCTTGCTCTCAAACGCTAAAGAACAGACACCGACTAAATGGACGGACACGAATTAGCGCCTGCCTTTACAGTCTTCTAAGTAATTAATAATCAGTAAATTAAGTGCTTATTTTTGCAACTATTTAGCATAACTTGTCCCGCGCAACGGGGTAGCTGTTGGAATAAGTTTGATGATACAGGAAGCGGACTGAAGCCCGCGAAACGAAGCAGCACAAACCCTACGCCTCGTCAGCACTTCGTTTCGCGGGCTTTAGTCCGCCTAATCCATAGCCACACTTATTTCCGCTGACAAGTGGTAAATAGCTACGTTTTTTTGGAATTAAAAACAGTATTTAATTCACTGATTATCAATTTATTATTGGCTGTATCGAAAAATAATCATCAAATTTTAAAATTTTCAAATTAACCTCCCTTTTCTTCACAATCCGATAAATAAAACACGTCATGCGTAACTTATCCTTCCTCCTTATCATCACCCTAATCGCAGGGGTTTTCAACGCTTGCCAACCATCTGAAAGTGACATGGCGGCAAGATTGGGCTTGCCCGATATTCCCAAACTGCTGGATCGTCACCCTTCTATTCAGCAGGGCAAAGAATGGGAAACCGTACAGAGCCTTTACGGCCAATACCGACAGGAACTGACTCAAAAACCTGACGCTTCAGAGCCCAAACTGAACTTAGCCCAATTGTTTGTCAACGAAGCGCGCATCACCGGAGAGCACGGGCACTACTATCCCGGAGCACTAAAGATGCTCGACGATGTGCTGGCAAAAAAACCAGAAGACAAAGATTTGTTGTTTAGAACTTTAGCCATTAAAGCAGGCGTTCAGTTGTCGCAACACGAGTTTTCAAATGCGCTCGTTACGGCCAAAGAAGCCATTGCGCTCAACCCTTACAATGCGCAAATTTACGGCGCTTTGGTGGATGCACACGTAGAATTGGGGCAATACGAAGAAGCCGTTGCCATGGCAGATAAAATGGTCTCTATGCGCCCCGACCTCCGTTCCTATTCTCGGGTTTCTTACCTGCGCGAAATTCATGGAGACCCCAAAGGTGCCATTGAAGCGATGGAAATGGCCGTATCCGCAGGCTACCCGGGTCAGGAACAAACCTGCTGGGCGCGCATGACGCTGGGCGAATTGTACGAACACTACGGCGACTCCAAAATGGCGGAAATGCAGTACCGCATCATCCTGGAAGAGCGCCCGGAATACCCGTTTGCCATTGCCGCGCTGGGCAAACTCGAAATTAAAGAAGGCAACGACGCTGAAGGTGAAAAACTGCTGAAACAAGCGTGCAGCATCATCCCGGAAGTTGGTTTCTATACCGAATTGGCCAGCTTGTATAAAAGACGTGGCGACATGGCGGCTTTTGAAGCAACCCAAAAAATGGTGCTGGAAATGTTTGCCGACGACGTGACGCACGGCCACAACATGAACCTGGAATACGCCAAATTCTACCGCGATGAAGCCGGCGATTACAACCAGGCTCTCGCTTACGCGAAAAAAGAATACAACCTCCGCCCCGGCAATATTGACGTGAATCGGGTGCTGGCCTCGATTTATTACAAAATGAACGACACCGCTAAAGCCATGGAACACTATAAAAAAGCGGCTCGCACCAAAGGGATGCATCCTGAGTTGCTGGAACTGAAGCAGGAGTTGGCAACGCTTTAGGGTCTATTTTCAGTAATTATTTCATATGAGTGTGTGACAAAATCGGGGCGGACAGCCGAACGCTTTTCGGCTGTCTGCCCCGATTTTGTCACACACTCATTTCATATAAAAACGAATCTGAAACATGAGACATCCCGAATTTCCGGGATGTCTCATGGCATTTTTTGATGCCATTGCAGGTGCAGCGCGCCCCGATTGGTGGTTGCCCGGTAAAACATCATACAGGCAATTGCGCCAACAAGCAATTGCCTGCTTTTCCTTTTTGTAAAAAAATAGACTATGAAAACTTTTATCCCCGTATTTGCCCTCCTCATATTTACCCTGCCCATAGCTGCCCAGCGCGCGGCAGCCTCTTTTTTTTACTCCTGTACCACCATACTCCGCGTTGCTCTGAACTCACCGGCCTCAAGGGTGTAAAAATACACACCTGGAGGCAGTTCCTTCGCATCCAGGCTGACCTGCTGCCGACCCGCGCCATAACTGTTTCGGAATGTCTTTACCACGCGCCCCCGGACATCGCTTATGGTGAGGGTGACTTCTTCGTACGCCTGCGGCAGCCAAAATCCGATGGTTGTGTTTTGAGCAAACGGGTTGGGTGAATTTTGTTCCAATATGGCCTTAGCCTTACTCAACACCCCGCTGCTAAATCGGATACCGGCATCCCACACGCCACCCGAAGCAGGATACGCCTCTGCAATCGTACCTTGCGAGCCAATGCCCAATACGGTGCTCAACAAGCACTTTGCTTTGGCGCGCAAATGTAGGGTAAATAGCTTTTCTTCCGATAAAACACCGGCATCGGCAGCATGCCAACTGGTTGTAATCTGCCCCTGATCCGCGTACTTCATGCCAAAGTGTTCTGCTTTTGCTACCCCGTATTCGAGGGCCGTCAATTCTACTAAATCGGGGTCAAAGGTAAGCGTACCTTGGTATCCATGTATTGTCGGAAAGTCGGAAGCTTTGAAAACAACCGCGTAGTCGGCACCTGCTTCCATTTGCGCGTCTTCCACTTCAAAGGCATAAACACCCTCGGTATCGCGCGATTCGAGGTTGGTAAAGCTCGTTGCAGCACTCAAGTTGATGTCGCCGATCTTAACCGCGATGAAGCTGGCGTTGCCGATCTCACCCGGAAGGTCGTTTACGTTGTACACTTCGGGAAATGCCTCAAACCAGGGGTTGGTTGGTACCGGGAAGACATAATCTGCCCGCACAAAACGCCAACTCGTATTGTTGGTAAAAGAAAGGTCCAGAGCCAGGATCAAGCGCCGCAGGCGAATCAGGTCTAACGTCGTGATTTTCTTATCGTTGTTTACATCCGCGGCAATCATCTTGTACGGGCTATCCAGCAATTGTACATTCAAAATATGCCGGGTAATGACAATCAAGTCAAAGGTGGAGACCCCATTGAGCGGCAAAGTATCCAATTCAGGTGCTACCGTGAAGTCGGCCTGAGGGCCGGTTGGCAGGTTGTTGAATGCATAAGTACCTGCTGCCTGCGTTGCTGTATTGCCACTCATTGACCCGCTCAGGTTCACTGCTACGCCAGCTACCATTTCGTTTTCTTCGGTGGTGATGATCCCGGCAATCCGGCCCACTCCTGTATTGCAGAGGTCGAACATGTTGTCTTGAAGCAGGATATACGTCTGACACCAGTCAACATTAGCTCCACCTACTGCACCATCAGGCTGAACAGCATAAGGATTGAAGGCGCTGTCCCAGGCGTAAATGCGCACGACGACCGTCCCGAGGTCTTCGCAAGTCAGCACCAGGGCTTGTTGATCAATAGCCGGGACATCCGTGCCTGCCAAAACGGCGGCTTCTTTGTGGATCGAATACCGGATTGGGCCAGTGCAATCCTCCAGTGTGCTGGCCAAAAAGTCGCTGGCCAAAACCGTTATGGCCCCACTGTCAAAATCGCCATCGCCGTCAGCATCTGTGTTGGGCGGTGTGAGCATTAACTCAGCAGCCAGGCCATTGATGCAAACCGGTGCCGGAGCTTTGCAATCCACAACTTCAAACGCGATGTCTGCTGCTGCGTGGTTGCCACAACCGTCGGGAACCTGTATGACAAAGCGGTGTTCCCCAATAGGGAAGGTGCCGCTAAGGACAAAATCCGGGTACGTACCACTTAATGCTTCATCTGTGACATTGCCCTCCAGAACGTCGTCGGCAAACTCATCTGCCCATACGGTAATCGTCAGATCTTCCGGCGTGCAGTTTTCTTCAACCCGAAACGCCAGTTCTACCGCGCCTTCGCAAGTTTCATTGTTGATGGAACAGAACGGTGCCAATTGTTCAACCTGAATGATTGGATCCGTATCGTCGTACACTTTGATTACCTGTGTGTATTCCCAGAGGCCCGTTGGGGCGATGTTGCGGATGTTGTCGTTTGGCCCCAAGTTCGGATTATTGGTATTGTTTTGATTTCCCGTAAAGGGATCTTTAGTCGCATTGATGTCTATGTTGGAATTGATCCAGTGTCCCGTTGGGTTGGTGATGCCGTCGCAGGCAGTGCCCTTGGTGAGCGCTGCGGGGCTGGCATTTAGCTCCACAGAATCGCGGTCGTAGTACGTCAAACCATTTGGCCGCACCAGCACCCATACGGCTTCGTCGCCAGGAACGCCATTGCAATCTTCGTCCCGGCCCACTACTACTGCCAGCGAGGTACCATCGTATTCGCACCAGTTCAGTACCCGGTATTTTCGGAATATCTTGTAGCATTCGTCGCCCGAAGCCTCAAAAAATTCATCGGTTACCACCACCGACATCAGGTCACAACCCGGTGTGTAATAAGCCAGGGTGTCCGGATTAGGCGTGCCGCAATGGGACTCCGTATCTTTTGGAAACTTGAGTTCGTAATGGTGTACTTCGTTGATGGTAACGAGTTGCTGGCAAGTATTGGTTGAAATATTTCCCTGTGCATCAACGGCCTGGAAGCTGCGCAGCAGGGTGCCGAACCCACAATCGTGGAGGTTGACGATTGGTGCCAGTTCTCTTGTCGTTGTACCGAAACAATTGTCGGCTCCTGTCGCATTGCCGAAAAGGCCCTGCAACTGAATGGTATCCGCAGGGTTAAAGTCATACGGAAGTTCATCACAGTCCAGCGCAGTTGGGTGAGGTGCCGTACAGAAAGGCCGTATTTTGTCTTCCACCAATACTTCCAGCCAGCAAATATTGCTATTGCCACTGTAATCGGTCACCCGAAGCTCTATGGTGACGAGTTTGCCTGCATCACAGCAATTAAAATCTACAAACTGCCCCCAATCTGAATAACTTTCAGCTACCGGCTCACAAGCAGCATCACGGGTTATGCGGCGGCGTACTTCGATGATCGAAATACCGCAATTGTCACTACTGCCCTCGTCAATGTCTGCTGCATAAACGCGCGCAAGCCCTTGACCGCCAATGCTGATGTTCAGGTCTTCATTACAAATAGCAATCGGCTCAATCTGGTCTTCTACGGTCACCGTGAACGTACACTGCGATTTTCGTCCGCAAGCGTCTTTAGCGCGGTAGGTTATGTAGTGAATGCCTTCCTCCAGGTTGCTCAACACATACAGGCCATTCACAAAAATCAAAGACCCCGATCCAACACTGATGGTGTAAGTCGCCGACGAACAGCCATCGCTGAGTTGGGGTACAGGCAATACCAGTGCCCCCCGACAAGCGAAAGGCCCCGAACTAATGACTCGATTTCCAGGGCAGGTCAATACGGGTGCCTGCTCATCCAATACTTGTATGGATTGAACATGAACCCTTGGATTCACACCAGGCACTACCGGCTCGCAAGGATTGAGTACTTTCCAGGTTCGCAGAATTTGATAACTCCCATCACAAATGGTAAACACCTCATCGGTGTAGAGGAAAGAAGCCTCACAATAATTACCCCCTGCAAATGGGTTGGCGCCATCCAGCAGTATTGGATAGCCTGTACTATCCGGGTGGGTCAGGTGAGGGTTGGCTGCTACATCGGCACAATGGAGTGCGGTTGCCCCAAATTCATCAAAATTCATTGGAAACACAAGGTCGTCTAAGTTAAACGAAGCAATCCGAATGACCTGTTCGCAGGTAGATGCATTTCCAAAAACATCGGCCACCGTCCAGTTGCGGGTAATAATCAATGGAAAATCGTCGCAATTGTCGTACTCCTCTATCTGGTCTTCGTATGAGATAATGGGCTCATCCGGGATACAGGACGTTACGATCGGTAAGCCGGTTGTACTGGTAGAAATATCCGCAAAACAACTGATGGTGGTGTCTGCCGGACAAATGAACTCCGGATCTTCCTTTTGTTCCACGAGTACTGTTCCCCAACAGCACTCCCCGGTTTGGGGATTACAAATCATTACAATAATTTCAAGACTCGCCAATTCCAGGGTAGCAAAAGGGCTGCTATCTAATGCAGGCAGCCCGTGAGCCAGGTGCAAGGTAACTACGTAATTGCCATAACACCGGTGGTTGGTTCCTGTGAGCACCATTTCTGGCGTAATTTCTACGGTGCAATCCGGGCCTAATACAACATTGATCTGGCCTACGCATGATAGTTGAGTTCCGGTAGGCATGTGTTCCGTCACGGTTACCGTAAAGGTGCAGGTTCTCGTATTGTTGGCAGCATCGGTTGCTGTCATGGTCACCGCCGTTGTTCCGATCGGATAAGGCCCCGCCGGCGCATAGGTGATGCTGGTTATCCCGCAATTGTCCGTTGCGGTTTGTGGGATGAGAGCCGGTGTGGCTTCGCAAGCGCCAGGTCCTAATTGAATGGTCAGGTTTGCCGGGCAGGCAATAATGGGCGGTTCTTCATCGCGGACGGTTACGACAAAGCTGCATTCCGTTTGATTGCCTGCGGCGTCGGTCAGGAGGTAGGTTACGGTGGTAACGCCCACCGGGAACTGGTAGGTATGGAGTTTACCCCATCTGTTGGAGGCTACCGACTGGTTCACCAACAAGGTTCCATTAGCGCGGGTTAGCTGCATTTGCATGGTGCCGCCATCGCAGTTATCAAACAATACCGGATGGCGCCAGGTATAACCCGCAGTGCATTGCCCCGGACTATTGGCCAGGACTACGTCGTTTTGCAGGAAAGGCAAGCGTCTTTGTACGTTGAGTCGCCAGCGAATCAAAGCCGCCAGATTGGCCGATAAGGTGCCGCTATGCCCGATGCGCAACTTCCAAACACCGGCAATAGGCTCGCCATTCAGCACTTCTAAGGAGTTGATGGGGGCATAAATCCCACCGATATTGAGGGCATGGCAAAACAGGGCTACCTGGTTGATCGTATCGCTATCGAACGTCAATCGCCAGCCGTCATTGAATCCGCAAATGCCAGACGCCAGGTCTACCTCAATCCCTGACGGGCTAATGAGGGTAAAGCTCAAGTCGCCCACGGCATCCGATTGGCCTTCGGTATAGATGTTGAGGTCAGCTATTCGGCCAGAACCGCTGAGTACGAGACTGGATTCAAAGCAATCGCCTGGAAAAATTTGCCCTCCGGAAAGGGTGGTGTTGGCCGTAGCAGGACCATTGGCGCCGCATTGCGGAAACTCGTTGTCGCGCACCGTAACGGTAAAGCTACAGGTAGCCATATTGGGCAATTGCGATTGCAGCGCAGTTAACCCTCCATTAGCCGGGAAAGCAGGAAGCCCGGGGTTGAGGCTCCCGATAGAGCTTCCGGCACACACTTCTGCCAGATCGAAATCAGCTGCGCTATTGCTGTCCCAATGCGTTGTCCGAACCACGCCAGCTTGCACGTTTTGAAGGAGTCCGTTCCACTGCCCGACCTGAACAGTAGCCAGTGTACCCTGCCCTACTGGATTAAAACTACCCAATACGACAACATCCAACACTGCGCCAGAGTGGCTAATGACGTAGGCGGCTGGTTGTCCTGCTGGCAAATTTGCCCCACCCGGCACATTGAAATAATGCAATGCGGGATGGTCGGTGCCATTGCCAAAATGAAGGGTGAGCACTTCGCCCGCAGCCAAAATCTGCCCCCGGGGCACACTAAAAGTTTCACTGCCTCCATTGTGCAGTCGCTCAATGTTCAGGCAGCTTACATCCATTGCGGCCGGGCCAAAATTGGTAATTTCCAGAAAATCGCCATTGGGCAACCCACTCGTGATGAAAGCCGGCACAGGAGAAGTGCCGCCTGCAACCGCCTGGAGGTGTTGTGTTACTTCTGTAATCAACAACAACGGCTGATCCTGTACCCGGTAAGTCACCGTAGTCGTGCCCAAATCAAAGGTTGTCCCGCTGGCATTCTGAAGGCCACTATGCCATTCCTGGCCTTGCGGATTGGTCAACCGATAAATAACCGAACTGTTATCCGGGCAATTATCCGTAGCAATGGCAGCGATCTGATGAACCGAAGCGCCACAAATACCGGCGGTGGCATCAACCGTTTTGTTGGCCGGGCAAGCCACCGTCGGAAAGGTTTTGTCATTAACGATGACCTTCAGCACACATACCGTACTGTTACCGGCAGCATCGGTTGCTGTAAACTCAAGGATGGTCGTCCCAACCGGGAACATATCGCCGCTATTCAGCCCGGTAAGATCGGTTTGAGTAACCTGATCCAGTTCGCAGTTGTCCGTCGCCAATGGCAAGGTAAAGTTGACAAAAGCACCACACATTCCCGGAAGGGTATTGACCACAATATTGGGCTGCGGGCAGTTTAGGAAAACGGGCGCAATCGTATCCTGAAGGGTTAGTTTTACGGTGCAACTGCTGGTATTACCCTGAACATCCACGACCGTAAGGGTCACCAGCAAGGTGTCTCCGTGGTAGGTGCCAAACAAGACGCCGGGCGAGGGCACCTGAAACACCGTATCTACCTGCCCACAGTTGTCAATGGTCAGTTCTCCAGTCAAATTGGGCACTTTCCCGACGCAGAGGTTGGGTTCGGCATACACAATTTGGTCTGGTGGGCAGATGATGGCCGGAGCTGTGTTATCTTCAAGGTTGACCTCTGCCGTACAGGTAGATGAGTTGCCTGCAGCATCGGTCACGCGCAGCCATACCGTAATGGGTGTATTGACCAAATCAGCCAAACCAAAAGTAAGCGAGCTGACATAGGTGACGTTATCGAGACTGATCTCGTAAATTAAGCCGACAGACGGGGTACAATTATCGGTCGTGCCACCGTCAATCCGAGATGGAACCAAAATGTACTCGCAATTTGCCCCAACGGGCACGGTAATATCCCGGCAGACAATAGCCGGGCGCTCTTTATCGAATACCTGAACATGGAACGTGCAGGTATCGGAATATCCCAAGGCCGGTAGGCCAGGAATGCTGGCCCGGATTTGTACCTGCGTTATCCCCACCTGGTACATGCGCCCGCTGGGTTGTCCGGGATACCATACGCCGTTTGTAAATCCTGCTACTCCGGCTCCTGAGAACCGAAATTGAATCAGACTCGCCGATGCACCTGCACAAGTAATGGCTTCTGCTGGTGGGAAGTTTACCAAAGCACGGCACCAGCCCAGATCGTTGTCCACGCGGATCGTATCCACAACAATCGGACAAATGATGCCAATAAAACAAGGCAATACCGTAGGAGTAAGCGTATTGTTGTTGCCAGGATTGTTGTCGCCATCCGGATCCGGATCGCTGCCGTCTTGTGAATCGTCTTGCAGCAGAAAATCGTCGGGGCTAATGCCCGATGCCGTGGCCGTATTCAGATAAGGCCCTTCAAAACCACCGGGTGCAACCTTTAAACGAATGTAGATGGCTCCTTCATTGTTCACCGTGAGGAGGTCATTTCCGGTAAGCAAGGTGGTGATGGTGGTGCCGTTATAGGCTGTATTTACCGAGAATTCTTCACTTTGTACGGAAAGCAACATCCAACTGGAAGCGGCCCCAAACGTAGCCACCAGATCGTCTCTGACCTGTACGTTGCTCAAGTTGACATTGCCGTAATTTTTTACCCGAATTTCATAAGTAAGCACATAGTTTTGATCCGCATCTAACGTTGGCCCTTCGCTAACGCGTTTGGCTACTCCGATTGCCGGAATGGGCGAAAATACCACAGGCGTTGGTGCGCCATTGTTGGAAGGATTGCCATCGCCATCGGGATCCGGATCGGCTCCATTGGTAGAAATATCGGCAACACTCATTCCGCCTGGGGTATTTCCAATGGCTGTAGCAAGGTTATTGAAAGATCCCGTTCCGGTGCAGTCCTCAACCTGAATCGTCAATAAAACAGCCCCTTTCCCATCCACTGCGAGTGTATTGCCAAGTAGTCCAGCCATGCCACCTGCCAGCAATTGCAGATCGGAACTGCCGGTGTAGGCTCCATTGACCACAAAGTCGGGACTGGTCAGGCTAAGAACCGTTACTGTACAGGGGCCGGGGAAAGCGAGCATCAGGTTGTCTTCCACCTGAATGTGGGTAAGCGGAACCGTACCGTAATTCTGGACATTCAGTTCGTAGGTAACGATAGAAGAACCGTCTGCTTGTAAGGCATTGCTGACCACGCGTTTGGCTACTCCGATTCTTTCTGTGATGTTGATGCAAATGTTGGCCGTTGTTTGAACCACATTGCCACAAGCGTCTGTAGCCGTAAATGTTACGGCCAGCGTACCGCTCGTGCTGCAAAGCCCCTGAGCCGCCACGGCGCTGAAATTATTGATCCACGTGACGGTGCCACAGGCATCCGCAGCAGTAGCTCCTCCCCGATTGGCTAACCAGTCCATGACCTGGGGTGGAATGACGCCATTGGCGCAGCCGCCGATACAAGGCAAATCGGCAGCAGGAGTAGTGATGACCGGAGGCGTAGTGTCTTCTAAGTAAGCAATGGTTTGTACACAAGTGTTTGCGTTACCCGACTGGTCTGTTATTTCATAAGTGCGCAGGATGGTACGCACTCCGTCGGCGCTACAAATGTCCAACCCATTGTTGAAATCTGAATAATGAATCACCAGGTTCGGATTGCTCGTACAGTTGTCGCTCAGGCTTCCTCCTGCAGTTTCGAAAGCAGCAGCCGTGGTAAACGGCGCTGGTATCGGATCTCCGCAAACGAGGTTGGTGATGTTGGGCGGACACATAATCACAGGCGGGGTCACATCGTGCACCGTTACCGTTGCAACACAGCTGTTGGTATTTCCAGCAGCGTCGGTGACGCTCAGGGTTACAAAATTCGCCCCCAGGTCTGAACAATCAAAAGTCGTCTGACTGGCAAGCAGGGTCAAATTTCCGGCAGGGGTGCAGTTATCGGTTGACCCGCCGTTGATGTTTGCAGCCGTAATCGTTGCGGTGCCCGCAGCATTCAGGTTGACGGTAAAATCACTGCAAATTGCTTTAGGCATTTGTACATCCCGCACCGTAATGGTGAACGTGCAGACATCCGAATTTCCGGCAGCATCTACCGCACGGAAAGTGACGATTGAGGTACCTACGGGGAATAAACTGCCACTTGGCAAACTTGGCGCAACCAGGCTCACCACTGCGCCGCAGTTGTCGGTGACGATGGGTGTACTGAAGACCACATTTGCCCCGCACTGGTCTACCATATTGTTGACGGTGATGTTCGTTGGGCAATTGACAAAAACAGGCGGCTGGTTGTCTTCTACCACAATCGTGATGGCACAACTAACCGGGTTGCCACCGGCATCGGTTGCCGTAAAAACAACGACCGTAGTACCAATCGGAAAAACCGCGCCGGCCAGGGTATGGCTGTTGGGTGCGGGAGCATAGTCATGGCGTAGGGTTGCCGCACAGTTGTCTGCCCAAATCGGATCAAAAGCCGTTCCCGATACCTGATAGGTGCAGTTAGCGTTGGCGTCCACGGTACGGGTTGTCGGGGTGCAGGAAATGGCAGGTGCCACGTCATCTGTCAGGGTTAAAACCGTCGTACAGGTCTGGGTATTGCCTGCTGCATCGGTAAGGGTGAAAATGACGGTTTGGGTCGCGCCGTGCATTCCGCCGAAAGGCGTACCCGCTGCGGGATGCTGTACCGCAGTAGCTGCCAGCGCAGCAGCAGACGTGCAATTGTCACTGGCAACAACCTCAGGCAGCATATTGGGCACCAAGCCAATACAATCATTTGCTGCCCCCGTTGATGCGTTTATCGGGCGGTTCGGCGGGCAAGCCAAAAACTGAGGTGCCTCATTGTCAATGACGGTCACGACAAAGGAACAGCTCGATGTATTTCCCATATCGTCTTCCACTTCATACATAACGGTCGTATTTCCAATGGGGAAATTTGCCCCCGAAGCTGGCCCTTGAATCAAATCAATGGTGTACCCGGGACAATTATCTGTGCCTAATGGCAGTGCATAAGTGACCGCAGCGGTACATTCTCCAGGATCGGTGCTAACCGTCGTATTCACAGGGCATATAATCACAGGCAGTATCGGATCTTCCACAGTGATGGTAAACTGGCAGGTAACGGTATTCCCGGCAGCATCCGTCACCCGCCAGAGATGGGTATAGGTGCCATTATATTCATAATAGTTTGCCCCGGCGCCAAAACCGCTCATCAGATCGGTTTGTGGATTCGGGCAGTTATCGGTGCCAACAGGTGCCGTGTAAGACAACGTAACTCCACAAGGGCCTGTCCCGATCAGGGTTGCAGGGCCTCCGGTAATGGTGCCGTCGGTGCGCACCGTGATGTTGGACGGACAAGCAATTTGCGGCGCTTCTGCATCATTGACCGTTACGGTAAATTCGCAAACCGCCAGGCCATTCCCTGCTGCATCCGTGTAGGTATAGCGCACTATGGAAACGCCAATCGGGAATACACTGCCCGAGGCAAGGCCGCTGAGCGTTCCAGTCAATAAAGTGCCATCGCAATTGTCTTCAAAGGTTGGTGCAGTGAAATTCACGCTTGCTCCGCACAGTCCATTGTCATTGTTGACCACAATATTGGCCGGACAGGTACCCGCTGTGACGGTCGGCGCTGTTTTATCTGCTACCGTGATCGAAAAAGAACAACTGCTCGTATGGCCGGCCTGATCCGTGGCTGTCCAAACAACAACCGTCGTTCCCGGCAGGAAAACAGCACCGCTGAGGGTTTGATTGGAAGGTGCAGCAGCGTAGTTGTGTGTCAGTGATACGATCCGGCAGTTGTCGCTTGCTGTGCCGTCAAGCGCTGTACCGGTTTGCGTGAAATTGCAGCCGGTATTCGCTGCTCGGTGTATGACCTGTGGCGGGCAGGTAATGGATGGATTTTGGGTATCGAGCACAACGATGGTAAAACTGCAGGTTGCGGTATTCCCGTTACCGTCATTGGCCGTATAAACGATTTGATGCGTTCCGACCGAAAATACGCTGCCAGAGGCCAGGCCCATCGTTTGTATGACGGACACATTACCGCCGCAGTTGTCAATTGCAGTGGGTGGCGTCCAGTTGACTTTGGCCGAACAGAGGTTAGGGTCATTGCCAACCATAATCATACCGTTGGGGCAATTGGTAAAAAATGGTTTGATATTGTCCTGAATGGTAATATTGAAGGTTCGCACAGCTATGCATCCTTGCAGATTAGCGGTAACCGTAATCGTATACGTGCCTTGTGCTGTAGCGGCCGTGAATGAAGGAATTTGAGGACTCAACCCCGTACTCGTACCGTCCGCCAATCCGGCCAGTGTACCCCCGGTCCAGGAAAAAATGATATTGGGATTAAAAGGCGTGGCATTCAGAACGATTGGAGGCACCAGACTGCCCGGACACACAACGCTGATATCCGGCAAGGTATTAATGATCAGGCTGCCATTTGAACCAATGACAACCGTAGTCATAGCCATACAACCGTTGGCATCGGTCACCGTTACCAGATAATTGCCTGCTGCAAGGCCATTCCGGGTAGCCCCAACAAAGTTTCCAGGCCATGTATAGGTGTAATTCGGGGTGCCCCCGGCAGCCAGAACCGTACCTGAGCCATTGGTTGCTCCTGCGCAACTGACGGGTTGTGTGGTCACCGTGCTCAGCGTAAGCAGCGTAGGCTCCGCAATATTGGTTGTTGCGGTAACCTGGCACCCCTGGTTGTCGGTAATGGTTACGCTATGGACACCAGCAGCCAGATTGGTCACAACGGGTGTTATTTGCCCACCCGACCACAAGTAAGTGTATGGGGTCGTTCCACCAGTGGCTGTAACCGTAGCGGTGCCGTTGCCCACCCCCTGGCACAAGGCGGGGGTCTGATGGGTGATATTGGCCACCAGATTGGCAGGATTGCTGATGAAGACCGCAGCGACCGTAGCGCAACCTTGGGCATCCGTCACCGTCACCTGATAAGCGCCCGCTACCAAGCCGGTTGCCTGCTGCGTGGTTTGCCCATTGCTCCAGGCATAGGTGTAACCCGGCGTTCCTCCAGAGGCCATTACAGTCGCAACACCGGTGCCGGTGCCCGAGCAAAGTGCATTGTTGACCACGCTCGCAACCGCCGCGACGGGCGTAGTGGGTTGTGTAATCGTCGTCGAGGTCGTAGCCGTACAGCCCATGACATCCGTTACGAAAACGGTATACATACCTGCGGGCAGATTGATCGGATCCTCTACATCCGCAGCTGGTGAAGACCAGTTGTAGGTATAAGGAGCACTTCCACCAGTCACCGTCATTTGGATCGCGCCGGTTGCCTCGCCGTAACAGTTAACCTGAGTAACGCCATTGACTACCGCCGACAAGCCCGTTGCGGGCTGCTGTAGGGTGACGTTGTCTAAAGACTGGCAGCCATTTCCGTCCGTGACCGTGACGCTGTAATTTCCGGCAGCCAATCCGAAAATGGCCTGCGGATCGTTGTCAGGAGTTTCCGATCCGTCGTGACTCCAATCGTAAGTATAGGGCAGAACACCTCCCAACACAGCAACAGAAACCCGGCCATCGCTACCACCAAAACAACGGACATCCACCCCTTCCGCCAGGATTTCAGGGTCATCCAAAACCACCAATTGAACCTGGTCTACATCGAAACAGCCAAAACCATTCGTTACCCTTACCCAAACATCGTCGGTCGGAGCAGTGTACACATTGCTTAATGCATTGATGCCTTGCTGAGCATGCGTAAGGCTTTGGTGGTAAGTCACCGTAAGACCCCCTACCCCTCCGGTAACCTGCACATTGGCATTAGAAAGGGTAAATACCGCCTGACTTCCGTCAAATTGGCTGGGGCAGGCTTGCAATTGCCCGGAATAAGCAACTGGACTTGGGCGTACGGTCAGGGTAACGGCTACCGTATTGATACAACCTGTTGCATTGTTGACCACCCGAGCGTATAAAACGGCTGATCCTGAAGTAATGATGGCACCTAATGCATTGACTCCGGACAAAGCTTCTGTCTGGGTAAGGTGGTAACTCAGCGTTATTCCAATGCTGTTATTGATGGTGGCATTCGCCAGAGTCAAGTTAAAAATGCCAAGTCCGCTGCCCGTCGGAGCCTGTTCACAAACCGCTAATGATGCCGGATTGGCTACAGGAAGCGGGTTGACGCGCAGGGTAAGGGTTGTAGTGCGGAAGCAGCCTGTGACCGCATTGACCACACGGGCATACAAAACCGTGTTGTTGGCCGCCGTATAAGGGCTGGCAAGCGGGGATGCCCCGTTGTTTGCATTGGCCTGAGTCGTGTGATAAGTAACGGCATGAACATCCTGAGGGTCAACTAAATTATCAGCCATTGGCAGGTTAAACGTTCCCATATTGCTGCCAAAAGCATTGGCGCATACCGTCAGGGTAGACGCGGCTACGCTTGGACGCGGATAAATCGGTACAATGACGACATCCACTCCGGGGGGACAAGTGCCCGTTGGATCATTGGTGGTAAACAATAATGTGACCTGTCCTGCCGCAATGTCAGCAGCGCTGGGGGTGTAAACAGTCGTCAGGGCCGTCGTGCTGGAAAAACTCCCGGCAGTCCCCAACCCTATACGCGACCAGGTACCGCCAGTTGCAGCTCCGCTGAGCGTGGCGGTCAGGGCAATGGTTTCGTTGTCACAAACATCCAGCGCACTGGCAGTTACCGTTACCCCGGGGCATTTGGGTAGATTGTTCGACGTTCTTGCTTCCGGCCCACAATGGCACTGAAACTGCCCGTCTGCTTTAACAAGCGGAATGGAAACCAGCACCCCGTTTTGAGGGTCGCAACCGGCAAAACTTCCCGTATGCGTCACCAAAGAACCAATGGCCAATGGCCCCGTAAGGGTTCGGATTTCAATTAGGGTGGTGACCAGTCCCTGAGCATCCAGGCAATAGTATTCTACCTCAATTGACTGCCCTGCGGCCAGTGCAGTATTTTTCACCCGAATTCTGGTGGTGTATTGTAATTGCCCAAGGTCGTTGCAGGCAATGCTGAAACTTTCGAGGTCCAATTCCATTTTTTTCAACACCACTGGAGTTTCGCCTTCTCCGGCAAGCGCCCTCACGACGGGGCAATTCATGCCAGTTGTCGGACAAAAAATATCGTTGTAAACGGCAATGATTCGACCCGTTATCTTGTCGTTAACGGTGCATGCAATGTCCTGCTGGGGTTGCAGGTCAAAATGAAAAGCAAGGGTAGCCACACCGCCGTTGGGAATCATCAGATTGGGAGGCAGCTTAAATTTCAGTACCCGGCGACCGTCTGATGCGATGGTCTCTCCAAGAAAAATCGGGCAATTGGCGCCCGGAACCGTTGTACACGTGAAACTGGAAGGCACGTAATCCATAACCGACGGCAGACTCAAAAACACGGTATCCGCTGACCCCGTAGCAGCAGGCAAGCCATCGGCAGCAACAAGGTCTGACAACTGCAAGGAGACAAAAACCCTGCGCGGATCGCAGCCTTCAATCACACCATTGGTGCCAACATTGATGCTAAAAGTGCCTTCGTACGTCGGTTCAGCACCCACAATCCGAATGCGCGGCGACAGGAACAGGGCACCACTTCCCTGGGCCTGTCCGTTGCAGGACGACTGTGCAAAAGGTTGGTAAACCACGCGGTCGCCTGAAAAGAAATCGCAGGTGGTCTTTACTGAAAAGCGCACCCGTGCCCTCCGGTCTTCTCCCCCCGGATAGGCCACCAGGTTGGCGTTAAGGGTGCCAGGCAAAGTATCGTTTAGCGCCGGATGATCGGTCAGGTCAACCTCCACAACTTGTCCGTTTATGGCAGGCGTTGCATTTTGAAAATTACCGGAGTTGTCGGGATACTCGATTTGCACATTGCCTTCCAATGCCATGCCCGCCGGTAAAATTACGCGTGCCTTGGGGTCGAGCAAATCCGCCTGTTGGGAAGAATTGACCAGAATATCATAAACAAACAGTTCACACATGTTGGCCGGCAGTGGCGACGTCGCAATAAAATTGCCTTGTATCGCCGACAAGCGCGGATAGATGTTCAGGGTTATTGTTTGGGTAGCGCAGGTGGCCAGCAGTGGATTGGCAGGATAAGCCGGGCAATCCCAGCTTTGCCGCACCACCATGCTGTTGCTGATGCATTCGTTGTACGTCACACAGATTTCAACCAATCGGGCACTATTCCCGGGCATAGAAGTCGCCAGCTTTACCCATTTACCATTTGCGTAAGTAAGCAAAGGCAGGCTGACAGGCCCCCCTGAAGTGATGTCTTTTACCGAAACGATATCCATTGGGCTGAGGTTGTCTTCCATCGCCAACCAAACAAAGCGGCTTTCGCGATCGGCGGTCGTATTTTCGACCTCTACCTGAAAACATTCTACTCGTTTAGTACCGTTGATGGCTCCTGTCAGGTTGGTCAGCCGATGAACCGGAGCACCCGCACCGATTGTACCCGATTGCGGGCCGGAAGCCGTAGCGATCTGGCAGCCGTTTGAACCATACCCAAAGCGGTTGTAATTCCAGTTGGTGACCAAATTGCCGTCATTCACAGAATTGGCGCACCCGGAGTTGATCAGGTTAAACTTCAATTGGTACCCGGTAATGCTCTGATTGATGCCCGCGAGATCGTGTAACGGCCAATTTCCCGGGTTGATCCAAGTGAGGGTCGTTCCGGAAATAGAAGGTGCAGGCAAGTTGAAAGCGCCCGTATACCAGGGATCATCAGATGAACCATAGACCATCAGCACAGGCGTTACCGAGGGGTCGTAGCTGTCTCCATTCATGATCTGAACAGAGACGTTGTTGAGGCGAAAAAGCGGACGAATTTCCAACGGGTATTCGTCTTCCAGTATCGTCAGTTCGTGGTTGATGAATCCACTCACCTGGTACGTGCCGCACCCTGAACGCGCACCCGCAACCGCCAAAGGAAATACTCGCGGATTGTGTAGGTACAATTCGGGTGCAAAAGCGTCGCAGCTAAAACGGGGTGAGCCACCGGGTGCCGGATTCCCCATTGCATTGGCCAAATTAAAGGCCGTTATCAAAGGATTCACCGGCTGAGTGGGTGAGGCGGTAAGCCCGGGGTTGTTGCGCACGCGGAACACCGGAAATGCCGTTAATATATCACCAGCTTCCATCATGCCGCCCGGCAGTGTTGCAATAAAAGCGGTAAAATTGTATAAAAATATATGCCGCCCGCCAATGACCGAAACGACAGGTGTCGGCAGCGGTATGTTGTTGAAAGTATTGCCCGTGCTGGCATCAACATAAGCGAAAGTTCCGCTGACGTAATCCAGTAAATTAGCACCCGACAGTTGGTTGTAGGCAACCTCTATGTACGCATTATCGAAGGCAACTGTACCTGCACTGCCCCCATTCATGGTATTGGTGATGGTGAATCGAAACTCGTCGCAGGGCATCCCTTTGCGCAAATTGGACAACGGAACTGAAGCCGGGTTAATGAAAGTTGACCCGGTGTGGTCAGTAAAGCCCAGCGTTGTGCGCCTGACGTCTACATTTTTGGTGGTGAACCCGCCATCGGGGCAAGGATTGCAATCCGCGCCTAAAATGGTAAAATTGCCACAAGCCCATTTCTGCACACAGCTACATCCGGCATCACAGGTATAGATGGCTTCGTAAGTAAAATTCAGCGGACTTTGCGGACAAGTATAGCTCAACTCAAGGTCGAAACAAGTCGTACCAGGGGTAAAAACACCGCTCACAGTAGCGACATTCCCCATGGTTGTCACCACCGCTGCATGGCCATTGATGGTGCCTATGCCCGTAGCTGTAACCCCATCAGGAAGAGTAAGGTTGAGCGACAAGACGTTGGAGGAGCAATTAGCGCCGCTAAAATCGCGGGCCAGGCAAATTTGTACATGAAACTGCTGGCCATCCAACACGCTGGCCGGATAAAACAACTCAGGGGACCCCGTGGCGGTACTCCCAAAATTCAGCCCTGTAATGCCCGTGGAAGAACGGCTCTGGCCACATTGATTGGTATAGGTCGAACCCGCCGTCAGGCTTGCCGTTTCATTCGGAGCAGGGCAGGCGGTAGGACAGGTATATTTCAACGTTACCCGAAACGTAATGGAAGCGCCTTGCAGCAAATCGTCAAAACTACCATCCCCGTCCACGTCCGACAGGCCGGTACCGGAGCCATCGGGATCTACCCCGGTAAATTGGCTGGCATTGATGGTAGCCGGTGTGCCATTCATACCCGGGGTGTGGGCAACGGCAGCACCATTCAGGGTGATGCCCGTTGTCATCCAGTTGCTGGTCGGCCATCCGTTGGCTCCATTCATGCCAAAGCGAAATACATTGCTGAAAGCGGTAGCCGCCGACACGACTCCCGTGCCATTGTTGGTGAATGTGATGTCAATAACCGGATTTGTACACAAATTGAACGGCGTAATGACGTTTGAGGTGACGACAACATTAGGCTCACCGGAAGCTAATAAAAACTCGCCCGGCCCTGTGGGTGTTGGAGACTGGCACAGCGCAGCTTCACACCCCCAATTGACGCTGTAAGACGAACTAAACACACACGCTTGGAGCACCACTGTGCGCATGGCAATGAAGGTTTCGGTATTGTTCAGCACGCCGCCTGATAGAGCCGCCACCGGAATCTGATACGAACGCGTATTGCCCGCCAAACCCAAAAAAGTAGCCGGAAAACCCGCCACGGTAACTTGGGTCGTCGTCATGCCGGTTTCGGTAATGCTGAATACGATATGATCCGTATCGCCCAAGCCTCCGTTCTGAATGGCAATGGGCACCGTTACCGGGATGCCGATCGCTGCGGTTTGGATGGGATGAGACAATAAATTCAGCTCGGCTTCCAGAATATCTGCGGCAAGCTCTCCCACCCTTACCTGGCTGTTGAAGGCTACCTGGATGGGAAAAATAAGCGTGCCCGCAATGGCCGTACAATTGGAGCGAACGCGGTAAGAAAACCGAATTTCGTTACCCGAACCAATGGATCCCCCGGGCTTTGTGATGGTAAAAACAGGATTGGTAGTGGCACCGTTGCTCTGCGAGATGGTCAAACCGCCCGTTTGAGCAACCAAAGCCACACTACCCGGCTGGTAAAATACCCCTGTGGGCATGGGAACCGAGACGGTGGCATTAGAGCCGTTGGCGGTGAATTGCAAAACAGCCTCCATCACTGTTTCCCCGAAACATTTATCAATGTCCGGAGCCACCGCTGCGTTGGGGTCAATGATGTTCACCTGGCCAAAAAGGGTGCAGCAATAAGTAAAACTGAAAAACATCAGGCAAAATCGGGTCATCGTGGTTCTGCAAAGTAGCATTACCGCTGAGGTAGTCCTCATAGCATTGATAGCCATAGTTCGTGTAGATTACAATTTGTGAGTAAAACTTCTGACACAGACTCTGGTGGGACGACAGGGTGCAAGTAGCGGCGATTTATCGCACGTCGCGGACAAGTGCTGCGCGAAAAGCACAAACATAAGCATCTGGAAAAATGCTGCTAAATGCCAGAATAACGGAGTCGGGCAAAGTGAATTTACCACGTGACACCAAGGCAAGCAGGCACCTTCGCAGTAGTTACCACTTACGTTCAGAGGGCCTATGCATGATGAACCACGCACAGCAACCCCAAGCCGATTTTACCTCGACTACACCGTGTCAATCAAATATGGCTCTAAAACGAGCATGGAAGCTGGAAGAAAAAAAACAACCAGATTAAGAGCGTGCCCGGGAATATCCGAAATCCCGAACAAGCTTTAAGGTTGTTGAATGGTGTAAGTTTGTTCCTAATTGTTCATAATTTTTGTAATATTTCCAGCTACAACATATTCTGATTTTCACACCAGAAATTTGATTTTATAATCAACTCATAATCAGCTTTTTTTACAAAAAAAAGCCAACCATTCATAAGGATTCAGTAGGATTCAAAGAACAAAATTAGGATAGATCGGTAGCAATTTCATCGCTGATTCTTTTTTTTCTGTTATTCTATACACCCGTATAGTTTTTGTTGAACCAGGAAGCCTGGCCATGCATCTCAGACATCACTCCCTCCTCCATGCACATTTGCCAAAAACATGCCTGCCCTGTTGCCATTTTGTATAAACTTTTGTACTTTGTATGAAGTTTTGTTGTTGAGGTTGTGTTTTGTAGCATTTCCTGTAGGTAAAGGGCGAATTTGCAGGATTAGAAAACCGAATTTAATATAAAATAAGTTGCTCCGTTTTTGGATGCGGCGGCTTACCTTTCCTTGAATAAAACACCATGGCTATGAAAAAAATCACCCTTTTTGTCTTCGCTTTTTGTAGCGTGCAATGCCTACAAGCACTGGATGTCAGCATTTCTTACGCGACCTTCAAAGACCTCGACAAGCCTTACATCGAAGTCTATATCCATGTAGCCGGTTCTTCGGCCACCTATGTGCCTTTAAGCGATACGACGGCTCAGGCGACCTTAGAGGTGCTGATCTTGTTCAAACGCGGCGAAGAGATCGTCAAATTCGACAAATACCTGCTCAATAGTCCCATTCATAAATATGCGCTCGACTTCGTGGATATGAAGCGCTACGCCATTGACAACGGCGAGTATGAACTGACCGTCAATGTGCAGGATACCCACAAGCCGGAAAACACGAAAGTTTATCAGGCCAAAGTGAGCGTTCTGTACAGTAGCGCAGGCTTAGAGCAATCTGATATTCAATTGCTTGCATCCTATAAAAAAGATGAAACCAACGACAGCCCTTTTTCGAAAAGCGGCATCCACATGGAGCCGCTCCCCTACCATTTTTATGGCAAAAACGCTTCCCTACTCTTGTTTTACAATGAGTTGTACAATTCCGACAAGGCCATTGGCGACGACTTCCAGGTGAGTTATTCCATCGAAAAAACGGTTGAAGGCCAGCCCAAAACCGTATTGATCGGCCACAAACGCATGAAACCCGCGCCAGTCGTGCCTTTGCTGATCCAAATGGACATCGGTACCCTCGAATCCGGCAATTATGCCTTAGTAGTAGAAGCCCGCGACCGCCTGAAAACGTTGTTGAGCCGCAAATCGCTCTTTTTTCAGCGCAGCAACCCTTACCTGAATCCAACGCCGGAAGCCCTCACCCAGCAAACCTTAGCCGATGAATTCGTGAGCCGCCTGAGCAAAGAAGACCTCAAATTCGGCATGCGGGCCATCATGCCGAAAATTCCGCAGCAAGACATCGAAACGGTCGGCCTGATGCTCAAAGCCGACAGTCTGAATGCCCTGCGCCTTTACCTGTTCAGCTACTGGATCAAAAAAAGCGCCACCAACCCGGAAGGCGCTTATCAAAAATACATGGCGGTTGCACATGCTGTGGATCAGCAGTTCAGATCCGGTTTCCGGCACGGCATCGAAACAGACCGCGGCTTCACTTACCTAAAATACGGGCAACCCGACGACATCGAAGGCCGCGAAGACGAACCCTCGGCGCCGCCTTACGAGATCTGGATTTATTATGATTTCCCGTTTACCAAACAAAAGAATGTCAAGTTCCTTTTTTACAACCCGTCTTTGGCACCGGGCGAATACCGGCTCCTGCACTCCACCGCTAATGGGGAACTCAACAATCCGCAATGGGAACTGGAACTCTACCGCGACGCCCCCGACCAGGTGGACGGCGATGCGTTCGACTCAACGAGTATGAAAGATAATTTCAACCGGAGTGCGAAACGGATTATGAGTGATTTTTGAAGCATCTTGTTAAAAAAGAAGGAGCCTGCATGGTTGATGCAGGCTCCTTGCCGAAAGAAAGAGAGGTTTTTTGGCATTATATTATGAATAAATTTGACCGATTCCGGTTACCCGAAAACAGGTCAAGCGGGAATTGTTAACGTGCATCCATTCGGAAAGAAAACCTGCCGGAAATGCAAATCGCTGGTTTGAAAAAGTGGTTGCTTCCCAAAATTTGCATTAGCGCAAAACAGGGCTTTGTGAAAGGTGTTTCGATGCGATTACTACCTTTACGGGAAGTATCCGACAAACAATAGAGGTGTATTTAGTTGCTGGATACAAATATACAACCCCGCCATAGTGGTGTAAAGCCTTATCTACTGGAATGTAGGTTCTGGCAATTGAACCGTCTCAAAACCGATTTGAAGTTTCCGATCACGGGCTGCATTTACCTTCCCAGCCAATCCTTAAACTCCTGGGCTTTTTCGCGGCTGATGAGTACCTCCGTTTCAGAGGTGGGTTTTAAGTCGGTCTTTAACCTCCCGTTGAGGTGGGGATAAACGGCGTCAACAGACTTGATGTAGATGATGAAACTGCGGTTGGCGCGGAAAAACGAGCGAGGATCCACCATTCCCTCCAATTCATCGAGCGTGTATTCTAAGTTAAACCGGACATTGCCTTTCGTTTTCAAAAAAGAAATACTGCTTTCGGAGTAGAAATAAGCTACGTCTGCGATATCAATGGGCAGCATGCGCTGGCCGTGCTTCACCAAAAAGCGGTCGCGGTATTCAGAGGCAAATTGACTGCGGATGTCTTTGAGCAACTGCTGAATGTCAGGTGCTGCGGGCTGTCCGAACTGCTTTTTCATCAGCGCGTACTTCTCCAGACTTTGCCGAAGGTCGTCTTTTTTGATGGGCTTCAGCAGGTAGTCAATGCTGTTGAATTTAAATGCCTGAATGGCGTATTCGTCGTAGGAAGTGGTAAAAATGACGGCACTGTTGACCATGGTTTGGTTAAAAATCTCAAAACTTTGGCCATCGCTCAGCTCAATGTCCAGAAAAATCAGGTCGGGTTCCCGGTTGGCCTGCAACCACTGCAACGTAGTTTCGATGCCATCGGTTTGGCCCACAATTTCGATTGTCTTGTCCACCTCGTAGATGGTTCTACTTAGTTTTTCAACAGCAAGTTGCTCGTCTTCAACGATTAATACGCTCATTTCTGGTCGCTCATTTTGTTTCCAATCCAATTACATGGTCATATAAGCCAGCATCCGGGTCTTCTATTAAATTCAAAATTACGCTAAAAGTTTGATCCGTTTTTTCGATGATGATGTCGGGCTGGTTAAGCAATTTGTAATTGGCGCTGATGTTGCTCAGGCCGACTTTGTTGCTCTCTACGGCAATTTTCTTTTCCTGGAGGTTATTGGCGACCGTCAACCAGCCTTCATCGTTGGTAAAAATGCGAATATACAAAGGCGACGAGCGCGAAACGACATTGTGTTTCACGGCATTTTCGATGAGCAGTTGCAAGGTAAGCGGCGGCAACAAGCGGGTGTGGTAGCATTCGCTGACGTTCAGTTCACAGTGCAGTCCTATGCCATAGCGCGTTTTCAACAGTTGCGGGTAGCTTCGTGCAAACTCCAGTTCTTCCTGCAACGAAATCAGTCGTCGGCTGTTTTTGCGCAGGAGATAGCGGTAGATGCCCGACATCTCATCCAGAAAAACCTCGGCTTCGTCCGGGTTGGAGCGGATCAGGGCAGAAAGCGAATTGAGGCTGTTGAACAAAAAATGTGGGCTGATCTGGTTCTTCAAAGCCTCGATCTGGCTGTTCATAACCTTGAATTCCAATTGTTTGGTTGTTCTTGCGTGGTCGGTTCACTGCTCAAAAAAATACTGAGCTTCGTATATCCCCGCCAAAAAAACGACACAAATAATGGCTAAGAAAAACTCTTTGATCCAATACATGAAATCAACCTGGACGCCATCGGGCAATAAAACGACATTCAGCAATCCGACGTGCCACAAGACAAAAAGCGCTGTGATGACGACATAAGTAGACATTGACCAAGCTACCCGCCGGCGGGTTTCTCCAATGCTGGGGTACCTGATGCGAAAAAAGATCAAAGCCGAGCGACAAGCGATCCAGCCCAGGGTATCGTCCACTAACACGACCAGAAAGTGCAGCCAAAATGACATAACAGCGATATCCGGCTCCCAAAACCACATCGTCTCGGCGAGGATGATGCTGAGAATGGGAATTCCGTACAGCCTTATTTTTCTGTCGTTTAGTTTTTTCACATCTACGGGAATAAGGGAAGCACGACCAACCAATCGTTAGCGTTTGTTCAGAGGAGTACGGGAATGGGTTCAATTCTAAGATACGAAGTTCCTCATTATTATTGAAGCACCCAAATACAAAAACGGGCTGGCAGGCCAGACCATCCCAGCATCGCTGTTTTTGCTACATTTGTCTGGTTTTATAAACACAAGAGCATGGCTGTACTCGGCAATATTTTTCTGACGCTGGCAACTTTCATTTACGTATTCATACTGGCCAGCGCTTATGGCGACAAACCGCCCCAATCGGGCGACGCTGCCGGGGGATACCCGATGGGGATTATCCTTTTTAAACTGGCCTTCTTAGGTTGCATGGTCATTACAGCGGTCGCAGTGGGTTGGACTGGTGGCTTCGACTGGATTTCGAGCGACAAATCGGCCAAATTTGCCCTCGCTGCCTTGGGCTTGTTGGCCATCACCTTTGTAGCGGCATGGAGCGCCTTGTTCAAATTTGAACCCATGATGCCGTGGTCAGTGCGCTACCTCACCGGAATTGCACCGGCACTTTTCCCGGCGGTACTGTTGCTCGCTGCCGCCGTTTTGCTGAACGCCCCCATCCGGGAAATTATCCCGGTGCCGGTCTACAAAATTCCGCTGATCCTTGTTTTCGGCATCAGCGTAATGACCTGCCTGGCGGGCATCGTCGAGTGGGTGATGCTGGAACAGCAGCACGCTGGCGATCAGGTAAGCACCGAGCTATCTGATCAGGAAAGGTACCGCCAGGATCACCTGTCCCAAATAGCCGCAGCCAACCCCGCAACGGTAAAAGACCTCATCAATATCCTGGTTTTTACGGATGGAAACCACGACGGGGAAGTACGAAAAAAAGCACTGGAAAAAATAAAATCCAACCCCAATTGGCAACAAGTATTGGTGGAAGCGCTCCAAAACGAAAATGCCCCGCAGGTTTTTACCTTTCTGGCGTCTAATCCTGTGGACGACAAAGCTTTATTTGCCGAACCCGTGCGCGAAGGCATTCTGCAACTCGCCGCGAACATCCGGCATTCCATCCGGCAGTGTTCACACCCTTCCCATTTTTATGCAGACCAGTTTTCCTGGGACATTGACCGCATGCTGGCCACTGTTGAAAATTTTAAGGACATGGGCGTAGATTACCTGCCCGCCATGCGGGAAGTGCGCGCCGCATTGAACCAACCGAGCGATCCACCGGGACTGAAAAGGGTGGAATTTAAAGTGGTGAGTACGCTGGATTGGTGGATTAAGCAATCTGAAAAATCGCGGTGAGGCAACTAGTCTGTCTTTATAGTCCGATAACTGCGTGGTGTTTCGCTCCAAAATCGGTCATTTACGCGAGTAACTCCCGTTTTTGGAGCGAAACACGCCTTGTTCTCGAACTCTATAGAGCAGACACGGGACTGTATGCAAGTGTCCGCGCTTAACCTTTCTCCGTCTAAATTGTTTTCCTGAAAAAAGTAGTTTATGTCTTACAATGTCCTTACACCCGAAGAAGCGCGCGTTTTGCTCAACAAAGGCACGGAGCGCCCGTTTACCGGAGAATACCACGACTTCAAAGCCGCAGGCACCTACATTTGCCGCCAGTGCAATACCCCGCTTTACCATTCGGAAGACAAGTTTGATTCCGGCTGCGGCTGGCCCAGTTTCGACGACGAAATCCCCGGAGCAGTGCGCCACGAAACGGATGCCGATGGCCGTCGAACGGAGATTTTATGCGCCAATTGCGGCGGGCACCTCGGGCATGTTTTCCTCGGCGAGCGCTTCACGAAAAAGAATACGCGGCATTGCGTGAATTCGTTATCCATGAAGTTTGTGGCAAAAGAGGGGTAGGTTGGTTGGTTGGCGCTATTACATGATACCCGCTTGCACCGAGGCTCCACTACTTTCTAACTGCTGTATTTTAAACTTTGATGCTGACAATTTTTATCGCCGGGCTGGTGCCCGCAGCTTTGATCCGTTTACGGCCACAGGCCGGAACGAGCGTGTGGTGTTGACGAGGTGGAGGTTGGTTGCCAGCGGAGCTTTTCGGCAACGAAATTTACCTAACTAAACGCTACTCATAAATATCTCTTCTAAGTCCCAGATCAATGACATCTACTAAAAGTACATCATCAAAAATATCGTAGATGATGCGGTAATCAGCCACACGAATACGGTAACCGTCTCTGCCTTTTAGTTTTTTACAGCCCTGTGGTCGTGGGTTGTCTGCAAGATTGTAAATGGCTTCCTTTATATTTGAGTAATAAGGCTCATTAATTTTTTCAAGTGCTTTAACCGCCCGTTTCTTTAAGGTTACCTGATATGCCATTACTTTGCATTGCGTTTAGCTTCAATCATTTTAAAAGCCTCATCAATAGGAATAGAAGGCTCATTTGATTTTTTGGCTTCATCATAAAGCTTTATATCTTCCAAATCTTCCAGTTCTTCCATAATGGCTTTAAAAGCCTCCATAGGGAGCACCACAGATATTTTTTTACCTGCGTTGTCGGTGATGTATTGAGGATGTATTGTAAGCATATTCAAATTATTTAGTTGCAATGCCGGCGGCTTTCTTCTTTTGCATCAAACGTGGCAAAACAAAATTCGCTCAACCGCGAACAAGCTCGTAACATCCATGCGAACAAAGAATTTAACGGAACAAAGTTAGCCAAATTGCCAATAAGTTACAATAGATGCAGGGACAGGCGTTCCCAATGGTGACCACCGCCGCTTGCACCGAGGCTCCACTACTTTCTAACTGCTGTATTTTAAACTTTGATGCTGACAATTTTTATCGCCGGGCTGGTGCCCGCAGCTTTGACCCGTTTACGGCCACAGGCCGGAACGAGCGTGTAGTGTTGACGAGGTGGAGGTTGGTTGCCAGCGGGGAAAGGAGAAAGGTTAAAGTAGGGTTTATGTGTAAAATCAAATTACGGAGCCCGCCTTTAACCTTTCTACTTTAACCTTTAACCTTATTTTCCCCTTTAACCTTGTTTCCAAAACCTACCTTCCCACCACCAATTTCTCCACCATAAACCCGCCATCCCAAATCACCCGCGCGAGGTAAACCCCGGGTTGGAAGTTTGCCGGCAAGGCTACCGACTGGTTTTCTCCGCTCACAGAAGACTCAAAAACGGGTCGGCCATCTAACGTTAACAGCTGTACCAAAGCACCCGCAGGGGCATTTTTCACCTGAAAGCTTGCATTGGCCGGGTTGGGATACAGCGCCGGACGAGGCGTTGCGGTCACTTCATTGTTGCCCACCGTGATTTCCTGGAATTCCGCAAAGAAAAAGATCGCTGCGGTAACAGCCGGTTGCACACAGCCGCCGTGATCGGCATTGGGATTGACATTGATCGCATCCACCGACAGGGCACCCAAAACCGTGGACATCACAGAATCGGCAATGATGCTGTTCCGGTACGTCACCTGGTCGTCGGCCTGGCAATAGTAAAGGCGGGTAGGCGCAACGGGAACCCACTCATAAACGTCGTTGGCGCGCAGGGCCACATTGGCAGGATGGTTCGGGTTGTTGATCACCGCCTGGAGGATGCTGTCCTGGAACATATTTTTGGTGACCGAAGCCCCAAATTCGAGTTCTAATTGGTCAATGAGCATGTCGTTGAGATCCCCGAGGTCAATTTCTTCGTCATAAAACTGCTGGATCATGGCCGCGTACGGCTGTTTGAAATATTGTTCGATGTTGTCGAAAAGGCCGTAAGCCAAGTTGTATGACAAAACCGTGTAAGGCAGGTATGCTGCAAAGAAGTAGGGTTCGTCGCTGAGGATTTTGTCGCGCATGGCCCCGGAAATGCTGTACGGCCCCGACATGTGAGCCGCCGCAGTCACTGTAAACTGGTCGGCGTGATCCTGTTCGATGGAGCGGTGCAGCGCCATGCCCGCGTGGCCGCCCTGCGAATAGCCGGAGATGAACAACTGATCGTTGATCACCACCTCGTTTTCTTCAGCAAACTGCCGGGCAGCGAATAACATGTCCACCGCTGCGGAAGCTTCGGTTTCGGCGTGCACATAGGGGTGAAAACCCCTTGCCTCGCCGAGTCCCAAAAAATCGGGCGCTGCGGTTACGTAGCCCATACCACCAAAAACAGCCGCCAGCTCCCAGCCGCCCTGCAGGTTGGAGGGCACATCTGTGCGCGAACCTACGGTGCCGTGCTGATAACACAAAAGCGGGTAGCTGCTGGGTAAGTTGCGGACGGGTACAACCAACAAACCGGAAGCGGTGTCGGGTTGTCCGTAAATATCCGGCGTTGTGTAGGTGATTTTGTACATTTTGATGCCGTTCTGGATAAAAAATCCGAACAGCGCCTGCAGCTGCGCCCGGGAGCGCGTGCCGACTAAGCCGCTACTGATCAATTCTTGCGCCGACAGGGTTTGCGCCGAAAAGGCCACGAAGGAAAGGGCTACGAAGAGGGATAAAATTTTTTTCATGCGATTGAGTTTATGCGTAATTAGTGATAACTGACAAGGTATAAAACTCCTGCCCATTTACCCAAACAAAGTTTTCCGCTTTGTCCAGGCAATTGCCAAAAGCAACAATAGGATCGGCCAGATCAGCAGGCTAAAGTCCCAACAGGGATTAAAAATGACGCTTCCTTCATCTCCGAGGTAAACCAATCCGGCCCAGTAATAAGGCGATTTCTGAAAAGCCGGTATAATCGGATCGTCTAAATAGCCCAGCTTGGCCTGCCGAAGCGAAGCGGCCTTGGAATCGCCCTGCTGAAGTTGTTTGTAGAGGCGTTGAAGCAGGTTGGCGGTTGCAGCCTCATTGATGGTCCAAAGGCTGGAAATCAAACCTTTAGCGCCTGCGTAGGTGAAAGCTCGCGACAAACTCATCACTCCCTCCCCTTTCCGGAATTGCCCCAGACCGGTTTGGCAGGCGCTTAGGACGACTAAGTCTGCCTGCAATTGCAGGGCGTAAATATCCGGCAGCAAGACCGAACGGTCAAACAACTCTACCCGGGGTAGCAACCCGCCGGTATCCACCCCTGCGTGGGTGGACAAGTGGACAATCCGGTATGCTGCGCCTTCTCGTTTCAATGCTTCAAAATCTGCTTGCCCGTCCACATAGCGCCGACTCTTGCAGGTCTCCGCTACCGGCGCTTCCGCAGTGCTTTGCAGCAAGGGAGGCAACCCTCTTTGGCTGGCTGAAAATCGCGGCGCCAACTGCAACAGGTGCTGCCCGGCTTTTGACGGTAAACTGCGCTGGCTTTCCAAAACAGCTAAGGAAAAGGCGTATTGAACGCCAAAGCGCCGCAGCAAAAAAGGCGCGCGTTCCCACGAAGATTGGGGCGAAGGTTCGTAAAACAAGGCCTCGAAAGGCAAAAAGGCCAGCCAGGAATCGGGGATAATAAGGAGGTTTCCGGATTGCAGATTCAAATCGGTTAGCAGCGGAAGCAGGCCATCCCGGTAGATTCCGTGAGCTAATTCGCGATAAGCGCCGGCTTGTTCCATCGCCGTTCTCGATTGCAGCAGCGACAAAAACTGCTGCGTTTTTACGGCAAGCGAATCGGGGGTGCGGATCCGTTGCCAAGCTACACTACCGTCCGGAGACTGGCCAAACACCTCTAAATGTTCGTCTCCTGCAAAATATTCGATGAGGATATGATTGGGCAGGGTATCGCGGAAAGCGTGGATGGACGCGCCGGAAATGCTTTCAGCCTGTCGGAGCAATCTGGCACGGTCGGGATAACGCTGTTGCAACCGGGTTTCCAGGGTGGTCAATTGCTGAATGAGGTCGTCGCGCTGTAACGTCCATTCGGGGCGTGACGGAGACCTCGGTTCTTCCAGCATCAATCGTTCAAAAGAAGCAATGCGCTGTCGCAGCATGCGCGCTCCGGAGAGCAGGGTATCGCCCGCTGCAATCAGGGCGTCGAAGCGGTTGCGTTGTACTGCCTCCAGCAGCAAAGCCGATTTGGCTTGCTCGGCATTCGCCCAGGCAGTGTACAGATAGGGCGTGTCACCCGTTGCCTCCCACAATTTCCGGGCGATGCCAATGGCTTTTTCAATCCTTAGCCGGCTTTGCGACAATAAGCTGATTTTGGAAGATTCGTATTGCAACGCATGCCGCAACAGGGATTCCACCCGGCTTGCCAGTTGGTGGCAATCGAGCGCCGTTTTCAGGTTGATCAGGTAGGGCGTTTTCTTGTAGATTGCCTGCAAGGCATCAGCTTTGCCCTCCAAAGCTTCGTAAATGGTGTTTTCTTCGTACAATTGAGCGATGGTGGGCTGAACGTGAATATCGGAAGCAGGCAGCCCCGGAATCAAGCTACACAGCGCTGCATGAAAAGCTTCGGCAGCCGCCGGGTTTTCACCGGTTTGGAGGTAAAGTTTTCCAAATTCGACCTGGATTTTGACAAGATCGCGGTGGTTTGGCGAACCATGTGCCTTGGTTCCATCTTTCAGTGCCTGCCGAAGGCATCTGCGCGCAGCCGCAATTGCGCCCCGCTGCATGCTTAACTTTGCTTTGACAAGCCAGGCACCGGACAAATAATCCGAAACCTCCTGCTGATCGAATCCTGTGTTTTTCAAAGGCTCCAATACCGCAATGGCAGCCGTCGCGAATGCTTCTGCGAGGTCAATTTGCCCGATTTCAAAATAATTTTGTGCTAAGGATTGCTGCAATAATCCCGATTTGAGCGGTGAAATATCCCGGCATTCCAGTCCTTTTTTGAAAGCGGCAATGGCATTTTCAAAATCCCGATCATTCCAGTAAGCCAGCCCCAGGTTGTTGTACAATCCGGCCAAAGCGCCATCCTGCGGGCCTTCCGCATGGTTTTTGATCGCCTTTTCACATAAAATTCGCGCTTTTTCATTGTCGCCAAGTCGGGTATAATGCCCAATCAAAGGCAGGTAGAAATAATCCAGCGCTTCGGGGTCGTACAGGGAAACGCCCTCGTACAAAGCGAGGGCAGCTTCCCCTGCTTTTATGGCCGGGAGTATTTTACCCAATTCGTATAAGTGGCGGCAACGCGCTGCCTGCACATACGCGATGGCCATGGCTTCGTCTTCGTTTCGGGGCGAGCGCCACGCCTGTTGCAGGGCCGTATCCAGCAGGGCCAACGCCTCCCGATGCGCATCACTGAGGCTATATTGCCAATTAAAGTAGGTATCCGCCCAATCTGCCAGGTTATCCGTTTGGCGGGAATACACAGCCTTTTTTTGATAATAAAAAGCCAGACTATCCAGGTTGAAATCGGCTTCAAACTGAGCAATTTTATCTTCCCACAAGCGAAACTGATCCTGCGCCGGTAAAGACAGGAAGGTCATGCAAGCAGTTAGAAAAAAGAAGCCAAGGACGCGCCGGAAGGTCATTTATTTCGGTTCGGTTTTACGTTTTTACGTTTTTTACGTTTTTTACGTTTTTTACGTTTACTAAACTTTGGAAGTTTAGTAAACGTGGTACGTGGTACGTGGTACGTGGTACGTGGTACGTGGTACGTGGTACGTGGTGGTACCTGGTACGTGGTACCTGGTACCTGGTACGTGGTACGTGGTACCAACGCTCCAAAAATACGCCGATTTACCAAACTAAAACTTCCAATAAGCAAACGCCGATATTTGAAACGAAGGCTTTTCGCCAAAGCGCAAAATTGGTCGCACCGCCAAAGCAGGCCCTTTGCGCACCAACCCGATATGGAGGTCGGCGAAAATGGCAGCGCGCAGGGTCGTGACGCGCCGGGTGGAAGAAACATCCGCTAAAGATGTCTCTACAGGATCGAAACAATCCAATTGCGTTGATCCCAAAAACATCAAACAGCGTTGTACCGTGGTGGTTCTGCCGGTTTCCTGCGTTTCAAAGTCGCGGGTATTCAGGTTTAACAGGATTCCGGCACCGGTGCTAAAAAAGTCCGACCAGTTTTTCCGAATTTCCAGCGGAACGATGCCGAGGTTGACCAGCGAAGTTTCAATCGTAGTGCGTTTTCCCAATACCACACTGTCAATAATTTCAGTGGGTTCGCCATTTTGGCCTGCGGTGGTACGCTGATAATTCTCTTGGATCAACTCATTTTGGGTTTGCTTTCCCAGCAATCCTATCCACAATTCTGCCTGCAAAAACCGCTTGTACGGGCTAAACGGCGACACGCTGACGCCAAAAGCGAAATGATTTTGCGCTGGTGCGTCGGGGAAAAAATTCCAGCCCGCCATTAGCCCCGGCGAAAAACCGGGTTTGAAGGCCGTGGTGGCGCTGTTGGTGCGGATGGGCGGGTTTTTATCAAACACGATTTCGGCGCGGGAATCTAAACTTAGCTTGCGGATTTTTTTATCCGGCAACAAGCGGTATTTAATGAACCCCTTTGTAGAATCCCGGTCATTAATCCCCTCCTGACGCGTGCCGGGCAGGTAGATGTTCTGAAACGTAAACACCACTTTGCCATCCCGGAAAGTAGTATCCAAACAGCTCCATTCCGGCGCGCCCTGATCGGGACAAAGCAGGCATTGCGGGTAAAGGTCGAGCACCTGAAGGTTAGCAGCGCTGAGTCCGGGCGGCACATCGCAGCTGACTTCCACTTTGCTGGCCGGGCCTTCGCCGTTGTTCTGAAAATGCACTTTGTACACCAAATCTTTACCGCGAAAACCGCGAAAACCGGTGCGTCGGTGCGATACGGCAATGTAATTGGGGTCGTGAGAAGCCACAATTTCCATTTCTAAGTCGTATTGCTCCACCACACGCCGGTCGTCCGAAATCAACAGCCCGCTGATGGTAATGATGGCGTTCGTGTCGGCCAGCATGGCTTCCGTGGCTTCGAACGAAAAAAATAAATGGCGCAATTCATCGGGCATCAGGCCGTCGAAACGCCAGCTTACTGAAGCCTGGTATTTTGCTTCCAGTTCGCTCAAGGCTTCTTCCGGTTCGCGGTCGGGCAAGCTGATCGCGTACCAGTCAGAGACTTGATCGAGATTGGCCCAACCGTTGTAAAGCAGCGGCGATCCTTCCCAACTCAGGCTTTTTATGGTTTCTTTTTCGCCAAAATGCGTTCGCCCTTCTTTAAAATTGAAATGCGGATGGCGGTATTCTTTTTGATTAAAAAACAGGTGCAGCGTCCCGGACTGCGGCACCGGCGTGCGGTTGGCGTAAGCAAATATGCCCGCTAATTCTTCTCCTGCTCGCGGGTTGCGCACCACCCGAAGGCCCAGTGGTGATCGCGTATTGGGTAAAACAGCAGGCATTGTATTTCCGGCATCGGCCATTGCTCCCTGTGATTTCGCTTTCACCCTTGCTGCGTTTTTTTTGCGCGGTTTGGGTGCTTTGCCGTTGTCGTATTTTCCCGTCGCTAAGTAATAGACCTCCCGGCTGCTGGTGTCCACGTAGAGATGGCGCGGGGTTTCCTCAAAACTAAACGTGCCGTCGCCAAACTCCCAATAATGTTCGTAATAGGCCTGCGGCGCGCCGGCCATCTGAACCAACGGCGGCAAAACCGGGGCAAACAAAACGGTATCGCCAAGGTTGCGGGTCATAAAATCAGCTTGTCTTTCCGGCGTTTGCGCGGCAAGCGAAGAGCCTGCTAAAAACAGCAGCAGGAAAAAGCCGTTGGTTAAGTTTTTCATAGTCGCAAGCGATTTTGGATAAATGGAAAGCTTGTACAAGGTAAGGTTTTTTTACAAAAAGCCCCCGCTGCATCTGCAACGGAGGCCCTGTTCTGGGATTATCGACACGCTCCTTACGGCAAATCGCCGATGAGTTGTGTCAGATTAGTTTCTGAGGTTACAGAAAGTTCGCTGGCATCGAAAGTGATGATCCCGGCTTCCAAATGCATGCCGCAAGTCATGGTGTTTGAATGACTTTGCAATTGAAATACATCCATACATCCGGGGGGCTTAAAAAATCTTACGCCCTTAATTCAGAAAAAATTACCTTAATGGCAAATTCCAGACATGAGCCAACATCCCGACCAACAATACTTCGATGCTTTGTCGAACGGCGATCAGCGCCTGATCCGGGAGATTTACAGCAAGTTTTCCAAGGGCATCCTGCATTGGGTGTTGCAAAATAATGGCGAGGCAGAAGACGCGCAGGATCTCTTTCAGGATGCCCTCATGGCCATTTATGACCGCTATTGCGGCCGCAGCGACTTCCAACTGACGAGTTCTTTTGGCGCTTTACTGATGACCATCTGCCAAAGAAAATGGTTCGACCGCTTATCGAAAAAAAAACGCGAAGCAAACGTAAGGAATGCCGAATCAGCCCGATATGAGGAGGAAACGCCGGAATGGGAAGCCGCAGAAGAAGCCATCCTGCACCAACAGCGTCAGGAATGCCTGTCGCGGGTGTTCACACTGCTAAGTGATCAATGTCAGAAGTTATTGACTATGATCACCGCGGGTGAATTGTCCGTTGAAAGCATTGCTTCGACGCTTGGGCTGGCCAATGCGAACGCGGTTTACCAAAGCAAGCACCGTTGTACGGCGCGCTGGCGGCAACTTTTCCATGAACATTTTAAAGAAGGAAGCAATGGATAATACGGAACGCATAGACCGCTACCTGAACGGGGAAATGGATACGGCTGAAAAACAGCAATTTGAGCAGGAGTTAGCCGACGATGCGCAATTGGCAAAGGATTTGGCTGTACAGCGCGACATGGCGCATTTTTTACAGCATCAGACCCAAAAAAGCGCGTTGCAAAAGCAATTGCAAGGTATTGGAGGCGAATATTTCAAAATACAACAAGCGTCGGGAAAAATCATCCCCATGCCGCGAAGGCGTTTGATTGGGATTGCTTCCGCCGTCGCAGCAGCAGCCGTGATCTTGCTTTTGCTGTGGCAATTCTGGAGCGTGCCATCCCTTTTCGATGAATTTGCACAACACCCGCCATTGGCTTTGTCCGAAAAATCAGGGGGAGCAACCAATTGGGCTGAAACCGAGGTCGCTTTTCAATCCGGCGACTATGCAAAAGCCGAAACCCAACTGGTTCAATACACCGATCAATTCCCCAATGATCGCCAGGCACGGCTTTACCTTGGCATTTGCAAAATGGAATTGGACAAATCGGCGGAAGCCCGGCTCATTTTTCAGGATTTTGCCGGCGCTGAAGCTTCCCTCAAAGATTTTGCCGACTGGTATCTTGCACTCAACGAGTTGAAATCCGGCAATGATGCAGCCTGCCGTACCGCCCTGCAAACCATTGAGCCGGCTTCTTCATTTTTTGACCGCGCACAATTATTGCTAACTCGCTTGGAGTGGGGCAAGTGAGGGCGTCACTTGAAAAGACCCCCTCCCCGCGCTGCTATACACTCGATTAAATGGATAACTAACTACTTGATTTTGAACCATGCAGGACAACGAACGCATCATTGGCCGATACGACGGCGACTTACCCGGCCCTTTGTTTTTGGTTTTCAGCGGCATGCACGGCAACGAAATGGCCGGTGTGCGCGCATTAGAAATCCTGTTTGAAATGCTGGAAAAGGAACCGCTTGTGAATCCGGGGTTCGTCTTCCACGGTGTATTGATTGGGTTGCGCGGGAATCTGCGCGCCATCCGGGAAGGCAAGCGTTTTATCCGCAAAGACCTCAACCGCCAGTGGACGCCCGAAAATATCGCGCGCGTCCGCCAGCACGACCCAGAAAACTTAGAAGCCGAAGACCGGGAACTGCGGGAATTGGCAGACTTGATCGAAAAAGCCATCACGATCATCCATCCCCCCCGGATCGTTTTCCTCGACCTACACACCACGAGTGCAGAAGGCGGCATCTTCGCCATTGCAAGCTCAGATCCGGAAAGCGTCCGCATCGGCATTGCCATGCACGCCCCGGTCATCACTGGTTTGCTCCAGGGCATTTCCGGCACCTTGTTGCATTATTTCACCCCTGAACGTACCGGAATTCCGACCGTTGGAATCGGTTTTGAAGGCGGGCAACACGGCGATCCCCTTTCTGTGAACCGCTGTATTGCTGCCATCATCAACTGCATGCAATCCATAGGTTGCGTTGGATCGCACGACGTGGAAAATCACCACGACGAATTGTTGATCGCTTATTCAAAAGGGTTGCCGAGGGTCGTTGATTTAGTGGAAGTACACCGGGTGCATCCCGACGACCAGTTTGTGATGCTACCGGGGTATCACAATTTCCAGCCGGTAAAAAAAGACCAGTTGCTTGCGCACGACCAGAATGGCCCCATTTATGCGGTTGTAGATGGCTGGCTGCTTATGCCCCTCTACCAGCCCCAGGGCGAAGATGGCTTTTTTTTGGTAAGGGCTTCGGCACTCTGACCCCCCGAAATTTGTGGTTCATCTTATTTCACCGCTAAGTTTTGTGCGTGGTGATGTGTTAGAAACAGGAGACATCAGAATTTTTTGAGCCTCGTACTGTAGAGATCTAATGCCGGTACAAACGAAGCATTTGGGATGGATCAACGTGCCGTAGGTACGCAATATAGCGTCAACATTGCGTACCTACGGGCATGCTAATCCGGTTCATTCAATAGACTTGTTGCGGCATTAATGCTGCACCACAAACCTCCTACTCGTCGCCTGCGCACCGTTGCTGAAAGTCAGCAGGTAAACCCCGTCGCTCAGGGTAGAAACCGGAATGCGCAGGGTATGTTTTCCGGCAGTAAAATCATCAGTTGCCACGGTTTGAACCAACTGCCCCAGGGCATTCCGAACGCTCAGTTGCAGGGTAGTAGGTGTTGTCAGGTCGAAATTCAGCATCAATTCGTCGCGAACCGGGTTCGGGAACAGCATCAGATCGCCCAGTTCTTTAAATTCTTTGACCCCCACGATGACCTCTACTTCAAATGCAGTGAGGAGAAAATCATCAAATACATCGCCCGTCGCGACCACGACGTTATCCTGATCGCTGACGCGGAACAAGCCGTCGCCGTATTCGCAGCAAATCCCATCGCCATAATCATCTACAATCAGGAAATTATAGCAGCCTTCAGCCGGTAAATCTACCTGCACGTCAATTGTTTCGAACTGCCCGTAAGCACCGGGATCCCCTTCACTGGCAACCCGCAAACCGCCGCCATCGGGGCCTACCAGTTCATTGCCGCCTTCTGCAATTACAGTGCCGGCGTCATCGGTGATCTGCCAATAGGTTTCATAGCCATACTCATCGGTCACAATGCGCACGCTCACCGTTTGGTACTCCGTACCGGGGACGCGTACCAGCGACACATCGTATTGATTTCCAAAAGCATAGTCATCTGCTTCGCCGTTCACTTCAGTGATGGTGAAGGTCAGGTCGGCAGCGCCGGACAAGACCAATTCATCCAGCGAAATTAATTCATAATTCGAGGAAGCAAGGTTGCCGGTCCACTCAAAGGTTTGCACGGAGCCTGCGCCCGTCACTTCAATCGTGAGGGCAGTAATTTCGTTGCTGCCTAAATTTTGAACCACCAAATTCGGCGTAAACGTCAGCACCTGACAGTATTCCCCCCTTTCTCCTTCGTACACCGCAATGCGGGCGTTGTTCACAACCGGACTTGCATTTTTCACTTCAAACGGATGTTCTGCAATAAATTCAAATTCACCGCCGGAGAACATGACCGTTCCTGCTGCATCGCGGAGCACATAACTCCCGTCGCCATACTGGCAACACATGCCATCGCCAAAACGGTCATAGGTTACAAAGCGGTAGCATCCATCGGAAGGAAGAGCCAATTCTAAGGTGTACGCCGTATTTTCAACATAGATATCCGATCCGTCCTGGCCAGTGAAAATCCCCGGGTTTCCACCAGAATAGAGTATCTGGTCGTTGGCGTCTAACAGTTCCCAATAAGATTCTTCCGGATAATCATCCGTTGTATATTCTAAGGTTACAAGGGTGTTATTGACGTCAATCGCCAGTGAAACCTGTGCAGTAACCAAGTTATTGCCCGCATCATCATCCGCAACACCATTTACAGAAGTGACGCTGATGCTGAAGTTGGTGGAAGAACTGAGGGTTATTTCTTCAAAAGTGATCGTTCCAAGTTGGTAGGTATTCAGCGAGCCTACCCAGTTTTTTTCGGTAAATGGCGCACCATCAATAGACAAAGCAAAGCTGGCAGAGGTGATTTCGTCCGCGCCCATGTTTTGAAACAAAGCAGACGGAGCGAACGTAGCTTCCTGGCAAAAAATGCCTTCGAAGCCATTGTAAGCCAGTATTGAAGCATTGTTGCTGCCATTGACGGGTTCGCAAAAACTATTGAATCCATAAATTTCAGGGACGCTCGTCACTTGGCCGATTTCATTGACAATGCGGTTCGCACAGATGTGATAAATCGTTGGAAAACTGCTGATTTCATAAGTTTCTGCAATAGAGGCATCGTCAATGATTGGGTAAAGTGTGCCGGTCACCCAATCGCCGATCGTGCCTCCAACACAGCCTGGCGCTCCAAAAAGGCAGTCGGTGTTGGTATCGGCGTCGCCCTCTATAAGAAATACGACCATTTCGTCCGTGCCTGTGGGGCCATAGGCAGCATAGAGATTTTGCAGCGTCTGGAGAGAGTGGTAGTTCCAACTCTCGTCATCCTGGGTGGAGACAATCTCGATAATGGCGGTTTTGCCTTGATCCAGTGCATCGTAAAGGGTCCAGGTTTCGCCGAGGATATCGGTTCCGGTAAAGTTGGGCGCGATACTGCCGGGAGCTAATTGCGCACGAAGGCTGCCCGCTCCCAAAATCATTAGCATTGTAAAAATCAAAGTAAATTTCCTTCTCATAATGTTGATTTTAATACAGTTATAAAAACAAACACACATTCGTTTATCCGCTATTCCGAATTGGTTAGCGCTTGTTCGATGTCCTGAATGATATCTGAAGCTGCTTCCAACCCAACTGAAATGCGAATCAACCCGGGGGTAATCCCTACCGCCTGTTGTTCTGCTTCGCTGAGTTTGGAATGCGTGGTAGACGCCGGGTGCGATGCAATGCTCCGGCTGTCGCCAAGGTTATTGGTCATTGAAATCATTTGGATCGCATTGAGAAAACGACGCCCGCGTTCAATGCCGCCGGCTACTTCAAATACAACAATGCCGCCCCCATCCAACATCTGCTTCCGGGCAATTCCGTGCTGCGGGTGGCTTTCTAAAAAGGGGTATTTTACGTGGACTAAATTCGGGTTTTTGGTTAGTGCTTGCGCAAGTTCCAAGGCATTTTTTGCGTGTCTTTCCATCCTGATGTACAGCGTTTCCAGGCTTTTGCTCAAAACCCAGGCGTTAAAAGGACTCAAAGAAGGCCCGGTGTTCCGCACAAAGAGATAGAGTTGGTGAATCAGCTCCTGCCGCCCAACCACCACGCCGCCCAGCACCCTGCCCTGCCCATCCATCCATTTAGTCGCGGAATGAATGACGAGGTCAGCGCCGTAGCGAATGGGTTGCTGACAAACGGGGGTTGCGAAGCAGTTGTCCACCACAAACAGGATACCGTGGCGACGGCACAACTGACCGGCAAACTCCAGATCCATGATGTCCAATCCCGGATTTGATGGGGTTTCCAAATACAACATACGAGTATTGGGACGAATTAGGTTTTCAATGGTTTCCGGCTTGGTCATGTCAAAATAAGTAGACTCAACGCCCCATTTTGGCAGGTATTTGGTCAAAATGGTGTGTGTAGATCCAAATACAGCCGAGGCCGACAGGATATGGTCGCCTTGCCCCAGGAAGGTCATGAAGGTAGAAAAAATGGCCGCCATGCCCGTTCCGGTCGCAATGCCGTCGTCTGCCCCTTCTAAAGCGCAGACTTTTCGGATAAATTCATCCACATTCGGATTGGAAAAACGGCTGTAAATATTGACATCCAGCGTATCATCTGCAAACGCAGCCGCCATATCTTCTGCTGCATCGTAACAAAAGCCGGAGGTCAGAAAAAGTGGGGTGGAATGCTCCATTTCCGCAGTACGCCGGGTTTGAATGCGAATTGCCTGGGTTTCCGGCTTCAGCTCCTTGTGCATACTGTTGTCTTATTGATTGATGAAAAAGATGCTTGCAGGAGCAAATGTACAAAATGAAAGAAGCCGGATTGGGAAACTCCCAGTCCGGCTTCTTACTAAAATATGGTGCGTGGAAAAAAAATTACAGTTTGAATTAGTTCTTACCCGTAACAATTACCCGGATGCCCGAAGTTTTGCCGGTCTTTTTTGCTTCTAAATTGCTGTTTTCGCCGTTCAGCGTGTTGCTTACTTCTTTGCCAACCATCGAATCGTTGTCATCCGTGCGGCAGGAAGTCATCGTTGCTTCGCAGTTCGAACCTTGCTCCCGGTGGTTGTAAACAACGCTACCGCGAACTAAAGAAGTATTGTTGGTGAAAGCGCTTTCGTTGATCAGTGGGCGGCACTGGCCGTTTTTGCCTACATTCAGGATGCAAGCGCCGTAAGTGGCGGCATTGCGTGTGAAGTTGCAATTGTCAATGACCGGGTTGCAAACGCCTGAGTTGCCGTCGTTGAAGATCGCGCCGCCGTCAAGGTCAGCGCTGTTGCCAGCGAACAGGCAATTTTCAATCATTGGGTTGCAAACGCCGTTTTTAGCGAAGTTGTAGATGGCACCGCCGTTGCGGGCTACATTATCCTGGAAAATGCAGTTGCGAACAACCGGAGAAGATTCGCCATTCGAGCCATCGTTGAACCATGCGCCGCCGCAAACTTTCATATCACCGATGTTGCCAATGCCGTTCGCATGTCCGCCACTGATGATAAAACCGTCAATTTCAGTATCGCTGCCAGCGTGGCGCGTATAGATAACGGTGTAAGAATTGTCTTCCTGAGAGATGGTGCCGATTTCGCCGCTCAACGTGGTTGGGTTGGCCTGGATATTGCGCTGCTGGAGCGCCGTTTCATTGCCGGCAAAACCGCCAACCATTTTAACACCGCTTGGGATCGAGAAAGCAACCATACGGTCGTTGCTTTTCGTAGGGGTATAAACTCCGGCTGCTACCCAGATTTCATCGCCTGCTTTTGCTGATTTCAGCGCTTGCTGTAAATCACCGAAAGCATTCGACCAGGAGGCGCCATTGCCATTGGCGACAGCTTTCACGAAGATTACTCTTGCATTCGCTTGTAGGAACACAACCATCAGACATACGGTAAGTAATGATACTCTTTTCACGCGCAACCATTTTTGAAGTTGGATAAATCTGTCGTTTCGATCACAGGGTATGACTCGTTCAAGTGGCGTTAAGCCAAATACGTTAGTCAGCAAAATCTCTAAACGAAATACAAAATAAATGGAAACGCACGAGAGCAGGATGCTCTGAGCAGTACACGGGAAGTGTTATCAAAGTAAGTAGCAGAAACACATACTGGGATATGTGTGCGGAGTATCATTTAATCTTTAAGGGTATTGTCGTCAAACGTGTGATTAGAAGAAGTTATAGAGATGTACCGGAAAGTTGATCTCTTTTCTCTTAATCACAATGCAAGAATACGGCAGACTTTTGAATTATCCAAGCCCTGTTTGATCATTTTTGCCTGTTTTGGCATCAAAATCCGAAATTTTTACGGAACGGTAGCTCCACAGAAGGAAACGGTATGTATTTTTTTTTGCTTAGTTTAATTATTGTCCGTCCATTCAGTCTCGTGTCTGTTCTTTAGTGTTCGAGAGCAAGGCACGCGAAGACCCTAAAAATGGGAGTCTACTCGCGTAAATGACCGTTTTTGGAGCCGATCGTAACGCAGCTATCGGACTATAAAGACAGACACCAATTATTCGAATCGTTGAACCGAAGAAACGTTCTCCAAACTTTTCAGCGCCTGAATGGCTGAATTGAGCTGATCTGCATTGGAGACCAGCAAACTGACCTCTCCTTCAAAATAGCCCTGGTCTCCTTTTATCGAAAAGGCACGGATATTCAGCTTCAAATCAGAGGAGATCTTCTTGGTGAGCACCTCAATGACGCCAGGGCCATTGTCTATGCCCGTTATTCTAAGGTTAGCCACAAAATGCGAACTTCCAATGGCCACCCATTCTGCCTTCATCACCCGGTAGCCATAGTTCACCATCATATTGGTGGCATTAGGGCAGTTGATGCGGTGTATTTTCAGTCCGGCAGTTTGGGTTACATAAGCAAAAATAGCGTCTCCCGGCAAGGGATTGCAACAGGTGGCAAAACTGAAATCGTATTCGTCGGCGAGTTCACCGTTCACCATCAGCCGGGGCTTGTTGATGTACCGGTTCTTAGACGACCTCGGCGGTTTTCCGTCGTCCACGTCTTTATTGCTTTCGGGCACAATTTTTTCCAATTCCACCAATTTCGTGCCTTCCACCCGAAAACGCTTAAAAATATTGGGAATGGTCAGCCGCCCCATCGCAATTTCAAAGTACAGGTCAATATGGGAGGTAAATTCAAAATGCCGAACCAGCAATTCCACAGCCGGTTCGTATTCCACCTTGAGGTTTTTAAGTTTGCGGGTCAGCGCTTCCCGACCAATTTCTCCCTGTCGGCGCCGCTCTTCCTTCATAGAAGACCGGATCTTCGAACGCGCTTTGCCCGTCACGACCATCTTCAGCCAATCTTCGTTTGGCCGTTGATTTTTATTGGTGATGACTTCCAACCGATCGCCATTCTCCAGCTTGTGCCCCATTGGCACAATGCGGTTGTTTACCCGAACGCTGGAGCAATGGTACCCCAGATCAGAGTGGATGCTGAACGCAAAATCCAACGCAGTTGCGCCGGCTGGCAACACCTTCATGTCGCCTTTGGGCGTATAGACGTAAATTTCGTCGCTAAAAAGGGTATTGGCTTTAAAATCGCCCAAAAACTCCACTGCATCAAGGTTCGGATCCTCCAGCATTTCCCGGACGCTGTCGAGCCAGCGTTCGTAAGTATCCTGTTGTTGTTTGATTTCTTTGTATTTCCAGTGTGCAGCATACCCGCGTTCAGCGATTTCGTCCATTCGCTCCGTACGAATCTGAACTTCCACAAAGCGTCCTTCATTCCCCATCACGGTGGTGTGCAGCGATTCGTATCCGTTCAGCTTGGGCCAGGTGATCCAGTCTTTGAGGCGCTCCGGAATAGGCCGGTAAACGTCGGTAACGATGGAATAAGCCTGCCAGCAAACCATTTTTTCTTTTTCAGGCGGCGCGTCTAAAATGATGCGGATGGCAAAGAGGTCGTAAATTTCTTCGAATTTAACTTGTTTGCCTTTGATTTTATTCCAGATGGAAAAAATGGACTTGGGCCTGCCGATGATGCGAAAAGGCGTTTCCAGCAAGTCGAGGCGGGTGATCAGCGGTGCCGTAAATTCGTTGATGTAGTCTGTTCGACCGCGTTTGGTTTGCTTCAGTTTTTGGGCAATGTCCCGATAGGTATCCGGATCCGTAATTTTCATACAAAGATCAAGAAATTCCGTTTTGACGGCGTAAAGACCTAAGCGGTGTGCCAGCGGCGCGTAGATGAAACTCGTTTCGGCGGCGATTTTCAATTGCTTTTCCCGGGGCATAGATCCCAGGGTGCGCATATTATGGAGGCGGTCGGCCATTTTAATGAGCACGATCCGCACATCTTCTACTAAGGTGCTGAGTACTTTTCGGAAATTTTCGGCCTGGTGGCTGTCAGTGGTGTAAGCGGCGTCCAATTTGGTCAGCCCGTCCACCATTTTGGCGATGCGGTCGCCAAATTTTTCTTTGATGTCCGTAAGGGTTACGTCCGTATCTTCCACTACGTCGTGCAGCAGCGCGCATATAATAGCGGTTGGGCCCAGCCCAATTTCTTCCGCACAGATTTTGGCAACGGCAATTGGATGCAGGATATAAGGTTCACCCGATTTTCGGCGTTGCTTGCTGTGCGCTTCCACGGCAAGTTCATAAGCCATGCGAATATTTTTGCGGTCCAGCTTTTCCATATCGGCCGGCATGGTGCGCAGCAATTTCCGATAAGCCCCCTGTATCAGTTTTTTCTCCTCGTCCTGTTGAATTTCCAATAGCTCTGGCATGGCTGTAACAATAATATATGGTATGACAATTTCCCGCTGTGAACACGCTTTCCACACCGCATGTGCTTTACTTCAATGTACCGCTATTGCTTTAGCTTGAAAACAGGGAGTGGAAAGTATGATGAAGACAACCTTATACTTGAAACGCACAATATGCCTGACAAGCTGCTTTTCAGTTTATACAAAGCTAATGAAAAAATGTTGTTTAAAAAACAAAACATTCCTACGTGTTGTATTCATAGGCTATCTTTGGCGCGAATTTGAGTTCAAACAAGAAATGATTCGTACAGACCTATTAATTATCGGAGCAGGCCCGGTCGGGTTGTTCACGGTTTTTGAGGCAGGACTGCTGAAAATGCGCTGCCACCTTGTTGATACGCTGGGCCTCCCTGGCGGACAACTCACCGAAATTTATCCAAAAAAGCCCATTTACGACATCCCGGGTTACCCCACCATCCTCGCCGGAGAATTGGTAGATAACCTGATGGCGCAAATTGAGCCGTTCAAACCCGGCTTTACGCTGGGCGAGCGCGCAGAAACGGTGGAGCGCGTGGAAGAGAAGTTGTTCCGTGTAACCACCAACCGGGGGACGGTTATGGAAGCGCCGGTGATTGCCATTGCCGGCGGTTTGGGGTGTTTTGAACCGCGCAAACCGCCGATTGACAACTTAGCGCAATTTGAAGACAACGGCGTCGAATACATCATCAAAGACCCAGAAGTATACCGCAACAAACGCGTGGTCATTGCCGGAGGCGGGGATTCGGCACTCGATTGGACCATCTTCCTGGCTGAAGTAGCCGGAAAGGTGACGCTGATTCACCGCCGTCAGGAGTTTCGCGGCGCACCCGATTCGGTTGAAAAAGTATTGGAACTGGTACACACCGGAAAAATTTCCCTACTGACCGATTCGCAAGCGGTGGGCCTTAACGGCAATGGCAAACTGACCGATGTAATTGTTCGCCACAATACGGAAGGCGACAAAGCTTACCCTGCCGACCATTTTATTCCGCTTTTTGGCTTGTCGCCAAAATTGGGTCCAATCGGTGAGTGGGGTTTGAACATTGATAAAAACGCCATCGAAGTCAATACCCTCGATTACAGCACCAATGTGCCCGGCATTTACGCCGTCGGCGACATCAATACCTATCCGGGTAAATTGAAACTCATCCTCTGCGGGTTCCACGAAGCCACCCTCATGTGCCAGTCGGCCTTCAAGTACATCTACCCAGACAAGAAGCTGAGTTTTAAGTATACCACGGTGAACGGGGTGGAAGCGTTTTAAAAAGTTGGCAAATTCGCAGCCGGCAATGCATTCCGCGCCGCCTCAATCGCCCGCGTCATTTGAACCACATGCCGTTGCTGGTGTGCAATCAGAAAAGCAAAGGTGTCGCCCAGTTTCAGGCGAATCCAGGGGGCGATGGAAATGGGAACGCGCAACCGACCGATGTTTACCGTTGCGGCCTGATCGAGCAGTTTGAGCAGAGTTTCCTGGTGGTCAATAAATTCGGCGAGCACAGCAAGGGGATCGGGTGCCTGGGAAGGTACGGCATTTTTAGGTGCCTGCATTTTCGACTTCAGCGAGCCGTTGGCCTGTGGCAACATCAACTTTGTGAAATAAGCGCCAAGCCAGCCAGCGCTAAAGGTTGCAGAAGAACGCTTGCCATTACCTGCCGCAATCGCTTTTTCAATCGCAGGCAGGTAATAGCGGCTATAATGATTAAGGTGTTCGAGGCACTGGGCAGCGCTCCATTGGCCGGGCGCGGGTTGCTTTGCCAACACGGCGGGCGGCAACATTTGCCATTCGCTGATTGCCTGCTGGAGCAATGCTTCGGTTTGGCTTTGCAAATCTTCGAGAAACTGAGTGGTTTGGTACATGACTTTTGTTTTTTTTGATCCCACAAAAGTCAGGGATTGCAATCAAGTGATTCTTGGTAAAAACCAAGATTTTCCAAAATCACAAATTAATCCCCCCGCTCGCTTCGATGCGCTGGCCGTTGATCCAGCCTGCCTGGTCCGAACACAATAAAGCGGCTAATCTGCCGATGTCGTCGGCCTCGCCTACCCTTCCAAGCGGCGTTTGAGCGGTAAGAAAAGCTTTCATTTGCGGATTGGAACGAATGGCTGCGTTGTTGAAATCCGTTTCAATCGGCCCCGGGGCGAGGACGTTAGCCGTCATACCACGGGCACCGATTTCTTTGGCTAAATACTTTGTAAAGGTCTCGACTGCACTTTTCATAGACGCATACACCGAATAGCCAGGCACGCAAAAACGCGTTGTTCCGGTAGAGATGTTGAGGATGCGGCCACCATCGGCCATCATGGGCAGCGCTTTTTGGGTCAGGAAATAAACGCCTTTGAAATGCACGTTCAGCATTTGATCAAAATCGGCTTCTTTCACCTGTACAATTGGGATGGTAGCACCATACCCGGCATTGTTGAGGAGGAAATCGAAGGTGTCGCGGCCAAAAACAGATTTCAGGCTGGCGGCAAGTTGCGCCAGAAAAGCATCGAACGTATTTAGGTCGCCAACATCGAATTGCAGCGCGGCAGCTTTCCTGCCCATTTCCTGAATTTCGGCGACGACCGCTTCCGCTTCTTCTTTTTTAGAGTGGTAGGTGATCACAACATCCCTGCCGCTTGCGGCCAAATGCAGAGCCATGCTTTTTCCCAGTCCGCGGCTACCGCCAGTAATGAGCGCAATTTTAGGTTTTTCCATGGTATAAAGTTCGCAAATTATACCCTGACACTCCCCAAAAACTTACTAAAATTAGTCGCATCCATCCCCAAATAATTGGCCAAATATTTATGCGGCACCAATTGCAGGATGTGCGGACTGCGCGTCAATAAGGCCCGAAACCGCTGTTCTGCGGTGAAAGATTGCAGTTCGATCTGCCGGATCAGCACCCCGGCCAGCGTGTGGCTCAAGGCGAGGCGGATCATGCGTTCCAACAGCGGATATTGCAGCAGCACATCGTCGAATTGCCGGAAAGGCGCGCGCAAAAACGAGCTTGGCGTCAGGGTTTCAAACCAGTAGCGGGAAGGTTGTTGCAGCAACAGCGAATCGGCTACGCCCGAAAAAGAAAAGGGGTAGGTAAAAACCAGCGTCGCTTCCCGCCCGTCTTCGCCCACCGCGTAGGCGCGTTGCACGCCTTCGAGCACGAAGTACAGGTGTTTTTCTGTTTCTCCTTCGGTGGTGAGGATGGTTTTGCGCTTTGCGGAAAAGGGCTGCCAGATGGCGGAAAAAGCCTGCCATTCTGCATCGGGCAGGGGCGTGATTTGCCAGATCATGGTGCGAAGGTGTTCAAGAGCGTCATTTCTATCCATATTCCAGTTTTTATCACTCAACTTGGTTCCGGGTGTTAATTAGCTGAAAACAAATACTTTTGATTATACGAGCAGCTTCTTTGCGTCCTTTACGTCTAAAATTTCCCGCAAAAGGCGCAGAGGGATCGCACAACTTGTCCCGTGAAACGGGAGGACGCTAAGTGTGGCGTCCTGATTTGCGGACTTGGCGTATCCTTAGCGCTCTTTGCTGGAAACAATACCTCGCAAAACTTGTCCCTGCAACGGGAGTTCGCAAATATTCGCGAAATTTTGCCAGAAGTCAAATTCTTTATCTCTATTGAGGTTGACCGTTGATTATGTAAACGAGTTTCTTCGGCTGCCTGAAAGAGAAAAGAGGTGCCATGAGTACAGGAGGCGGGAGGAGTAAAAAAACGGAGGTTTTATTCACGCCGATGTTCCTACCGCTCACTTCTCATTTTTTAACATAATATACCCTAAAGCAGCTATTGATTCGGAAGTTTTTTTTATCGTTACTTTGTATACTCAACTGCAAACAACTACTTCTGCCCAAGACCTTGTGCTGGCACCCGAAGCTATGAAGCTATATCCGAATCCCACTTCCGGTGAAATTACCATTGAATGATAATAACTTCTGCACCTGATAAGTCTGATATTACATCCGAATCCCACTTCCGGTGAAATTACCATTGAATGGGGAGATAAAGAAACATCCAAAGAACGCCTTATTCAGATCGTTGATATGCAAGGAAAAATAGTGGCAAAATTTGTCGCTCAAGCGCCAAAAACCAGCATTAGGAACATCGCAATAATAAGTTCGCGTTTTCGGCGTGGGGATTTTTCCAGCGGACAAGGCGCAAGAAGGGAGCGTAGCCAAAGCTACGTGACCGACGAAGGCAATTGCGCCGACTGAAAGTAATTGCGGGAAGTCCGGTGGGAAACGCAAGTTCGGCGTAGCCAAAAGCCACCGCTCAAATCGGGAAGTTATTATTTCGGCGTTCCTTAATTTATCGCAATTGCCACAAGGCATGTATTTTGTTAATGCAACCGTAGAAGGCATTGTTTATAAAACAGAAAAATTAATCCTCCAGAATTATTAAACTTGTTGTGATGAAAAAAATATTACTTCCTGCTTGCCTGCTTTTGTGCTGCTGTTCTATTTTTTCCCAACAAGAATGGGCACCAATCGGTGCACGTTGGGTACAAAACATCGGGATTGATTTCGATTCTATTCCTGTTCCTAACCCGCTACTGGATTATTATGTGGTGGAATGCACCGGTGATTCGATGGTCAATGGGTTGAATTTCAGAAAAGTAGGAGATTATTTGATGCATCAAAATGGGGGGAAGATTTATTATTGGTATGGTGATTCACTGAACTTAGTGTATGATTTTGAAGTGGAAGTCGGAGATACGGTAAATTTAAACTTACTCAGTTGCCTCGGCGTCGTCGTTACTGTACCCGTCAAGGTAGATTCTGTAGGAGCGATAGTCGTCAGTGGGCAAACATTGAAACGAATAGTGACAACAAGTATCGGGCCTGCCCCTTATTGGTTTTACCCTGACGGTATACCTACATTGAAAAAATTGGGCGACCTGACGGCGTGATTATTGAAGATTTGCCTCCCTGTATTCTGATAAATAGTTATACATCTCCTTGGTTGCGGTGCTACACGGATTCAGAAATTGATTATAAAAGCCCTCGTTTTCTGAGCTTTGGAGATTTGGACTGCGACTATCAACCTCCTACCCATATACAGGAAACCAATGCCTTAACCTGGTCCGCAGGCCCCAATCCTACTTCAGGGGTTATTTCCGTACAAACAAACGAAACAGTTGTAGAAATGCGCCTCTTTAACCTAACAGGGCAGTGCTTACTTTCCACTACACTTTCACAAGAAAAAAGAATAGACATGAGCACTTTCCCTTCCGGACTATATTGGTTGCAAGCGCTCGACAAGCAGAGGAGGTCATTGGGAGTAATAAAGGTGATCTTAACACCTTAATCCAGCATTGCCAACAATTTTTCAACAGGCTCCTGAATATTCAATTCATCCGCCAGCGCGTCAAATGTTTTCCGATTAAAACCCTGGTAGTTTTGCTCAGTTTTCATCGTTTCAATTGAAATTGAATCGCGCATTGGTTGGATAATATCGCCATGTTGGCGTTTAGTGTGCAGCAACTTGATATATTGTTCTATCGCGGCGAGATCCTGATCATCCTGAATGGTCCTGGATGGCAGAAATCAAAAGACCTTTTTTATTGGAAGCGCTGTTTGCTGTCATAATATGCCCCTGTTTGATATACAAATATAGCAAAAAAGGAATAAAAGTGCCAGTTTTCAAACTAAAAAACAAAAGCGGCTTCCCCCGAAACCCGGAAGAAGCCGCTTTGAACGACTGCGAAACAGCCTTGATTACTTCACATTATCGAAGAATTCCTTCACTTTGTCTTTGTGAATGATCTGCTCTTTGTAAGAGTATTTGCCCGTTTTCGGATCTTTGACGCTTTTCACCACTTTAACGTGGTCTTTGCCTGAGCCGACGTTGGCCGCACGTTGTGCTACCCTTGCGTTTTTGGATATTTTTGCCATCGCTTGATTGTTTTATCAGTGGATCAAGAAAATTGTTATGCCATCGGCCATGCAGCCATAATTCCGGTATGGAATTATTTGATTTCACGATGCACGGTCTTTCTCTTCAGAACCGGATTGTATTTCACTAACTCGATGCGATCCGGTGTGTTTTTGCGGTTCTTTTGCGTGTTGTAGCGCGAAGTGCCGGGGATGCCGAGTTTCTTATGCTCCGTACATTCCAGAATGATCTGGATGCGGTTGCCTTTGCTTTTCTTTGCCATTGCTTATTAAATTTCAGGAATTAGCAACCGGTGCAGACTGTAGCTTAACGCCAGTCTTTACGCCTTTGCTTTCCAATTTTTTCAGATAGGCGTACAGCCCTAATTTATTGATCGTGCGCATCGCGCTCGTACACAACTTCAACGTTACCCACTGACCCGTTTCCGGAATGAAGAAGCGCTTCGTTTGGATATTGGGCAAAAAGCGGCGACGCGTTTTGCGATTGGAGTGCGACACGCTGTTTCCTGAAATGGGTCGCTTTCCTGTTAATTGACAAACCTTAGACATCGTTCTCTTCTTTTAAACCGTTGAACCTCAGTGACTCCGAGAGGACTCGAACCTCTAACCTTCTGATCCGTAGTCAGATGCTCTATCCATTAAGCTACGGAGCCAATTTCGCGTCACAGAACTGCTGTTCTGCAAATGCGGACGCAAAAATAAATCCTTTGAGTGGATAAAAAAACATTTCCTGAAAAAAAGTTCCAAAGAATATTCCGACGGCCTTGTTTGAGACCTCAAATCCACTTTTTTCGTTTGAAATAGTGTACCATAAAGACGACGATGACCAGCATGATTCCCCAGAGGATAAAGTAGCTCCAGCGCCAGCGCAGTTCCGGCATGACGTCAAAGTTCATTCCATACACCCCTACGAGGAAGGTGAGCGGTATAAAGATGGTGGAGATGATGGTCAGCACCTGCATCACGTTGTTCATACGCAGGCTGATTTCGGCCAAGTACAGTTCCTGAAGCCCGGTGATGATGTCGCGGTAGGTGTCCACCATGTCAACCAACTGGATGATGTGGTCGTAGAGGTCGCGCACGAACACGCCGGTTTTTTCGTCTAAGTGTTGTTCGTCGCAGCGGCTAAACTGGCTAACCGCTTCGCGCAATGGCGAGATGATTTTTTTGAGCTTGAGGATGACGATTTTGAGTTGGTGGATGTGGTTTTTGTAATTGATGTCATCCCGTTGCAGGATGTTCCCTTCCAGCGTTTCGATGCTATCTTCCACCTGGTCGAGGATCAGGAAGTAGTTGTCTACAATCAAATCGAGCAGGGCATACGTCAGGTAATCGCTACCCCGGCGGCGGATGCTGCCTTTGCTGGCGCTGATTCGGTCGCGAATCGGGATGAACAACTCATTCTCGTCTTCCTGAAAAGAAATGATGACATCTTTACCTGAAAATATGGCAATCTGCTCTGTGAGCAGTTCGATTTTTGCGGAGTCGAAAGTCAGGGCTTGCGCCGTGATAAAAACCCCGTTTTCATACTCCTCAAACTTGGGGCGCTGTTGCGTGTCGAGCACATCTTCCAGCGCCAGGGCGTGGATATTGTATTGTTTCCCGATTTGTTCGATCAAATCAACCTGGTGCAGCCCCCGGATATCGTACCAGTTCAGAAAAGCACCTGCCTTGGGCGTAGGCAAATGATTTTTTTCGTGCTTTTCGAGGTATTCCGCCTCATTGTATTGCACCAGCGTGACGTTGGGATCCTGCAGTTTCTTCTTCCCGGTAAAGATCAGACTGCCAGGAGAGGTGCCGGGTTTAGCTCTTTTTCTTTTTGACATGGATGTATCATTTTGCCCGCTTTTTCTCTTTAACTTTTTCTTCCTCTTGCTGGAATAAATCAAAAACGCCGATGTTAAATTCTATCGAAGAGCAATCTACCCGGCCGCCAAGCGGTGGATTCATTTTTCGAATGCGCAGTTTGATGCCGAATATTTTCGGAAACATTTCTTCGATGCGCGTCGTAATGCGCTGCCCGACGGTTTCGATGAGTTGCGACGGTTTGCGCATTTCCACCTGACAAATCAGGTAAAGCGTTTCGTAGTTGACCGTAGCGAACAGGTCGTCGTCTTCTGCGGCTGCATCTGTGTCTGCTTCCACAAAAACATCGAGCAGGTACTCGCTGCCGAGAATTTGCTCTTCCTCATAAAAACCGTGATACGCGTAAAAACGCGCGCCTTCTAAGGCAATGGTAGCCATGTGTATTCAAAGGTTAAAGTAGAAAGTAGAAAGTAGAAAGTAGAAAGTTGGGATTTCGTTTCCTCGATGAATACGCATCCTTACGTTAACCCCCGCGATGCGAGACAGGCTTTTCCACTTTAACTTTTGACCTTCTTAAGAAATGGCAAAGATAGTCGTAAAACGATTTTAATTTGAATTCCTGTTGCAGTTCTCTTTAGGGGCGCTGAATGAATAAGTGTCGCTTTCGACAGGTAAGTAATTTTGCTGCTAACCGAGGCGGAGGTTCCCGACCTTAACCTGAGCTAAGGGAGGCGGTTCTACAACGAAGGGTAGGCGGAAAATGACTCCTGGAAAAATGACAGTTATTCATTCAGCGACTCTTAGGGGGTAGAGGGCTTCCACCTTTATGCTATATTTACCGCAGATAAACGCCGCATGAAAAAAATATTCATTTCTTACAGTAAATCCGACAATGACCTGCTCCAGGAATTCATCCGGCACCTTGCCGTGCTGAAAATGCAGGGTGTGATTGAACCGTGGCACGATGCGGCCATTGATCCCGGCGAAACCTGGGGCGAGGAGATCCAAACGAAGCTTTACGAAGCCGACCTCATCCTGATGTTGCTCAGCGCTGATTTTATGGCCACGCAGTCCATTTGGGAAGTCGAAGTGAAAACCGCTATGGAGCGTCGCGCACAGGGGCAGGTGCGGGTTATTCCCATTGTGCTGCGCGCTTGCGACTGGAAAAGTACGGTTTTTGGTCAAATCCAGCCATTGCCGAAAAATGGAACGCCGGTTTTTAAATGGGCCGACCGCGATGAAGCCTGGCTTGATGTGGTTCAGGGCATTCGCCGCATCATCGAAAAAATGAATGAAGGTCTTGCACCGGTTCCGGGGTCGAGGGGCCTTGACCTCAGCAGTCCGCCAATTTCGCCCTCTTCGCCTTCATGGCAGATCAACGGCACCGGGCCGCGCCCGCCCGGCATTCCCGAAGGGCAAAATAAAATCCTTTTTCTCTCGGCCAGTCCGGAAAACAGCAACCGCCTGCGCGTGGACATCGAATACCGGGAGGTCAAGGAAGAACTGATGAAAGGCAATCACCGCGACCGTTTCGAACTGCGAACCGAGACTGCGGTGCAACTGCGCACCCTTTCTTCTGCGCTGATGAAAGAAAAACCACAAATCGTTCATTTTTCGGGCCACGGCCACAGCGGCGGGCTGGAATTAGAAGGCGAAACTGCCGGGCAAAGCTACGTGGTGCCCAATGAAAAACTGCACGGGTTGTTTAAGTTGTTCAAAGAAAAATACCGGATGAGCTGTGTGGCGCTGTGTTCCTGTTATTCTGAAGCGCAGGCGCAAGTCATCTCTTCGCTTGGCTTGTATGTGACGGGCATGAGCAGCGCCGTGGGCGACAAAGCAGCCATCGAGTTTTCCATTGGTTTTTATCAGGCGCTGGCAGAAGGATTGTCTTTTGAAGAAGCCTTTGAGCTGGGTAAAATCCAGATGACGAGCGACAGCAATTTGCCGGTGCTGTGGTATGGCGGGGAGCGGTTGTTGTAGCATTCACTTCTATCCAGCCGCCCCTAAATACTTATGATTTCCGACCTCTCCGAGTAGGTTGTCCAAATCAAAAAAAAACTTTTGCACTTTTTGTAAAAGTATCTTTATCTTTCAAATTTAATGGGTTGATTCCCAAATAAGTACAATTTCGCACCTCCCACAGAGATTATTTTTAGTAAAAATTTCTTTCAAAAATGATTGCCCTAAACGAAGATACAAATTGCTGATATTCAACCAATTAATACAATTTTATGAATCGTTTTTCAATTGAAATGTGCAAGATAAATTTTCGCCCTTTGGACAGCCCACTCTCCGAGGTCGGGAAAACATTGAAATACTACATTTCTACAAACCTCTGACCTCTCCGAGGTCGTATGGCAAAAAGCATTTCAAAGCGGCTGGATAGTTACATTGGTAGCGATAGCATTGGATATTGATCTATCCAGAAAGACTAAGGCGCGAATCCCGAAAAGCGAGACGAGTAGGGTTTAATTTAAAATCTCAAAAAAATGAAAAAACTATTATTTGGTTTACTATGCTTTTTATGACTTGAAGCACCGGCACAAGTCAGAATTTCGGCAGAACCCATAGCCTTTGTAGGAGAATTTCAAGTTGAAATTTCTGTAAGTGGCGCAACGCCCAATGCTGTGCTTACCATTGAAATCAGCAATATTCCACATTTACTTAACCAGAGTGTGCAAATAACCACAGATGCTAACGGTGTGGGAAGAGGACGCATAACCTATGGTACAGATCCAAGTAGCATAGATTGGTGCTATTTGACGCAAGCAGAACGTAACCGTGCAGGGATAGTAACAGCATACAATCAAAATAATCAGGCTGTAGGAACGGGAGCGCTTGTTATTTTCTATTTATATGCCCATCGTGCTGACGTCGGAGACTGCTTCATTAGGAAATTGTACCGCTTGCGAAATGGAGGGAGTCATTTCTATACAGTAGACTTTGGAGAAAGGGATGATGCCATAAGAAAACATGGATATGTTAGCGAGGGTGTTTTGCCTGTTCTATTTATAATACGCGACATGGCCAAAGAGAAGGCACCGTACGCTTTTATCGGTTACGGAAAGGAGGGAGTCATTTTTACACGATAGATGCCGCAGAAAGAGATAATGCTTTAAGAACCCTTGGCTATGTTAGCGAAGGCATTGCCTGTTATGTTTTTTCACAGCAATAAAAAGCCTAATTAGTGTCTGTCCATTTAGTCCCGTGTCTGTTCTTTAGCATTCGAGAGCAAGGCGTGCGAAGACTCCAAAAACGGGAGTCCCGCCGGGCGGGATGACCGATTTTGGGGTCGAGCACAACGCAGCTATCGGACTATAAAGACAGACACTAATTATCATTAGGTTTTTTTACCGCCGACTCCTGCTCATTCACCGATAATCAGCATTGTATCAGCGTGAATTTGTAAATAATGCCGCTGGCCAGGGGTCATTCGCAAGTCCAACTATAGGCCAAAATTTAAAATCATGAAATCGGAGAGGAGGACATCGCGTTTTATTCCCGGCATTGCCAAGGCCATCAGCGGCAGAGGTTTTTGAAGTAAATAGATACCACTAATCAATGAATTGCGGTGCTTCAAACCATCTCCGGTCCATCCGGAATATTTTGATAAATGCTGCGCAGCGAAATACTTTTAGCGCCAATCGGCAACAACGCTTCCGGTGTGTGGAAATCTAAATTCCGCCACTCGGTTTCACTGACGCGGATGTAGGTGGAAATGTGGACGGCGCTTTGATCCACAAAAATGATTTGTTGCAGCGAAGGAATTTGTTTGTAATCGGAAAGGTTTTCCGACAAGTCGAAATCACGGGTACTTTCAGATAGGACTTCTACGATGAGCCAGGGATTGGTAATCCCCGACACGCTGCGGCGATTGTATTTATAGGATTGTTGTTCGATATTGCCTTTTACAGCGGTCACGTCAGCGTTGTAACCTCTACGCTCGGAGCCAATGAAAATTTTGGCATTGCTGCCTAATAGATGATAGGTTTGAGGTTCGGTTTCCAGCAATTCATCTATCAAACGGCCGATACGCATAACAATCGCTTCATGCGATACCGATGCTTCTCCTATAATGGCATTGGTTTTTGCATCAATTTCAATAATGGAAATGATGTGTCCTTCGCGGAAATGGAGTTGAAAATTGCAGGCAAGGGAAAGTTTCAGGTATTCCTCAAAGGTAGCCGGCACACGCAATTCGCGCATGCCCAAATCGGCGCGCTCTTCAAAAGTTCGTGGAAAATGCAGGCGGCTTTTGAGCGGCATAATGGCGGATCGCTTGACGGAAGTGGAATGGGAAACGCTCATCTTTATTGAAACTGTTGTTAGAAACAAAGATAAGTAAAAAAATCGGGTGCTTATTGTTGATTTTCAAAGAAAACCCTTTGAGTTTTCCAAAATTATCCTTTTCTTTATGGGTCAGGAAATAATATTTACGCGAACCAACCACCACACCTACGATGGAAGACCCAAAACTGACGCCCGAAGAGGAACTGCGCATCGAGAACGAACTCAAAGCGCTCGACATAGACCTCACTTATGGCGCCCACAGCTTCATTTCCGATGATGCACCGCCGGAATTAGTGCGTCTATTTTTAGACAATGTCGCCAATTTTGAAGCGGTACATGCGAACGAAAAAAAAGTGCCCATCCGCCAATTCGCGGAAATTCCCGATCCCCTGCCTGCCGCCGAAATAGCCGACGCCGATCTGGAAACACATATCAAAAACCTGCTGGAGCAATTAGAAACCTGTGGCGTCATCATAGACCGCCCGGAGCACCTCAAAGCGCGGGGTTATTATATTTTTCTGACCGAAAAATTTTTAGAGGAAGAAGTGACCAATTATTCGGCACCGGGGATGATCATGGGCTTTAGCTACAGCGATTTTTGCCACGACGGCCCGGAGTTCATCCGTGACCACGTGGAAGAAACCATCATTGACATCATTCTCTTAGACAAAGATTTTGACGGCGAATGGATCAGCGAAACCTGCCGGAGCCAAACCGACCCGCTCACCAAATCAGAAGTGGTGGAACGCATCCACATTTTTCGATCCAAATACCTGAAAATTGCGCCAATTGCCTTTCAGCCGGAAGGCGTAAAACGGACTGCTGTCGGCCTCTATTTCTTCTTTTTGATTGCCTGGGAAGGCACACCCGTTGGCGGCGGAGAAGTGGAGCGTTACGAAGGGTCGGGTGTCAGTCAGATTGGCTGGAAAGACGGGGAGTGGTGGGTGGAGGGGATTATGATGCCGGGGTTTGAGTTTTGAAGTGTGTCTGCATTTATAGTCCGATAGCTGCGTTATGTTCTGGGTACCGGGGTATTCCGATTTTTTTAATAGTCCCATATAAACCGAGTAGCGATAGAATTGGATATGTGGGAAAAAAGCAGTATTTTGGGAGCAGAAAAACGGTATTTGGTACCGTGAATAGATTGACCTGTGAATAAAAAAGGAAATGGAAAAGAGAATAAATATTGTAAAGAAGGGGCAGGACGACGGGAATATATGGTATTGGTTATCGCTTAGTGAGCAAGTGTGCATGTCCGAACTGGAAAAAATGAGGCAACAGATCAATCAACTGAAATATGGAACTGGAAAGATTTCAGAGAGTTTATCGAATTGTTAAACGAGCATAAGGTCAAATACCTTGTAATTGGTGGTTATGCAGTTAATTTTCATGGTTACCCAAGATAGACAACGGATATTGAGCTGTGGCTGTGGATGACCGAGGAAAATATCGGAAAACTTATTCTTGCAATCAAGGATTTTGGCTTTGGAAGTCTGAATTTATCACCAGAGGACTTTATGACTCCGGAGAACATCATTCAGCTTGGTTATGAACCCTTCAGGATTGATCTATTGGTGGATGTGGACGGGGTTGACTTCGAGAATTGTTATGAAAGAAGGATTGAAGCAGAATTGGATGGTGTGGAAGTCAAATTCTTATCTCTGAGCGATCTTGTAATCGCTAAAAAAACTTCAGGAAGGTTACAAGACCTGGCAGACGCCGAACAGTTGGAAAAAATTGAAGAGAAAAAGAATGGAGATAAACCTGAGTAAGGGCGGGCTTCATTGACGATAGATGTGCCTTTAACGGAGGTCGTATCAGAAATGATTACGCTATTCATGCATTTTGAAGGTCATGACGAAAATCCTCAATGGATTCACTGAAAATGTAGAAGCCATATTTCCCCATCACCTCGATAAAAGCGCGTTTGCTCAGGCCTGCAACTTCTGCTGCCTGACCAAGCGATAGTTTTTCGCGGGTATATAATTCTCCCGCCAGAATTCCCCGTGCGTCAAATTCTGAAACAGCGGAAAACAAAGGCAACTGAACGGATATGGTTTGCATGCTTTTTGTGTTCGACTACAAAAATAGCTTAAATTGGGCTATCCTGCAAAAATATCATCCCTGATGATTTAGTACACTGTAAATTAAGTTTCATTGGCTTTTGGATGAATCTTTTTGCGCCATGCTTCGTCCATTTTTTCGCCCGATGCACAGGCATCGAACTTAAAAATAGACTTGCCTGACACAAAAATCTTTTACCCAAAATCTCAACAAACTTAGTTTACGGTGTATTTAGGAACGTCGCAAAAATAACTTCCCGATTTGGGCGGTGGCTTTTTGGCTACGCCGAACTTGCGTTTCCACCGGACTTCCCGCAATTACTTTCAGTCGGCGCAATTGCCTTCGTCGGTCGCGTAGCTTTGGCACCGAAAAATTCGCGGCGATGCTGAATTTGGCAGTGGTCCTTTAATTACCTGTAGAGTAACCTTGCAAATTAACGGGGGAGGAACCTTTTTGGATGCCGTAGTTGATTTCGCAGCTGAAGAAACAGGAGGAGACCAGTCCACAGTTGATCAAGTTTTCAGACAACAGATATGGACACCGCCTGCCGGAATGCGGATTACCGGCATCACGTCAGACATGACTTCTTCTTGCACCAACATTCGCGGGCCAAACGCAGGCGAGGAGTTTTTAGAATGCCACGACGGAGAAGTAATTTCCCTGATGCCCATTACAGGCAGCCTGGTTAATCTGATGCAGGTCATTGGAGATACCGGTGGCGACGACATCAGCGGTGATAACGACTGTGGCTGTGATACCCAAATCCGACGTACCTCATTCAACCCAGTAACGGTCACATTATCGCCACGGTGAAGGGATCCTTTGTTGAATTACGCGCTAACATTCAAAACCACAACTTCTAACAAGGGAATGCGCCAGCGTTCGGGCGTCCTCTTGGGAAGGTTTATAGGCAATAAAAAAGTATTTATATTTTAAATTGGCTCCCGGGGTTGTGTAAAGAGGCAAAAGGCAAGTTGCAATGGGCAATTTTGTTTCGCAACGCTTCATGTTTACGGAAACAAACAGAACGACCTCGCAAAATTATTTGATTTTGCGAAATTATTGCCTTTGCTTTTTGCACCTTGCACCTTATTACACAACCCCAGCTTTGCCTTATCTCCTAAAATTATCGCTGTAACGATACGCATACTACTATTATCCACTACACTGTTCATTGCTTCTGCTGCCGCTCAGGCGCAAATGCCACAAGAGTTATGGAAACAGGAATTGATGCCGGGTTATTCGCAGTTGGCGATAGCTTCAAAGAATAATCGTATGGTATTGAGTAATGGTACAGAAGCCATACTCATGGATGCCAATACCGGGAAAAAGTTAAGTGCTTTCAATTGCACCATGGATGGTTTTCCTACCGAAGTTGCCATTAGCCCAAATGGCAATTATATTGCTTTTGGATATACCAGAGATGTAAAATATGGTGAAATTAATTCGGAAGGTAAAGTGTCAAAATGGCATTACTTAAGAAATGCGATATCTAATCTAAACGGGGTAAAAGCTTTCGCAAATGATACTTATCAAATCAGCAAATTTGTAATCTCAGATGATGGAAGATTAGTTGGTATCTGCAACAGGTTTGTTGTTTTTTATATAAAAAATAATCGTTCAACGGAAATAAGGCTTGGATTAGATCGAGAATATGCCAACGAATTTTTACTCAGCCCTGATGGCCAATGGGTAGCTATTAATCCATCCGAAGGAAATACAGAACATTGTACCATCAGAAAAATATTAGATGCCAAAAATGAGGAATCGTATCAATTCGTTTCAGTCGGTAAAATTCGGAAGTTTAGCACGGATGGAAAACACCTTGCTACCGTTACTGCCCGGGGCAACCTGAATATAATTGACCTATCCAACAAACAAGTTATCAATAGCCGCCAGTTTTGCAGCAGTAAAGACAGTAATGGACTAAGTATAGATTGCTGGGTATTGACAAGTATTGATTTTCAGGGCAATAGCAACTATGCTCTTTTGTTGGAATACACCGACAAGGAGGCGGTAAGCAGTATTTATTCCAGCTATTATCATCGTGGGAATTTAATCGCTTTTAATGTCGTAAGTAACGAGTTCTATCAAATTCCGGTTGATACTGTCTCTTTTTTACAAGAACTTATTTTTGGGTTTAGTGGAGCAATTACGTTAGCGAAAGAACGATCTGCCAACAATAAGATGAGCCTTAGAGCCTGGCGTTTTGAGGATTTGCTTCGCACAGGCAGTGAACAATTTGACGAACCACCCAGGATTACAACAACGGTTTCTTCTACTGAAATTACAAGCCCTAACATAGAATATGTAGTAGAGGCCTGCATTCAGCAACGATCAAAAGGCCCTGCATTGTCCGTAGAAATAAAAGTAAATGACGAGCGCGTTTTTTTTATTGAAAACGCAAATCAAATAAGACCTGGTGTCTGTGGGTATGCTTTAAAGCAAAAAATAACGCTGAACCCGGGGGTTTTCAATAAAGTGAATATCATTGCTACAAACGATAAAGGACAAGCAACTTACAATCAAGACGTTGAATGCACTGTCCCCCGAAAATTGCCTACAAAAGACGAAAGCATTGCTTATGCAGCCATGAATATTTTATTGATACACGATGATGATGACCTCTACAATGCTCAAAACCATAAGCGCTTTTTAGAAACTGAAGGCTCTTTTGTGACACTTACCGATTTGCCTGAAGTAGCTGATCGGGATTTAACTTCCTTTGACTTGGTTGTTGCCTGGGTAGATATCAACAGTCTGAAAGATAATAAACATGGATCGGCATGCTGGGATTATAACCGCCTGAACAGAGCGGCTCTTTTTGAAATTATTAAAAAAATCAAAGATTCGGGTAAGCCAATCATCACAATAGGAAGTGCTATGGATCTTCTTTTAAGTTGGTTTGAAGAAATTGAAGACTTTAGCGGTACGACTAACCATTTCATTGAAATAATTGACAATTATCCATTAAGACAGCAATATAAAACACCCGGAAACAAAAAAGTAATTACTTGTGAAATGCCTTTTTTTCATTTCGCATTGAGGAAAAAAGATGTTGGCAATGCAGCAAATTATGTGCCTTTTGCGACGGGTCTGAATAATATCGGCGACATCGTCCACCCCATCGTTCGTTTCAAAAACAAATACGGCCTCTTCGGCTTAGCTGCCCCTTTTGAGCTTTGGACACCCGAGGCGAAAGATTTATTGATGGCATTTCTTAGCTCATTTTGTGAACATTGTCCCAGAGCAAACGCCCAAAAAACGGGCGCGGTTTCCAGTGCATGGGAGCAGCCTGCTACCGCAATGGTTCAAACCAACAACGCCACCTACCTGTTAAAAGCCTGCCTCAGCGAACCTAAGTCAAAACTAACGGAAGTAGCCGTCTTGCTCAATGGTACGCGAGTCAATATACCAGAACGGGGCATGAAAGCGGTGAAAGCAGGCAGTAGCTGCGCCAACCTGTTTGAATACAACCTGACCTTGCGTCCGGGCGAAAACAAAATCCAAATCAACGCGATCAGCGCATCGGGTACGACGAACTCCGGTGTGCGTACGATTCATTATCAAAAAGCAGAAACGGTTCAGGGAGGGCCACAAAACCAAACCTCCGGGAAACGGCTGGCGCTCGTCATTGGAAATGCCGCCTACGCGGAAGGCGGTGCCTTGCGCAATCCGGTGAATGACGCTACGGATATTGCGGCTACCCTCAAAAACATGGGCTTCGACGTACTGTTACACACCGATTTGAACTTGCGCCAGATGGATGGCGTGTTGCAGGAGTTCGGTAGCAAGTTGAAAAACTACCAGGTCGGCTTGTTCTATTATGCCGGCCACGGCGTGCAGGTTGGCGGGGAAAATTACTTGGTGCCCATTGATGCCAAGTTGGCTTCGGAAGGCGAAACCCGCTATGAGTGTGTGCCTTCGGGCATCCTGCTGGCCAAAATGGAAGAAGCGGCAACCACAAATGTCATCATTTTAGACGCCTGTCGAAACAACCCGTTCGCCAGGAGTTGGTCGCGCTCGGCTGGTGGCACAGGCTTGGCGGCCATCAATGCGCCGAAAGGCACTTTTATTGGTTTTGCAACCTCGCCTGGCAGCACCGCATCAGATGGCAGTGAACGCAATGGCGTCTTTACTACTGCCTTCCTTAAACATATCAAAACAACCGGATTGACCATTGACCAGGTTTTCAACCGCATCAACAGAACGGTAGATGAATTGACAAACGGGAGTCAGATTCCGTGGAAATCCAGTTCTCTACAGGATGATTTTTACTTCAACCGCTGAGCCATGAAAACTCGTATCTCTTTTTTATTACTTTTTCTGTGGGGGGCACAAGGTTATAGCCAGCAGTTTGCTACCGGCCTGCTTTTCGACGACGACGCCTACGAAGCCGTCCCGCTGAAAAAGCCTGTCCTCAAACGCAACTACGAAAACCTGCCGGAAAGCATCAGCCTCAAAACGTGGTGCCCGCAACCGCAGGATCAAGGCGCTTATGCCAATTGTGTGGGCTGGGCAGCCGGCTATGCGGCGCGTACCATTGCAGAAGCGTTAGAGCGCAAAGAGGAGGATCGGGCGAGGATTACCGGGCAGGCATTTTCGCCGGATTATTTATACCTGCTGAATAAATCCGCCGCAGATGCCAATTGCCAGCGGGGCATTTCCATCAACCAGGCACTCAAAACGATGCAGGAAAAAGGCGTTCCCCGTCGTCGGGAGTTTTCACCGGATTGTACCGTATCCATTCCGGCAAGTATTTCAGGAATGGCATTGCCCAACCGGATTGGAGGCTACACCCGCCTGTTCGATAAAGATACACCGGATGATTTTCGCATCAAAACCATCAAAAAAGCGCTGGTGCAACAAAAGCCGGTCATCGTTGGAGTGGAATGCTACGAGTCTTTCAAAAAAGTCGGCGAAAGTTGGTCGGGCCAAAAAGATAAATTCATGGGCGGTCATGCCCTTTGTGTGGTGGGTTATGACGAACAACGCGGCGCTTTTGAAGTGATGAATAGTTGGGGCGCAGACTGGGGTAGCGAGGGGTTTACCTGGATCCGCTATGCTGATTTTTCCGGGATATTAAAATATGCCTTCGATTTGATTCCCGGAAGTGTCAACAACCAGGCTGCACCGGCTTTTGCAGAAAAAACACTCGGCGGCTCTTTAGACATCGTGCTGGAATCCGGCGAAAAAGTGGCGGTCAGCATTGCTGAAAAAACCACCCGGGGCATCGGCGCTGTGAAAGCACCCATCACCTCAAATTACCAAACCTCAAAGGGCTACCCGTCCGGCACACGCTATCGTCTTTACTTTACAAACGAAGAGGCAGCTTACGTCTATGTCCTCGGCTCTGACCTGACTGGCACCGTGGCACAGGTTTTTCCGCCAGACGAACACACCAGCGCCTACCTCAGCTATCCTGGAAATGCCATTGCGCTGCCGGACGAAAGCTGGTTCATCGAGATGGACAATACGGTTGGTACCGATTACATCTGCGTTTTGTACAGCCTTCTGGCACTGGAAACAGAAGCATTGGTGCTGCAAATGAATGCTGCTTCCGGTGCCTTTCCGGCAAAATTAAAAGCGATATTAGGCGAACGGCTGCTCTCCGAAAATAGCATAACATACCACCCTGAACGCATTTCATTTAGTGCCAAAAGCAACGAAATGAAGGTGCTGGCTACCCTCATTTCAATGGCGCATTTATCGAATTAAATCACACCAAAATTTATCATGATGAGACTTTTCAAATCAATGACGCTGTTTTTTCTGCTCGCACTGAACCATTTGGTTGCTGCGCAAACTTCCGGCGAACGCAAAGCGCAGGAACTGATTGCCGCGCTGAATAAAACGCAATTCGTACAGGAATACCGCGATTATAAAGCCGGTATTGAATTGGATATTGCTGAATTCAAATTGGTCGAAAGCGATTTCCAGGAACGCGATGTGAAACGCATTCAATTGTACTACAACCAAAGCCGGGCAAAATTTGATGCCATTTTGGACAAATTGCAAGCCGATCTGACGAGCCGCGCCATGCGCAAAACCATTGCACAAAACCCGGAACGCTACACCAAAGCTCTGAAAGGCAGCCTCACCGCCGCCGTCAATTTCTACAACGACAACTGCAAAAAACGCATCGAAGAACTCACGGAAAAAGATAGCGCCATGGACGTAGAAACCATACAGGGTCTGTTTGACGGGGTGCTTGGCTTAGTTGAATTGTTCAAATCAAAAAGCGCAAGCGCCAACGAACTAACGGTGGCTTATTTGGAAAGCGAATTCATTGAGCCGCTGCGGTTGAAGGCGTGGGAGGAGATACTGTAACCCTGTAAAGGAGCTACCCAAAAATCCTCAGAAAAGAGTAGGGCGCGGCTGCCGAAAAGCGAGATGAGTAGGCGATTTTATTACTTCTAAGTCATGTCCTGCCCAAAATCAGACACCAAATCTAACCAGACTCCAAAATCATAGCATAACTTAGCGAATGTTTTTTAAACCATATTATCCGATTATCCTCCTGACAGGGTTTTTGTTTGCAAATATCCCTTTGATCTCTTATGCCCAAGGCGACGGGTACCACTTCTGGCACCTGAAGCCTGAAGACAGGCTGCACTCGGAGACCAATCTGAGTATCGCAAAAGGGCCTGACGGTTATATCTGGCTAACTTCAGGGAGCAGATTGCAGCGCTACGACGGCATTGAATTTACAACTTACTTCTTCGAACCGGATAGCTTGCTTGATACTCAAATCAAGGCTTTTCAGATTCATCTGGTTGACCGCAACAACCACGTTTGGGTTTCAATGGATACGGCCATGTACCAATTTATTCCTGAAACTAAAGTCTGGAAGCATTATACCATCAGCCCGCACATTCCCGGGAGGTTGAATGCATTAGGCTCTTTTTATTCCACCAAAATGCTGCAAGACCAGCAGGGTAATATCTGGTTAGTTAGTGGCTCATACGGATTGCTGGTGGCGGATGAAGCGCGTTCATCCTTTAAATCTGCGCCTGCGAAAAATTCAATTCAACCAGCGTATTGTACCGGATTGGTGGAAGACAAAGAAGGTTTTTTCTGGTTTACCAGCAAAAATCTATTGTGCCGTTATGACCCGCGTAAAGGTGTTTTCTGGCATGCAGGGTATAATCCTGAAAACCATCCTGCGATTGGTCTGCGTGGGCAAGCCGTATTCATTGACAGCCGGGATCGGATATGGCTGAGCGGCTGGAAGGAAACTTGCCCGCAGCTTATCCGTATTGACAGAAAAACGGGGCATATAAAGACATTTCCCTACTATTCCATATCCTGTTTTGCAGAAGATCGCCTTGGGCGCGTTTGGCTGGGGCGTTATTATGACAAAAATCTGTATTGCTTCGACCCCAAAACGGAAGACATCCGCATGTATCCCAGTATTTGGTGGAAATCAAACACCTTGCATGCAGACGAACACATTGCACAGTTGATGATGGATGAGCAGGAAAATCTCTGGGTGATGGACTGGTACAACCTTAATGTTTTTCGTCCAGCCCGGCAACAGGTTTTTACATTTAGCCACGATCCTTCCAAAACTGGCTTAAGATTGCCTTACCACGAAGTCAATAGTTTCCTTCAGGCTTCAGACGGTACCGTTTATGTAAGTTATTGGCACGACAAAGGTGGCGTGGCGGTTCTTGATTCCAACATGAATCTACAAAAGGTGTGGGGATGGGGAGATACTTCTGTCATTTTTCCACGCCATTGCTGGACGATACTGGAAGACCACCTCGGGAAAATCTGGATCAACCAGCAAAACAATTACCTCACGATATACGACCCCAAAACGGGAAAATCTCAGAAACTGAATCCACCGGAATTTCAAGGGTCATCTCCGTACTGCGCCATCCGTGACAGCAAAGATGATTTTTGGTTCGGGTTATGGAGCCAGAAGGGCTTGGTACATTGGAACTCTATGGAGCAAAAGTTTTATCATTACCCCATCCGGAGCAATAAGTCCTGGAATATAATCAAAGTCATTTTAGAAGATCGCAATGGCCGGGATCTCTGGTTAGGCACAGAATGGGGTTTGTTTCTTTTTGATAAACAAAAAAAGTTACTCCGTGGCCAATACCGAGTGTTAGAGGGTAAGTCTGAAGATAATCCATTTACCATCAATGACATAAATTATTTAAATGATTCTACCCTCGTGCTGGGCACAACAGAGGGGCTGTTTACTTTTGATGTCCGACGTAAAAAAAGGAAAACCTTTGTTAACAAATGAAGGCAAAAGTACGCCTGCTAATTCGACGGGGTTGTGTCTGGATGCCAAGGGCAATATCTGGTTTGACTACAAAACCGGCGTAGGAAAGTTCAACCGGCAGACCCAGCAAGTTTCTCTGTACGGTTCTAATGAATGGGTAGATGTTATTACTTATAATGGGTTACAAGCCAATAAATTCAGGGATGGCCGATTTTTGGTTTCCATCAAAAAATCAAAAACCAATTCGCTGTTTTTCATCCCGATAGTTTGCCCGACGCGGTTCCGCCACCTGCACCACGCATTACCCGGCTGCTGTTGCACAATCGCGACCTGCCTGAAATTGGGTGGAAGGAGGGCATGGAATTGAAGCCTGGGGACAATTTTATTACGTTCCATTTCAGCTGCCTGCGTTTTTTTGAACCGTCGTTGCAGTTCACATACCGCCTTGTAGGTTTGCAGGAAAGCTGGAGTCCCCTCCAACTTGAAAATATTGTATCATACACCAGTTTACCGCCCGGACGCTTCACTTTTCAAGTGCAAGCTGTCAACAGAGAAGGCTTGGAAAGTCCGATAACTGCGTTCTCTTTTCGAATTTTTCCTCCCTGGTATGCCACCTGGTGGTTCCGCACCCTCCTGTGCATCACCCTCATTGCCCTAATTTACGCCATCTTCCGCTACCGCGAACTCCAGCGCTTAGAACAGGAAAAGCTCCGCCTGAGCATTGCCCGCGACCTGCACGACGAAATGGGCAGCACACTCAGCAGTATCTCCATCCTCAGTGAAGCGGCGATGCGCCATTTGCAGGAAGATATTGACCGCGCACGTTTCAGCGTAATTGGCAACCGCGCCCGGCAGGTGATGGAAGCCATGAGCGACATCGTGTGAAGCGTGAACCCGCGCAACGACTCCATGGAGCACATCCTCCAGCGCATGAAAGAATTTGCTATCGAACTTTTTGAATCACAGGGCATTACGCTACACTTTCAGGCCGACGAATCTGTCAAAACCCTGAACCTGCCTATGGAGCAGCGCAAAGATTTCTACCTGCTGTTCAAAGAAGCGGCCAACAATGCGGCCAAATACAGCGGGGCTTCGGAGGTCCGGGTTTTGATAAAAAAAGACAACACCAACATCCGCCTTGAAATACACGACAATGGCAAAGGATTTGATCCCGCCTCCATCAAAAAGGGCAATGGGCTTTGGAACATGCAGCGGCGGGCGGAACGGATGGGTGGGGAGTTGGTGCTGGAGAGTAAGGTGGGAGAAGGCACGCGGATCCAGCTTATTGTTGGATAGTGTAAAGTGGGGAGACAGGAAACGCTTTGATCAATGACTTAGGTTAATATCCAGATGAACTGTAAAAAATGGTGGTAAAACAGCCTACTTCACACAATCCTTACACGAAAACGCCTCATAATGCCCCTCCCGAAACGGCCTGCGGTAAGTGACCAGCATAATTTCGTCGGGATTGACACCGGATTTGCAAAAATGCCTGCCAATGGCTCGGAATACGCGCGGAGCAGGATAAACCGGCACATGCAATTCCCCGAAAGCCCAGGCCGTGACATCAATCACTTTGCCTTCTGCGATGAGGCTGCCTTCCCCATAGTAGGCGGAAAGACGGGGGTCAGATTTTTTCAGCGCATCCATTCGTAAGCCAACATACAGGTGCGAAATCCGTTCGGTGTAGAGATTAAAAGAAAGGTAAGCATCCCACTGCTCTTTAAGATTCAGCACGGGCATGACCCAAACCAGCATGGCTAAAGCCAGGGTGGCCATGCGCAACCGGGGTTGAGCCGGACGCCAAAGGCTCAACCGGTTCTTTTGGTGGTAGCAACTTAGCCAAACCAGGGCAATCATGGCAATATTCCACGGGATCACGACATAATTGGTATTGCCGCCAACCGGGCTTAGCCAGGCTATGATGAGTAAGTGCGTAGCAGTTGCCCCCAAAACGGCTATGTTTCTGGTTTTTGGGAAAACCAATCCCAGTCCGACCAAAAATTCGATGGCAGCAGCGCCGTATCCCAATTCCAGCTGTTCAAGCAGCCAATGGCCATCGGGCACCCGAAACAATCCTTTTAGCAAATAGAGGTGTGTCGTTTCAATGAAAGAAGGCGTGAATTTGTGCAAGCCACTCCAGCAATAAACCCCAACCAACAATACTTGCAAATAATTGAGCACTGCGAAGCTTTGGGCTGTTTTGTCTTTTTCTTTGCTGAAATCCACGAGTGCAAACGGGATCAAAATGAGGAGGTATAGAAAAACCCAGGGTTGCAGGCGCATCTGATCGAAAAAAATCATCAGTGCAGTAAAGCCCAGCAAGGCAATCGTCAACCTGCGCTGTATCCAGATTCCATTGAGTAGCAGCAGGAGCAGAAAAAGCCCGGCCAAAATATAATCAAAGGGCACCGGAAGAGCCGGAAATTCTGGAATCAGCGGGATCAAAGGGAATAAACGCTGCCCGTGCCACAGCGGCAGGGAAAGCAAAACCCCAATGAAAAATAGCATACCAATACACCGGTAGAGAAGTGTAAGCCGCTGCCAATCACTCAGGGCAATCAATTTTTGCATGGTTTCCGTTTTGATCCGGGTAAATTTGGCAATTTCCTTTGAAATAAAAGTTGGTTTGATCAATTATGGCAAGTTGATGAGGAAAATCATCCCGGGAAAATAGCTTTCACCGCCATTTTGAAATCAAAAAACTTTGCCTCTGCAAGATCACCGGAACGAAGTAAAGCCCTGAATTTGTAATCTTTTGCTGTGGGTTCCCAGTGGGTCTCGATGGTACGGTTTTCTATATTGACGATCCAAAATTCAGGGATCCCACTTGCTGCATAAACGGCCGATTTTACTTCACGGTCATAAACAGGTGTACTGCCAGCCACTTCAATAACAAGCAAAGTATCTTTTGCACCCGGAGTCTGGCCATCGTAAAAATCAGCACGGTATTTCAGGATAGAAATATCTGGTTCTGGTTCAGATAAATCACTGACAACGATCGGATTTTGCACGCTGATGATGGCATTGTCTCCCAGGATGGAATTCAACAATTTATTCAATCGGTTTACAATGGTAATGTGCTTGCCGCCTATCGGACTCATCTCAATAATTTCTCCATTAATCAATTCTATTCCCCGCTCCGGCAAAATGCCAACCTCGGCCATTTTGTGGTAGTCCTCTACCGTGATCAGTCTTTTTGAAACCTGGAAAGTCATGGCTGGTCATTTTTTACAAAGATAAGGGCGAAAACAATAACTTGCAGCCATAAAAATAAGGGCATGACCAAAACCATCAATTGGGGTATCATCGGACTTGGGAAAATTGCCCATAAATTTGCACAAGACCTCGCGCAGGTGAACCACGCGCGGTTGCTCGCAGTGGCGTCTACCTCGTCGAGTCGCGCTCAGGATTTTGCGACGGCCTACGGTGCGCCGCATGCCTACGGCAGTTACGATGGGATTTTAGATTGCCCTGATTTGGATGTGGTGTACATTGCGACGCCGCACAACCTGCACCACAGCAGTACACTGCTTTGCCTGAACAAGGGCATCGCCGTGCTTTGCGAAAAGCCCTTCGCCATCCATGCCAGGCAAGCTGCGGAGATGATTGAGACGGCCCGGGCGCAGGATACTTTTTTGATGGAAGCTCTCTGGACGCGCTTCCTGCCAGTTATGGAGAAAGCGCTGGAGTTGATTGCATCGGGAGCCATTGGGGAAGTCCTTTCCATAAAAGCCGATTTTGGCTTCAAGGCCGTTTTTGAGCCCAGAAGCCGTTTGTACAACCCTGTCCTTGGCGGCGGCGCTTTGCTCGATATCGGCATTTATCCGGTATTTTTAGCCCAATTGCTATTCGGTAAGCCAACTTCCATCCATGCGCGGGCACATATTGGCCCAACCGGCGTGGATGAAGAAATCGGGGTGATCTTGCAATACGCTGGCGGCCAATTGGCGCACCTGCACGCCAGTATTCGCTCCAAAACGAAAACGGAAGCCTTTATTTACGGCGAATTGGGCACCATTCATATCCACACCCGCTGGCACGAAGCTACGGCGCTTACTTTGCTGAAACACGAGCAACGCCCGTTGGATTTTACCTTCCCCATGCGCGGTCACGGCTACAATTTCGAGGCGCAGGAAGTCGTGCATTGCCTACAGGAAGGGTTAAAAGAAAGTCCGCTTTGGCCGCTCAAATCCACCCAGTCGCTCATGGAATTGCTGGATGCGATCCGTAGGGAAGCAGGGATTGTTTATGCGGAAGACGGGGAGTAAATCAGTTGGCAAGATGAAATATTCCATCATCATAGGATTAATCGCTGCCCTGTTCTTCCTCCCATTCCTCGGAGGCGCACACCTTTTCGACTGGGATGAAATCAATTTTGCGGAAGCAGCACGGGAAATGTTGCGCAGCGGCGAATACCTGCGCGTGTACATCAATTACCTGCCGTTTTGGGAAAAACCGCCCTTGTTTCTCTGGTTACAGGCATTGGCCATGGGCGCTTTTGGCACAGGCGAATTTGCTGCCCGGCTCCCCAACGCACTTTGCGGCATCGCCACGCTGGTGCTGTTGTACAACATGGGTCGGAAGCTGTACGACCACCGCTTCGGGCTGATCTGGGCAGGCGTCTATTTCGGCTCCGTACTGCCTTTTTTGTATTTCAAATCGGGCATCATTGATCCGGTTTTTAACCTGTTCATTTTTTCCGGACTTTACCTCTTCATTCTTTTTTATTGGAAAAAAGAGGGCTATGATAGCATCGAATTAAAAGCAAACCGCTGGACTTACTTGTTTTTCGGCGGGCTGCTCGTCGGGTTGGGCATGCTCACAAAAGGCCCGGTGGCTTATCTGCTGGCGGCGCTCACCATGTTTGTCTACTGGATTTATCAGCGATTTCGGTTCTATGTCAATGTGCCACAATTCCTCTTTTTTACGGCGGCAGCCACGCTGGCCATGCTGGCTTGGTATGGCGTCGAAATCTGGCAAAACGGCCCGGCTTTGGTCATTCAGTTCAACGAATACCAATACCGCCTGTTCAGCACCCCCGACGCCGGACACGCCGGTTTCCCCGGCTACCATTTTGTGGTGCTGCTGTTTGGGTGTTTTCCGGCGTCCATTTTTCTCATCCGCGCCCTGTTTCCCCTGCCTGCGCCCGCGCTGGCTCATCAGCAGGATTTTCGCAAGTGGATGTTGTTTTTGTTCTGGGTGGTGCTGATTCTGTTCACCATCGTGAAGTCTAAAATTGTACACTACTCTTCCCTCTGCTATTTTCCGCTCACCTTTTTGGCAGCAACAAGCGTTTATAACCTGATTGAAGGACGCATCGCGCTCAACAAATGGATGAAAACGGGCATCGCCTTCATCGGCGGCGTTTACGCGCTGTTGCTCATCAGCCTGCCCTGGGTCATGATGCACCCGGAACGGCTCAGCCCCTTATTCAATGACCCTTTTGCACAAGGGAATCTTGAAGCCGCCGTATCCTGGACGGGCTGGGAAATGCTGCCCGGTATCTGGCTGCTTGGCGTATTGTGGCTTTCGCTGCGCTGGATAGGAGGGGAGGGGGATGGCAATCGGCGAATCAAAGGTTTTGCCGTTTTGTTTGGCGGAACGGCTGTGTTTGTGATGCTGACCCTGATTTTTTACATCAACCGTGTGGAAAGCTATTCGCAGCGCGCCGCCATCGAATTTTTCCAAAGCAAAGCCGGCAAACCCTGCTACCTGATCACACACGGCTATAAATCTTATGCGCACCTGTTTTACGGCGACGTGCCGCCCGAAGCCAAACCACAGATGGAAGACCCGCAACAATGGAAAGAATTTCTGTTGCACGGCGCTGTTGACCGCCCGGTGTACGTTGCTACGAAAGTCCACAAAGCAACGGAACTGGCAGCTTCAGCGCCCGAACTGAAAGAAATTGGCCGCAAAAACGGGTTTGTGTTTTTTGAACGCGTACCGCCGAACTCCGATTCGGCGAATTGATTGGCTATGCACCGAACTGGAGTTCGGGGGTACAAAGCTACACACGAGTTGTACCGCCGAACTCGGATTGGCGAATGGATTGGCTATGCGCCGAACTGGAGTTCGGGGGTACAAAGCTACACACGAGTTGTACCGCCGAACTCGGATTCGGCGAATGGATTGGCTATGCGCCGAACTGGAGTTCGGGGGTACAAAGCTACACACGAGTTGTACCGCCGAACTCGGATTCGGCGAATGGATTGGCTATGCGCCGAACTGGAGTTCGG
>ENA-ORBV01000504-ORBV01000504.1-microbial-mat-metagenome-genome-assembly--contig:-NODE-504-length-89765-cov-18.263012_pt1 | contig 89765 bp, 77 predicted proteins | sample MGYA00237777_ERZ505514 | MGnify/ENA primary metagenome ERZ505514 (study PRJEB26160, sample SAMN06269048) | microbial mat metagenome | isolation source: Oligotrophic lake microbial mat | place...
CTTTTTTGACCTCTTGCACGGCTTTTTTTCCTATCTTTTTGATCCTTAATGCGTTAAAAACTTTTTAATGCCTCCAACTTAATTGATAGATTAAATGATATTGATTCTTATATACCTTTAATTTTAGTAATTTTTATTTTCCCTGATAATACTGATGAATGGGTGAAGATGTCTTCAGATGAATTACTTTTGAGAAAATGTGCATACTGGTATTCAGTAGATTCATCTTTTTCTGCTACAGACAATTCAACTTCAATCACTATTAATGTACCAAAAGAAAATATGGTTGATTTAGAATTATTTCCATTTTTATTCCACAAATTTGCGTAGAGAATGGAGATGAAACTTGAAAATATTAAATCTTTTTTAATAAATCGTAACTGGCGACAAGATGGGTCTTTTGGACAAAATTTTGACAGATTCTACTCTCCGCAAGAATTGAATTTATCTTCTAATTTCTATCTCGAAATTCCTAAAATTGGCGGTAAATCTGGTTTCCAACGATATGCACAAGGAATAGCGGAGATTTTATCAGAAATTTATCTTGAAAGTATGACCGTGGAAGATATACGGCATATCTTTTCACACAACGAGTCTGTGTTTTCTTTAGGAATAGCAGATTTCGATACAGTTAATGGTACTATAAGATTAGATAGATATAGACAAAGTATTGATTGTTTATTCAAAGTAATAAAAAATGCTGTAATATTTGTTGCAACTGGTCAGCCCATATTTGGGAATGCAAAAATAGAAGTCGCTGGCTATATTAATGCTTGCAGAATCCTCCAAACTGCAAAAGGGAGCTACGTTACTAAGTTAGAACTTCCTTTTAAACAGTTAAATTTATTTTCAGAAGGCTCTGTTCCTGACAAACTAATAGAAGTTATAGAATTTGTAAACATCAATGTTGTCAATACTCCACTAAATTCAATTGATAGTAATTATGTTTTAGCAAATAAAGAGTATATCAATATAGAATTACTCACTTCTATTAAAAATTTATTTAAAAGTGCTGAAATAAGAGATGCGGATTTTACGCTTTTAACTCAAAAGAGCTTTAAAAAAATATCGAGCCGCCGAATTAATGAAAAATTAAACCACTTAGAAAAGTTTATAAAAATTGTAAAGGATATTTTATTAGAAGAAATACCTCTCGAAATAATTGGAACTATTTTTCGATTAAATTCCAAGGATACTCAACGGGGCGGAACCATATGGGTTGAAACGGAAATAGCTGAAGAAAAAGAGATTGTAGAGGTAATACTAAATAGTGATATGTATTTGGAAGCCGTAGAGGCTCACAAAACAGAAAATAGAGTTCGTATCAAAGGATTAGCAAAACAGAGGAGAGACACTTATTTTATAGGTGATGTCGAGGTTTTTGTAGTTGGATAATTTGGACATCTATTACTCAATCCATTATTAAACGCTGACTTATTTTTCCTTACTCTAAAATTCCTATCTTTGAATAACTACAAAAGACGATAATATGTCAACAGCCATCCGGTTACCGCTACGCACTATCAATGCAGAAGTCATCAAAGATTTGCAGGAGAAATATCCCGATGCAGAAATAAGTGTGGATGTGCATCAAGACCCGCAGCTGGCGCCTTTGAGTGAGGCACGGTTTTGGGAAGTGATTGCATTGCTCGATTGGAGCAAGGAGGGAGAGGATGACGCGGTTTTGGAAACTGCTTTGACACATCTGGCGGCAGCGTCGGTGCGGCATATTTTTGAATTTGCTGATATTTTGTCAGAGAAGTTGTACGCGCTGGATGCGCGTGCTTATGCGGAGCATATTGGGGAAGATGCGTGGTCGCCCGACCGCTATTTCTCGGTGGATAACTTTTTGTATGCTCGTGCCTGTGTGGTCGCTAATGGGAAGGAGGTATATGAAAACGTATTGCAAAATCCGGCGCTAATGCCTAAAGATATTACATTTGAAGCACTGCTTTACCTACCATCCGATGCCTACGAGCGAAAAACGGGCAAAAAATTAGATTATGTCCCGACTTTTCCGATTGAAACTTATAGTAACAAAGCAGGTTGGAAAAAATAAGACATGGATTTTCACGGCAACTCCAGAAAGAATTCGAGAGACCATCATCTCTATGCTATCCATGATGTGGAAGAAAATGACATTTTTAAATATGGTATCAGCGATAAGCCGATCAAGGAAGATGGCTACTCCAAGCGTATGCGCGACCAAGTGGATTATTTGAACCGAGCAGTAGGTTGGCTGCGCTTTTTTGCGGAAATATTAATTCGGGGTATCAAAGGAAGACCTAAAGCAAGAGCAATGGAAGATGAATATATCAATGCTTGTAAAGAAAAGCATGGACGTAATCCACGTGGAAATGTAGATGGATGAATAACGAGTGATACTAAACTTGCAAACAAGAATTCCTTCCTAAAAATGTGACTTTCCCGCCTCCCCACCGTCCAAAGAAAAACAAAACCACAAGTTTACACCATGAAAGAAGACCTCCTCCACTACCTGTGGCGCACCAAACGCTTCGACTTTAACAATCTTTATACCACGCAAGGCGAGCCAGTGCAAATTTTGCACACCGGCAATTATAATACCAATGCGGGTCCTGATTTCACCAATGCGCGTATCCGCATCGGCGACACGACGTGGGCAGGTAATGTGGAAATGCACTTGTGCGCGTCCGAATGGCTGCGGCACGGGCATCAGGTGGATAAAGCGTACGATAACGTGATTTTGCACGTGGTGCTGGAAGAAGATGTACCAATTATGCGATTGAATGGCGAAAGGATTCCCTGCTTAGAATTAAAAAAATTAGTCCCACATAAATTGTCAACCCAATATTTACAATTATTACACAGCGAGCAATGGATTCCGTGCCAGACGCAGTTTGAAAAAGTATCCGAAATGACGCGAACGCTATGGTTGGAGCGGCTTTTGGTAGAGCGATTGGAACAAAAAACAGCCGTTATCGAACAAGCATTATTACAAAATCATCAGAATTGGGAGGAGACGTTTTATCATTTGTTGGCGCGTAATTTTGGCGTGCAAGTCAATATGGAGCCGTTCGAGCTGTTGGCAAAATCTACGCCATTACTCACTTTATTTAAACATAAAAATAGCTTATTGCAATTGGAGGCTTTACTTTTCGGACAGGCAGGTTTGTTGGCGCAAGATTTTGAAGATGCCTATCCGAATCAATTAAAAAAGGAATACGCTTTTTTGCAACAAAAATATAAATTAACCCCTATTTTGGGCGAAAGCTGGAAATTTCTGCGCTTACGTCCAGCGAGCTTTCCGACCATTCGAATTGCGCAATTTGCAATGCTAATTTTTCAATCGAATCATTTATTTAGTAAAATGCTGGTGGCAGCAAACGTGGAAGAAATGGAAAATATGTTGGAATTGAAGCTCTCCAATTATTGGCTTACGCATTACACATTCGATAAAGAATCGCCAAAAAGTCAGAAAAAATTAGGCAAAAACACGATTCATTTAATTCTCATCAACACCGTCGCACCTTTCCTATTTTTATATGGCAAATGGAAAAGTGACGAAACGTATAAAGACCGCGCCTTCGCACTCCTCGAAGAACTTCCGTCGGAACAAAATAATATTATCGAAAATTGGAATATATTAGGCGTAGAGCCAACTTCTGCCTACCAGTCGCAAGCACTCTTGCAATTGAAAAAACAATATTGTGATCAGAAAAAGTGCCTGCATTGTGCGATTGGGAATGCAATATTACACACTGTCTGAACTGTGATTTTTATGATTTTTTCGATAAACATGATATCATATCGAAATACTTTGCGTCTTTTCGTGAAAAAACATGGCGCGAGCGAAAATCACGAGAATCATAAAAATCAAATGAATCAAGGTTCAGACAACTGTTTACTTTTCCAAAGCGTTTTACTGCCTACCGAAAACTGCAAACTGCCAACTCTACAAAATGCTTCAAAACATCGTCGTAAAAATCCTGTTATTTCCCTTCTCCTTGCTGTACGGCTTAGGCGTGAGCAGTCGGGATTTTTTTTATCGAACTGGAATGTTGAAAAGTGTCAAGTTTAGTTTACCCGTAATTTCCGTTGGTAATTTATCGGTAGGTGGAGCTGGAAAAACGCCGCACATTGAATACTTGATTCGATTGCTAAAAGATTATGTAAATGTGGCGACGCTCAGTCGCGGCTACGGGCGCAAAACGCAAGGCTATTTTACGGTACAATCCGATATGACCGCAGAGCAAGTAGGCGACGAACCCTTACAATTCAAACGTAAATTTCCTGAACTCACGGTTGCGATTGGCGAAAGTCGCGCTTTTGCAATTCCACAAATGCTGTCAGAATCGCCTGATACACAAGTGATTCTATTGGATGATGCGTTTCAACACCGCGCGGTCACGCCGGGTTTGAATATTTTACTCACCGAATATAATCATCCATTTACCAAAGATTGGCTGCTGCCGGCAGGACGCTTGCGCGAATGGCGGTCGTCCTACAAACGGGCGGATGTGATGGTCGTCACCAAGTGTCCAAAAGAATTGAAAGCAGCAAAGCGGATGGATTTTATGAATCGTATCAAGCCATTTCCGCACCAGCGGGTCTTTTTTTCGTATTATGAATATGGTCGTCCTTATTTTATGTTTAATTCACATCTTATTGCAAATTTGGAACCGGATTGGCAGGTTTTATTGATTTGTGCGATTGCTCGAACCGATTATTTAACCACTTATTTACAAGAAAAAGTAGATTCGGTTACTTTATTAGAATTTGAAGACCATCATTATTTCAAGGAGGAAGATATGCAGGAATTGAAGCGCTCGTTTGATCGGCTGGAAGGAGCCAAAAAAATTATTCTCACCACGGAAAAAGATGCGGTACGTTTAGAATTACATCATAACTTTTTGAAAGAGAACAAATTACCCGTGTTTGCGCTGCCTGTGCAAGTGCAGTTTCATTTTGGCGAAGGCGAGCAATTTGACCAAATAATAAAAGATTTTTTGTTAAATTTTCAAGTGTAATGGGACACTGATTTTTTATGATTTTTAAGAGCCTTTTAAGATTAAAATCAGTTCGAATCATAATAAAACATAATCATCAGTATACCATAAGTTATAAGCGTTATGCGTTTTATTTACGAATTTTTAAAAACCATTGTCAAAATCGCGCTTTGGATTTATTATCGTAAAATAACGGTGGTAAATGGAGAACGGTTACAATTTAAAGGTCCGGCAATTGTCGTGTCCAATCATCCGTGCACCCTCATGGACCCGCTCAACGTAGGCGCACGCGCCCGCGAGCCGTTTTACTTTTTAGCAAACGCGGGACTTTTTAAATCTAAATTTGGCAACTGGTTTTTTAATACGTTTTATTGTATTCCCATTGAGCGGATGCAGGACACGAGCGGTAAACCCGTGAATAATGCGGCGGCATTCGCCCGTTGTGATGCGCACATGGTGCAAGGTGGAACGTTGTTCATCGCGCCCGAAGGCGACAGTTGGATGCGACGGCATTTGCACAAATTAAAAACAGGGACGGTTCGCATTGCTTTTAATTCAGAAGCGTTACATGAGTATAATTTAGATTTAAAAATAGTACCCGTTGGATTGACTTACAGCGACCCGACTGCTTTTCGAGGCGAAGTTTTTATCAATGTGGGCGAATATTTATATGTAAAAGATTTTAAAGAAAATTACGAAAAAGACCCAATCGAAGCGACGAAAGCAGTAACGCAAATGTTGGAAGAGCGTTTGCGAACCTTAACGATTGATACGATTGATGACGACGAAGATTTATTTATAAAGCAGTTGGAAGAAATTTTGCATAATAATCAGCCCTTACAGCCAGAAGCAGCTTTTCATCGCACGAAAAAATTGATAACCGCTTTGCGCGAATGGAAAACGTCCGAAGGGAATGATTATCATAATTTTCAACAAGAAGTAAATAGTTATTTTACAATTTTAAAACAACAAAATATTTCGGATGATGCAGTGGTGAACGGAGGCGCAGGGCTTTTTGTGAAAATTTTATTACCGATAATTGGCGTGCCCATTTTTTTATACGGTTCTATAAATCATTTTTTGGCAGCGGGCATTCCGTTTTTAGTGGCTTGGCTATTGGTGAAGCGTTTGAAATTATATATTGGATATACTTCGACTATAAAATATGCAGTTGGGATTTTGACCGTTCCATTATTTTATGGGTTACAAAGTGAATGTATAGAAAAGTGGTTTTCAACGGAAGTGTCGTGGTGGTATTTATTGAGTTTGCCGATTGCGGGATTGTTGGCTTGGGAGTATTGGGTGTTGGCTAAAAGAGTAATGAAAAGGTTGAGCTTTAGGTTTTTAAAAGATAAAGAGGAGTTGAAGGAGAGCAGGGAAAGGATTGTGAGTCGTATTTCAATTTTTTTATAACCGCAGAGTGCGCAGAGTTTTTCGCAGAGAGCGCAATGTAATTAGCGAATCCTATTAATACCAGTATGCAGTCGCCTGTACGCAGTTGGCAGTTGGTAATCAATTGATTTACATGATCTTAAAAAGATTTGAATACGTCGTTTTAATTTTATTTTAGTATAATCTTAAAATCCTGCGAATCCAAATCAGACAATTGCCGCAATAAGGGCATCATAAAATCAAATCAATCACAAAAATCATAGTTCAGACAATTGACGCACCTTTTATTCTTCATTTTCCTCCTCGCCACCACCATCCAGCTCTCCTACTGGCTCTTCCTTTTTTCTAAACTCGTATTCCACAAACAACCCCCACCCCTCGACAACGATCAACCCCCCATCTCCATCATCATCTGCGCCCACAACGAAGCAGCAAATCTCAAAAAAAACTTAGACCGTTTTCTAAATCAAAACTACCGTTCCTTTGAAATAATTGTCGTAAATGACCATTCGACCGATAAAACAGCAGAAGTAGTTTTGGAATTTCAAAAAAAATATCCGATTTTGCGACTGCTTAATACAAAAGAGCAGTTGCCCGGTAAGAAGGCAGCTTTAACTACTGGAATAAAAGCCGCACGCTATGCGATAATCGCACTAAGCGACGCGGATTGTCAGCCCGCCAGTCTCGATTGGCTGCGCATCATGCAGGGCGCACTTCGGCAGGGCAAAGACATTGGGCTTGGGTACAGCCCTTACGAGACACACAGAGGCTTCTTAAATCTTTTCATCCGCTTTGAGACCGTTTACACGGCAATTCAATATTTTTCGTTTGCCATTGCAGGCATGCCGTACATGGGCGTAGGTCGCAATCTACTCTACCAAAAATCCGTATTTCAACAGACAAAAGGCTTTCAAAAGCACAAACATATCGCTTCCGGCGACGATGATTTATTCGTCAATGAAGTGGCGAACCGTACAAACGTTCAAATTATTACACATCCGAGCGCTTTTGTGTTATCAGAACCAAAACGCACTTGGAGAGGCTACTACCGCCAAAAATCCAGACACTTAAGCACCGCTACTGCTTACAAAAGCAGGCACAAATGGGTGCTGGGCGCACTCTCTGCGAGTCACGCCCTGCATTACCTGACTGCCGTCGCTCTGTTTGCCAGCGGTACATTTGTAATCCCAACATTATTCACGGTGCTGGTGAGAATGGCAGTAGTCTCATGGACGTATCACAAAATCCTAACCAAATGGCAGGACCCCGCTTTACGCAAGTGGATACCCCTGCTCGACGTTGTGTATGTCTTGTACTACCTGATTTTCGCGCCGGCGCTTCTAATCGGTAGAAAGGACGTATGGAAGCAGTAATCCCCACTCCATTTTGTTTGACGCACCGCGCGTATGAAGACTATGAGCTCGTACAGCAAGCCGTGCACGGCGACCAACAGGCGTACGCCGCCTTGATGGACCGCTATCGCCAATCCGTTTACCACACGATGTTTCGCATGGTACGCAACAGCGAGGACGCAACGGACCTAATGATGGAAGCTTTTGGCAAAGCTTTTTGTAGTCTAGTCAACTATGTGCCGCGCCACGCTTTTAGCACTTGGTTGTTTAAAATTGCCATCAACAATTGTATTGACCACATTCGGCGGAAGCGCTTGGTGCTGTCCTCCCTCGATGAGTGCTGTGAAGTGACTCCCGAAAATGAATTTGGCGACAGCCTCCGCGATTGGACGCGCAACCCGGAAGAACAGTTCATCCGTAAGCAACGGCTCGACTCCACGCGCAGCGCCCTGATGCGGCTCGACCGCAAGTACCGATTGATGATTGAAATGCGCTATTTTGAAGAGTTGACGTATGACGAAATTGCTGTGGAAATGAATCTGCCACTCGGCACTGTGAAAGCTCAACTCTTCCGCGCCAAAGAATTACTCTACGAACTGCTACAAAAACCCGGATATAGCAACTATCTCGAATCCACGAAAAGGAAAGGGAGAAAAGAAGTTTTAGCGTAGAAGCAGTTATGGTTTTAAGAAATGATGCCGCTTTACTATTTGTAGAGCGGCATTTTTTATTTTTAAATCCCTCCTATTTTAGCTTTTCTATAAGAATCATTTACTCCATTTAATTGAATTTCCTGCCAAAATTTTCGTTCTTACAAGTAGAAGCAGCAAGGCAGCAGCGGAGGTTTTTCTGCGGGCGGTGGGTCGCTTGTTTCTATAAAAATGGGGTACAAATGCGCAGGCTATTTTCTAATATATTTTATGCTTTTCCGGTTCAGTTGGTAGTGCTTCAAATCAGAAGTAATCAGCTATTGCTGGCACTTTGGGTGTTTTTCGCTTTATTGATTTCTGGCAATTTGGGGAGTAAGTTGGGATTTCGGTATTTGTTTCTCGACCCGGAATATTTGGGCTTTACCAATTTTTGGAGCTTCTTCTTCCTCGGCTTTACCTTTGGCGGCTTTTTGATGACGTGGAATTTGACGACCTATCTACTCATGGCGCATTATTTTCCGTTTTTAGCATCTTTGTCGCGACCGTTCACCAAGTTTTGTATCAATAATTCGATTATACCGCTGGCTTTTTTGATTTATTACATTATTACACTGACTTTATTTCAACATTATTTTGAGTCCTTGTCCAACTGGACGATTACAAAAAATATCTTGGGGTTGATACTGGGCGCATTTACGTTAGTGATATTCAATTTACTCTATTTTTATTTTACAAATAAGGATATTTTCTCTTTCAAACACGCGGTACGTAAGCATATTCCACCAGATTTAACGCCACAAATCGCGCCCGGCAGACGCGGCATAGACGTGGATTACATCAAAATGGACGAAAATCGCTGGTTGGTGAGTGCGTATTTGACTGAGCGGCTTTCGTTTCGCACGGTGCGCAGTGTGGCGCATTACGACTCCAATTTATTGATGAATATTTTCCGGCAAAACCACCTCAACGCTTTGGTTATCCAGCTTTTATGTTTGCTTTTATTGATGGCGCTGGGACAGTGGATTGATTACACGTACTTCCGGATTCCGGCGGCGGCGAGTCTTTTTATTCTGGCAAGTGTGTTATTGGCGATTCTGGGCGCACTTATTTACTGGTTTGACCAATGGTGGGTCACGTTATTCATTTTTTTATTGATTGTTATAAATATTGTTACCCAATTTGAAGTTTTTCATTTTAGAAATAGAGCATATGGTTTAAATTATAACGTACCGAAAGCCCAGTATTATTATAAAAAACTGGAAGATGTATGCGCGAGCGACCAAGTGACAAAAGATAAAGCCAGCACGATTGCCATCCTCGAAAATTGGCGCAAAAAAGTGGAACGTCCGGGTAGCAAACCCAAAATGGTGCTTATCACGGTGAGTGGCGGCGGCTTGCGCTCTGCGACTTGGACGACCCAAGTGCTACAAACCGCAGATAGCCTGACCAATGGAAAATTACTCAAAAATTCAGTGCTCATTACGGGCGCATCTGGCGGTATGATTGGCGCTTCGTATATGCGCGAGGTGTATTTGCGAAAGCTGAAAGGGGAAAACGTAGATTTATACGGACCGAAACACGTAGAAAATGTATCGAAAGATTTGTTGAATTCCGTCGCTTTCACGATGGCAACCAACGATTTATTTCTGCCGTGGGCAACGTTTAAATCGGGAGAGTATAGTTACCAAAAAGACCGAGGTTATATTTTTGAAAAACAATTGAATGAAAATACGGGCGGCATTTTAAATAAATCGCTTGCGGATTATAAAGAACCGGAAGCAAAAGGTTTAATTCCAATGCTTTACCTCTCGCCTGCGGTGGTCAATGATGCGCGGCAAATGTTGATTTCGCCGCAGGGTGTCACTTTTATGATGATGCCGCCGGTAGGTCGAAAAAATGCAGCAGATATGGAAGTGGATGCGGTGGATTTTGGCTGGTTATTTCGAGAACAAAACGGTTATAACTTGCGCTTTCTCACGGCTTTACGTATGAATGCGACGTATCCGTATGTGCTGCCGACCGTACACTTGCCGAGCGAACCGGGTATTGAAGTGCTGGATGCGGGTTTCCGAGATAATTATGGCATTGTGACTGCGACTCGATTTTTACAAGTTTTTAAAGACTGGATTTTAGAGAATACGAGCGGCGTGGTTTTGTTACAACTCAGTGACGCAGAGAAGATTGAAGAGATTTATCCGAGTGATAAGCAGGGTATGATTAGTTCTACGTTTAATCCTTTGGGTATTGTAGGACAGATTATTGTGTTGCAGGAATTTGACCATGATACGGCGCTCGGCTTCACCTACGATTTATTGGGTCGAGAAAATTTTGAAGTCATTCGATTTAACTACCGACCTCGGGGAGATGATAAAGTGGCGGCAGCTATTTCATTCCATCTGACCAACGGCGAACGCGATGACGTGCTGGAATCTATTCATTTATCGGAAAATCAGTTGAGTTTACGAAGATTACAAAAGGCATTACGTTAAAGGCAAAACTATTGAACGGCTTGGCGCATTCTTGTAGCAAAAGGATTTTTATGACCACAATTTCCCGCTCCGTTATAGATGCTGCAATGACTTACGAGGCTTACCGCCAATTGACAAACGAGTTATTAACTCAAAATAAAACCACCGGTTCCAATCAAAGTGAAGCCCTCGTGCATTACACCCAACTGAATGTGACGCGCATGAACCGTTTGGACAAAACCACGATTCTTACAGCGGACTCTTTAGAAAAACTGGCACAAATCACGCAACCGCAAATTTGGCTGGTACTCACCGAAGCGTGGTGTGGCGATGCCTCTCAAATTATACCGGTACTAAATAAATTAGCTTATGCTAATGAAAATATTACATTGCGAATTATTCTGCGCGACGAATATTTAGATATCATGGATGCTTTTTTGATGAATGGCTCGCGCTCTATTCCGAAATTGATTGCGCTTGACGCGAATACTTTGGACGTATTTGCAACTTGGGGACCGCGCCCGAAAGCCTTGCAAAATATTATTTTACCTGCCATTGAAGACATGAAAACCAGCGCAGACTCAGCACTTCGCGCTCAAAAATATGACGAATTAAAAACGCAAGCCCAAAGTTGGTACAACCACGATAAAACCCGCAGCACGCAGGAGGATTTGTTAGCAACAGTGTTGGAGAGAGAAAGAGCCTAAATAACAAAATGTAAAACCGCAAGAAAAACTTTTACATTTTACGGTTTTACATTTTACATTTTTTATCCAGCGTAATAAATTCGATAAATGGCATTGGCGTAATCATCCGACACCAGCATGGAGCCATCTGGCAAAAATTCAAGGTCAACGGGTCTTCCCCAAGCATCATCTTCTTCCGGCATCAGCCAGCCTTCCGCGAATGGTTTGTAGCTCGTCGCTTTTTGATTCGCATCAAGCGTCACCATCATAATACGATAACCAATTTTTTTCGAGCGATTCCAAGAGCCGTGTTCCGCAATTAAAACTTGATTTTTATACTCCGCTGGAAATTGATTGCCCGTATAAAATTCCATACCCAATGCTGCTACGTGCGGTCCGAGCACTTGTACAGGAGGCGTGTAGTCTGCCGCTTTTTTACCTTTTCCAAATTCTGGGTCAGGCACATTTCCTTGATGGATAAATGGATAGCCAAAGTGCATACCGACTTTCGTCGCGTGGTTCAGTTCACAACCGGGTACATCATCGCCCATCATATCGCGTCCATTGTCGGTGAACCACATTTCTTTCGTCTGTGGATGCCAAGCAAAACCGACCGAGTTGCGAATGCCGTGCTGCACCACTTCCATCCCCGTTCCGTCAGGATTGATGCGAGTCATAGAGGCATACACTTCTTTTTCTGATTTACAAATATTACAAGGTGCGCCTACCGGCACATACAGTTTTCCATCGGGTCCAAATGCAATGTACTTCCAGCCATGATGCTCATCGGCAGGATATTTATCATACACGACTTTTGGCGCTGGCGGATTGTCTAAATTCGCTTCAATATTATCAAAACGAATAATGCGACTTACTTCTGCTACGTACAAATTTCCATCGCGGAAAGCCACGCCGTTTGGCATTTTCAAGCCGGTTGCTATTTTATATTGTTTGTCAGCGCGCATATCGCCGTCCGTATCTTTAAGCGCATAAACACTTCCCTCATCTCGTGTACCCACGAAAAGTGTGCCATCAGGCGACAACGCCATCGAGCGGGCATTCGTCACGCCTTCGGCATACGGCGCAATTTTGAAACCTGCGGGCAATTTTATTTTATCCAAAGGCAACTTATAAGTCGTACCTGTGGAATCATTATTTTCTTCTGTCGGCAAATCCGGCTTCTTGGAAGGCGGATTGATTTTGCCGCAGCTAACAGCAAAAAGTATAGTAAAAAGGGTTAAAAAGAGAGGGAATTTCATAAGGCGATGTTTTTTGAATTGGTAAATTTTGTAATAACCAAACTTATTTGGTTAAATAGCACTCGACAAGTTCAATAATTATAAGCATTGTAACAAAAGGATGACTATGTAGTTCAGGCTTTTACACTCAAGTAGGCTAAACCAAAAAGGTAGGCTGTTATTTTATACAAACCAAACAAGTTTGGTCATTACCGTATAAAATTCGCTAAATCCGAAAACGTCTCTACATATTTTTTTGCCATCGCCTTATCCGCTCGAACGCCATAAATATACGGCACGATAAACGCGCTGCCAATACCTTTCCCTATAAGTTCCTGCCGCAATTGCTGCGCTTGCGCGAATGTCTGCACTGCGCCGACCGTGTAACGCAAGTATTCAAATGTAAGCGTTTTTTCAACCATCGGATGTGGATATTTTAAGAGCAATTCGCCTTTATATTCGCTCTTGACAGATACAATTTGAATTTTATAATGTAATGGTTGATGTAACATGGGGTCAAAAATCCCTATATTTCCGCCTTTGGATGTAAATTCTGGGGTTTCCATTACTTCTAACGTCATGGCGTATGCTGCATTTTGCATTCCAACATTTTCTGTTGGAAGCGCGCCTCGCATGAATAATAGTTCTGCTGCAATGCCTTTGTCCACCAAGTATTTTGCCGCTTTCTCTGCGTTCGTGATGGCACGGTACAATCCGCTGGATGGGGTAGAAGGATTTAGCGCGTAGACCGTTAGTACCAATTTTTGTGCGGATTGCTCGGCTATTGCAAGACCCATTTGGTCGAGTAAGCGTTTGTTAGCAGTTGTAAATAAATCGCTTTCTGAATTAAAAAATAAAGTATTGCCGTTTTCTGTTGGACTGCGGTCAAAATCTTCTTCCGTTTCCGTTGGCGTTTCTTTTTCTATAACTTTTACAGGCGTTTCTATTTCGACGATTCGAGGTGATGCAGCAGTCGGCGCGTCTTGTTCTGTCAAATAATCATTAAAATAAGCAATATATAAATCGCGCTGTCCCAATCCATCTTTCCGATTCGAAGATAAGAAGCCAGTAAATCCATCATTGGACAATCGAAAATGCGCATCATCTGCCGAAGAATTAATGGGCAACGCGAGATTTTTAGGCTCTGACCAGCGTTGCACTTCTGCTACATACATGGTTTTGAAAACATCCAATCCACCAATGCTGCGTTCGCAGTTGTCAGAACTGAAATATAAGGTTTTACCATCGCGGCTCAAAAAAGGCGTAGTTTCATCATAAGGCGTATTGATGTCCGTTCCCAAATTTTCCGGCTCTGTCCACCTGCCATTTCGGAGCGCTGTTTTATAAATATCCAATCCGCCCTGACTATCAGAACGACGGCTGGCAAAGAAAATCAAAGTATCGTTATAAAAATGAGGCGACTCGTCACCGGCTTGCGGATTAACGGGGGCTTGAAGCGGGTCAGAAGTCACTAATCGTTGGTCGGCAGGTCGAAATGTATCTACGATGATTTCACCTTTTGTTACATCCAAACCTTTTGAGTAAATAAGTGCTTGTCCGTTTTTACTAAAATCTAATAAAACTTCATGGCGCGGACTATTAAATTGATACGGCATGGGCTGCACATTTACCCAATTCCCTTTTTCATTACTACAAAAAAACATATCGCTAAAATACTGTCCGGCGCGTTCATCAGCTTTGCCCTGTGCGTTGCGCTTGCCACCAGCATTACCCTCCCGAATGGATGAAAAATACAGGCGGTCTTCATAATTCGGACTTATTACAGGTGCAAATTCGTCGTATTTCGTGTTGACTTGCGCCCCTAAAGTTTCTACAAATGCCTTGGCAGGTTGGTATTGCAATTGTTGTCCGTTGGCACAGCGGCGAATCATATCCGCGATTAAGCGACGGGTGCTTTGGTCGGCGGTCGCACTTTTTAGATATATTTTATAATGGGCTGCCGCTTCCATGAATTGATGTCGAGCATGGTAAATTTTACCCAAATAAAACCAACATTCCGGGTACGGCGACTTGTCATTTTCCGTCAAGGTTTTTAAAATATCGAGTGATTCATTGAGTTTATTGAGTTGAAAATAGCAAAGCGCCAGCAGGAATCTACCTTCCTCGTCCGTGCGGCTGAGTTCGCGGGAATTCAAAATCGTGGTAAGGGCATCTTCATACCGACCCGCTGCAAAAAATTCTTTAGCACGGCGTTTCAGTTCCGTCGCAGGCTGGCTCCAACTCGCTATACTCCAACCCATTAGCACGATTAAAAAAATCCATCTCATTGATTGACAATTTTTTATACAACGATATTGACTGATTGAATAGTACGTGTGGAAGTTGGCGTTTGGATGACGAAGATAGGTATTTTGGGGGAATAGGAGGATGGGGCGATAGGGTGATAGGAGGATAAGAAGATGGGAGTATAGGAGGATCTCGTCTTGCAGGACAAGTTAGGAAAATAAAATCCCCAATAAAAGCCGCACGGTCGGCAGCACTTTTTCTGCTCGGTCAACATCATAATCGGAGGATTCAACTAAAATCGTGGATTCAATAGGCTGTTGCGCTTTTTGCAATATTTTTGCACGTTCGCTATTACTAAAATCGCTGAACGCACGGCGTAAAAGGGGTAAAATTTGGTCGAAATCAGTCATCAGCAATGTACTCACCCAGTCATTCAGCACGAGCCAAAGCGGTGGATGATGTAGCAACAACAGTCCGCTGCCTTGCAAAAAACCTTCGAGCCATTGCGTGGCAGCCACAGGCGTATCGGCAGAGGACAATGCATAATGTAATAAATTTCCGGTAATCATTACATTCAACACTTCTTTATCAAATAACAAGCGCGTGCCGACGCCTCGTAATAATTCATGCGTGCCAGCCTGCTGTATCATTTTTGTCAAACATTGCAGCCACGCAGCCGTGTGCTCTTCCCGATTGAATAAAGCCAGGGCTTGATTTGTATTTAAAATTTGTTGTAAAAAGATATTTGCCAAATCATCATCTATACTCAAAACAGCCGCCGGTAAACTAATGCAAATGCGTGGAATCAATTGATTGACAACCTTTTCGACAGCGGTGGCATCGGTTTTGCGCACATTGCCATAGCGAAGAATGCGGATGAGCGGTTCCAAAGCGTCCATCAAATATTGCACATCGGTGGAGCGTGCGGCGGCATTTTGCAATTGTTTTAATAATGGCTCAACGGCTTCGCGCAGGTCTGCTTGTAGCACTTCTTCCGTCAATGTGGTCAACGACACCAATCGTGTTTCTTCGCTTGCTTTTTTGATTACAAAATGTACGGCAGCTTCATACACCGTGCTGCCCCACATCCCAGCTTCGATGAGGCGCAGCGCGAATTCCAACTGCCATTGCAAGGTCCAAAGTTCTTTAAAACTACCTTTCTGATTGTGGGAAGCAGGTTGTAACGTACCCCAAGGAATGTCTAAAATGCGTAAGCGGTGTAATAAATGACTGGCAGCCAATTGATTGTCGGTGCGCAAATCCAATGCTTTTTCAACTTTTCCGGTCGTATTATAAGCAGAAGTCAGCCGAACGGTTTTAATCTGTTTTTCTAAATCTTTTTGCAACGGCGCAGCGATATGGTGCGGTACTTTTCCAATTACATCGCCTATTATCAATTGATTTTCAATGACTTCCAACATTCCTTGATTGCCTCGGCATAACACCGTGACCGCACTTTCCCGCAATTCCACCTGTCCTGCAATCGGCAAATTTCGTAAAGTAGCCAGCGTATTTGCCAATCGAATCGCTTCAATTACATCGGCAGCAGAGGTGTCATATTTTTCCTTTCGTAGGAATTGCGCGGCTTTTGACATCCAACGAGTTGCGGCTTCTGCGTGATTTTGAAATAATAATTCGTACCAAGCCGGAGAAAGTACACCTGCCGAATAGCCGCTTTGAAATGCCAATCGCTCGTAACTCCATGGAATCCAAGTGGCTTCGGTCGCAAGTTTGGGCAGATTTTTCATTATCGCAGCATCGTCGCTTTTTTTGAACGTATTCCAATTTTGTAAAACAGGCGCGTGCCAAGCACCACACACGACCGCGATGTTTTGAAAATTTTGTACGGCTTTGCGAATGGCGTTGCGCATGTAGGCTTCCCGCAAAAGGGTTTCCGTGGTTTCGGGACGTTGAATGGCTTCGCGCAATTCGGTCATCATTTCCAAAATCACACTGAAAACGGCGGTTTCATTGGCAGCTTGTTCAAACGTTACTTCCCACCAGCGTTCGCTGTCGGTGTAGCCGGCGAGGGTGGCGATGTAGGCGATGGGGTCATTGGAAAAGGAGGATGGGAGGATAGGAAGATTGGAGGATGTAGGCTCGAATTGTAAATTGATTTGTTTTTCAACGGCTTGTTGGTTTTTGATAGCGAAGGCATTTTGCATGGGCAAATCCATGAGGGTAATGGGAATGTCATTTTTTAAACCAAAATGGATTGCTTGCCATTCAGGAGAAAATTCGGCAAACGGGAAGTAGGCGGCTTGCGCCAAATCTTTTGGATTGTATAATAAAATAGCAACCGGTGGAATCAGTTCCGCATTTGCAACAGAAGCAATAATCTTTTGCGCGTCGGCAGGACCTTCGATGAGGATGCAATCGGGTTGAATTTCTTCTAACGCTTTTTTCAGACTCTGCGCTGAGCCAGGACCATGATGCCGTATGCCGAAAATAGTAACCACCTGTTTATCAATTAATAATTAAAAATGAATAATTAAAGAATGTAAATCAACGTTTTAGTTATTTTAAATACAAATTCATACGCTTTTTAGACTTGTTTTATCTCTACTGATATTACATCCCTCCAAACATAATTGGAACGCCCCGACCAAGTCGGGGACACGGATTTTTATCTCAATTAAAAAACGATAAGTTACATTAAAAGCTATTCAAATTTGCTATCAAGAGTGCGTGAAAATAAATCCGCGAGAATCCGCTAAATCCGCGTCATCCGCGTTCCAATTGGGGTCGCTTGGCAAGTCATAGTAGGCATTTTATTTATTTTAACAAAAAAACTACATATTTACAACAACTATTCACCGGTGTTGCTTCGTTATGGAAATCACAGAGAAAAGGTTGATTATCAACGAAAAAAGTCCGAACTTAGCGTTTTGCAATCGCGTTTTTGGGGATGGCACTTTTTAAAACGTTGGTTGTCAATTGATTGGAAATAAATTGATGAGAAAGAACAAGCTTTTCACGACACAAAAGCTTAAAGCGCACGCTATGACCTATCCAAAAATCATCGCGTTGTTCGTAACACTATGGACATCGCTGGTATGTTTTGCCCAACAAGTAGACGAAAAAGAGGTACAACTCCAAGAAAAATTCATTGACGCCAGTCGAGAACATATTTTAGGGAATTATGAAAAAGCAGCTACTATTTATGAAGGCATTTTAAAAGAGGACCCAACAAATCACGCGGTCGCTTACGAATTGTCACGTATTTATGACACGCGCGACGACGCTGAAAAATCGCTTCGTTATATCAAGCAAGCCATTGCCAACGCGCCTACCAATGACTGGTATCGCCGTTTTCTCGCCGACGTGTATCAAAAACAAGGTAAAAATGTAGAAGCCGCTCAATTGTATGAAGAATTGGCAAAAAAAGAGCCAAATAATGAGTATTTCTACCAGCGCTGGGCGTATTTTTTGGTGAAAGCCAATGATATTAACAAAGCCTTGAAAGTGTATGATGAGTTGGAAAAACGCGCCGGCGTAAATGAAGAAATAGTGCGCCGCAAACACGCGCTTTACGTGGGTACGGGCAATAACAAAAAAGCAGCGGAAGAAATTGAACACCTCATCGCAGCCTATCCGAGTACCGTTGAACATTATCACTTATTAGCAAGTTTTTATGAACAGATTGGAGAACCGAATTTAGCTTCTCAAGTGTATCAGCGGGTTTTAAAAATCACGCCGGAGGACGCGCGCGCTACAATGGCACTCACTCCTAAATCTCCGAATGCTGGACAAAATGGCGATATTCAATACATCGAATCTTTGCGCCCAATTTTTGAAAAACCAGATGTCAATATTGATTTAAAAATAAGCAAACTGCTGCCGTTTATAACCAAAGTAGCCGATACGGGTGATAAAAATCTGGCAACCGCCGTGCTGCAATTGACGCAGGTTTTAGAAACGGTACACGCCGATGATGCCAAAGGATTCGCGGCTTCTGGTGATTTGTTGTATTATTCGGGCGAACCGATGAAGGCACTCGAAAAGTATAAAAAGACGCTGGAATTAGACGATACGGTATTTTTGGTGTGGGAGCAAGTGCTGCATATTTATTTGGAGGCAAAAGACTTTACCAACCTGCGAAAAACTTCTGACGAAGCACTGGATTTGTTTCCAAATAAGGCATTTGTTTATTATGTAAATGGCGTTGCAAATGATGAATTGAACCGGCAAGAAGATGCCCTGAAATCCTTGGAACAAGCCAGACTGATGGTCGGAAATAATGCCAAACTTTTATCTGAAATTCACATTCGCAAAGGATTGGTTTATAGCAGTTTAAAACAAAATGACAAGTCGAATGTAGCTTTTGAAGACGCGTTAAAGCTCAATCCGAAAGCACCGGAAACGCTCAGTTCCTACGCTTACAGTTTGGCAACGCGCGGTGAAAATTTGGAAAAAGCGAAAACGATGGCAAAACAAGCGAACGATTTGGTTCCAAATAATGCACAATATCAGGCTACATACGGCTGGGTGACGTACAAATCCAAAAATTATAAAGAGGCAAAAGAGTGGTTGGGCAAAGCGGTGTCAAATGGTGGGGAGGAAGATTCAGTGATTTTAGAACATTATGGCGACGTGTTATTCCAGATGAATGACATAGCGGGTGCGTTGCAAAATTGGACCAAAGCGCAGGAAAAAGGGGGAGCTTCGGAGTTTTTGGATAAGAAAATTGCAGATAGAAGACTTTATGAGTAATCGTGTTTTGTTAGTACATAGGAATAATTTTTGGACTGTCAAATTTTGAACTTTAAACCTATTTGAACTATTTTAAGATTGAACTTTAATTTGTATAGACTGATGTTTATAAAAAATAGTATTTCTTTTAGTTTATTAATCATTTTTGTGTTGACGGCTGGGTGTAGTGCTTCTAAAAAAGCAAAGGTTGGTAAAGTTGATATCAATAGCCCGGAGGCACTGATGAAAATGCTCATCACGAATCAAGTGAATGTGCAATGGTTGAGTGGGCGTGCGAAGATTGATTTTTCGGATGATAAAATGTCCATTGGTGTAACGGCGACGATTCGCATTAAAAAAGACAGCGTGATTTGGGCATCGGTGCGCAAATTGGGTTTTGAAGTGGCACGAGCGTTGATAACAAAGGATTCCGTCTTTATTATTGACAAAATTAATGATACTTACGAGGCACGGGACTTGAATTATTTGGCTAAAGAATACAACGTGCCAGCGAGTTACGAAGCAATTGAAGCCATCTTTTTGGGCAATCCTGTTTTTTTTACAACGACTGGTTTTCAATCAGAATTGAAGGAAAATATGTATCATTTGTTTGGAAAAAGTGCGACGATGGACACGCATTATTGGCTCGACTCCAAAACCCTGCAACTCAACCGAATGCAATTTGAAGAGTTGAAAGATAATCGAGTGGTAAATGTGAAATTAGAGGATTATCAGGCATTGCCGGATAACCAAAAGTTTTCGTATCTTCGTAAATTAGAGATGAATAGCAAACAAACTGGCGCGATAAAAGTAGATATGCAATTTTCCCAGTTGGAAATCAATAGCCCAAAGGACGTACGTTTTGAAAAACCACAAAGATACACACGCGGCTCGAACAACGATTAAGTACTCCCTCGTAGCACTGCTGCTGATTGGAATAGCGTTTTCGCCTCTTTCTGCCCAAAATCGCAAGGATTTGGAGGAGAAGCGCAAGCAATTGCTGGAAGAAATCAACCAGACGAATACGCTGCTGGACAAAACCAAAAAAGACAAAGCCCGTGTGCTTGACCGTTATTTTGCGTTGCAAAACCAAATACAAAAGCGGCAACGCCTCATCAAAAATCTGCGCACCGAAATTCAATCTGCTGACCTCAATATTGTACAAGCCAATCAAATTTTAGTTACTTTAAAAAGTGATTTGGGTCGTCTCAAAACGGAATACGTTTCTACAATGCGAACCGCTTTGCGCCACCAAATGGGCAATAGTATGGTACTTTTCCTCTTTTCTGCTGATAGTTTTAATAATGCTTTTCAACGCTGGCAATATATTCGACAATATTATCGCTATCGAAAAAAACAGATGGAGGATATTTTGGCGACGCAAGAAGAACTGACGCGCAAAGCAGCCGAACTCGCCCAAAAGAAAACAGAAAAACGCAAACTCCTTGACGCTTCGCAGCAGCAACAATCTACGCTCAATGTAGAATTGGCAGATAAAGACCGGCTGGTAAAAAACTTGAAAACCGATGAGAGTAAGCTCATCACGGAATTGACGCGTCAGCAGAAGTCGCATGATGACCTGAATCGAACGATTGAAAATGTGATTCGCACCGAGATTGCAAAGAAGAAAAAAGAGTCACGTAAGCCGGAAGCCTTGTCTCCCACCACGGAAAAAGAAGAAGCGCTTGCAGCAGCAGACATCGGTTTATCCAACGATTTTCGGTCTAAAAAAGGAAAATTACCTTCGCCCGTAGCGCAAGGGCACGTCACGCGTCCGTTTGGCACACAGCCGCATCCGACGCTTAAAGGTTTGAAAATCAACAACAACGGTGTAGATATTCGCACCGATAATTCTTTTGAAGTCAACTCTGTATTTGATGGAACGGTGGTCGGCACGCAATTTGTACCCGGCTATCAAAACACCATTATTGTGCAACATGGGCAGTATTATACGGTCTATTCCAATATTGAAGAAGTGCTGGTGAAGCGCGGCGAGAAAATTACCGCCAGTCAAGTGATTGGAAAATTGAGTCAAGATAAGCCGGAAGTGCATTTTGAAGTGTGGCGGGAGAAAGAGCGGTTGAATCCGATTGGATGGATAGTGCAGTAGGTTGGAAGGATGGAATGCTTGTCCGCCTCTGGAGGATTGGAATCAAAATGGGAACTTTGATTTTTATTTGAATATAAATTGGAACTATAAATAAAAGCTGGGAACAGATAGTATAGAGCGACCGTTTGATAAAGGAAAGAAAAAACACGCATGAAAAACGAATTTACCATCGGAGAGAACGGCAAGAAAGGACTCCAAACCGTGGAGGAAAACGCTGTGTTAGTGGGCTTGATACATGGTGGGCAGACTGAGGTGCAGGTGCGAGAATATCTGGATGAGCTGGAGTTTTTGGCACTCACGGCGGGTGCGCGTAGTGTGAAGCGATTTGTACAAAAATTGCCGCATCCTGATTCTCGTACTTTTATAGGCAAAGGAAAACTGGAGGAAATCGTTGCTTACGTCGAAAAACATGAAGAAATCAATATGGTCATTTTTGATGATGACCTAAGCGGCAAGCAAACGAACCATCTGGAAGAAGAACTGAAAGTGAAAATAGTAGACCGCAGTAGCCTCATCCTCGATATTTTTGCCTCTCGTGCGCAGACCGCGCAAGCGAAAACTCAAGTAGAATTGGCACAAATGCAATATCTGTTGCCTCGGCTCCGCGGTTTGTGGACGCACTTGGAGCGCCAGCGCGGTGGTATCGGAATGCGAGGTCCGGGTGAAAAGGAAATTGAAACGGACCGCCGGATTGTGCGCGATAAAATTGCATTGCTCAAAGAAAAATTAGAAATCATAGACCGGCAGAACGTTACCCAGCGCAAGAATCGGGGTGAACTCATTCGCGTGTCGCTGGTGGGTTATACCAATGTGGGGAAGTCTACGCTGATGAATCTGTTGAGTAAATCGGAAGTTTTTGCGGAGGATAAATTGTTTGCAACACTGGATACGACGGTGCGCAAAGTGGTGTTTGAAGAAGTGCCGTTTTTGTTATCGGATACCGTTGGATTTATTCGAAAATTGCCACACCATTTGATAGAAAGTTTTAAATCTACGCTGGACGAAGTGCGGGAAAGTGATATTCTGCTGCACGTTGTGGACATTGCGCATCCGCAGCACGAGGAACAAATTCGCACGGTGAACAACACGCTGAAGGAATTAGAGGCGTTAGACAAGCCGACTTTATTAGTTTTCAATAAAATGGATTTGTATCGCGAGAAAAATTATGACCCTTTTATTGATGAAGAGGCGAAGGCGGAAATTGAAGAAGGATTACATGGCAGTTTAAAGCATTTGTTTGGACACGATAATATCTTTATCTCTGCCATTGCTAAAGAAAATATAGAAGCACTGCGCGAAAAGATGGTGCAAATGATAAAAGAGCAGTACAAAGTGCGCTACCCGTATCAGGTGAAACAATGGACGTGAAATAGTATTTGGTATTCAGTATTCAGACGCACTATCTATTGGTCTAAGTACTAGATACTAAATACCCAGTACAAAAAAAGGCTACATGGATGTAATATTACGACGCTACGCAGATTTGTTGGTCAATTATAGTTTAGCACTCAAAGAAGGCGAAAAACTCTACGTGCGCACGAGTACGCTGGCAGAGCCGCTGGTGCGCGAAGTGTATCGGTCGGCACTAAGCGTGGGAGCGTTGGTGGAAGTGAATTTTGAGTTCAGAGAGCAGAATCGCATTTTGTTGACAGAAGCCCGCGAGGCGCAATTGCGCTATGTCTCGCCGTTTTTCCAGCAAGCCATAGAAACTTTCGACGCTTATTTGTACATTCGCGCTCCGTTTAACCTCCGGGAAGAACAGAATGTGAATGCGGAGAACGCGCGCATCCGACAGGAAGCTTTGAAAGGTGTGAATCAGACATATTTTGAGCGGACGGCGAGCAAAGCGATGCGGCGCAATTTGTGCCAATATCCAACGATAGCCAGTGCGCAAGAAGCAGGGATGTCATTGGAAGAATACGAACAGTTTGTGTACCAATCGTGCAAGTTATTTGATGAAAATCCGACTGAAAGTTGGCTGCAGGTACGGCGTTCACAGCAACCTATTGTAGATTATTTGAATAAAGCAGATAAAGTTCAGTACAAAGGCGACGGGATTGACATTACATTTTCAACAAAAGAACGAATTTGGATTAACTCAGACGGGCAGGGCAATATGCCTTCGGGCGAAGTATTTTCATCTCCGATCGAAGATAGTGTGAACGGGGTCGTCCGATTTAGTTTTCCAGCCGTTTACATGGGGCATGAAGTGGAAGATGTAACGCTTTGGGTGACAAACGGATACATCGAAAAGTGGGAAGCCAAGCGTGGCAAGGAGTTGCTCGACCAAGTTTTTCAGATGGAGGGCACGCGGCGTTTTGGAGAAGTCGCTATTGGCACGAATTATAGTATCAACCGATTTACCAAAAACATTCTCTTCGATGAGAAAATTGGTGGCACGATACACATGGCGATTGGACAATCTTATTTACAAACTGGTGGTAAGAATCAGTCACCTTTGCATTGGGATATGATTGCAGATATGCGCAATGGCGGCGAAATTCTGGTAGACGAGGAAAAAATATACGAGAATGGACAGTTTTTAATTTAGGTGCTGTATGCTATTGATACTGGATATTATTGATGCTGGATGCCCTTAGGAAAATATCGCGCGCGGCGCAAATATCAGTAAAATGAGTATCTAATTTTATCATTTATTTTCTCCTGTAGGGAATTTATGTATAACTTGCAAAACCGAACCGTGTTATAAACAGTTAAGAAAGACCAACAAACCAATTTTATTACCAAAAACTAACGCTCGAGACCGTGAACACAAACATTGCATTTTTAGAATTGAAGTATGGCAATATTTATGGAGGATTCCCCAACTTTTATGCAATCAGCGAAATCGCTATGCTGGTATTTGAAAAGGAAACCAACAAAATCTTTTTAGAAAGTTGGATCAACAATGCCAACGTGGACATAGTCAACGTATTTGCAAAAGTAAACGAGATGGGACATACCGTAGGCAGAGGCAAAGAGGTGATCAACTTACGAACCGGACGCGTTCGCCCTTTTAATGAGGAGTTCAGGCTGGATGAAAATCAAATTCAGTTTGCACTCCGCAATTTACGTCCTGCAAAATTACCGATTCGGAACTTTCTGATGAAAAATCTTCAGAAGTATCGCTTCCGCGAAATTGTGGTTTTTGATGGGCGTAGAGACATTTTTCTGTGCGAAAAAACCGGTGTGGATTTCAGCCGTTACAATGTAGTAGACTTACAAAAAGACCTCAACAAGGAAACGGAATACCTGTTCTCGCTCAACAAGTTGGCAGTCGTCATTAATTTTGACTTGGATCGTTCCTACTTGCGCTCGCATAATCTAGAATATTGGTTGCACCCGATTGCTGCCAAACAGATTGTACCCAAGTCTGCCGCTTATGATGCCGCACGCCTGATGATGGTGTATAACGAATATTATGACCGGCACGATGACTTCATGATGAAGGCAGCACTGCTCATCAATAAGATACAGAATTCTAAAGTTTAGCACTTTAAAGCAACTCTAAATTCGGCTATCGGTGCAAGCTGGTAGCCAAATTTTTTAAATTGTCAATGTCACAAAAATGAGCTTTTTACAATACGCTTTTTCGTGGAATCTTGCTTTTTATAAGATAACATTACGACTGTTCCACCAAAACGTTGTCACAAATTTTTTTGAAAAAAAAGAAAATATATCCCTCTAATTCATTTTAGATACTATATTTGCACATATTTTATATGTTCCCTCTCTTTATCAATACATATTTTTATTTGTACACTAGTGATTATGCAAATAAATTCCGTATTATCCGCCGTTAATTTTCAAAGTTTATTGGGACAGCCTATTTTTCAAAATCGCGCACGTACAAAATTTTTCCAAATAATCACTACTAATTAGCTGTTAAATTACATATCTTTAGAACATTCCTCTACCGTTAATCGTAGTCAAAAAACAACAAGAAGCAACGCAATTGTATAGCTACAACTGTAGTCTTTTTTCAACAGAAGCAGACTTTTGATAACTAAGTATTAACTTTATACCAACTCTAATTTTTTAGCAAAGCGCGTAAAAGAATGCGCAAAAAACTGTTGAAAATAAAGACAACCGCAAAGAAAAGTTGGGAAACATGAGGAACATTCTCAGCCCTCAAATCGTTATGCAATTAATTTGAAAAGAAGTACAAAGTTAAAGTAGCAATATTTAAAATGTATTTGTTAACTTTGTCGCAGAAAATACTAAGGGGGCGATATTCGTGTTATTATAAATGCATAAATCCCTTTACCCTGCTTCCTTGATACATTTATAACTGCCACAGACATCTGTTTTTATCCTGATTATTAATTCTGGCAGTAAAGTGAAAAATTGCGGAATATATCCGAAGATATAACGAGGTTACTTTTTATTGAACGAACCAGCCGCTTTTTTACAAAGCGACGTTCTAACTGAGAGTTAACCTCAAAGATTTATAAGATTGTGTAAATTTGTTTTTGTGGAGGGGTTGAAGCAGCAATGCTTCAGCCCATCTTTTTTGCCCCCTCCCATCCTCCTAAAGGCGAAGCATAAATATTTCAACATTCCATTATTATTTATAAACCCAATGTGTCCTACAGGACGGAATCACCCTATAAACCATCACCCTATAAACCCATCAACCTATTACCCTTTCATCGCCGCCGCCTTCACCGCCTCCGCCACCCGCCACGCCACCGCCTCATTCAAACTCGCAGGAATAATCTCTTCTTTCGTAGGATTGGTAATACATTCCGAAATAGCAAATGCCGCCGCCATCTTCATCGCCGGGGTAATGCTTTTTGCTCGGGCATCCAGTGCACCTCGGAACACACCAGGAAATCCTAATACATTGTTTACTTGATTTGGCAAGTCACTTCTACCCGTACCCACAATGAGCGCGCCACCCGCATACGCCTCGGCAGGCATGATTTCTGGCGTGGGATTTGACAGAGCGAAAATAATGGAGTCTTTTGCCATCGTGCTGATGTCTTGAGTAGTCAGCAAATTTCCCACACTTACTCCAATAAACACATCCGCACCGGGCAGTGCATCGCGCAAACTACCACTGATACCTGCGCGATTTGTAAACTGAAGAGCTTCTAATTTTGAACTATTCAAATCCGTTCTGCTTGCGTGCAAAATTCCTTTCGTATCACAAATCAAAATATCTTTCACTGAAACCTGATAGTCAACTCCTTTATAATCAAAACTTTGCAACAACTTTGCAATGGCAATGCCCGCCGCACCTGCACCATTGATAACTACTTTCAAATCGGATAGATTTTTACCCGCCACTTTCACTGCATTCAATAAAGCCGCTAAAACCACAATTGCCGTGCCATGTTGGTCATCGTGAAAAACCGGAATACCAAGGTCTTGCAAACGTTGCTCGACCTCAAAACTGCGCGGCGCCGAAATATCCTCCAAATTAATACCTCCAAAAATGGGCGAAATGAGCCGCACCGTTTCCACGATTTTATCCACATCCTGCGAGTCAATACAAATCGGAAACGCATCAATATTCGCAAATCGCTTGAATAACATCGCCTTACCTTCCATCACTGGAATCGCAGCATACGCACCAATATTGCCCAGACCCAACACTGCCGAGCCATCCGTGACAACGGCGACCGTATTATTTTTAATCGTATAATCCCATACCAACTCTGGATTGTGGGCTATTTCCAGACAAGGTGCTGCCACGCCCGGCGAGTACACCAGTGAGAGTTGCTCCCTCGTTTGAACATCCAATTTCGGTGTGATTTGAATTTTTCCTTTCAGATGATGGTGCAATAGCAGCGACTCTTTGAAGTAATCCATTTTTTGAGACTTTAGATGATAGACGATAGATTTTAGACCACATTGTTGAGCGGCAATTTACAAATAGTCTATCGTCTATCGTCTACTGTCTAAAATCTATTTTAAATTTGTAACCACTCGTATCTCCTCCGTCAGCGAACGGTGTACGGGGCAGCGATTAGCAATTTCCAATAGCCGCGCCCGTTGCGCGTCATCCAAATCGCCTTTCAATTCTATAATGCGTTCAAAATAATCAATCTTTCCGGCAGGCTCTTCTCCATCTGCCATATCTTTCATATAATCTTTATAATGTTCCAGATGTACCTGCACCGATTTTAAATCCCAATTTTTTCGATGTGCGTACATTTGCAAAGTCATCGCAGTACAAGCACCCAGACCGGCAGTGACCAATTCATACGGCGATGGTCCAAAGTCATTGCCACCGACATCCTCTGGTTCATCTGCAATCAAGCCGTGATGGCGTGCCATGATTTCGGTGGTGTAACCTTTATTTCCTAAGCGAGCGACTACTTCTTTATCTGTATTTAAGGTTTCCTTTTCCGGTAAATCCATGTAGCGAAGCGACCAATTGGCAATGATATTTCCCACATAATGCGAGTCATTTTTGTTGGATAGTAAATGGTCTGCACCGTCAAGCGACACATAACTTTTGGGATGGCGAGCCGCGGCGTATATTTTTGCAGCATCGTCAATGGACACAATCGTATCCTGTGGTGAGTGTAGAATGAGCAAAGCGCGGTCTAAATGTGCTAATTTTTCGGTCAGACTTTGCGCTCGAATATCTTCTAAAAATTGCTTTTTCACTGTAAACGTCCGACCTTGAATCGTCACTTCCGCAACGCCATCCTGTTCAATCATTTCAATATTTTTAGAAAACAAATCCTGTACGTGTTTCGGGTCGAAAGGCGCACCAATCGTGGCTACGGCTTTCACAGCAGGCAATTGCATAGCTGCACAAATCACCGCTGAACCGCCCAGCGAGTGCCCGACAAGCAGTGCGGGTGCTTGGTATTCTTTTTCTAAAAACTGCGCTGCTTCTATCAAATCTTCAATATTGGACGAAAAATTCGTATCCGAAAAATCGCCTTCACTTTCGCCTAAACCGGTAAAATCAAATCGCAATACTGCAATCCCTTGCATATTCAAAGCGCGTGCAATATTGCGAACTGCGGTCAGATTTTTGCCACACGTAAAGCAATGCGCAAATAGCGCAAAAGTATGCGGATGCTGATTGACGGGCAGTTCCAGCCGAGCTGCTATCAACGCGCCATCTTTATTTTGAAATTGAACTTTTTTAGCATTCATATTTTTGGTTTTTCGAAACGATTGAATTCTTTTTTGCAGAATTGGCACGATTCTCTTATTACGTTATAGAACACGGATGTACGCGGATGCGACAGATAAACACGGATTTTTAGCTGTCTATTTTTTTTATAAAACCCAAATTCAAAACGAGAAAGTCTCGAGCGACTGCTAACTGCCTACTGTTCACTGCCTATTTCCCAAACGCCCATTGCAAAAAATCCGGCATTGCCTTGCTCCAGGTGGGCACATTGTGTTCGCCATTAATGACTTCAACATATCGAATATCTTCTCCTTCTTGGTATCCCAATTTTTTCAAGCCTTTGATAACGTCCAGCGTGTCGTCTATCGAGTCAATAATACCATTGCCATTGCGGTCGTCCAGCTCGTCGAGCGTGCCGGTTTGGAACCAAAATTTCATTCCTTTGCGTTTGAAATCAGTTGTCAACATATCAATCATAATGCGATGTGCATCGGGGTCGCTATCGCGCGAAGGCTCCGAACGCCACCAAAACGAGCCAGAAAACACACCAATGCTACTAAAAAATTGCGGATGATGCCACGCCACGTCAAATGCCGACAAGCCGCCAAGTGAAAAGCCTGCGTACACCCAACCCGCCTGCGTACAACGATAACGCTTGCGCAAATTTGGAATAAGTTCCTGGGTGATAAACTGTGCGTGTAAGCCGGCTTTTGCGCCCCGATTTTTGTAGTCGAGCTGGTGTGCTGTGCCGTACTCTTGCATTCGGTCGCGGTCTGCGTGAATAGCAATGACAATGATTTGCCGGATTTTTTTTTGCTGGTACAAATTTTCCAACATATCTGCCATGCCCACTTCCTCCATATCTTGCCCGTCATTGAAAAACAGGAGCGGGAAAGTTGTATTTTTTTGTTCAAAATAATCCGGCGGCAGGAATACCGTAATGCGCATATCTCGTTCCAACGCGCGAGCCGGAAAATTTTCAAAAAAATGCGTTTCCACCGAATGCCTTCCTCGAGCAGTAATTCGAGCAGCGAGTCGAAATTTTTCTAATACAGGTCGTCTTAACAGGCGCATAAAATGATTTGCTAATGTGCTAATATGCTGATTTTTTATTATTTTATTGAAAATTGGTTTTAAAATGATAGTTGTTGAGAGCCGGATTTGGCGTCGAAAAATACTAAAAAGGAAAGATGTAATCGTAAAAATATTTTACAAAGTGCTATCGGCGTATTCTACAAACCCGTCCGAGATTTTTCTATTTTTGCCATCAATAAAGTACGAAATACGATTTATGAAGTACGATTCACACAACAACACCAAAACACAATAACACAATTTCAATGAAAGAAACCTACCACCGCTGGTATTCCCCGACCTTGAGCAAAGATATAGAAATGCTCGTGTATGGGCATCAGGGTTGTCCGGTTATTGTTTTTCCGTCTTCGATGGGGCGCTATTTTGAGTCGAAGGATTTCGGCTTGACCGAGTCGGCGCGTTGGTTTGTGGAGCGCGGTTTTGTGCAGCTTTTTTGTCCGGACAGCATTGACGTGCATAGTTGGTACAACAAAAATATCCATCCGGCACAGCGGGTGATGAATCATATTTGGTATGACAAATTTATTTATGATGAAATCGTGCAGGGCATTCGTCGGAATACAGGCACAGGAAAAGTGGTCGTAGCAGGCGCGAGTTTTGGTGGCTATCATGCCGTGAATTTTGCATTTAAACATCCTGAAGTGGTGAGTCATTTATTTAGCATGAGCGGCGCATTTAATATTCGTTCTTTTTTGAATGGGTATTATGGTGATAATGTTTATTTTAACAATCCCATAGATTTTATATCCGGTTTGAATCATCCCGATGTGTGGCAGATGAAAATTGTGTTAGGCACTTCCGAATGGGATATTTGTAGACCTGATAATGAACAGTTGTCCCATTTATTACACCAAAAAAATATACCACATTGGCTCGATATGCGCGGCTGGGTGCAGCATGACTGGCCCCTGTGGCGCGAGATGTTTCCGCATTATTTGAGTTTGATTTAGCAACTCCGTTGCGCATTGTACACTTAATAGAACACTGATTTACGCGGATGCGACGGGTACTGGACGGATTTTCTTACCCTTACTACTTGACAGAATCCGACACACAGCATATAAAAGGTTTTGACAGCGGGTGTGTTTGAATCCACCTTTCCAACTTGTTGGGAAATCCGTTTTGTATCGTATACTATTGTGAGCGAAAAAAATCAGTCTGAATCCGTCGCACCCGTGTAAATCGGCGTTCTATTAAGTAGCAGATGAGCGGAATATTGGTAAACCATAAGAAACAAATGAATTCGCGGCTTGCGGCTCATAACGGGCTACTCATTAGAATTTAGATTTAAAAATAAACATCAGCCCATTTAATTGGAACCATCCTTTTAAATAATATATTTGCTCACAGCAGGAATCAATCAACAACACTCACTCAAATGACTACCCTATGAAAAAAATCGGAATTCTCCACGGCTGGGAGCGCTCGTTTCCCACCGCGTTTGTAGAGTGCGTAAACAGCAAAAATATATCGGGTATCGTAGCCGAATCGGTGCAGATTTCTAAGGTAGAACAAGGTGCGCCGTCAGGTTATGATGTAATTATTGACCGGATTTCGCAGGATGTTCCGTTTTATCGAGCGTATTTGAAAAATGCTGCATTGAGTGGAACGGCAGTTATCAACAATCCTTTTTGGTGGAGCGCCGATGAAAAATTCTTCAATAATGCGCTGGCGGTAAAGTTGGGTATTCCAGTGCCTAAAACAGTTATTCTACCTTCTAATAGCCGCCCAGATGACACGCGCGCAGAGTCATTTGCCAATCTTTCTTTTCCATTGGATTGGGAAGGAATGTTTCAATACCTTGGTTTTCCGGCATTTATGAAGCCGTATGCAGGCGGTGGTTGGAAACACGTTTATAAATTAGACAGTGCGGAGGAGTTTTTTCAAAAATATGGGGAGACCGGACAATTAGTGATGATTTTGCAAGAAGCAATTGAATTTACCTCGTATTTCCGGTGTTATAGCATTGGTGCTAAGTACATTAAAATTATGCACTACGAGCCGCGAAACCCGCACCATTTGCGTTATGCTACAAAACATGATGTATCCGATGCGCTCCTTCAGCAGATGGAAGATTATGTTATTCAACTAAATCAGGCACTCGGTTATGATTTTAATACGGTAGAATTTGCCATCCGCGACGGCGTGCCGTATGCCATTGATTTTTGGAATCCAGCGCCAGACGCAGAGCGGACTTCGGTAGGCGACGAAAATTTTGAATGGGTCGTAGAAACTGCCGCCAATTATGCCATCGAGCGAGCGCAAGCAAATCAAGAAGGACAAAATAATCTCACTTGGGGCACTTTCATGCGCGATGCAGTGAATGGTGGAAAAAGTGACGGAATGGCAGTACCAGCGTCACAACCCATGACGGGTGGAAAGAAAGCCGCAAAGAAAAAAGGGTGATGGATGATAGATTTATTGGGTGATAGCGGAAAAAAGAGGATGGGCAGATAGAAAAAACAGGGGATAGAAAAATCTGCGGGAGAAGAAACTTTGCGGCTTTGCGTGCAAAAATCTGCATTATCCGCGAAATCTGCGGGAGAAACAAACCTATTGTACCATTATTCGTTTTAAAGATACTCGTTTCAAAAAAGAATGTTTTAAAAATAAGACGAGCCTACACCAATAAGACCTAAAAAATTAAAAACAACAGAGTAGCCACTAAGGGCTGCTTGTATTCTTATTGGTTTTGAAAAAGAAAATGACTATGCAAACTACACGACTGGCGATTTTGGATATGTACGACAATACGCCGAATCAGGGTATGCGTTGTATCCGCGAAATCGTGAGCCAATTTGGGAAACAATTAGAGGCGACGGTTTTTGATGTGCGCGGCAAGGCAGAAGTGCCGGGGCTGGATTTTGACATCTACATTTCCAGCGGAGGACCGGGCAGCCCACATGACGGGAACGGCGTTTGGGATATGCGATATTATGATTGGTTGGAAAGCGTTTGGAATTGGAATCTGATACCGGGCAATCCGAAAAAGCACGTCTTCTTCATCTGCCATTCGTTTCAGATGGCATGTATTCATTTTGAAATAGCGGAAGTCTCACAGCGGCGGTCGAAGTCGTTCGGCACGTTTCCAGTGCATAAAACGGATGTCGGCATTGACGAGCCTTTGTTTGAAGGTTTACCCAACCCATTTTTTGTAGCTGATTTTCGGGACTGGCAGGCTATAAAACCGGATTTGAATCGTATGGAAGAAATGGGCGCAGAGATTCTGGTGTTGGAAAAAATTCGTCCGCACGTACAGTTGGAGCGGGCTTTGATGGCGGTACGTTTCTCGAACGAATTTTTTGGAACGCAATTTCACCCAGAAGCCGATTCAGATGGAATGTTGTTGCATTTCTTAGAGCCTGATCGTCAGCAAGCAATTATAGAAGAATACGGCGAGAAAAAATACCTTGATATGATTCAGCACCTGCGCGATTCAGACAAAATAGTGTTGACGCATAACGTGGTACTACCTATGTTTTTAGGTCGGGCGATACGCATGACGCGCGCACAAGGCGTACTCGTATGATATAATGGAACACTGATTTTTATGATTTTATAAGGTCTGTTATGATTTTTAAATCAGTAGCAACCATAATTATCCTAATAATCAGTGTACTATTGTAGTGACAAGCGCAACCCAACCATGATACCAACACTTCGCGAACAATTTAACCGCAATTTCCAGCAGGAGCAATACGACTCCATGCTGGATTGGATAGAGGCGACCTACGGGCATCGTCCGCCTTTTCATGTGTGTGAAACGCCGGTTTTTATTCCGAATGATTTAAAAAATAGTTTAATAGAAGCGGTAGAAGAAATTGCGAATGTGTTTGTGCGACCCGATTTTAAAACCTTATCGCAAGGCGCGCTACAACCCGGTCAGATTGTGCCGAATGAAACGCCGCATCCCACTTTTCTGGTGATAGATTTTGGAATTTGTAAAGATGAAAATGGTGAATATTTGCCACAATTGATCGAAGGACAAGGTTTTCCGTCGCTTTATTTTTTTCAAAATATGCTGGCAGGCGCGTATCGCCGGTTTTTTGATATTCCTGATAATTTCACTCACTTGTTTGGCGGCTTGGATGAAACGGCATATTTGAATCTATTAAAAAAAGTTATATACGGCGATGCAAGTCCAGAAAGTACGATTCTGCTGGAAATAGAACCCGAAAAACAAGGGACCGCAATTGACTTTTATGTGAGTAAAAAAGAAATTGGGTTGCCATTTGTATCTGTGACGGATATTGAAAAAGAAGGTCGAAACCTATTTTACACCAATGAAAGCGGCAAAAAAATAAAGATAGAGCGTATTTATAATCGGGTTATTTTCGATGAATTGTTGCAAAAGCCCGATTTGCCAATGCAATTCAAATTCACTGACAACTTGGATGTGCATTGGGTGGGGCATCCCAATTGGTTTTTTAGAATCAGTAAGCATACGCTGCCGTTATTAAAAAGCAAATACGTGCCGGAATCGCATTATTTGAATGACCTGAAAAAAGTGCCCGATAATTTGAGTGATTATGTTTTGAAACCACTTTTTTCGTTTGCTGGTCAGGGGGTTATTATGAATCCGACACTGGAAGATATTGATATAATAAAAGACCGCTCTAATTATATTTTACAAAAAAAAGTGCAATATGTGCCAGCGATTCCAACCTTGGATGACCCGGCAAAAGTAGAAATCCGCCTGCTACTGGTGTGGGAAGACGATGCGCCGCGCCCGCGCTTGCTCACGAATTTGATTCGACTTGGAAAAGCAGAAATGATTGGCGTGCGCCAAAATAAAAATCGAACTTGGGTGGGCGGAAGTGTAGGATTTTTTGAAAAGGTTTGAGGTTAATATTAAGGTTGAGGCTGAGGTTAGAGATGTCAACGTACTAGTCTGGCATCTATTTCCAACTATAAATTTCAATAGCATTCGATTTCTTTACAAACAGGCGATTTTTCTGAATTTGAATTTGGTCGGTTTCGACGATATTGGCTGGTAAAGCGAGTGTAGCGGAAAGAAAAGATTTTAAATCGTACAATTCTATTTGTCCCTTCTGTTTGAAAATCAGATGATTATCCAATAATTGAAACGTTTGTCTATTTTTAATGGGAATCGTTTTACTGTATTGCCCAAAATTGTCAAATACCAAAATACCTTGCGCAGGATCGTTCAAGTACACCCAATTTTCTCGGTCTATAATTTGAACTGGTTGCGGCGCTTTTCCTAAAACCAAACTTAAATTCTGACTTTCAAATAACACCTCGCCCGTGCGACTGAATTTTCGCAACTGAAAACTCGCCTCGTCATACACCCAAATATTGCCATCATTACTCAAGCCTACCGTGCGGGCTTGCACCACACCTGCGTCTATGAGACTCAATTTGCCGGTTTGATTCAAGGTGCGGTCTAGTGTTACAACCAATTGATAATCTGGATAATACAGTAATAAATTAAATGGATCAGTCGCGTCTATGTAGCCTAAATCACCCAATGTATTATTGCTAAAACGGTATTGCTCTAAGCCGTCTGGTGAAAATTTTATAATCGTATTAGAATTGGTAACGATATAAATTTGCTGCAATTTATCGGTGGTAAAAAAGTCAGCAGTAATAGGAATCGTATTTATTAATTGAAAAGTAGAATCTTGACTGCTTACATGAAAAGGAATGAATAAAATAGAAAGCCAAAATGATATTTTTTGAATATTCATTATTTAATTTTATAACAAATCACAAAATCTCCAGCATCCGGTTCACCTGCAAATCGCCAAAGCCGTAGATACCTTCTTGACGAAAAAATGCTTGAAAAATGCTTGAAAAATCGGCTGCGCCAGTTTGCAAAATATGTTGCAACGTCTTTTCCGGTCTGTTGGCTGCGCGGTCTATTTCTGCTTTACACACTTGTGCGAGGTGCGGGAAACAAGGCGACTGCGTCAAAGACAACTCGTGCAATTGCGATAAGTTTTTACTTTGGTACGCTTCCCAAAGTTGAACACCCAACTCAACATCCGCATCGGTAAAAGAAACGCGCTGTTCAAAACAACTTTCCAATGTTTCGCTATCCAATTTTCCAAAACCTTTCCATCTATCTTCTTCCTTTTTTACAACTGGAAAAATGCGATATAATTGCAGGTTATTTTTATTTTGATTCAAAAGCCATAAAGAAAACCACATATTTACTTGACAAAAAAGGTCATATTCAAACCAAAGATTTACCTCGCTTTCAACAGGCAAATGAAGCAATCTTTCATACTCGGCAGCCACTTCTACCTTATAATTTTTTTCAACTTCAGGATAAGCCGTTGTAAGAAAAGCCGCGCGTGTTTGCCAAAATTTATTTAAATCATGACTATTGTCAGCAGGACCATCTACTAAACATTCTCGGCTTATAATTACTTCACCTGTAATGGAAATCTGTCCAAATTGCTCGGCGAGCGAGTCTCCTGTTAAAACATGATATTGAAGCATATTTTAGTAATAATAACGGTAATTCTTCCTTATAAATTTTTCATTATTCATTCTTACGGTCTCACCACCACCAGTCGTTTCGTCGCAATCGTTTTTCCTTCATTATTTTGCAAACTATATAAATACGTGCCTTTACGCAGGTTTGAAATATCTACTTTTTCGATGCGTTGTCCGTTGATGTAATACCGTTGGCTCCACACCATCGCGCCAAGGATATTGTAAATCGTCAGTTTGTAATCACCGGCAGGTAAGTTAGAAAATTCAAAACGCACATTCACAATCGCTGGATTCGGGAATGCATAAACGCCCGGCTTTAACGATTTCACATTTTGTACATCGGTAGTAATGTCTCCGGCTCTATATTCAACCCGAATCGCCCGTTTTTCATCTCTATCCATCGTTACAATTGCAATCGGTTCCTTCGTTTCATTGCTAAAAAAATAATAATATACCGTGGTGTCTTTACCAGCCAGTTCAGAATTAGGAATCAAGCCCGTAATATCCTGCCAAGGGAAAAAACTCAATTTCGCATCCACGCGAGTCTCTTTTATTTCGGTACGCTTCTCCCGCAGCACGTCGTAAATACCGCCGGGAATTGTGATTTTCCCCCAAGCATCCACCACATCGCGCCGTTCAATCGCAATGCGAATGCGCAACGAATCGGGCGTAATTGGCAATTGATCAAGTATCTCATTTGGTAAATCATCGGCAGAAAACGGCAGCAATATAGACGACTCCACTCGATTATTGTCCTTATACTTCAATGGTGCACGGCGCTCCACCATAGGCGGCGTGAACCGCGTGAGCACTTGCATGCCAAACCCAAGCGGGTCTTTTCCATAAAAACCGACGAGTTGAAAAGTGCTTTGAATAGAAGTATTGGTACTGCGGTAATACGCTTCGGCGTTATCATTCAATTGAATCAGCATGGACGCAATCGGAAATTTGGAAGCGTATTGACCTTCTGAAGCGGGTCTCACCACCGTCTGTCGAGTAAAAGGCGATTGCAAACTTGTAAAATCCCAACGCTGGTTTGCGCCTATTGGTGTGAGCGAAATATTGCCCGGCAGATTGTCAACAGCCGTGCGAAGTGTGTCGCCTATCTGTGGCAGCGTGGCTTGTTGCACAATGATTTGGGCAGAGAGCGCAAACGGAACCAAAGAAAGTAAAAAAAGTACAATTGATCTCATTCGAATGTGGTTGTGATTTTGGGATGCGTAAAGATAGGGGTTTTACGGAAAAGAGGCAACCTGTAGTGTCAAATAGTATTTGGCGAAACACTCAAAACGCTCGAAATTCCACCAATTTATGATATTCGCTATCCTGTTGTAATAGCGCCCGATGGCTACCGTACTCTTTGATTTTGCCGTCGCGCATCATAAGCCTAAATATAGAGAAATATTAGCTAAAACATTTTGAAGAATAGAAGACTCGCAAACACCAATCACCTTGATAAATCGGCGTTGGTCAAAAGAACTAATTTGACGGGTTTTAATAAGAGAGTCCGTTAATAAACGATTGGCCGCATCTTTTGGGAGCAATACATCTAATAAACTACTTTTCTGCACTTGAGACGAAATAGGTATGACAGTAATGAGCCACCCTACCGGCAAGTAAGCATCTGCTTCGACAATTAAAGCAGGTCTGACTTTCTGATACTCATGTCCAACACTTGGCTCAAAATTGACCAGCCAAATCTGACCTTGTTTGAACATAATCAGGAAGATTCAAATAATATTGCAGTTCCTCCGCACTTAGCAAACCTTCCGATTGGTCGGTAACGGTAGCAGCTTCTATCGCCTCATCAGACGCTACAGCAATACGCTCTAACTCTTTTCGAATGGCATGAACGATAAAAGATTCCACATCATCCGTAACAGTGCTAAGCGCTTTATCTAAATCATCTGGAATATCTAATTGGATAGCGGTCATTTTAAATAAATTTTTTCTTCAAATATAACGCTTTTCCTTCAAAGTCGCAAGTCTGGCATCTGGCATCTCTTTAAAACGCCTGCAACTCCACCAATTTATGATATTCCCCATCTTGTTGTAATAATTCCCGATGACTGCCGCGCTCTTTAATTTTGCCGTCGCGCATCACAATGATTTCGTCGGCGTGCTGAATGGTGCTGAGGCGATGTGCAATAACAATAGACGTGCGGTTTTTCATCAATTCTATTAAAGCGCCTTGTACCAGTTTTTCAGATTCAGAATCTAAGGCAGACGTAGCTTCATCGAGTATGAGAATGGGTGGATTTTTTAGAATGGCTCTGGCAATAGTGAGGCGTTGACGCTGCCCGCCGGAAAGTTTGTTACCTCGGTCGCCGATATTGGTTTGGTAGCCGAGTTCGGTCGCGGTGATGAAATCGTGGGCGTTGGCAATTTTTGCGGCGCGAATCACATCTGCTTCCATGATATTTTCTAAACCAAAAACGATGTTATTATAAATGGTATCATTAAATAAAATGGCTTCTTGTGATACAATACCCATCAGCGAACGCAAGTCTTTGATTTTATAATCTTTAATATTTACACCATCTACAAAAATGCCACCATCCATTACCTCATAAAAACGCGGTAGCAAATCCACCAGTGTTGACTTTCCCGCACCAGACGCGCCTACGAGCGCAATAATTTTACCTTTCGGAATGGTGAGATTAATATTTTTTAAAACTTGAAATTCTTGTGCTTTATAACCAAACGTGACGTTGCGATATTCGATACTTGAATTAAAACTGGAAATAGCTTGCGCATTGGATGTTTCTTGAATTTCTTCTTTCACGTCCAACACTTCTTCCACGCGTTGCATCGCTGCCAAGCCTTTTTGAATATTGTAATATGCTTTGGAAAAGGATTTTGCGGGGTCAATTACATTATAAAATGCAAAAATAAAAGCTAAAAAAGTCTCCGCGCCTAAAGTGCCTGCAAAAACCTGCCGCGACCCGTACCACAGCAAAATGGACACTACTGCGATTGCCAGAAATTCCGACAACGGTGAAGCCAACTCTCGCCGCCACAGCAGCCGCGTAAGGATTTGACGATAAATATTATTTTCTATGGCAAATTTTTCGCGTTGATAATGTTCTGCGTTGAAGCCTTTTACGATGCGCATTCCACCAAGTGCTTCATCCACAATCGTGGCTAACTCGCCTAATTTTTGCTGCACGGTGGAAGAACTTCGTTTTAAACTTCGCCCAATGCCACCAATTACTACTGCCGTGAAAATCATTAATAAAAACACAAATCCGGTCAGCGACGGGCTGATAGCAACCATTAAACTCAAAGAACCTACAATAATAATCGGCTCCCGAAACACAATTTCCAACATATTGAGAATGCTCGCTTCCACCTCCTGCACGTCCGCCGTGATGCGCGACATCAAATCGCCCTTGCGTTCATTGGAGAAATAAGAGAGCGGCAGCGCCAAGAGTTTATCAAATAACTGTGCGCGTAAGTCCCGAATCACGCCATTCCGCACGGGCGCAATGAAGAATAAAGCAGCATACCGAAACAGATTTTTTAGAAAAAAAGCGAGAATGATAGCCGTACAAACGTACACTAATGCTGCTTCTTTACCATTATATGTAATGAGTTGACCAAATTGATAATAAAAATAATCCCGAATGGCACTAAAACTAAATGAAAAATCAGGAGCGACGGTGACAGGTTTGACACGGTCAAATAAAATTTCCAAAAAAGGAATGAGTAATGGAATACTCACTACTGTGAATAACGCCGTCAGCACATTACTTATAATATTAAGTGCGACGTAGCCTTTATATTTGCGGAGGTATTGGAGGAGTCGCCAGAAACTTCTCATGTCATTTACCATTTATTATTTACCATTTACCATTTTAATAATATTTCCACGTATTAAGTGGGTAAATGGTAAATGCTAAATGGTCAATCTTCTTTGAGGTTAAAATCATTCAAAAAACCCGTATGGAAATTGCCTGCCCGAAAATTCTCGTCTTTCATTAAACGCTGGTGAAACGGGACGGTTGTCTTCACGCCTTCTACAATAAATTCGTCGAGGGCGCGCTCCATTTTTTTGATGCACTCCTCGCGGGTACGGGCGCGGCAAATGAGCTTTGCAATCATGGAATCGTAATACGGTGGAATCGTGTAACCCGCGTAAACGTGGGTGTCCACGCGCACGCCGTGCCCTTTGGAGGTGTGGAGCGAAGTAATTTTTCCTGGGCTCGGACGGAAATTGTTGAATGGGTCTTCGGCATTGATGCGGCACTCCATAGCGTGCATTTCTGGAATGTAATTCTGACCGAGTAATGGCTCGCCTGCTGCAATCTTGATTTGCTCTTTAATCAGGTCATAATCAATCACTTCCTCCGTCACGGGATGTTCTACCTGAATGCGGGTATTCATTTCCATGAAGAAGAAATTGCGGTACTTATCCACCAGAAACTCAATGGTACCAACGCCTTCATAATTGATGGCTTCTCCAGCTTTCACGGCGGCGTCGCCCATTTTCTCGCGCAATTCAGGGGTCATAAAAGGGGAGGGCGATTCTTCTACCAATTTCTGATGTCGGCGTTGAATGGAGCAATCGCGCTCGGACAGGTGAATGACTTTGCCATATTGGTCGCCCACGATTTGAAACTCAATGTGACGAGGTTCTTCAATAAATTTTTCAATATAAACGCCATCATTCGCAAAAGAAGCTTTGGCTTCCTGCCGCGCCATATTATAATTATTTTCAAAATCTTTTTCTTCCCACACCACGCGCATTCCTTTGCCGCCGCCGCCTGCCGTCGCTTTGATGATGACGGGATAACCTACTTCTTTCGCCGTTTTTATACCATGTTTTACGTCTTTCACCAAACTATCAGAACCAGGAATCGTTGGCACACCGGCTTTTACCATCGTTTCTTTCGCCGTGATTTTATCCCCCATTTTCCGAATCTGACTCGGCGTAGGACCGATAAATTTCACGCCATATTCGGAACACACTTCTGCGAAATCGGCGTTTTCCGCCAAAAAACCATAGCCGGGATGAATCGCATCGGCATTCGTGATTTCGACGGCAGCCATGAGGCGCGGGATGCTCAGGTAAGACTCGGAAGAAGCGGGTGGACCAATACAAACGGCTTCATCCGCAAAGCGAACGTGGAGGCTATCGCGGTCGGCAGTGGAGTACACCGCCACCGTCTGAATGCCCATTTCTTTGCAGGTACGAATGATGCGCAAGGCGATTTCGCCTCTGTTGGCTATCAATATTTTTTTGAACATAAATCAATGTGCTAATTTGCCGATTTGCTAATCTGCTAATTGAAAAACACTTACAGCAGAAGTACATCCTCAGACTAATTTTACGCTTGTTCTCATTTTAAAATTAAAAAAAGAAAATGTTTGCGAGTTCACATTTCACCTCTCACATTTCACCTCTAACCTCACGGTTCTACCAAAAACAGCGGCTGGTCATATTCCACAGGCTGGGCATCATCTACCAATACTTTCACAACCGTACCGGTTATGTCCGATTCAATTTCATTAAAAAGTTTCATGGCTTCTACGATGCACACGACCGCACCTACTTCTACGCGGTCGCCTACCTTGATGTAGGACGGTTTGTCGGCTGAGGCAGAGCGATAAAACGTACCGACCATCGGCGACTTGATTTCCAAATATTTTTTACCGGCTTCTATTTTAGGAGTATCCTCTGTAGACTTTGGTGCTGATGTGGCTGAACTTTGCTCGGTGGCATTGGACTGCGTGGGAGCAGTTTCATACGACGGCATGGAGGTAGATTGCACGGGCGGTGCTGCAAAAGTCGTGCCCGCTGGTCGTCCACTATTATAAAATTTGGTGCGAATAGACAATTCAAACTCACCGTCTTTCATCTTGAATTCGGCGAGGTCGGATTTACTAAGGAGGCGGATTAGCTCTTGTATCTCTTTGAAATTCATAGCCTTTTATTGTTTTACGCGCTCCACGTAAGCGCCGGTGCTGGTGTCAACTTTGATAACGTCGCCTTCATTTACAAAAAGAGGAACCCGTACTTCTGCACCAGTTTCGATGGTAGCTGGTTTGAGCGTGTTCGTAGCAGTATCGCCTTTCATGCCCGGCTCGGTGTACGTCACTTTGGCGGTGATGTGCGATGGCATTTCTATCATGAGCGGAATATCTTTTTCGGCGTGGAAAAGTACATCTACATCAATGCCCTCTTTGAGCAAATCGGGGCGGTCAAACATCGTGCTTGGCAACGTAGTCTGGTCAAATGTTTCAGAATCCATAAAAGCAAAACCGCCATCTTCCGCATATAAATATTGATGTTTGCGCCGTTCTATTCGTACAATATTTATTTTATGACCGGACGGGAACGTGTTGTCTACGACCCTGCCATCCATTACATTTTTCAGTTTGGTACGTACGAATGCCGGACCTTTGCCAGGCTTCACGTGCTGGAATTCTACCACCGCATAAATGCCATTATTATATTCCATACACAAGCCATTTCTGATATCGGAAGTATCTGCCATTGAGAGTCAATTTTTTGTGTTTTAAAAAATGCGATGCAAAGATAGGAAAAATAGGTTTGGTAGTTTAACGTTTGGAGTTTAGAAGTTTGGAGGTTGTGTTCCAACGTTTGAACCTCTAAACTTCCGAACTTCTAAACTTTAATATGCCCATTTCAAATAAGTAGCGCCCCAAGTGAAGCCGCCGCCAAACGCCGTGAGCATAATATTGTCGCCTTTTTGGAATTGGTTTCCCCATTCCCAGAGACAAAGTGGAAGCGTACCAGCAGTGGTATTGCCATATTTTTGAATGTTAACTGTAACTTTTTCTTTTGGAAAATTTAAATTTTCTCCGACTGCTTCGATAATCCGAATATTTGCCTGATGCGGAATGAGCCACTGCGTATTGTCAATTTGTAAATCGTTGCGCGCCATCACTTTTTTGACGACATCTACCATGCCGGAGACTGCTGCTTTGAAAACGGGTTTGCCATTCTGATACATAAAGTGTTCTCTATTTGCCACCGTTTCTATCGTTGCCGGGCGTACGGAACCGCCCGCTTTTTGATTCAAATACACTCGACCCGAGCCGTCGCTTTTATGCAAGGAATCAATAATACCAAGTCCTTCCGTATTCGGTTCTAATAAAACTGCGCCACAGCCATCTCCAAAAATGACACAAGTTGTGCGGTCGGTATAATCAATAATAGCAGACATTTTATCGCCACCGATGACTATCACTTTTTTGTGTGTACCCGATTCTATAAACTTCGCACCTGTAGTGAGCGCATACAAGAACCCAGAGCAAGCTGCATTGATGTCAAAACCAAAGGCATTTTTCATGCCGATTGCGTCAGAAACGGTGTTTGCCGTGTCTGGAAACGTAGTATCAGGTGTGATGGTGGCGAAAATGACTAATTCAATTTCCTCAGGCGCGGTATTGGTTTTAGCAAGCAAACCTTTTACCGCTTCTATGCCCATTACGGAAGTACCCAGTCCTTCGCCTTTGAGGATGCGTCGCTCTCTGATGCCAGTGCGAGTAACAATCCACTCCTCCGTCGTATCCACGAGGGTTTCCAGCTCTTTGTTGGTCAGAATATAATCCGGTACGTAGCCGTGAACGCCCGTTATAGCAGCATTTATCTTTGTGTTCATGTGTTCTTGTGTTCTTGTGTTCTTGTGTTGGCACTTTTAACGCGTTCGAGTGAGCGGACAGGAACACTCGAACACATTAACACATGAAAACAATTTTTAACCGCGAAGGTAGAAAGATTTTAAAGTTTCTGCTAAATCAAAAATTGGAGACCGATTCTTTAGGCATTTTGTAGGAAATAGCGAGCAAGCCCAAAAATGTAATCAAACCATTTACAGCCAAAATCAAGAAGCCAAATTGGAATCCCGCCAGCAAATCTTTAGAATAATAATCCAGTACAAAGGAGAGAATCGGCGCGGCGACGCAGACTGGAATCACTAAATCATTCCGTATCTGTCTTTGTTTCACAAAAATACCAAATGTGAATAATCCTAATAAAGGTCCATACGTGTAGCCCGCCGCTTTAAACAAACCATTAATAATTGTTTCATTACTTATAACATTAAAAATCATAATTATAAAAAATAACAAAAGCGTCATGCCGATGTGGACATAAAATCGCTGGCGTTTTTGAGCGATTTCGGCATTTTCATTTTTTTCAAAATTTAAAAAATCTACACAAAAAGAAGTCGTCAGTGCTGTCAACGCAGAATCAGAACTTGCGTAAGTAGCTGCTATTAAACCTAATACGAACACAATTCCCATAATGGGCGGTAAGTGATTGAATGCAATAGTTGGGTATAAATAATCGGTTTTTGTCGGAATTTCTAAACCAATTTGCGCTGCATAAATGTAAAGTAAGGCGCCTAAAGTGAGAAATAAAATATTTACAAATAATAAGGTGATACTGAACGTAAACATATTTTTTTGGGCATCGCCGATGCTTTTACAACTTAGGTTTTTCTGCATCATGTCTTGGTCTAAGCCTGTCATGACAATCGTTATCAGCGCACCACTGATGAATTGTTTGAAAAAATTATTGGGGTCACTCCAGCCGCCTTTAAAGAAAAAAACTTGTGAATATTCACTTTGTGCTACCAATGTTATTAATTCTCCAAAATTCCTGCCCAACGTTTGTCCAATCGCCACAATTGTAATAATTAAAGCCAATAAAAAGCAAGTCGTCTGAAACGTATCCGTCCAAATAACGGTATGAATGCCGCCTCGAAAAGTGTATAACCAAATGAGTGCCAGCGCAATAAACGCCGTGAGCCAAAATGGAATACCAAAATAACCCATCACAAATTGTTGTAATACGATAATTGCCAAATACAATCGAAACGCCGACCCAATACTGCGCGACAACAGAAAATATGCTGCACCAGTTTTATACGCATTATAACCAAACCGCTGTTCCAGATAACCATAAATAGACGTAAGATTCAACTTGTAATAAATCGGCATCAGCACCAGTGCAATCACCGCATAACCAACCATATACCCAAGCACAACTTGCATATATGAAAAATCTTGATTCAAACCCGTACCACCGACTACGCCTGGAATGGAAATAAAAGTAACACCCGAAATGGACGTGCCAATCATCGCATACGCCACGAGGGGCCAAGGCGTGCGCTTACCCGCGAGAAAAAAATTTTGATTACTGGAATCCTTGCCGGTAAAGTAGGAAATGACAAACAGCGCAATGAAGTAGATGCTGATAACGCCTAATAGAATGCCGGGTGTAAGTTGCTGAATCATAGGTGTTTATTCGTGGTTGGCAATTGCAAAAAAGCAAAGATACGAAATGTGTGCGTGTGTTAGGGTGTTTTTGTATTAAGGTGTTTTTGTCGCTTATTACTTGGTCTATAATTATGTTACTGCTTCGGAGTTTCGCTCATTGATGGTCACTTTTTACATCCCTTACAGCATTTTTTTTTAACCGCAGAAGCGCAAAGGACGCAGCGTTAATCATGTTCATAAAAAAAATAATATAAATCACAGTTCAGACACTTGGCCGCTTATCACCCAATAAACCTATCACCCTAACTTGTCCCGCAAGGCGGGATCACCCAATTACTGGCTCTCCATCTCCTCCATCCGTTTCATAATATCTGGGCACACGCGCTCCATCGCTGATTCAATCGCATCTTCGCGTTCCGATAAATCGCCATATTTTTCTTCAATTCCATCCGCGCAGGCTTCACTTTTAGCGGCTTCTTTTTCCACTTCCGCCATCGTTTCTTCCACTTCTTGCAAGCTGCTGTCCTCCGTAAAATCTTCCGTTTTATCGTACATTTTTACAATCGGCTCCATACAAGTACAAAGTTCTTTGGCAATTTCTTCATCGGTGGTTTTACTTTTACAGCTTGCTAAAATACTGATAATAAGTACAAAATAAAATAATTTAATCTTCATGTTTTAAAATTGAATGCGTTTTCTTATTTCAAAAATGGTAAAAATACTTTTGCACTCGGACAATTTTCTAAATATCGAGCTGCTTCTGCCTCTGTCGCCACGCCAGGATAATCGCCTTCCCAATTATTCATATCCAAAATAACTTGAAAGTGTAAGTGTGGCACCCAGCCGCCATTCTCTTGCCGCTCGCCAATATCGGTAAAAGGTTCGCCTTTTAAAATGGGCTGTCCTTGTTGCAAATTCGCTAAAGATTGCAACGTCAAATGTCCATACAAGGTATAAAAAAGCTGGTTTTCTAACTCATGTTGCAAAATAATCGTCGCGCCATAATCCAACACTTGGTCGTTATACCAAAAACTATGCACTTGCGCATCCAGCGGCGCGTACACAGGCGTACCAGCGGATGCCCATAAGTCAATACCCAGATGAATACAGCGTGGTGGCGTTTTTCCATCATTAAAAAGCGGACTTTGTTTGTAAAATATACGATGTTCGCCATAACCGCCATATCCGACTTTTGCGCGATTTATTTTTAAAATTTGTTCAACATAAGCATCTAAACCTTCATAAGTGGTCACATCAATCGTCTCAAAATCAGCATTATAAATACTCAAATCCAGCGGATGAAAATCGGTAGGGACAAAATCATTACCCAAAACTGGAAAGGGTGTGGCAGCTATAATCAAATCGGGAAGGTTATTCATTGTACAAACATACGCTTGCTTTTTAAAATTTTCAAAAAATACAGTTTTCAAAAAGTTTAAATTCAAAATTCAATAAGAAAACTTGCGAAAATTTGAATAGAATGTAAATTTAAAAAATACTTCTTATAAAATTTGCAACAAAAGCTGCTTTTGCTTTAAATTTGCATCATCGGAATAACTAAAAGTGCTTGGACACGAAGTCGGATATTAGAAGTCAAAGGACGGAAAACGCAACAAGCGGTCTGGCATCTGGCATCTAACAATCTGGCATCTCCAAAAATTGTGAGGTGATGAAACTTCGGCAGCCATGCCCTCCTGTCTCGGGGGTGAGGACTCAGAAATAAAGACAGCGTATAGCCGGTTCTCCGACAGGGGTTGACCACCAAACTTGTGCTGTTCCTAATCTCCTCGTGAAGGTTCGAATCCTTCCCTCACAGCTTTTTTTTAAGTTTAAAATTTGGAAGTTTGGAAGTTCATAGCCAAACTCCCAAACTCCCAAACTCCCAAACGGCTTTACCCACATTCCGAATACCCGCAACTCTTACACGTCAAACAACCTTCCTTATAAATCACGCCATCTGGGTCGCCACATTGGGTACAAGGAGATTTTGATTTCGTTCCGTCCGGAATGAATTTTTTCAAGGAACGTACCACGCCATTTTTCCAAGTATTGATATAATCCTCTTCTGCATTCAAACCAGAAACCAATTCCACGACTTTATTTAAAGGCATTCCGTAACGTAACACGCCAGAAATGAGCTTGGCATAATTCCAATATTCTTTGTTGAACGAGCGCGACAAACCCTCAATCGTCACGCGATAACCTTCGCGGTCCATGAATTGAAAATCGTAGCGCGTCGTGTCATTCTCATCGCGGGCTTTGATGACCCAACCTTTCGTCACATAATCCGGCAAACGGAAGGTGTCTTCGGCGCGACCTGTGAACACTTCATAAGGTCTGCCATCGCAAATGCCGATGACCGCCAGCCAATCCTGATTATTATTTTTAAATTTTACAATTTCAGCTTCTAACTTTTCTGGACGTTTCGGTGGCATAGAATCATGGAAATAACCATTCCCATTTTCGCTCGGCTTTTCCTCTTTTTTTGTATCGGCAATCAACACGCCAGAACGTGAACCGTCGCGGTAAATCGTGCAACCTTTGCAACCTACTTCCCATGCGGTTTGGTAAATCTGCTTCACCATGTCCACCGTCGTTTCTTCCGGCACGTTCACCGTCACGCTGATGGAGTGGTCTACCCATTTCTGAATTGCGCCCTGCATTTTCACTTTTTGCAACCAGTCTACATCATTCGCAGTGGCTTTGTAATAGGGCGATTGTTGAATAATTCGGTCTAATTCTTCTGATTCAGCGTGCTTCACCGTTTCTACATCAAAGCCATTGGCAGTCAACCAATCCAAAAATTTGTGGTGAAAAACGTGGTACTCTTCCCAGCTATCGCCAACTTCATCTATAAAACTCACTTTTACCTCTTGGTCATTCGGATTCACCTTGCGGCGGCGCTTGTACGAAATCATAAAAACCGGCTCGATACCGGAAGTCGTCTGCGTCAAAATACTCGTTGAACCCGTCGGCGCAATCGTCAACATCGCAATATTCCGGCGACCGTAGCGGAGCATATCATCATACAATGGTCCATCGGCTTCGCGCAAACGCTGGATAAACGGGTTATTCATTTCGCGGGAAGCGTCAAAAATTTCAAACGCACCGCGCTCTTTCGCCAACGTGACCGAGCAACGATAGGCGTTCAACGCTAAAGTTTGATGCACTTTTACTGCAAATTCAATGCCTTCCTCGCTGCCATATTGCAAACCCAATGCCGCCAACATATCGCCTTCGCCCGTAATGCCCACGCCCGTGCGCCGCCCTTGCAAACAAGTTTTGCGAATTTTTTGCCACAATTCCCGCTCGTTTCTACGGATAAATTCTTGCTCCGGGTCGTCGTCAATTTTTTCTAAAATGGCATCAATTTTTTCGGCTTCCATGTCCACGATATCGTCCATCATACGCAAAGCGTACTGTGCGTGCTGTGCAAATTTTTCAAAATCAAAACTGGCTTCGGCGGTAAATGGCTTTTCAACATAACTGAACAGATTGATTGCCAGCAGTCTACAACTATCGTACGGACACAATGGAATCTCTCCACAAGGATTGGTAGAAATCGTTTTGTAACCCAAATCGGCGTAGCAATCCGGCACCGATTCCCGAATAATCGTATCCCAAAACAGCATTCCAGGTTCAGCAGATTTCCAAGCATTGTAAATAATTTTGTTCCAAACAGCGGCTGCGTCTACATCTCTTACAAAAGTTGGGTTGTCAGAATCAATCGGATATTGTAAACGGTATGTTTCATTGTTGCGAACGGCGTTCATAAATGCATCATCTATCCGTACCGAGACATTCGCACCGGTCACTTTGCCGGATTCCATTTTTGCATCTATAAAGTCCTCTACGTCAGGGTGTTTGATAGAAATAGAAAGCATCAACGCACCGCGGCGACCGTCTTGCGCCACCTCGCGGGTACTGTTGGAATAGCGTTCCATAAATGGCACAATTCCCGTTGAACTCAAGGCACTATTCATCACCGGACTTCCCTTTGGGCGGATGTGCGAGAGGTCGTGACCCACGCCACCTCTGCGTTTCATGAGTTGTACCTGCTCCTCGTCCGTACGCATAATACCCCCGTAAGAATCAGCATGATTACCAATTACAAAACAATTAGACAGGGAAGAAACCTGAAAATTGTTGCCAATTCCCGACATCGGGCTGCCCTGTGGGATGATGTATTTGAATCCCTCCAAGAGTTCTTGAATCGTTTCTTCCGACATGGGATTTGCATACTTGCTTTCGATACGGAAAATTTCGGAAGCGATGCGGCGGTGCATTTCTTCGGGCGAGCGCTCGTAGATTTTGCCAAAAGAATCTTTCAGCGCGTACTTGCTCACCCATACGGTGCCTGCGAGGTCATCGCCTTTAAAATACTGCACGGCTGCTTTTACCGCTTCTTCATAAGCCACCGGTTTAGTCGTGTTTGTTTTCTCAAGTGTTTGCATAATGTTTTCTTTAGATATTAGATTTTTGGATGCCAGATGCCAGATGCTGGACATTATATATTGAATAATTTTGTGTTAACGGATAAGTAAAGCAAGTTACAAAAAAGGCAAGCCCAATGAAACAAATTTTTTCAACACCGTGTGGAAAACCAATTGATGAAAGGACTGCTAATTATGCTATTGTTCAATAAATGTGGGTGTTGCGAACGTTTTTACTTTTTTTCAACACTATGTGGAAAACGCAAACAAAAGTGTGGATTATTTAAAAAATGTTATGTAGCTCAAATTGACAAGCGTTTATAAATTAGTATTTTTTATTATATGATAATTAACTTAAATTATTCGTTTTTGATTTTCAAATCTGTTAATTTGGCAGCCTATTCATTTTTTCATTCCAAACCCTAAACCACGCGATTATTAAAACTTCTCTTTATCATTTGCTTATTTACCACTCGTATTGTAGCCCAAACCGAACCGCAAAAAGTAACTACTGTAGAAGGAATTACCGAGTACAAATTAAACAACGGACTGCGCATCTTGCTTTTCCCCGACCCATCCAAACCGACGGTAACCGTCAACATCACGTACCTTGTAGGCTCGAAGCACGAAAATTATGGCGAAACTGGCATGGCACACTTGCTGGAGCACATGGTTTTCAAAGGCACCCCCAAACATCCGGATGTGAAGCAAGAAATCACGTCCAAAGGCAACCGCTGGAACGGCACGACTTGGTTTGACCGCACCAACTACTTTGAAACCATGCAAGCCAGCGATGAGAATCTGGACTGGGCGATTGAAATGGAAGCCGACCGCATGGTGAATTCTTTTGTATCCCGAAAAGATTTGGACAGCGAGATGACCGTCGTGCGCAATGAATTCGAAATGGGCGAAAACTCTCCGCTGGGGGTATTGTGGGAACGGATTGTTTCGACGGCTTTCCTGTGGCATAATTATGGCAAATCCACGATTGGCGCACGTTCTGATGTGGAGAATGTTCCGATTGACCGCTTGCAAGCCTTTTACAAAAAATATTACCAGCCCGATAATGCGGTGCTGATGATTACCGGCAAGTTTGATGAGCAAAAAGCATTACAGTCCATCGGCAAATATTTTGGCGCGTTGCCTAAGCCAGAGCGTCCGCTACCGGCAATTTACACGCAAGACCCTACGCAAGACGGTGAGCGAAGTGTCACACTGCGGCGCACAGGTACGGTTCAGTTTTTAGGCGTAGGCTATCATGTGCCATCGGGTATTCATGCAGATTTTGCAGCGCTTAGTCTGGCGAGTCGAGTATTGAGTAGCACACCATCTGGACGATTATCCAAGGCATTGGTGGATGCGAACAAAGCAGCGAATGTATTTGGTTTTGATTTTCAGTTAGCAGAGCCGGGCATTTTGCTGTATTTCGCAGAGGTATTAAAAGAACAATCGTTGGAGGAAGCCAAGCAAATTATGTTAGCATCTATTGATGACTTGAGCAAAAATCCACCAACGACAGAAGAAGTAGAACGAGCTCGAAATGAAATTTTGAAACAGACCGAACAAACGTTTAATTCTTCCGAAAATATTTGCATCGAACTGAGCGAATGGATAGGCATGGGTGATTGGCGTTTGTTTTTTGTGAATCGAGACCGCATCAAAGCTGTAAAACCGGAGGACGTAGTGCGCGTTGCCAAATATTATTTCAAACCCGATAACCGCACCGTTGGTATGTTTATTCCAACGGAAAAGCCTGACCGCACGGAGATTCCAGCTACGCCGAGTGTGGCGACTTTGGTGGATAATTATAAAGGTGGCGAAGCCGTTGCAGCAGGTGAAGATTTTGACCCTTCGGTGAAAAATATTGTGGCGCGCACGCAGTACAGCACTTTAAGCAATGGCGCAAAACTGGCACTATTACCAAAAAAGACGCGCGGCGAAACGGTGCGAGTAAGCATGACGATTCCGTATGGCGATGTGGAAAATTTGAAAAATAAAGGAACAGTCAGTCAAATGACGGCTTCGATGCTCAACAAAGGCACGGCGAAGCGCTCTCGCCAACAGATTGAAGATGAGTTGGATAAGCTAAAATCTTCTATCAATATTTACGGTGGGGGCTATTTCACGTCTGTCAGTATTGAATCTACGAAAGCGAATTTGGCTGCTACCTTGAATTTGCTGAAAGAAATCTTACGCGAGCCTACTTTTCCAGCCGCAGAATTAGAAAAAGTAAAGTTGGAAGACATGGCTGCTATTGACAATCAATTGGACGACCCGGGTTCGGTGGCTTTCACAGCAATGACGCGCCATTTGAATCCTTATGAGAAAGGCGATATTCGGTACAGCGCTACTTTTGAAGAGCAAAAAGCGGCGATAAAACCGGTCACGCCAGCGCAATTGAAACAATTTCATAAAGATTTTTATGGAATGGATGCCGCCGCAGTCACGATTGTAGGCGATTTTGATGCGAAACAGACGAAGGAATTAACGGAAAAATTATTTGGAAATTGGAAGTCGCCTAAGCCGTACAAGGAAATGAAGCGACCTTACACGAGCGTCAAGCCAATCAATGAGAATCTTGAAATGCCGGATAAGACGAATGCTTTTTTTGTAATTGGTCAAAATTTTCCACTCGACCCAAGTGCTGCCGATTATCCAGCGCTGGAAGTGGGCAATTTTATTCTGGGCGGTAGTTTTCAAGGGCGCGTGTTGAAGCGCATTCGGGAGAAAGATGGCTTGAGTTATGGCGGCGGTGTATTTTTGGAGGAGCATCCGATTAATAAAGTGGGAAGTCTGATGGGCTACGCGATTTACGCGCCGGAAAATGTAGAAAAATTGGAAGCTGCTTTCAAAGAAGAAATCGAAAAATTGATAAAAGACGGCGTAACAACAGAGGAATTGGCAGAAGCAAAAGCGACTTGGAAACAGGAACGCGAGGTGAACATCCGTGCGCAAGATGCGTCCTTAGCGCGTCGCCTGAATTTGTACATGGAATGGAAACGCCCGCTCCAGTGGGATGCGGATTTGGAAGCTAAAGTGGAAGCACTCACGCCTGCGCAGGTGAATGCCGCTTTGAAAAAATACTTGGATTTAAATAAAATGTCTATTCTGAAATCAGGGGATTTTGCAAAAAATAAGGTGAAGAAACCGTAGAAGCAGTAGGCAGTTGGCGGTAGGCAGTCCTTTGACTAGGGTACTGCATACTGCCAACTGCTCACTGCCTACTTTCCAATAGCCACCACAGCCGCCGCCGCATTTTTTTCTTAATTTGATAATTATCGGTGATATATTTGGAGATGTGAATCATCGCTTCGTCAATGTCGTCGGTGAGTTTTACTAATTTTAAATCTTCGGTGGAAATGGTTTTTTGGGCTTCCATAAAGTGTAAGTAATTCATCAAGTCTTGATAATAGTCTTTTCCAATCAATACGACCGGAAAGTTGTGAATAACGCCGGTTTGCACCAAAGTCAAAGTTTCAAACATTTCATCCATCGTACCCCAGCCGCCGGGCAATACAATAAAAGCATAAGAATACTTGAGTAGCAATACTTTACGGACGAAGAAAAATTTCAATGTGACCGACCTGTGGAGATATAGATTAGCAAACTGCTCGTGTGGCAATTGGATATTCACACCGACGGATTTTCCACCATTTTCAAATGCACCGCGATTCGCTGCTTCCATGATGCCCGGACCGCCTCCCGTCATAGTCGTGAAGCCAACATTTGCAATGGCTTTGCCCACTGCTCGCGCTTTTTCGTAGTACAGATGCCCTTCTTTGAATCGTGCCGAACCAAAAACGGTAATGCAAGGACCCAAAAAATGCAGGCAGCGAAAGCCTTTGATAAATTGAAAGAAAACCTGGAAGGCAAATTTTAGCTCGGAGGTACGGCTTTTTGGACCTTCGAGGTATTCGTATTCGGATGGGTTGAGGATTTTAATGGGTTCGGGCATAGGGAGAGTTGGCAGTTGGCAGTTGCAGTAGGCAGTTTCCCTTCTTACAACTGTCAGATTGTGTTATTTTACAAAAATTGTGTCAAACAAGAACGCCAACGGCAATCGAGGACTGGCGTTGGCGCTTGGTGGAGCATCGGAAACAAGTTTCCGCGCTACTTAAAAGTCACTATCTTCTTTCTCGGTGGTTTCTTCTGGGAAATCATCCAAATCGCTGATAGAGCGAGTCATGGAGTCCTCTTCTTCGTCGTAAAAAAAGTCGCGCTCGCCAAATTCCAAATCTTCTTCTTCGTCTTCTTTCACGGCGGCTACTCTATTGCTGGAACTGGTCGGTTTGCGAATAACTTTGGTAATCACTTTGCGCTCAGATGGTGCAGATACTGCTGGTTTGGTGGCTATCACTGGCTTTTGAACTTCTGGAGTCTCTGCGATTTTGGTTTGTTCTACCGCTTTTGCTTCTAAACTTTTTGTGGTCGTAGGGACTGCCAGCAGTCGTTTTTTGTCTATCAATTGCCCACTGATGGAGCAGATTCCATACGATTTGTTTCTAATACGTATGAGTGCATTTTCCAAGTCTTTGATGTACATTCGCTGGCGGATTGCCATATTGTTGAGCATTTCCACCTCGTTGTTGATGCTACTATCGTCTACCCAGTCGCCGCCGTGTTCGTCCGCTGTATTTTCTGTAATATCCAGAATTTGCTCTTGTAAGCTTGCGAGTTGTTCTTTCGACTTCGCAAGTTTGTCTGTTATTAATAATCTAAATTCCTCTAAGTCCGCATCCCCATATCGTACCACTGAACTTGACATCTTTTCTAAAATTTTAGTTTAAAAATAGCGTACCAATTAAATCCATAAATTTGGAAAAACGATACAAAAATACAATTTCATTTTATAATAAATCAATCACACCAAAAATATCATTGCATAACGCGTTGTTAGAAAAATAGTTGCTTATTTAAAAAGCAGTCCCAATTTTTTTGTAAAAAAGCGTTGCACGGGGCGCATATAATTTTTTGCCACCAAATCAGTTTTGGCGATCAGCGCAGGATAACGTCTTTTCAACAAAGTACGCAAGGTCAACAAAATAGCAATCGTAAACATAAATTGAATGATTTAAGAATGTCACCAATGGCACTTTAGTTCGAGCCATAGGGAGCATGGGTGTCAATTGCTGTGAACGGCAGATTTTGCAATCTATTGCTTTAAACGGACTTTATGTAAAAAGTCACATCTTTGTTTCAAGATGCTCTACAAACGCCGCAGGAATTAAAGAAGTTCACAGCAAAAAAATAATTGTACAGGTATAGTACAGGGTTACAAGGAAGTTGTAGGAATGAAATAACAATAGATATACTTTTCTCCAATTGGAAAAATACGATACTTACTGATATACAATCGCACATAGAAAATGGAGCCGGCAGCTATTAACCAAAAAAAGCGGTTACTTTTCTCCACCAGCGTCTTCGCGCCCTATTATTTGTAATCGCAGTGGTACTTGCAGGCGTATAGGGTGCTGCTACATTCAGGTTATTTTCTTTTGTTTGTTCTTCAACGGTGTAAACGACAAAAGGTTTCATTTCCGCTCCTACGTGCTCTTCATTATGTTCCACGTATTGGTTCTTGTTTTTTTTACTTCCAGACATGATGTGGGATAATTTTAAATTTTAAAATATGTTCAAAGGGCTGATTATCAAACAGTAGACGTTTGAATGAACCAAATTGTTTCGTCAAAGTTGCTATAGTGGATGTTTCTAACACAAATGCCTAAGCGGGCTGCAATCTTGTACGTATAATCGAACGGTTCAAATTACGTAAAAGTGTGGTTATTTCCAAAAAAATGTGATTAGTTATTTGTTAAATGTGATTAGTTATTGGTTATTCGGCTACAATGCTCAAGTAATAAGTGCCAAATAACCAATAAACAATAACCTTTCACCCATCACCTTTCACTAATCACCAATCACCTTTCACCCATCACCTTTCACCAATCACCTTTCACTTCTTTTTCTTAAACTTCACCTGATATAAATCCTTCCTCCGATCTTTCAAATTTTGCACACTGCCAAACTCGTGTAATTCTTTCAACAACGACATATTCACATCCGCAATAATCGTCATTTCTGTGTTCGCCGTCGCTTCTGCGCTAATCGCGTCTGTCGGGAATTGAAAGTCAGATGGTGTGAAAATAGCGGATTGCCCGTATTGAATGTCCATATTATTCACTTTTGGCAAGTTGCCGACACAACCAGCGATGGCGACGTAGCACTCATTTTCCACGGCACGTGCCTGCGCACAACGGCGTACGCGATTGTATCCGTTTTGCATATCTGTAAGAAATGGCACGAACAAAATCTGCATACCTTGCTCTGCGTAAATACGCGCCAATTCTGGAAATTCTACATCATAGCAAATTAAAATACCAATTCTACCACAGTCTGTATCAAACACTTCGAGCGTATCGCCGCCTACCATGCCCCATGCGCTTACTTCCGAAGGAGTCGGGTGTATTTTGTAATAACTTTCCCAGGTGCCATCGCGGCGACAGAGATACGAGACGTTCAACAAACTCCCATTTTCTACAATCGGCATACTGCCCGTGATGATATTAATATTGTAAGACATTGCAAACTCCATAAACTTACGCCGCAAGGGATCGGTAAAATTGGCTAACTCGCGGATGGCTTTCGCCTCGCCCAAGTGATTGTAGCGCGCCATGAGCGGCGCATTAAAAAACTCGGGAAACAGAATAAAATCGGACTTATAATTGCTCACTGCATCCACAAAATATTCAACCTGCTCCACCAACGCCTCAAAAGTTTCAAATAAGCGCATTTGCCATTGCACAATCCCGATACGAACCACTTCTTTCGGCGCGTTTATCAGTTGCTCTTTCTCTTGGTAATAAATGTTATTCCATTCCAAAAGCGTCGCAAATTCTTTTGATTCGGTATCGCCCGGCAAATAATTTTCTAGAATTTTTTTGACGTGAAAATCATTCGACAATTGAAAAGTAAGCGTCGGGTCGTACACTTCTTTCAATTTTACGCGGTCAATATATTCTCGTGGCGAGTTGGTATCAGCGTAATCTTTATAACTTGGAATGCGCCCGCCTACCACAATCGCCCGCAAGTTCAAATTTTCACACAATGCTTTGCGCGCATCGTACAAACGCCGCCCCAAACGCAAGCCACGATAGTTGGGATGCACAAACAATTCCAATCCGTACAACACATCGCCGTTTTCATCATGTGTATTAAAGGTGTAATTGCCCGTTATCTGCTGATACGTGTGCTTATCGCCAAATTTTCTATAATTCACAATAATGGTCAACGCACACGCCACGACCTTACCATCCACGAGAATTGCCAACTGCCCTTCCGAGAATATTTTTAACAATTTTTTAATATCGCGTTCGCCCCAGTAGTCGCCGCCGATACCCGAATATGCCTCAATCATGGCTTCCTTCAAGTCCAAATAATCTTCAAAGCGCAGATTGCGCAATTCTATTTTGGTTGCAACTTCCATTTTTTTTTGTTTGGATGTTTAACGTTTGAAAGTTTGAAGTTCCCTTATCTCCCAGTCGCTCGGGCACTTAGTCCCCCTCCCTAAGTCCCTTCAGCTCCCTAAAGTTCGCTACTTTTACAAATTTAGAAGTGATATAGTTTCAAGAAAATACAGGCTGCAAAATCTGCTATTCCTATTAAAACGAGAAATATAATAAAAATTTTGTGAAAATATTGTAAAGTTTGTACATTTGTTCCGTACATGGAAGAAGAAGAGCAGCGAGTGCAGGTTTTATTAGAAAAGATAGTCGAAAACTTAGTCGAACGAGACTACGCCGTGACGGATGATTTCTTAAGCATTGCAGAAGTGCAGACGCTTACGAAAGAATTGTGGAGACAACATGGCAGCGCACATTTTGAATCGGCGGGCATCGGGCAAGGTCAACAGTTCCATCAGGATAAAAGTATCCGAGGAGATGCCATTCGATGGATAGACCGTACTACGCTTTCCGCAAACAGTTATTTTTTTTTAGAACGGGTGGAAGCCTTGTTTGCCTATTTGAATCGCACTTGTTACTTGGGCATTCGCCAAAGTGAATTGCATTTTGCGATGTATCCGGCAGGCACAGGTTACAAGCGACATCTCGACGTATTTCAAAAAACAAACGCTCGGAAAATTTCTATCGTTTGTTATTTGAGTACCAATTGGGAAGCCGCGCATGGCGGGCAGTTGCGTTTGTATTCGCTCGACAAAAACGATGTTGAAACAGCGATAGATATTATGCCACAAGCCGGTCGTATGATTTGTTTTAAAAGTGATATATTGGAGCACGAAGTTTTGCAGGCTACACGGGAGCGATTGAGTATCACAGGATGGCTGAAAACGGGTGATGGGGTGATCCCGCCTTACGGGACAAGTTAGGTTTATAGGGTGATGAAGGACGAGGAGAATGAGAGACCACACGACGAGAGGAAAAAAATCTGCGGAATCTGCGGGAGAATTATAAAGATATTTTTTTGGTTTTTGGGATTATGCAGGGCGGTGTTCTGAAACAACAGACATCGCCTTTTTTTATTCCGTATAAACCTATAAGGTTTTTGCGTGAAAATTATTTTGAACAATACTTTTGTTGTTACTTTCCATTTTGATTCGCAATTTTCAGCCAAATTAAAATCAAACAATGCCCGACACGAGCCACCCAACTCCCGTGAATGCCCAAACTATCCACCCCGGCGAGTTTGAAGCCTATCGCCACTGGTATCCCAAAGCGTTTAACGCCACGATTCATCCGATGGTCAATTTTTTTCTCAGCTTAGAACAAGAGCGCATCATCCGCCGCTATACCCATTTGCACCCAAAAGTGAAGGGAAACGTGCTGGAAGAAATGATGAATTATGAATGCAAACACTTCCTGTGGGGCGGTGCCGACCTCATCAACGTGACTTCCGCCAGCGGTCGCCGCCAAATGGTAATTATTGAAAATAACTCTTGCCCGAGTGGTCAAAAATCTATGCCTTTGGTAGAAGATTTTAAAGAACAAGGCAGTTATCGCAATCTGATTGAAGAAACATTTGTCCCATTTTTGAAAAAACGCGGTAGCAATATTCAAGGAAAATTGGGAGTCATTTATGATAAAAATCCGATGGAAGCCTCTGGTTATGCGGCGATTATGGCAGAAGTGTGTGGCGAAGACGTGTTGTACGCGCCTTTTTATCAGAACGATACCGACCCACCCGTGCGTTTCGTGGATGGTGTGATGGAAATTCGAGATGAAAATAATATTTGGCAGCCGATTCGTGCCGCGTTTCGGTACGTGACACAACGTCCGTGGAATCGCATTCCAGCACATACCAAAACCAAGATTTTAAATCCAACCGTCGCCTGTCTTGCTGGTGGTCGTAACAAGATGATTGCGGCGAAAGCCTACGAAAATTTTAACAATGATGAGTTAGAGCGCAGTGGTTTGAGGATCAACACGCCGGAAACGATTTGGGATGTCAAAAAAGAAGAAATTCCGAATTGGGTCAATCAAATGGGCGGTCAGGCTGTCGTAAAAATTCCATATAGCAATGCCGGACAAGGCGTGTTTACGATTGTAACGCCTGAGGAATTGGACGATTTTATGAAACAAGATTTTCCGTATGACCGCTTCATTGTACAAAGTTTGATTGGCAATTATAATTGGAGTTCCACAGGTCTTTCTACCGGTAAATTATTCCATGTTGGCACTGTGCCAAATACTAAAGGTAAAACCTTCGTAGCGGACTTGCGCATGATGGTAAGCTGGACGGAAAATGGCATTCGTCCCTTGTGCGTATACGCTCGGCGCGCACGTAAACCCTTGGAAAACAAGCTCGAAGAAGGCGGCAAGTCATGGGATATTTTGGGTACGAATCTTTCCATCAAACGCACCGATGGCGGCTGGGATAGCGATACGAATCGTTTAATTTTAATGGATAGACGTGATTTCAATCGCCTCGGCATCGGCGTAGATGACTTGATAGAAGCGTATATTCAAACCGTACTTTCGATGGTCGCCATTGATAAAATGGCAAAAACGCTCATGAATTCTGCCGGTCGCTTTCGCATCAAACATTTTAAATCTTTGAATGACGACCAGCATTTGTTGGAGGAGATTTTGTTGGAGTAACAGTCAATCAAGATTGGCTACTATCTAAATAAGAATGCCGGAGCGACTTCATAAGTGTTCCGGCTATTCCGTTTCTAAAAAAAATGTTCTCTCGTGGTATGTAAGTATAGCTCGATTAAGGAGGCAGTATTTAAAATTAAATTATAAGTAAAAACTCCATTTTTAGACACCTTCCTATTGAACGATTAAAAGTAGCATATATTTTTGATATGTAAAAAATTTTAAATCGTAAATTTCAACATACGACAGGTCTTCAAGGCGCTGTCACATACTAAAATGAAAAATTATTTCCCGTCTTTTTTTGCTTTTTTAAATAAAATACCTAATTTACTTGCTCCATTTTCTAAAAACGAGAAATAACGTTTGGCAATTGAAACGTACCACAGACTTTAGGTTGACTTCGTTCCACAGGCTTTAGCCTGATTCACCAATCTAAAGATTGATGAACGGTATCATCCTAAGGGATGGGCTACTATTTCCTAACCTTTTAAAAACCTGTCACTTATGAACTTCGACACCACTCACATCCGAAACGTAGCGTTGCTCGGGCATACCGGCTCCGGCAAGACGACTTTCGCAGAAGCAATGCTTTTTGAAGCGAAAGGCATCTCCCGCCGGGGCACCGTGGAAGAGGGCAACACCGTATCCGACTACACCGACATGGAACACGAACGCGGCAATTCTTTGTTTGACACGCTCATCCACGCTTCTTGGAAAGATTCGAAAATCAATGTGATTGACACGCCGGGCTTTGATGATTTTATTGGCGAAGTGATTTCCGCGATGAAAGTAGCAGATACGGGTGTGATGTTGTTGAATGCGAAAAGTGGCGTAGAAGTAGGCACCGAAATTTTATGGGAATATATCGAACGATTTAAAACGCCAGCCTTATTTGTAATCAATCAACTCGACCACGAAAAAGCAGATTATGACCATACACTCGAACAGGCGCACGCCCGCTTCGGCAATAAAGTTGTACCATTCCAATATCCTCTGAATCAAGGCGTTGGCTTTAATAAAATTGTGGATGCGCTTCGCATGGTGCTGTACGTCTTCCCAGATGGCGGCGGCAAACCTGAAAAACATCCAATTCCCGAAAGTGAAAAAGCGCGTGCCGATGAGATGCACCGCGTCTTGGTAGAGGCTGCGGCGGAAAATGACGAAACTTTGATGGAACATTATTTTGAAGAAGGTAATTTATCGGAAGAGGAACTCGCCAAAGGTTTGTGTATAGCCATTGCCAATCAGCAAATTTTTCCAGTGTTCTGTTGTTCGGCTACGCGCAATATGGGCAGCGGACGCATCATGGGCTTCATCAATGACGTGTGCCCGTCTCCAGCAGACCGTCCGGCAGCAGAACTCGCGGGCGGTGGCACCTTGGCTTGCGATTCAAAAGACACGACTACTGTTTTTATTTATAAAACCGTTTCCGAACCGAAAGTCGGCGTTGTTACTTATTTTAAAGTTTGTGCTGGAATATTACACGCCGGGGATGAATTGATAAATGCGAATAATCGAGGTGCGGAACGCTTAGGACAAATTTTTATCGCCAACGGAAAAGACCGCGAACAAGTCAATCAATTACAAGCGGGTGACATCGGAGTCACTGTAAAATTGAAAAATTCTCACACCAATAACACGCTGAACACGAAAGGTACCAACCGCCAAATTGAACCCATTCATTTCCCCGAACCGCGTATCCGCGTAGCCGTGCATCCACCGAGCAAAGCCGACATGGAAAAACTCATGAAAGCATTACATAATATAGCCGAGGAAGACCCGACGCTGATCGTGGAGCAATCCAAAATGTTGAAACAAACGATATTACATGGTCAAGGACAATTACATTTAGATTTAATAAAAAACCGGATTGAAAAATTGTATGGTGTTGGCATGGAATTTATGGAGCCGCGCATCCCGTATCGGGAAACTATTACAAAAGTATCGAATGCAGAATATCGCCATAAAAAGCAGAGTGGCGGCGCTGGTCAATTTGCGGAAGTGCACATGCGCATCGAGCCGTACTACGAAGGAATGCCCGACCCGGAAGGCTTGAATGTAAAGCAACGCGACGAAGATAACTTACCGTGGGGTGGTAAACTTGTGTATTATTGGTGCGTCGTGGGCGGCACTATTGACAACCGTTTTTCCAGTGCCATCAAAAAAGGCATTCTACAAAAAATGGAGGAAGGACCGCTTACTGGCTCCTCGTGTCAGGACATTCGCGTGTGCATCTATGACGGCAAAATGCACCCCGTAGATTCTAATGATATGGCGTTTATGATAGCCGCTGTGCAGGGTTTCCGAAAAGCATTTGAAGGTGCGGGTGCTCAAATTTTAGAACCTATTTACAACATTGAAATAACTTGCGCTGATGATGTAATGGGCGAAATCATGGGCGACCTCCAGACGCGCCGCGCCGTGATACAAGGCATGGAAACCGAAGGACACTACCAAAAAATACACGCCCGTGCGCCACTCGCCGAGCTGTATCAATACTCTTCCACCTTGCGCTCGCTCTCCCAAGGGCGCGCAAAATTCCACCAGACATTTAGCGAATATAATGCCGTGCCGCACGATATGCAGCAGCGACTCATAGAAGCGTATAAATCCGAGCCGGTGGAGGCTTGATATTTACCATCCAGTAACTCGCTTCAAGCCAGTTACTGGATTCTCCTACTTACCAAAAATTGATAGACTTTTAGAGGTAAAAAAAACTTGCATTGCAATAGAATTGTATGCAATTTACTGCCAATTTAGTGTAAGAGAAAAAAGAAAGAAATATTTGCCATCAACACAAAATTAAACCGTACAACAGTGTGATGTTGTACGGTCTATTTTATTGTGTGAATATTTATTGTGTAAATAAAATTAAATAGTCATGCAATCCTCAATCCAATCAAATGCAAAAACACGGGAAGAAATCGCTACAGAATATGGCATCCATGTCAGAACTTTGTACCGCTGGCTAAAAAAAGCAGAAATAATATTGAAAGGTGGGAGAGTAACCATTACTGAACAAGAAATTATTTACAAAGAATTTGGCGACCCGAGACCCAAACCGATTAAAAAGCCTTAGTGTCCGAAAACGTCCTATTTTGTCCGAAAATGTCCGAAACGGGTATTGTAAAAGCATTTACTTTTGTAATTGTCAGCGCAGCTATTTTGAGAAGGCGCCAAAGAGGTAGCTGTGCAGATAGGAGGCTATCCCGAAAACTCCTTGAATAAGAAGTAGGGCGTAAATTAAAATTAATATCAATATGAAAGGTTTCTTATTTGTATTTTAATATTTTCTGTAATTGGCTGTAAAGAGCAATCCATTTACGAGACAACAATCATAACAAACGAGGAAAAAATAACTCATACATTAAAGTCTGATTTTGGAGTGAATAATATAATCGAAGAAACAGATGTTGGCTCAGAATATGCTTGGGCAAAATCAGCCTCTCTTTACTCAAATTATCTTAATAAGAGCAGTCTTAATCTAAAATCAGCTACTACTGTTTTGTACGAAAGCGATTATGAATACAGATTACTTATTGTTCCATTTGTAGAAAATTCAGGTAAAAAACTACTTGTCACTATAAATACTCAGACCAATGAAATATTTAAAATATTTACAATGGAAGCAAGTTTTGCTGAAAAAACAATGAAAAGTATTAAATTTGAACGTTTAAACGGCGAAATAATGGCAAGTTATCAAATAGTAAATGGATTACTGGTTTCTGATGAGATAGTAAGTAGAGAGTTGGGAGCTCGTAAAAAAGGAGAGACTTTTAATAATTGCTTTGCAAGGAATTGGACAAGTTTTTGTGATGGTTTAGTGGGTTGTGTGGCACAAGCTACTAACCCTATACCGGTAGCTGCCGCCATTGCTATAGTGTGTGCGGGTTCTCCCAGCTAAAATAATTAATTTAAAATTATTCAAATGAAAAAGACACTTTATTTGACGCTATTTATCATTGGCATGATTGTTGTTTTTGTTGGTGCTTTATTTAAAATAAACGCACAAGGAACTTCTTCAGAAGCTAATGTATTACTAATTATGGGTGTTTTACTGGAAATTGCCGCTTTCATTGTATATGTAACTATTAGGTACAAAACTACATAATCTTTAAAAAAAATTATTCTTATCGAGGAATTTGTTTATAGCGAGTTCCTCGATTTCTTCGTCTTTTCGAGCGTAAGCGATAAACACATTCACCGTTTCTTGCTGCATGGATAACGAGGTTATTTACACAAATATATAAAATTTCCAGTATTTACCGCGACTTCCCCACCCCTACCCGCTCACAAAATTCCAACACCGGACACGTCGAGCACTTCGGCAACGTCCCCGTGCAAATGTGCTTGCATTGCAGATGCTGGGGCAGAATTTTGGGTACATGCACCAGGTACTATATTTACAACAGCTACGATCGGTGCTCGAGTAGGCGGTGTCTGGGGAGGAGTTGTTGGTGGAGTATTGGGTGGAGGAATAGTTAGCTATAGTTACTACACATCGTTAAGCCGATGTCGTATTGAGACAAGACAATGTGAAGAAACATGTGGTCGTGAAAGGTGATTTTATTACTAGTAATACTAAAAAAAATAATTATTATGACTAAGAGTTTAGACTTAAGGAATATAGCAGCTATTTTTATTGGTATTGGAGTATTGCTTAGAATAATCATCAAATTTTTTATCCCATCCATGCCATACTTTTGGATGCTTATACCAATGTTAATAGCATTTATATTATTACTTGTAGATGAACGCTCTCGAAAGCTTACTGTAATATTTACCTTAATATTTTTGCCATTAACCATAATGATTTATTTAGTAATAAATGCTTTATTTGCATCTTCCTAATAGGAACTTAACTATATTACTTATTTAGTAGCTTGTTCAAGTGAGCCACTCTATTCATTCAAACGTGCCATCTCGTTCTGCGGCGGGATGGCACATTTATTTTTCCTTGTTACCAAAAAGTTAATCCCTCTCTCCTACATTAAACCTCGCTGCTTTCCCATCGTCCTATTGAAAAAGCAACACAAGCGATGAATGAAAAAATAAAGCACCTCTACTGGCGGGCGGGCTTCGGCTTGAGTCCGCAGGAGTGGCAAAAAAAGCAAAATGATACGGTTAAGCAGGCAGTGGATGAGCTATTTGCACAAACTAAGCAGGCCAAATCCATTGCCGTTCCTGAACTTCCTGTCGGGAGCGAAGAACGCAAAACGATGGACAAGCGCGATATTCGAGAAATCTTGAAAGAGCAACGCCAACAAGTCGGAGAAATTAATGTCAATTGGCTGCAACGCATGGCAAATCCTACAGAAAGCGCTTTGCTGGAGCGCATGAGTTTCTTCTGGCATGGACATTTTGCAACGCAAATAAAAGCAGGAAAGCCGGCCGCATTGCAACTCAACGCGATTCGCACACATGCTTTAGGCAGTTTCCGCGACCTTACACTGGCAATAGCCAAAGACCCTGCGATGATTCGTTTTTTGAATAATCAACAGAATAAAAAAGATAGTCCCAATGAGAATTTTGCTCGGGAAGTAATGGAATTATTCACTATCGGACGTGGGAATTACACGGAGAAAGATGTGAAGGAAGCGGCACGGGCGTTCACTGGCTGGTCGAGTACGCTCACGGGCGAATACGTGTTTCGGGCGAATCAACATGACAACGGACAGAAAATTTTCTTCGGTAAAACCGGCAATTTTGATGGCGCGGATATTATTGATATGATTCTCGAAAAGCGCGAGACAGCAGATTTTATAACCCGTAAAGTTTATCGCTATTTTGTAAATGAAAAAGTGGACGAAAGCATCGTGCGTGATTTATCGAGCCAATTTTATAAAAATGATTATAATATTGGCAAATTGATACGCACCATTTTTGAAAGCGATTGGTTTTATAATGAAAAAAATATTGGAGCGAAAATCAAATCGCCGATAGATTTTCTGGCGGGTACGATGCGCACTTTGGGCGTGACTTTTCAAAATAAACAATCCTTATTGTTCTTACAACGCGCGTCTGGGCAGATGCTTTTCAATCCACCAAATGTAGCGGGCTGGCCCGGCGGCAAAAATTGGATTGACAATTCTACGCTGCTGTTGCGCTTGAATCTGGTTCCGAATTTAATCAATATGGCAACCCTCAACCTGCGCGTAAAAGAAGAAGCGGAAGAAACCACAACCGACGAAAAAGCCGAGAAACTCGCAGCAAGCGTAAATTTTCAACCTTTAAACACGATGCTCGGTGTCAAAAGCGAAGCCGTTATGCTAAATGATTTGGCGACTTATTTACTTCAAACGCCAACTGCAATCAGCCAAGCCAATCTGCTCAAAGCGTACCAGCAAAGCGGCAAAGACGACTTTGTAAAAACGGCGACGATGATGTTGATGGCACTGCCGGAGTATCAAGTTTGTTGAAATGGAGGATTGGAAGATGGGAAGATAGGAGGATTCTAAAAAGCAACACCTCTGCGTTCTCTGCGCCTCTGCGGTTAAAAAGTACACGCGATGAGCGCAAAAGAAGGGTAGCGGTTTAAAAAATAAAAAAATATGAATCGTAGAGATTTTTTAAAATCATCGGGCTTGGCATCTACTTCGATGTTGATTCCCTCGTTTTTGTCGGATTTCAAGGTAAGTCAATTATTGAAATCGCGTGCCGGCAAAGTGCTGGTTGTTGTGCAATTATCAGGTGGAAATGATGGCTTGAATACCATTATTCCGTATCGCAATGACTTGTATTATAAAAACCGTCCGACGCTCGGCGTGAAGAATACCGAAGTGCTGAAAGTGAGTGATGACTTGGGTTTTAATCCTGCATTACAACCCTTGCAAAGTTTGTATGATGATGGTGTAATGACCGTCGTGAATAGCGTCGGTTATCCGAATCCTGACCGTTCGCACTTCCGCTCGATGGATATTTGGCACACTGCCAGTGATAGTAATGAATATTTGAGCAGCGGCTGGATTGGGCGTTATTTAGATAGTAATTGTAATAACTGTGAGATTCCATATCATGCTTTGGAAGTAGATGATAGTTTAAGTTTAGCTTTGAAAGGAACGAAACGCAATGGCTTTGCTGCCAGCAATCCAGAGCAACTCAAGCGCACAGCGAGTAATAAATTTATACAAGCCGCGGCTAAAAATGCCGGCAGTGACCATGACGAAGAAAATGTAGCGTATTTGTATAAAGTGCTGATAGACACGCAACAATCAGCAGATTATTTGTATCAAAAGGCAAAAGTACACCAGTCGAAAGTGGCCTATCCGCAGTCGGCATTTGCAAAGGATTTGCAACAAATTGCAGAATTGATTACCGCCGATACCGATACGAAAATTTATTATGTAACGCTATCGGGTTTTGATACGCACGCCAACCAGCGAAATCAACAAGAGCGCTTATTGAAAGGTTATGCAGAAGCGATGAAAGCGTTTGTAATGGATTTGAAGCAAAATAATTTGCTGGATGATACCTTGATTATGACGTTTTCCGAATTTGGGCGGCGCGTGAAGCAGAACGCCAGCAATGGTACGGATCACGGCACAGCAAATAATTTATTCCTCATGGGTGGAAAGTTGCAAAAACCTGGATTTTATAATGATGCACCCAATTTGACCAACTTGGACGAAGGCGATTTAAAGTTTGAAATTGATTTTAGAAATATATATTCCACCTTGTTGGATAAGTGGTTGGATGCGCCAGCGGGTCAGATTTTGAATGGCAATTTTAAGAATTTACAATTTGTGTAAGTAAAATGTGGCGCATTTTTAAAATGTGCCACATTGATTCATTTTAATCAGTATTCAACAACCCACTCAAAATAACCGTGCGCGGCGTGAGGCAAATCGCTTTCAACTCCTCGTGCGAGCCGCGAAACACATTGAAATCTACGTCACCAGCGATTCCTTTGATTCTACCTTGATTGCCATATTGCCAAAACTGCCAGTCGCGCCCATTCGCAAGGGTAGGTTCACGGAAGCCATAGCGGGCAATCCACATTGGATATTCATTAAAATGTCCGGCGAGAATTTTATTATAAAATTTAATATTAGTATAAATAATTGGTTTTACATTATATCGAATTTCTGCATAATAAAGCCAAGTGCGCACGCCATTTATCAGACTTTCTTTGGAAACGCCATCTAACACCTCCACATCCAGCACCGGCGGCAGGTCTCCATATTGAATATCCACAGAACGGGTGAAATTGTCGGCTTGCTCCAATGGTGAAATCATAGGACGAAAAAAATGATACGCGCCGCGCTTGATGCCCGCTTCCTTCATGCCTTCCCAGTTGTAGCAAAACAGCGAATCAACGTGCAGTACACCCTCGGTCGCCTTTACAAAAGCAAAGTGAATATCTTGGTCTGCTATGGTTTGCCAATTGACGCGCGACTGATAGTGCGACACATCAATGCCGTGCACCCGATAGTCGTATCGGCGCATGGTGTGCTGCTCACACGCATACGTGACGACTACTAAAGCTGCTATTCCTATCCAGTGTTTCATTGGCGAAATAAAAAATGTTTTGTGCTATAAAATGCAAAATCGGAAAAAAATGGCATTTCTGCATCTCTTTTACGAAAAACGTTGTTAGATTGACAATTTTCAAGTGTAATTTTTTCTACAATTCTACAATTTTTAACAATAAAGCTTGAGGTTAGGATTAAGGGTAAGGTCAAGATTAAGGTTGAGAAAATCCAGTATCCAACATCCAGTAATCAGTATCCAGTCATGAATCTCCGTCAACTTTTTTTACAACACGTAGCTCAAACCAGCGATGCGCCGCTTGCTCTTGAAATAGAACGCGCAGAAGGGATGTACTTGTATGATACGAGTGGAAACGCCTATTTGGATTTAATTGCGGGCATTGGCGTGAGTAGTTTGGGGCATCGTCATCCAAATGTAATAGAAGCCGTTAAAAATCAATTGGATAAATATTTACATACGATGGTGTATGGCGAGTTTATTCTTTCTCCACAAGTGCAATTAGCAACCCTCTTAGTTGAAAATCTGCCATCACAATTGAATAGCGTTTATTTTACAAATTCTGGTACCGAAGCCACTGAAGGCGCGATGAAATTGGCAAAACGCTACACCAATCGCGCAGAAATCATCGCCTGCAAACGCGCGTATCATGGCAGCACACAAGGCGCGGCGAGCCTCATGTATCCGAAAGATTTTACACAATCGTTCCATCCACTTTTGCCCGGTATTCAGCATATTGAGTATAATGTAATATCAGATTTAAATAAAATTTCAACCAAAACCGCCGCTGTTATTGTAGAAACCGTACAAGCGGAGTCTGGTATCCACCCGCCACTAAATGATTATTTAAAAAAAATACGCGAAAAATGTAATGAAACAGGCACATTATTAATTTTAGATGAAATACAAACTGGCTACGGACGCACAGGGACACTTTGGGGTTTTCAACAATATGATATGGTGCCAGATATTTTACTTTTAGCAAAAGGGATGGGCGGCGGAATGCCAATCGGCGCGTTTATCGCTTCGCAGGAAATTATGCAATCACTGACGCATCATCCAGTTTTAGGACACATTACGACTTTTGGCGGGCATCCGGTGAGTTGTGCGGCTTCGCTGGCAACTCTACAAACTTTGCTGAAAAGTGACTTGATGCAACAAGTGCCGTCTAAAGAAAAATTATTTAAAAAATTATTACAACACCCTTCCATTATAGCAGTGCGCAGCGCAGGATTGATGATGGCAGTAGAGTTACCCAATTTTGATTTTGTAAAAGCGGTCATAAAAATTTGCTTAGAAAAAGGCGTGTTGACAGACTGGTTTTTATTCAATAGCCACTGCCTACGTATCGCGCCACCTTTGATCATTGAGGAGGAACATATTCATTTTGCTTGTAATGTAATTATAGAAGCGATTGATAAGGTGAGAAGTGGGAAGTGAAGCGTGAAATCCATGAAAATCCGCGTCATCCGCGTTCCAATTATGTGATACGAGATGGGATAAGTGATTAAAAAAATAATGGCTCAATTATGATTTCAAGTTGCTTTTTAGGATTGGGCTAAAGCCCAGAAGTGGTCTACTATTTTATCCCCGCGCTAAAGCGCGGGGCAACTAATTGTCAACGTTTTACCAGTTGCCCCGCCATTTATGGCGGGGTTAAAAGCAAAACCCTACTAGGCTTTAGCCCAATTTTTACACAGCAACTTGAAACAAGAATAGAGCCAAAATTATTATACTACAACCGATACAAATTTACACAATATGAAATATTTTCAAACACCCGTTCAAATAACGCTCCCAGCATCCGCATTTGCAAAGGCTGCTGAATTCGCAGATGCCGTCGTAAAAACCGTCAACTATCGCGATAGCTTACAATTCAATGCTACAAAAATACGCGATGACCATTTTGTAAGTAAATTAGGCGAGGAAGCGGTCAAACAAGCATTTGAATCCTTTACTAATTCCATTCAAGGACCCGATTATAACATTTACCAAAGTAGACAAAAATCGTGGGAGAGTGATTTGTATGTAAATGAAATTCCTTTGGCTGTAAAAACACAGCGACGTAGCGCCGCCGAGCGCTATGGTTTATCCTGGACTTTTCAAAAATCGAGCTTTCGCGCCGATCCTATTTTACAAAAACCGGAAGCCTGGGTTTGTTTTGCAGTATTTAATGATCTGGCTGAAAAGCCTGATTTCACGGTATTTCCACCGTTTCAGATTAAAGAATTGCCATTCAAATCGCCACGATTGGCGCATTTAGCGGATAAGAAAATTGCGGTGTATGCGGCGGATTTTTTGTAAATGATTGCGAATATTCGAATTTTTTAATATATTGTAGCGATAATTTCTTAATCTTAAAAAATTCATAGTTGTGAAAATTGTTAAACGTTTTTTCTTACTAAATTTGGTGATTTTTATTTCCTGTCTTTTTACAAATTGTGAAAGAAATCAAGACACTATTGACATTACAGAGCAGCTACCACATCAATCTGAAGGTGACGATATATCTGACCTTATTGAGTTTTGGAGCCTGATGACATCTTCCATGCAAGGAGATATTGAACAGTATAATGTATTTGAATTGTCTGCCACGCTTTCGGAAGATGGTAAAGTAAAAGATTATGAATTTAATGGAACACAAGCGGAGGTGGAGTTGAAATATGATAGCGAAAATGTTTCATTTAGAGAATGTACTGATTCAAAAGGAGGTAAATGGACGAACTGCAGTGCTTTTTGCAAAAATTGCTCCTTACAAGCAACGTTATGGCTGAAAACTACAATAAGAGATTGTGTATGCGGCTGCTTTGAAACGAGGACAGAATACGCTAAAGATAAATCATTTACTATTTATTTTAGAGAGTGTTTGTAAGAATAGAGTTTGCGAATTAAGGTGATACTCTAATTTCAGTATCATCTTAATTCACATCGCCTTCCGCATCCGTGCCACCGGAATATTCAATTGCTCCCGATACTTCGCCACCGTGCGCCGCGCGATATTATATCCTTTTTCCGTCAGTAAATCCGTCAGTTTATCATCCGACAAAGGCTTACGCTTATTTTCCACCCCAATCAATTCACTCAAGATTTTTTTCACTTCTAAGGTCGAAACTTCCTCGCCTTCTTGCGTTTGCATTCCTTCCGAGAAGAATTCTTTTAATCGCTTCGTGCCAAATTCCGTTTGTACAAATTTACTATTCGCCACGCGAGAAACCGTCGAAATATCTAGCCCCGTTATATCCGCAATGTCTTTCAATATCATCGGACGTAACTTTTTCTGGTCGCCCGTGAGAAAGAAATCGTACTGATATTGCAAAATCGCATACATCGTTTTATACATCGTCTCCTGCCGCTGCCGAATCGCATCAATAAACCACTTTGCCGAGTCAATTTTGGATTTGATAAACAACGCCGCCTCGCGCTCCTGCTTGCCCGCCCGATTGCCCCGCGCTTTTTTGGCGTAGTCTTTCAGCATATCCCGGTATTGGTCGCTGATGCGGAGTTCGGGCGCATTGCGGGAATTCAAAGTCAATTCCAACTCGCCATCGCGGTTCACAATGATAAAATCAGGGATGACATAATTTAAATTATTAGAACTATTGCTGATATAACCGCTCGCCGGCTTTGGATTCAATTTTAAAATCTCATCAATCGCTTCTCTTAAATCTTCTTCTGCCACATTGAGTTGCTTCTCTAACTTTTCATAATGTTTTTTCGTAAATTCTTCAAAGTACGTTTGCACAATGCGCGTTGCCAAATCCAAAATAAACTGTGTCCCAATCGAGGCGTGCTCTTGCAATTCACTTTCCAACCGCAATTGAATCAGCAGACATTCCCGCAAATCCCGCGCACCCACGCCCGGCGGGTCAAACCGCTGAATTTTTTTCAAAATCTTTAGAATCTCTTTCTCATTGGTATCCACATTTTGAGCAAACAGCAAGTCGTCCATAATACTCATCAAGTCCCGCCGCAAATACCCGTCATCATCAATGCTGCCAATGATCTGCAAAGCAATCGCACGCTCCCGTTCATCCATCAAATCCGCCGTACTCAATTGCTCCTCCAAATAATCGTGAAACGAACTTTCCACTGCCCTCGGCATCGTTTTATCCTCCTCCGAGGCATAGCTATCGCCCTGCGTTTTATAGCTGCTGGGGTCATCCTCGATGTAGCTGTCCCAATATTCCTCCATTTCAAACGCATCCGTCGCAGCGCCCTCATCCGCACTAAAATCATCCTCTCCTACTTTTTCTTCCCCAAAATCGTCCTCTTCACTCTGCTCCAATGCTGGATTCGCCTCCAACTCCTCCTGAATGCGCTGCTCCAAATTCATCGTTGGCACCTGCAACAGCTTCATCAACTGAATCTGCTGCGGCGACAGCTTTTGAAGCATCTTCTGACTTAAACTCTGCTTGAACATCCTCGTCGTTTATTTTAAACCATATAAGTTTTCAAAGCCTACAAAGTTTTAAAAAATTTGCATCCGAAAACAAATATACTTCGATTCCCAAAGCAACACAAGTTAAATATGCACGTGGCGCCGATTGGTAATCGGCAAAACGCGCTAAATCAAGTTTAATGTTCAAAACCATTTCTAAAATTATTTCCTGTCTCCAACCGCGAGATTTACTATTACAAAACTCAAAAAAAGTTTAAGTTCGCATACAAATCATTCTTATAAAATCCATTATCTAAAATATATATGTCTAACAATATCCAGCATCTTCGCCAACTCATGCATCTTCACAAAATATACGCCTACCTCATCCCCACCGCCGATCCCCACCAAAGCGAGTACCTCGCCGACCACTGGAAAGCCCGCGAATGGATTTCCGGCTTTACCGGCTCCGCAGCTACGGTAGTTATTACGCAAGACCACGCTGGATTGTGGACGGATTCCCGTTATTTCCTACAAGCGGAACATCAATTGGAAAGCTCAGAAATAGTTTTGCACAAACAACAAGCCAACGGCACTTCTGAATATATCACTTGGCTCGCAGAACATTTGCCAAAAGGCAGTACCGTTGGGTTAGATGGTTACTTATTTTCTGTTGGACAATTGCGGCAATTGGAAAAAGAGTTGCGTCTAAAAGGCATTGCAATTAATAGCCAAGTGGATTTAATCAGCGAAGTTTGGAGTGACCGTCCGGCATTGCCAACGCATCCCATTTTTGAATATGATGTAGCATTTGCTGGTGAAAGTCGTGCTGCCAAACTCAACCGCATCCGCGAAAAAATAATTAAGCAAGGCGCTGATTTTCATCTGATTACAACATTGGACGACATTGCTTGGACACTCAATATTCGCAGCAAAGACGTGGAATTTAATCCAGTAACGATTAGTTATTTAGTGGTCAATAAAGAAATTGCCTACTTGTTTATAAATCCCAAAAAAGTGCCGGATGCTATTAAACAAAATTTGAATAATGATGGTGTAATATTAAAACCTTATGAATCGCTGGAAGATTTTTTACAAATATTAGAACACCCCATTTTAGTGGACGATCGCTTGATCAATATCCGTTTATACAATGCTATTTCTGAAACACAGATTATAAAAGGCGATAACATTCCATTACATTTAAAAACGATCAAAAATCCAACTGAAATCGGAAATTTGCGTGAAGCCATGCGCAAAGATGGCGTAGCCCTCACCCGCTTTTTTCGTTGGTTAGAAGAGAAATTGCAAACCCGCACCGTTCCAGAATACGAAGCCGGTCGAAAATTGAACGCATTCCGCGAAGCCCAAGGCAACTATTTTGGCGAAAGTTTTAATGCAATTGTCGGTTATAATTCCAATAGTGCCATCGTTCATTATCGCCCGGAAGAAGCGACTTCATCAGAAATCAAACCCGAAGGCATTTTACTCCTTGATTCCGGCGGTCAATATCTGGAAGGCACGACCGACATCACCCGTACCATCGCTTTGAGCGCACCTACCGACGATCAAAAGCGCAATTACACCTTGGTTTTAAAAGGTCATATCACCTTGGCAAAAGCCAAATTTCCAGTGGGTACAACAGGCGTACAACTCGACACCTTGGCACGACAATTTTTGTGGCAACAGGGTTTGAATTTCGGGCACGGCACGGGTCACGGCGTGGGCTTTTTCCTGAGTGTGCATGAACCGCCGCAAGGTTTTACCGCTAGCCCGCACAATCAGCGCGGCACTACCCCGCAAGAGCTAGGAATGCTCACTTCCAACGAACCTGGCTTCTACAAAACCGGCGAATATGGAATTCGGATTGAAAATCTGGTGTTGTGTGTAGAAGCGGAGGAAACCGATTTTGGCAAGTTTTTGCAATTTGAAACATTGAGCCTTTTTCCAATTGATACCAGTTTGATTGATAGCAGTTTATTGACAACAGAAGAGAAAAAATGGTTCAACGATTATCAGCGGCGGGTGTTGAATGAATTGTCGCCGAGGTTGGAGGGAGCGGAAGTGGAGTGGCTGCGAAGGAAGTGTGTCCAAGTGAATTAGAGACTGAGCGACGGGGCGATTAGAATGTAAGAATCCTTAAATTTGAGTAAAAGAAATTCAAATGGCAAAAGATTTATATCACGAACAAGTAAAACGAGCGTTGATAAAAGATGGTTGGAATATTACGCATGACCCTTATGAATTATCATTCGGTAAAATTGGCTATGAAGTAGATTTCGGAGCAGAGAAGTTATTCGCCGCCGAAAAGGATGCCGAAAAAATTGCGGTTGAAGTCAAAAGTTTCATAGGTCCTTCAGATGTAAATGAGTTTCATAGAGCAGTTGGACAATTTAATGATTACTTTGTTGTGTTAGAAATGAAGGAACCGGACAGGATATTGTATCTCGCTGTACCGGAAAATAAATGGTTACGTTTCTTTCAGGAGGTAGCCATACAAAAAGCATTACAGCGCATACAGGCAAAAATCATCGTTTACAATCCGCAATCAGAAACCATCAAATTATGGATAAAATAAAAAAATATCAAGATTTGATTATTGCGTATTTACAAGATTATGCTAAAATCAAATCGGCAAATCAACTTGATGTGGAAAGCTATGTTATCGCTGATCGCGAGAACAATCACTTCCAACTGTTGCGTGTTGGATGGGAAGGGGAACTGTACATTTTTACGGTGGTTTTTCACTTTGATATTAAAGACGGTAAAATTTGGTTTCAATGTAATATCACCGAGCGGGATGTGGTGGACGAATTCATGGAACAAGGGGTGCCGCCAGAAGATATCGTGTTGGGTTTCCAACCGCCTTACGCGCGTCCGTACACGGGGTTTGCGGTGGCGTAGAGAAAGTTGGAATGTAAAAGGCTTAGAATGAAATACTTACACGAAAATTTTCTCCAAGATCAGCAGGAATATGCTTTGAATGAAGCTTTTTACAGAGCATTGCTAAATGAGATTATCGGTAGCGAGCCAGTTTCTTTTTTCCAAACGACCTATGGCAATGGAGAAAAAATGTACAGTGACCACATTTTCAGCACGAAATATAAGGAAAGGATTTTGCAAATTATTCAGCGGGAGCCAGTGTCGGAGCAGCCCATGCTACGTGCAAGGGTGCAAAAGTGGGATGACCAATACGAAATGCTCGTGCTTTCGTTGGAATTGTCAGAGGAGGTGGAGCCGATGTTGGAAAAAGTGGTGAAAGCTTGGTTGGTGGAGGGTGCTTCGGGAGAGGAGATTCGGGATATGTTGCCGAGAGTGGCGGTAGAGACAGAGAAAAAGCGTCGATAAATATATAAATTATAATGTACTCATAAATATTTTCAACTTATAATGATAACCGCCGTTTTTAAAGATATAGAGAAATTAATTCTGATTAACTTGCAAAAAGCCAACAGCAATATAAAAGTTGCAGTAGCTTGGTTTACAAATCCAGTTTTATTTCAAGCGTTGTTAGAAAAAAGGATAGAAGGAAAAAACGTTGAATTAATTTTAGCAGACGACAAAATTAATTTTACCAATAAAAGTATTGATTTTCAACACTTTATAAATTCAGGTGGATGCGTACATATTTCAAGGTTTCCCAACTTAATGCATCACAAATTCTGCATAATTGATGAGAGAATATTAATTTCTGGTTCATACAACTGGACAAAGAGCGCGGAATTAAGGAATTTAGAAAATGTTATTATTTCTACAGAGTTAGGATTGATAAATCAGTTTATTGAAGAATTTGATAAAATAAAAGATAGAACACAGCAAGTCATTTCAATAGATAAAATAGAATTGCACGAATATTCTACCGATATTAATAGACAACAGGAGTTTGATTTATTAGTGCTGACCACACAAGAATCAAATAATACTTCCTTAAAAGAGGAAGTAAAACTAGCAGCAGAGATTGACCCAATTATTGAGAGTTTATTTGAAGAAGCTAATCAATTCTATTTCAAAGGTAAATATGAAGCAGCATTAAAACTTATAGATAAGATTTTAAATATAAGAATAGACATTCCTGATGTGTATGAGCTTATTGCTACGATAAAATGGAGACAAAATAAATTTAAAGAACAGATAGATTTTTCTTATAAAGCAATTGAATTGGACAATTTATTTTTCCCAGCCTACAATATGCTTGGTATAGGATATTCAAAATTTAGGAATGCTCAAAAGTCAATCGAAAATTACAAGATTTGTATTGAAAATGATTCCGAAAATTATATTTATTTTAAGAATAGAGCAGTTTCCTATATCGAATTAGAAGAGGATTTCAAAGTTCCTTCAAGTTTAAGAAGTCAGTTTAAGCAAAAAGCAGACGAAGATTTGAAACTGGCAATTAATTTGGCGGACAAATATGAAAACGAACACAACGACTATATGCTCTATTATACAAGAGGTTCGGCAAAATTACTCCTCGGGAAAACAAAAGCTGCAAAAATTGATTTATTAAAAGCATTAGAACAATATAATCAATCTCCTAAAAACCAGCAAGATATTCACATCTTGAGAGAACTCAAGTTGTTTTTGAAAGAAATATCGTGGATAGAAAAAGCGTGAATGTTTTGAAATCTTTGAATCAAAAATGACAACAACAACGATAAAAAAAGACATCCGTCAACTTTCCAAAGCGGAACTCGAAGCAGTATTTGCGGAGATGGGGGAGCCGCGCTTCCGGGCGAAGCAGGTGTATGAGTGGCTCTGGCAGAAGGGCGTGCATTCGGTGGAGGCGATGACGAATTTGTCCAAGCCTTTGCGGGAAAAGCTGGCGGAACGCTTTGTGATTCAGGCAATTGTGTTGGATAAACGGCAGAATAGCGCGGATGGAACGATTAAATCGCGGTGGCGGCTGCATGATGGGCATCTGGTAGAGTCGGTGCTCATACCGGTGCCGGAAGACAATCGTTTTACAGTGTGCGTGTCCTGCCAAGTGGGGTGTAGTCTGACGTGTGCGTTTTGTGCGACGGGGCGGATGAAGCGCGTGCGGAATCTGGATGCGGCGGAGATTTTTGACCAAGTAGTGCTGGTGAATCAGCAGGCGCTGGAGGTGTTTGGGCATCCGCTCACCAACATCGTGTACATGGGCATGGGCGAGCCGCTGCTGGCGTATAGCAATACGTTGGAAAGTATCGAAAAAATCACGTCGCCGGAGGGGCTGGGAATGTCGCCGAAGCGCATCACGGTGAGTACGGCGGGGATTGCAAAAATGATACGCAAACTGGGGGATGATGGCGTGAAATTTAACCTCGCGCTCTCGCTCCACGCAGCAGATGATGCGAAACGCAATGAAATAATGCCCATCAATGAGCAAAATGATTTAGAATCGTTGATGGACTCGCTCGACTATTTTTATCAGACGACGGGTAATCGCATTAGCTACGAATACATTGCGTTTCAAAATTTTAATGACAATTTTGAAGATGCGAAGAATCTGTTGAAGTTGTGCCGACGTTTTCCGGTGCGGGTGAATATTATTGAATATAATCCGATTGATAATGTGCCGTTTTTGAAGTCGGCGGAGCATAAAATTGATGCGTTTGCGCAGTATTTGCGAAACCATGATGTAATGGTGACGGTGCGGCGGAGTCGGGGGAAGGATATTGATGCGGCTTGCGGGCAATTGGCGAATAAGGAGTAGAAAATGTGTTAGGGTGTTATTGTGTTCAAGTGTTCATGTACGCTTATCCGCGCACAGTTATTGTTCCTTTTACTGAAAGTGTTTTCATCCCGCCAATCTTAGAATCAAAAAATCATGGTTAAAACTTGCACATACCAACCAGTATGTATATATTTGCAGCATGAATGCGACGGATACCAGAGAACGGATTTTAGAGAAGAATTTGGAAGCGATTCACATCAATGGCTTTCATGCGACGCGTACGGATAAAGTGATTGCAGCGTTGGGCATTACAAAAGGCGCGTTTTATCACTATTTCCCGGATAAGCTGGCGATGGGGTATGCGATTATTGACGAGATTTTATATCCAGATTATGTGGGTGCTTGGGCGCATTTGGAAAAGAATGTAGAGAATCCGATAGGTGCGATCATTCAAGGGATTGAGCAACAGAAAGGGCATTGTGATGGGGAAAACATTGCTTATGGATGTCCGCTGAATAATTTGATTCAGGAAATGTCACCGTTGGATGAAGGTTTTCGGAAACGACTGATGCGCATTGTAGATAAACAAGTTGAATTGATTAGTGCTGCTATTGCACGCGCGCAAGAAAAAAAACAGATATTGAAATCTGTAATTCCTAAAGAACTCGCTTACTTCATTTTAGCTGGAATAGAAGGAAGCTGGACCGTAGGTAAATCCACGCGGAGTAAAGCAGTTTTTGAAGTTTCTTTGAACCATTTGATTCAATACTTGAAATTACTAAAAAAATAAGGTGATACCTTTCCTTCACAAGATGTCATCTTATTTTTTTGTCTTTAAAAATACCAACTGGTATGTATGTATAAATTTCTATTTTTTCATATTTAAAATTTAAAACAATGTACGTAATTACTGGAGCTACCGGGCACACCGGAAGCAAAATCGCAGAAGCCTTATTAGCCGCAGGAAAATTGGTCACCGTAGTAGGCAGACACGCTGAAAAATTGCAATCATTTGTAGAAAAAGGTGCGAAAGCCGCAGTTGGTGATTTGGAAGACACCGATTTTTTGACGCAAACTTTTAGCGGCGCGACTGCCGTATATGCCCTCATTCCACCGAAATGGGACGTGACCAACTGGCGTGCGCATCAGGACTTGGTAAGTAAATCTTTTACAAAAGCATTCCAAGAAAGTGGCGTGAAATATGTAGTTGTATTGAGTTCTAACGGTGCACAATTGCCCGAAGGCGCAGGTCCGGTGACGGGTTTGCATTATTTTGAAAAGGACTTACAGACCGTGGAAGGTTTAAATATTTTGAGTTTGCGGGCGGGGTATTTCATGCAAAATTTGTTTGCGAATATCGGCATGATAAAAGGCATGGGTATTTTTGGTTCCTCTTTACAAAACACAGTCAAAACGCCAGTTGTCCATACCGATGATATTGCAGAAGTAGCGATCAAACGCTTGTTGGCATTGGATTTTAGTGGTTTTGAAAAAGTGTTTGTGCCGGGCGCAGCAGATTTAACGATGGACGAAACCGCGAAAATTTTAGGCGAAGCCATTGGCAAACCCGATTTAAAATACGTTACTTTTCCGGCGGCGGATGCCAAAGCGGGGATGCTACAGGCAGGACTGACCGAAACGATTGCCGATAATTACAATGAATTGTTTGATGCGTTGAACAAAGGCACGTATTTGAACGACTATCAGCGCACGCCCGAAAATACAACACCGACTACACTGGAGCAATTTGCGAAAAATGAATTTGCACCCGCTTTTTTAAATAGTTAGCAGCCAGCAGTAGGCAGTTTGTGGCGTTGATTGCTCCCTGCCTACTACTTATTTTTGATCGCTATAGGGAAAACTGCCTACTGCAAACTGCCCACTTACTTTATTAGCATCGCCCACACATCGTTATTGTATTCAAACTCAGCTTGAATAGGGGCTTGCCCACCATATTTACCACCCGTCATGATGATTTGATTATTGAACACACAAGCCGCTACACCGCCTCGCGGCGACCAAGGCGCAGTTTGGGTCTTCCAAGTTTTACCGTCTGTTGAATACAGCACTTCGCTCCCCAATTTACCATCTCGATAATTGCCGATGAGCCAAATTTTATTATCAAAAACAAGTGCCTCATAACCGTACAGAAAATCGCTGGTCAACTGCTCCACCAATTGTTCCCATTTCAGTCCATCATCCGATACCCACACATCTTTAGCGAGCATATAAAGTCGGTCATTAAACACGACAAAACGTTGTTCGTCCTGTGCTCCAAATGGTAAATCATCGGCTACTTTTTCCCAATGTATCGCATCCGCACTGTTCCAGGCATCTCCGTAAATCGTTTGTTCATCCCTGCCTCCCATGATCCATATCTTCTTTTTGAATACAAAAGGATGATAAGAAAACCGAGCCGGTAAGTTGCTTTTTTTAGTTAGAATTTCCCACGTTTTCATGTCACTTGTCCGGGCAATTTGAGTGGTCTGTTCCGGCTGGGAGGCTTTGCCTGCGAAGGTTCCTAATGCGTAAATAGCATCGTTAAATTCGATGTAATCCAAATATTTTTGATTTTGGACGATATTGGTTAGCTCGGTTTTTCGCCACGTTTTTCCATCTTCTGATACCCAAGCAGCGTCCATGTGAAATGCCCAAAGTTTGCTATCGCGCGCAAATAATTGATAATTGTACGTTTTAGAATAACCCGCATCGGCAGTGAGTTTCGTCCAGGCGTAAGGTTCGGCTACAACCATTGCTTCCTGCGTTTCATCCTCTTTTGAGTTAGCTGGCGCACAACTTATTATAAAAAAGCTTATTAAAATAAAAAAAAGTGCCAATCGTATCATAAAGCATTTACTTTTTCAAAAACCAATAATACGCCATCCGTGGGGCTGTATGCTGCGCTGCTCATGTATAATGTGCCAGAAGCTATTGGAGTCATCGTGTGCAGTTTGTAACCTGCTCCCTCCATCTCTACCAGTGCTGCTTGTACATCTCTTGCTAGCTCGTCGCCATTCACTTCACCGATGGCGGTTGAAAAAGTGCCTTTCGGTTTGATTTGCGCAGCAGGAATGTAGAGTGTTTTGTACGTAAATGACATTTTAAAGGTGGATTTTTGCAAAAGTAAGCGGATTCTTTTAATTTAAAAGAATCTCTTTTGCGATTCCCCACCGTTTTTGACCAAAAGCTTTTAAAATTTTAAATAAATTCTATCTTGCACTTAGATTTTAATAACCATCGTATGAGTACAACACCTACTACACCCGCTCGCAAACTTTCGCTGTCTTCTGCCATCTTCATCGTGATGGGCAGTATGATTGGCTCCGGTATTTTCATCGTAAGTGCCGATATGTCGCGAGTGCTGGGCAGCCCGTTTTTACTCATTTTGGCTTGGGGAATTACGGGTTTGATGACCTTGATAGCAGCTTTGTCGTATGGAGAGTTGGCGGGAATGTTTCCCAAATCCGGCGGACAATATCAATATTTGAAAGAATCGTATAATGATTTCATCGCGTTTTTATATGGCTGGGCGTTGTTTGCGGTCATTCAATGTGGCACCATCGCCGCAGTGGCAGTGGCGTTCGCCAAATTTACCAGCGTACTTTTTCCAGCATTTAGTCCTGATAATATTTTAATGGATTTGGGTTTTATAAAAATATCAGCAGCACAAGCACTGGCAATTGCGTCTTTATTTGTACTTACTTACATTAATACTTATGGAATTCGCACGGGCGCTTTAGTTCAAAATACACTCACGATTGTAAAAGTGTTGTCTTTCGGATTATTATTAATACTCGGTTTCCTGATTTATAATAATCCCGAAGTAATTGCTCTGAATTTTGATAATTTCTTTACCAATATAAAAAATCCAGCTCCACAGGCTTTAACGGTTATTGCGTCTGCAATTGGCGTGGCGATGGTCGGCTCCTTGTTTTCAAGTGATGCCTGGAATAATGTAACATTTATAGCGGGAGAAGTGGATAATCCAAAACGGAATGTAGCACTGGCTATGTTCCTGGGTGTGCTTGGCGTTACGATTTTATACATTCTCACTAATTTTAGCTACTTATTTATATTGCCTTTTTGGGGCGACCCCAATGGAACGGACGTGCTGGCGAATGGCATTCAATATGCTTCGCAAGACCGCGTAGGTACAGCAGCAATGACGGCGATGCTCGGCGGTGCAGGTTCTATCATCATGGCTATCATGATTATGATTTCTACCTTTGGTTGTAATAATGGCTTGATTCTGGCGGGTGCGCGCGTGTACCAATCTATGGCGCAGGACGGACTTTTTTTCAATCGCATGAAAACCGTCAACGCCAATGGCGTACCGGCTTTCGCGCTGTGGATTCAATTTGGTTGGTGTTCAATCCTTTGTCTTTCCGGCAGGTATGGCGACTTATTGGATTATGTAATGTTTGTGGTCGTCTTATTTTATATTCTCACCGTGATTGGCATTTTTATTTTACGTAGAAAACGTCCAGACGTAGAGCGCCCTTACAAAGCCTTTGGCTATCCGGTTTTACCAATATTATATATTTTATTAGCTTCTTTATTTGTTATAAATGTTCTTTACACCAAGCCCCAATTTACCGTGCCCGGCTTAGTCATTCTAGCAATCGGCATCCCGATTTATTACTTTTGGAAAGTACGGGGAAAGGCAGTAAGCAGTGAGCAGTAAAAAGTGGGCAGTAAGCGGTAGGCAGTTTGCAGTACGCTCAAATCGTGCGTACCGTTCACTGCCTACTGCAAACCGCCTACTGAAAACTGCCTACTGCCTACTGAAAACTGGTTTAATTCACCGTAATCGCCTTCTTCTGCGCGCGGTAACTCAATTTCAAGAAACCGCCCACTGCTGTTTTCTGACTTAGGCTGTCAATGCGATTGCGATACACATCAGCTTCAGCGGCTACACCGGGTGCGAGATTGTTGAGCTTTTCTGCACTCAATACCATATTTGTAGCACCAACGGCATTGGTGTAAAAAGTTTGCGTGTTCACCGTCGTCTTGTTGCCAATGAATAGATACACCTCCTCGCCAGTCACGAGCGGACTGCCCGTCCAAGTAAACGGGTTCGCCTGATTGCGCGTCACGGACGTAAAAGTTGCAAGGAAATCAATCGCCGGAAAATTAGTCACCGCATTGCTGTAAGTGACTCCGTTCGCATCTTTGTAATTAAATGTTCCGCTTGCTACTTTACCGGCGTATTCTTTTTCATAGAATACAAATCCTGGTTTGTAATCCAACACATCATTATTAAATCGGACTTCTGCCGGATTGGTCAATTCTAATAACGTACCTCCGATATTCCCCAGTTTGAATTGTGCGCGGGCAAAGGTTTTGTCCTCATTTTTGTCATAAAACAATTCATACGTCGTGTAGATGCGGTCTTGGGCAACCGAAGCAGAATCTTCGCCTTCACAAGCGGTAAAAATTACGCCGCAAGTGCAAAGTACCATCAAAAAGTTTTTCCAGTTTTCCATGTTGAATGTTTTTTTGGTTTTAAAAAATTATGTTGCTAAAACTCACCCAAGACGATGCAAATTCCCTAAAGAGTATTAAGGTGTTCTTAATGAAATATTAAAGAAATAAAAGAATAAATGAAAAAGGGTGAAAGGGTGATGGGTTTATAGGGTACTTGTTTAAAATTGACGAAAATATAGAATATGTTTTCCGAATGGGTACTAACAAAGTCGTAAGTATCAAGCCAACAATACCTTTAACCACAAAGGGCACAAGGATTTTCACCATGTTCACAAGGAACACTTTGTGCGCCTTGTGTAGCACTTTGTGCGCCTTGTGGTTAAATGAGGGAACGCCGAGCCGAGCTATTCCATTCATGTTAGATAAGATCTTCAATTTTAAACAAGTTCAGCATTAGTATAATTCGCACCGCAATTACTTATACATTAATCAAAATTCTGTCGTTACCAATTTTTATTTTTTTTAGAATAACGCTAACCCAAACATTTTTTCTACATGATTTTTTCCTACTTTGCCGTAAAATTTCCAGTTGTATGAGATTGTATAAAACCGCTGGCGGTATAATAATTGAAGTCGAACAGCATTGTTTTCAATTGCCTGACCAAGATTGGGATACATATATCAATCAGGATAATTTGTACGAGGCGATGCAGCGGGACATGCAAACGCTTACGCCCGTAGGAGTAGAATGGCTGCAAACGCAAAATATTTTAGCACCGATTCAAAACCAAGAAATTTGGGCGGCAGGCGTGACGTACCTGCGCAGTAAAGTGGCGCGCATGGAAGAGTCGAAAGAATCGGGCGGCGATACGTTTTATGATAAAGTGTATGCTGCCGAGCGACCGGAGCTTTTTTTTAAAGGAACCGCGCTGCGAGCCGTGGGTACCAATGGTTATGTAAATATTCGAAAAGATTCTACTTGGGATGTGCCGGAACCCGAGTTGACTTTGTTTATCACTACGTCGGGTAAAATCGTGGCGTACACCATCGGCAATGATATGAGTTCGCGCAGCATTGAGGGTGAAAATCCACTTTATTTACCGCAAGCGAAAGTATATAATAATTGTGCTGGTCTGGGTCCGTGTCTTTACATTCCAGCAAATCCGATTCCACTCGATACTCAAATTAGCCTGCGCATTCACCGACAGGAATCATTGATTTTTTCTGGGGAAACATTATTATCGCAGATGAAACGCTCGCCCGAAGAACTGGTTGATTATCTGACGCGAGAAATGACTTTTCCGCATGGCGTATTCTTGATGACAGGTACTTGCATCGTGCCGGATTTTCCATTTACTTTACAAAGTGGGGATGAAATTTTCATCACAATTCCTCCAATTGGAACCCTCAAAAACACAGTAGCCTAATGAATCTCACAGGTAAACAATTGATTGGCAATACGTTGTCACAAATAGGCAGTCATTCTTTTACTGGATTTAATCCTGCGACCGGCGAGCCACTTTCCACTGTTTTTTATGAAGCGACGTCGAAAGAAATTGACCAAGCGGTGCAATTAGCAGATGTTGCTTTTAGCATTTGCAGAAAAAAAAGGGGCCCGGAAAAAGCACTTTTTTTAGAAACAATCGCGGAGGAATTGCTGGCGCTTGATACCGAATTGATTGAAACGGTGTGTCTTGAAACGGCACTTCCAGCAGCTCGAATTGTCGGTGAACGTGGCAGAACGATTGGGCAATTGCGCCTTTTTGCAACGATGCTCCGCGAAGGAAAATGGAATAACGAAATCATAGACCCAGCGCAGCCCGACCGCCAGCCAATTCCAAAACCGGAACTTCGACAATTACAAATTCCCATTGGACCGGTCGCCGTTTTTGGTGCGAGTAACTTTCCACTGGCATTTTCTGTAGCGGGTGGCGATACGGTTTCAGCACTTGCTGCGGGCTGTCCGGTTATTTTCAAAGCGCATCCGGCGCATCCCGGCACGTGTGAGTTGGTTGGAAATGCCATCCTAAAAGCTGCCGAAAAAACGAGTATGCCCAATGGTGTTTTTTCAATGGTGCAAGGCGTTTCGCATGAAGTGGGAATGCAGTTGGTGCAGCACCCACTAATTCGGGCAGTCGGTTTTACGGGTTCGTATCGCGGCGGAAAAGCCTTGTTTGATTTGGCGGTGCGCCGACTGGAGCCGATTCCAGTGTATGCGGAAATGGGCAGTACAAATCCAGTTTTCTTTTTACCTCGCGCTTTGAAGGCGAACGCTGCTGCTTTGGCGCAAGCCTTTGCTAATTCGGTGACGTTGGGAAGTGGGCAGTTTTGTACGAATCCGGGCTTGTTTGTGGTATTGAAATCTGAGGAATCTTTTGTAAATCAAGTAGCAGAAAATTTAAATAAAATCTCGGTAGGAGCGATGTTGACTTCGGGTATTCAAAAAGCATTTTCGGACGGAATTACGCGTTTGAAAACCCAATCGGAAATAACTTGTCGAACGCATTCATCTGATAATTTGACTCCTGTTTTACTAACCATGACTGCTGTACATGCAATATCCGACCCGACGGTGACGGAAGAAGTTTTTGGTCCTTCTACGGTGGGGATTTTGGCAAATGATAAAACGGAGGTATTAGATTTTGCGCAAAGTTTGAAAGGACATCTGACCGCAACGATTCACGGAACTGCCGAAGACATCGAAGCATATAAAGATTTGATAGACATCCTGACGCTGAAAGTGGGGCGATTGGTGTTCAATAGTTTTCCAACTGGCGTAGAAGTAAGTCCAGCAATGATGCACGGCGGACCGTTTCCCGCCACTACGGATGCGCGTAGCACTTCGGTGGGAACGACGGCTATTTACAGGTTCACGCGACCTATTTGTTTTCAGGATTTACCGGTTAGCTTGCAAGATGAAAAGTGGTGATAAATATTATAAGCTAAATATAAAAAACAGCTGTACCACGCTGGGTGTAAGAAGTGGTACAGCTTGAAAATGATTACTATCTTACATTTTTATAATCTTTTTTGATATGTTTTGTTCATTAGATTGAATTGTGATGTAATAAGAACCGCTTTTCCAATTTGACGTGTTTAGCTTTACATTGTCAATGGAAGAAATTTTTCCTTTATATACCTGTTTACCTTGATTATCAAATATGGTAACCGAATAATCTGTATTTGACTCTTGTAATCCTAATAGCTCCGTATTCAAATGAAGTTCATCTTTAAAAGGATTCGGATATACATTGGAGGCATCCACGTTAGGATTCGATTTAAGTATTTGATAAGAAGCTTCCTCCTCTGATTGCAAACTACCCGTGCTACAACAAGTGAAACTTGCCGGGTAAGCCCAAAACTGCGTACCCAGTGCCACTCTAAAACCAGCATTTAGGCGTATCAATGGAGAAAAATAATCTACCTTGCGAGTACCTGTAATAACCGACGTAGAAGTAATAGACTGAGAAGCACGATAATCGTCAAGTGGACTGGCTGTTAAGCTTAGGGCGTTAGTAGTGTTGCACAGTCGGTAAAAATTCCTTGAATTTGTAATTGCATGATTGAAAACCTGCTCCCATTGACAAGGGGTGATAGCATCATTTAGCCATCCTTGAGATACTATATTTCGGCTATTTGCATATGTACATACCGATACAGATCCAAGTCCAGGACAGTTAATGGGATAAGGATTTCCATCTCTTCCATAACAATTTTCTAAAGCTGGACATCGAGGACCACACTCACCTGCTATATCAATATCAATTCCACCACAAGGGTTGGTACAGTCTTCACTATGTCTAAGACTCATTACGTGTCCTATTTCGTGATTGAAAGTTCGGCTAATAGCTCTCAACCAATTATTAGTACCACTATTTTCAATAATATCTTTTTCGGCAGCAGCGTTTACATCCGTTACATAAACTAAATGATCAGCATTTGATAACCCCCCATAAGTTACTCCTCCAATTGAAGTTGTGTTAGGTCCTTGAATACCATTATATAATCCATAATTAATTAAGTATACATCTATCACACTACTTCCGTATCTACTCTGATAAGGACGTGGAAAAACTGAATTTAAAATATCAGCAGGATGGTCGAGTGAGGTATTAGATATGTCATACATTTGAGTGGGGTATGTCCAAATACCCCCATTTACATCATTAGGATTACTAGCTTCTGAATATAGCTTAACTCTTATTTTTGCATCTGGTATGTAAGGTGCCGGTACGCCACCCGGTCCATTTCGCCAGTTTTGTTGCATATTTGCAAATGTTTCATTAGAAAAGCGAATAAAATCTCTTGCTCTTTGCACTAAAACAGCATTACTTACTGCCGGTGTGGTATTAAAAATATGGACATTTACATATATTGTGATGATAGGGGCATCTTCATAATTTGTTTCAAAATCAAAACAATGGTTTTCAGGAACAAGAGAAGAACTTCCACTTGTAATAACTCGACAATCAATATAGCCTGGGGCTGGCGTTTGAGAAAAGATTGAGGAGTTATAATATATTATTGGCACAAATACCCATATTAATTTATATTTAAATTTCATGTTAAGGTAATTTAATGGTTTGTAATAAATATTTTTTTTGCATCATATACTCCATTAAGCGGATCGGCTATTCGTACAATGTATATACCAGAAGTTAAATGTTTTGGAAGTAAAATAGTATTACTTGAAACGTTAATTTGCTTAGATAAAATTATTCTGCCCTGTAAATCAGACAATTGTAACACAATATTGTAATTACTTTCCTCTGATAACTCTAGTTGTAAATTATTGTTATCTATGAAGCAATTCCATTTTAAAGGCTCTCGTTTCGGGTCTTTTGATGAAAGAACTAAATTACAAGGTGTGCCAGACAAATTAATTTCTCCCCACTCATTATCTGAATAACAATGAAACGTAACCTCAATTAAGGAGGCAACAGGATGCCCTCTAAAGCCAAAGTAGGAAAAAAGGTCATTTATTGGACCAATCCGTTCAACAAATTGTAGCGGAAAGGTATCGTAAGAGTAAGCATCTGGAATATAAGGGACATATGATTTCCCTTCCCAATTTTTAAGTGTTCTATTCCCAATTTGCTTAGACATAATACTGTCGATATACACTTTATTACATCTGTCATTAGTAGGAAAGCAGTTAATAACGCTATCGGGCTTTTCTAAAAATACAAAATATAGATCTTCTCTATTTTTGTTATCCTCCATTCTTCGAAAAGCATATATAGTATCATTAGATTGCCGAATACAGAGAGCGTTGCTATTTTCAATTCTTCGGTTTCCAAATCGCCCTGAATAGTATACATTATTCTGCCTGAGCAATTTATAAGCTATCGAATTTACTATTGTGTCTTTCTCATATTTGACCTCCTGCGCTCCCCAAATAAACCAAGACCCAGTAAAGTCATAATCAAATCCGTAATAACTATGTATCCAAGTAGCACCGGGGGGTGCAAAAACAGTTTGGGAGTAACCATTGGTTACGAAGGCTACTCCCAATAAAATAAGCCATTTCTTCATATTAAA
>ENA-ORBV01000506-ORBV01000506.1-microbial-mat-metagenome-genome-assembly--contig:-NODE-506-length-89684-cov-11.382850_pt1 | contig 89684 bp, 82 predicted proteins | sample MGYA00237777_ERZ505514 | MGnify/ENA primary metagenome ERZ505514 (study PRJEB26160, sample SAMN06269048) | microbial mat metagenome | isolation source: Oligotrophic lake microbial mat | place...
AAGCCGCCGTACGCGTCGAAATGAAAAGGAACCGTATCCATGGGGCAAATCCAGCAGTCGGACCGCGGGCATTGCGGTGACGACAAGACGTGAACGATTGCTAATGTGTGACACCGCCAGCCGGCTGGCGCATGCAGGCGATGACTTTCCTCCTCAAAACCCCCGATCCCCCGACAAGATATTCCCCAGGCCGCCCAACACCGAGCCCTCGCCACGACTGCCGCCTTGTTGCGGTGCGGCGGCGTGGATGCGGCCGGCCATGCGTGAGAACGGCAGGCTTTGCAGCCAGATGTGGCCGGGGCCAGTCAGGGTGGCGAGGAACACGCCCTCGCCGCCGAACAGCATCGACTTCACCCCGCCGACGGGTTTTACGTCCATCTCAACTGTTTGCGTATGCGCAACCACGCAGCCGGTATCGACATCGATGCGTTCGCCAGCGGCCAGCTCACGCTCGACGATGGTGCCGCCGGCATGCACAAACACGAGGCCGTCGCCTTCCAGTTTTTGCATGATGAAACCCTCGCCGCCGAACAGCGCCGTCATCACTTTCTTCTGGAAGTGAATGCCGATGGAGACGCCGCGGGCGGCGCACAGAAAGCTGTCTTTCTGCGCGATGATGCGGCCACCGTAGTTGGCCAAGGTCAGCGGGATGATGGTGCCGGGATAGGGTGCCGCGAAGGCGACGCGGGCTTTGCCGCTGCTGCCACTGTGTGAGAACACGGTAGTGAACAGGCTCTCGCCAGTGATGACGCGCTTGCCGGCGCCGACCAGCTTGTCCAGAAAACTGCCGCCTTGGCCGCTGTGCGAGCCATCGCCAAACATGGTCTCCATCTGGATGATGGAATCTTTGAACATCATCGCGCCGGCTTCGGCGACTGCACTTTCGCCGGGATCGAGCTCGATTTCGACGAACTGCATGTCTTCGCCGTAGATCCGGTAGTCGATCTCATCGGCTGTGCGCATGGATGAAGGCGGCGGCACGACTGCCTGCATTTGCGAACCTGTGCCGCCGCCCACCAGCTCGTTGCAACTGCCAATGGGCATCCACTCGGCAAAGCCGGCGCGCCAGCAATGGCCGTAGGGATTGGCAATGGCCTGCGCTTGTGCGGTGGCGTGATCGAATGGGCCAGATTGTTGGCCGCTATAGCTCAAAAACCACTGGGACATGGGAGGGCTCCGCCGCAAAAATTAAAAAAGGGTAGGGGTGTTCAGCCGCTGATTTCTGCATGTAAACGCGCGCGGGTTTCCGTATTGATGCCCAAGCCGGTCGCCAGTCCATCCAGATAGTCACGCTCGGACTCGCTATCGACAGCGATCGCGAGCACGCAGGCGACATAGACCGGGTGCGCCAGTGAGCGCGGTGTCTGCGCGATCAGTTGCTCGCGGGTGGCGGGGTTGGCCAGCTCGGCTTGCAGGTAGGCGAGCGTGTCGGCATCGTCACCTGCGCTGCGCGCACGCTCCACGATGCGTTGGCGTTCGGTTTCGTCAATCAATCCGTCTGCGGCGGCTGCCGCGATCATCGCCCGCACCATCAATGCTGCCTCCTGCTTGTGCAGGTCAAGCGTCGGTTGCGCGCGGGTGGGTGCGCTCATGCCGGGCGGCGGCGGCGGTGGCGCGCTGAATTGCGGCGTTGATGCGGGTGGTGCAGCGGGCGGAGCACTTGGAGCGCTTGGAGTACTTGGAGCACTTGGAGCACTTAGGGGGCCCGCGACCGCATTGCCAGCTTGCTTGGAATAGTGGTCATACGCGGCCATCGCCACACCCAACAATCCAAGGCCCACCTGCGCCTTGTTGATGCCAAGTGCTGAGCCGAATCCACCCCCACTGCGACGGCCACCTCCAAAGGAGCCACCGAGTGCACCACCTACCATTTGTTTCAGCAATCGTTCTGGATCGAACACGATATTGACTCCTTCTTCTAGTCTGATTCGATACAGCGCCAAAGTGGGCTGTGGAAGCGGCCGCTATGTTACCCGCCGGCACCTGCAGCGCTGTGTATGATCCGCGTAGCTGGATTGGCCTGACTGGGTAGGCCGGGTGGCGGGCCACGGGGGATTACCGATGCGGGATGCAAAGCGTAAATTGCTGCGCTGCTCTTTACTGGTGTTGCTCGTAGGGGCCGGACCCGGATTCGCCACCGATGTGACCGGCACCATCGAATTGGTGTCGGCCGGCAAATCGTTGCGCGCCAATGAAGCCGAAGACGCCGTGGTCTATTTCCGACCCAAGGGCTTGGCCGCGTTTCAAGCTCCCGCCGAACGCGCGGTGATGAGTACGCGGCGCAAGCAATTCTGGCCACGCATTCTGCCCATCGCAATGGGTACGACAGTGCAGTTTCCGAATGAAGACGTGATTTTGCACAACGCGTTTTCCGCATCCACTGGAAACGCGTTCGATACCGGTGTGTACGCAGCGGGAGAAGGTGCGACTCACACCTTTGCTCGCCCCGGTCTGGTCAAGGTGTACTGCAACGTCCACCACTCGATGTTCGCGCACATCCTGGTGCTCGACACCCCGTACTTTGCGCGTCCCGACGCACAGGGTCGTTTTACCTTGCGCAATCTGCCGGCGGGCGAGGGCAGTCTGGTCGTGTTTCATGATCGCAGCAGCCCGTCGCGACAAGTGCTGGATCCAGCACTGCAATCCGAAGTGACCATTCGCATCGAGCTGACCACGCGCAAGGTGCCTCCGCACGCAAACAAGTTCGGCAAACCCTATGGGAGACCGCTCGATGGCAACCGCTACTGAGATGCCCGCTGTGCGTACGCGGATGCCATTGGCAATCCGGATCTTCCTGCTGCTGGCGCTGTTGCTGAGCGCAGCGGTCGGGACGGCCGTGTTTTTCAGTCAGCAGCAAGGCGCGCGGATCGCATCTGCATCTGTGCAAAAAGCGTTGAGCGCCAGTGGCGAGCTGCAACTTGAGTTTGCAGCCCGTCAATTGGAAGAAGTGCAGCTGAAAATCCAGCTGATTGCGGCGGATGCTGCCTTCGTCAAGTACATCGCCGATGCGCAGGGTGACCGCTTGGGGTTTGATGCCGACGCTGACGCCCGCTCGATTCAAGACCTGCTGACCGAGCGCAAAGAGCAGTTTGGCTTCGATATTGGCATCGTGCTTGATCCAGAAGCCGAGGTGCTGGCGCGTACCGATCAATTCGAGGCCATTGCCGAGAATCTGGGTGAAGATCCGTTCGTGCGCTCGTTCATCGATCCGCCAGCTCCGATCAGCGGTTATTGGCGAATGGAAGGGAAGCTCTATCAGGCCGCCAGTTGGCCGCTGGCGCAAGGCACCGATCTCATCGGCTTCCTGATTGTCGCCAACCAAGTCGATGATCGATTGGGGCAACGGGTGGGCCGGGTCAGCGCCGCCAACATCGCCTTCTTGCTGCCACAGGCGGCAGGTGTCGAAATCATTGGCAGCTCTCTGGAAGGCGCCAGCCTGGAGGCGCTGCGCGCGGCGGTGGCCAGCGACATGTCGGGCCTTGCCAGTGCGGTGCGCGACGGTCGGGCCGTGCCGCGGGTGGAGCTGCTTTTGGGCGGCGCGAGTTGGGTCGGGCAGTTGCAACCGCTGGACGCTGAGGGTGGCGCTGAAATTGGCTCGGCGCTTCAGCTCACTTCGGTTGAGCAGGCGTCGGCGGGCTATCGCGCGATCGTCAATTCGGTCGCACTCACTGGCTTGGTCACCTTGATCATTGCATTGCCACTGTCCCTGTTGCTGGCGAAGGCGAGTCTGCGACCGCTGACGGAAATGGCTAGCGCAGCCAAGGCCGCCGTGGCTGGCGACTATCAAGCGCGGCTCAACGTGGGTGGCAAAGACGAGTTGGCCGATTTGGCGCAAGCCTTCGACTCGTTGTTGTCGGACTTGCGAGGTGAACGCGATATCGAGTCTTACGTCACCCAACTTTCGCGCTTGATGCCAGATCCGGGGGAAGAGGCGGTGCAAGGCGCGGTCAGCGTGTCGGTGCCTTCCGAATTGGTCGAGCCGGAGCGCAACCAACGCTTGTTGATCGCGGTGGAGCAGCGTTCGTTGGGTAGTGCCATCGATTTGCAGACGCCGGCCGAAGCTGTCGCCGAGATCGACGCGTGGAGTCATCGGCTCGCCCAACGCGCCGCCTACTTCGGTGGCCGGATCGTGTTTGCGAACGGTCCCCGGCTGTTGGTAGCGTTTGCGCATGGCGATGACGCAGCCACGCTGGATGCGCTGCGCTGGCTCAACTCGGTGTTGCTGGTCTCGCCAGAGGTGGCGGCGGCGATGGCCGCAGGTGACCTGTTGACCGGCAGCAGTGGCGCTGGCGACAGCAGTTTCCCCTTGGCGTTGGGATTGCCGGTGCGCCAAGTCGAAGCCTTGTTGGCCGATTGTCCGACCGGCTTTGTACTGTTGCCGCGCGGGCTCGGCGAGGCCCTGCCAAAGATGTCGACGCCGCAGGCGGTTGAGCGCATCAAGGGCACCCGCAGCGGCAGTATTTTCTACGGAATCAGTGCCGACAAGCTGGCGGGCAACATGCCTACCGATCCGCATGCAATAGAATTGCCAATGGGGTCGATGCCGACCTTGATGGTGAAAGCGCCCGGCGCGACCTCCGCGCAGGCTGGCAGCGACAGTAAGCGCCAACTCGATCTGCGACCCGGCGCTACCTTTGACAAGCGCTACCGCATCATCTCCGTGCTGGGCAGTGGCGGCATGGGCGTCGTCTACAAGGCGCGCGACCTCGATCTTGATGATGTGGTCGCGATCAAGACGTTGCGACCGAACGCGCTAATGGATGGCGAGCAGTTGGAGCGCCTGAAGAGCGAACTCAGACTGGCGCGCCGTATCACCCATCCCAACGTGCTGCGCACTTTCGACTTCGGCGAATTCCAAGGCTCGCCCTATATCTCGATGGAGTACGTGCGCGGGATGACGCTGCGGCAACTAATATCGCAAGCTGGTCGGGTGCCTTACAGCGCCGCCCTGCGCATCGCCCGCCAGCTCTGCGCAGGCTTGCGCGCAGCGCACGAAGTCGGCGTGCTGCATCGCGATATCAAACCCGAGAACCTCATTCTGGAGGCAACTGGCAACGCCAAGCTGATGGATTTCGGCATCGCCAGACCGATTCGGCGCACCGGTCCCGGACAAACCGAGGCCGGCATGTATATCGGCACGCCGCACTACTCAGCGCCGGAGCAATTGGCCGGCGAAGAGGTCGATCTGCGCGCCGACATATACGCCTGCGGCGTGCTGATGTGCGAAATGTTCTCCGGAACACTGCCCTACCAAGGGTCGACCACGGTCGAGCTTTATGTCGCCCAACTGCAAGGACCACCGACGCCACCCTCGGCAAGTTGGCCGGAGATTCCGCGAGTCCTAGAGGCGATCATCCTGCGCTGCATTGCGCGTGACCGCGAGCAACGCTACGCCAGTCTGGATGCGCTCATCAGTGAACTGGAGACGCTGCGTGCCTAACTTGAATCGTCAGCGCAAGACGCTGTTCGCTGGGCTGTTGCTGAGCAGCAGCGCAGTGCTGGCGCAGTCGAGTCCAGCCGATGAAGATCCATTGTTGGCTGGTTGGGAAGAGCAAGAGCCGGTGAGCGCCCATCATCTGTTTGGCGATATCGCCTTGCGTGGTGATCGGGTCACCGGATTTACCGCTCGCGACGATGTCGAGCGCCTGCGCGGCCGCCTGCGAATAGGTTGGCGCGGTATCGGTGACGCTTGGGAATACGCGTTGGCGGTCAAGGCCAATCTGGCCAGCGACAGTAACGTCGACAATCGCCGCAACAATGACAACGAACGCAGCGATGCGGGGAGTCTGGATCAAGCGTTTTTTCGCTGGATGCCTTCCGAGAACACCGCGCTGACTGTGGGCAAGTCGACGATGCCACTCAGTCTCACGCCCATGGTCTGGGACGCTGACTTGCGCCCAATTGGCATAAGTGCCAATCAGCAGTGGTCAGTAGGCGACAGTGATGGGCTGCGCTTTACCGCCGGTTATTTTGCGGGCGATCACTTGTATGGCGACGATTCGCGCATCGCTGCCGCGCAACTAGCATGGACTTACAACGAAGGCGCGCCATTTTCCGCCGATGTGCAGGTGGCCTACCTGGATTTTTCGGACCTTGATCGGGCCACTGAACAAAGATTGACGCGCACCAATCGCCGTGTTGGCAATCAACTGATCAGTGACTTTCGATTGCTGGATCTACAGTTGGGTGGGCGCTGGCAGTTGGGTGAGAAGGCGGTAGTCGCTCGTTTGGATTTGCTGCGCAATCTGGGTGCGGATGACCAGCGTGACGGTGCACGCGGCAGCGTGGTCTATGGCGACGCCGATACGTTGCCTGGCTGGGAGTTGGGCTTTGCCTACGAACGCATTCAGCGCGATGCGGCGCAGGCGGCATTCAATGAGGACGATTGGTGGTTTCACAGCTTTGCCCGCGGTGCGATGCCTTGGGTGGGCTATGGATTGAACAACGGCTGGAGTCTGCGCGCGACCATGTTTGTCGAGCGTCGGGATGCCTCCAGCGAAACTCTGAGGCGACTCCTGCTGGAAGCCAGGCGGGCATTTTAGACGCCCCCGGTTTGGCCGCTGGACCGCCTTTCGAACGTGTGGCCAGTGGGGCCAATCACCCGCGCGCTTGTTCCCGGACGCCGTCAACGTCATCATTGCGCCCGCCGATTCCGGCCCCATCAGAGTTTCGCTGCGCAATGGGTGTTCTGCTTTATCTGCCTTTTTCGCTCAATGTTGGCACCTTCTCGGGCCAGGTGACCTGCTGTGGCCGATAGCGCGGGCAGTCTGATTCCGCGTGGGCCGCGTGGCGTGATCAAAGCCACCATTTGGTCGCTTAAAGGGCTGCGAGCCTGCTGGCATCATGAGTCATCTTTTCGACTCGAGGTGTACTTGTTCCTGGTGCTGGCACCGGCTGGCTGTTGGCTGGGGCAAACGGCGGTCGAACGGGTGTTGCTGGTTGGCTCGCTGTTGTTAGTTTTGAGTGCCGAACTGCTGAACTCGGCGGTGGAAGCCGTCATCGAGCGCTACGGTGCGGAACATCATGAGTTGGCTGGACGGGCCAAGGACATGGGTTCAGCGGCTGTTTTTGTCCTGATGCTCAATGTACTGCTGGTCTGGAGCTTGTTGCTCGCGCCCCGGTACTTGCTGCCCGTATTGTTCAACGGCTGAGGCTGACTTTGGAATTGCTCTTAAACCCGGAGGCTTGGGTCGCGCTGTTTACCCTCACCGTGCTTGAGATCGTGCTCGGCGTCGACAACCTGGTCTTCATCTCGATTGCGGTGAGCAAGCTGCCGCCGGAACGTCGGCCGGCAGCGCGCAAGTTTGGTCTCGCCCTGGCTTGTGTTTCACGCATCATGTTGCTGTTGTCGTTGGCGTTTCTTGCCAGTATGCAGCGCGATCTTTTCAGCGTGCTCGGGAACCCCATTTCGATCCGGGACCTCGTCTTGATCGGTGGCGGGTTGTTCTTGCTGGTCAAGGGCACGCTTGAAATTCGCGAAACAATCGAGGGTTATCCCGACGAGGCAGACATTGGCACGCGCCCGTCCGCTGTGTTCATGCATGTGATCTTGCAGATCGCCATCATCGACATCGTCTTTTCGCTGGATTCGGTGATCACTGCGGTCGGGATGGTGCAGTGGATTCCGGTGATGGTTGCCGCCATCATCATCGCCGTCGGCGTGATGATCGCGTTCTCCAACGTCATCGGTGATTTCATTGACCGCCATGCGACGGTGAAAATGCTGGCGTTGGCATTCATCATCCTGGTGGGTGTTGCGCTGATTGCCGATGGCTTCGGGTTTCACATCCCGCGCGGCTACCTCTACTTCGCCATGGCGTTCTCCGTCGCGGTTGAAGTCCTCAATATGCTTTCGCGTCGCCCGCGTCACTACTAAACGCGCGGCTCCGCTTCGGACCAGAGCACCTCAGACCATCTTATGACCACCTCCCTGCCGGACTATCCGCCGTTATTTTTGCGCCGTGGCGAAGACAAACGCCTGCGTGCCGGCCACCTTTGGGTGTTCAGCAACGAAGTCGATACCAAGCGCTCGCCGCTGGACAAGTTTGCTGCCGGCGATCCCGTCACCATTCTCGATGCCGGTGGCCATGCAGTGGGCAGCGGCTATATCAATCCCGCTAGCCTGATCTGCGCGCGGCTGCTGGATCGCGGCTGTCGGCCGTTGGACCGCTCACTGCTGGTGCATCGCCTGAACGTCGCCTTGTCGCTGCGCGAACGCATCTACAGTGAGCCTTACTACCGGCTGCTTTTTGGCGAAAGCGATGGTGTTCCGGGTTTGACCGTTGATCGGTTTGGCGATGTGTTGGTCGCGCAGGCTACCAGCGCCGGTATGGAGCGGCTGAAAGATGTCGTCGTCGATGCCTTGACGGCAGCGCTTAAACCCGCCGCCATTGTGTGGAAAAACGACAGCAGTGCGCGCGAGATCGAAGGCTTGCCGAGCTACGTCGAGATCGCCGCCGGCGAATTGCCCGAGCGCGTCAGCGTGCGTGAGGCGGGCCTGCAATTTTCCATTGACATCGTCGGCGGCCAGAAGACGGGCTGGTTCTACGATCAACGCAGCAATCGGGAAGCGATGACGCCGTGGGTAAAGGGTGCTCGCGTGCTCGACCTGTTCTCCTATGTCGGCGCCTGGGGGTTGCGAGCTGCACAGGCCGGGGCGACGGAAGTCACCTGTGTCGACTCTTCAGCCGAAGCAATCGCTGCGGTGCTCGGCAATGCCGCTGACAATGGGTTGGCCGATAAAGTGCGTGCAGAGCGCAGCGACGTCTTCGAGTTCCTGAAAGCCGCCCGCGCTCAACGCGAGCGCTGGGACGTGGTCATCGTCGATCCGCCCGCTTTCGTGAAGAAGCGCAAAGACTTCAAGCAGGGATCGCTGGGCTATCGGCGCCTAAACGAAGCCGCCATGCAGTTGTTGGCGAAGGATGGTCTGCTGGTGACCGCATCCTGCAGCTATCACATGGGCCGGCCGGCGCTGCTGGAGGCGATCAACGCCGGTGGCCGCCATCTGGATCGGCAAGTGCAGGTGTTGAGTCAATTGCAACAGTCGCCGGATCATCCGATCCAGGCCGCTATTCCAGAAACCGACTATCTGAAAGGTTACATCTGCCGGGTGCTTCCGGTCTGAAGCGAAGCACTCAACCATCCACTGAAACGCCATGCCCTGGATTCACTCGATAGACCCGATTGCCTTGCACCTGCCGTTCTGGCCGCACGGGATACATTGGTATGGCGTCATGTACCTGCTGGCATTCGTGCTGGCGTGGTGGGTGGGACGGCAGCGCATACGGGCTGGCTACTTTCCGGGCGTGAGCGAAGTCGCGTATAGCGACCTCATGTTCTACGGGATGATGGGTGTCGTGCTCGGCGGACGCATCGGCTACGTGCTGTTTTATGCGTTTGCCGATGTGCTGCGCGACCCGCTGATGCTGCTTCGGATAAAAGATGGCGGGATGAGTTTTCATGGCGGCTTGCTCGGCGTGGTCGTCGCGTTGCTGTGGTGGTCGCGGGCCAATGGCCGGCATGTTTTCGACACCTTGGATTTTGTCGCGCCGCTGATTCCGATCGGACTCGGACTTGGGCGAATTGGCAATTTCATCGGCGGCGAACTGTGGGGACGCACGACTGACGTTTCCTGGGCGATGATCTTTCCCGCCTCGTTGCCGGCCGAGTTTTACGGCATGAGCGTCGAGTCCTTGCGCGCCGCTGCCGCCAGCGGTGCCTTGGATGGTCTCGCGCGACATCCTTCTCAGCTTTACCAAGCGGCCTTGGAAGGCCTCTTGATGGGAACAGTTCTGTTGCTGTACTCACGCAAGCCGCAGCCGCGATTTGCAGTAGCGGGATGGTTTGCAGTGCTCTACGGCTTGCAACGCATCGCGGTAGAGTTTGTTCGCCAGCCTGATGTGCAGCTCGGCTTCTTGGCATTTGGATGGTTGACCATGGGTCAGTTGCTGTGCTTGCCCTTGTTGGCTTTGGGCGGCTGGCTTCTGTGGCTCTCGCGGCGAGCACCCATCTTACGTCCGTCTGCTTGAGTGCCGTTGCCTGCTGGAGTAGGCTTAGCTAACTCGACTAACTGAGCCCAGCCATGTCTGCCACGGTCAATGTCCACGAAGCAAAAACGCAGCTTTCCCAATTGTTGGTTCGGGTTGAGCTCGGAGAGGTGGTCACAATTGCCCGAGCAGGTAAGCCGGTGGCGCGATTGGTGGGTGTCAAGCCGACCCAGCCACGTCGACTCGGTGCGATGGCAGGGCAATGGGAGTTACCCGATTGGCTGGAAGAGCCAACCTCGGAGGAAATCATCGATCTGTTCGAGAAGGGCGAGGTTCTTCCCGCATGAGCCTGCTGTAACGAGCCTGCTGCAATGAACCTTCTGCTCGATACCCACGTGTTGATCTGGGCCTTGATGGAGCCCGCGCGGTTATCCCAGCCGGCCAGGCAAATGATCGAAGACGTCACTCATGGTGTCTATTTCAGCGCGGCCAGCATTTGGGAAATCGCGATCAAGACTTCGACGGGCCGCTCCGACACGCCCCCGGCCCCGCCCCCACAGGCGGTGTTGGCCGGCGCACAACGGGCCGGCTTTCTGCAGCTGGTTGTGACTGCGCAACACGCGGCCGCATTGGTTGATTTACCACACTTCCATCGCGATCCATTTGATCGACTGTTGGTCGCGCAGGCGCGCACTGAGCCGATGACCTTGCTGACTCGCGATACCACACTCGCCAAGTACGGCGACCACGTCCGGTTGATCTAAGCGATGCGACCCTATCTCGACCTGCTGCGGCATGTGCTCGATCACGGCACGGAGAAGGCGGACCGCACCGGCACTGGCACGCGCTCGGTGTTTGGCTGGCAAATGCGGTTTGATCTGGCGGCAGGCTTTCCGCTGGTCACCACCAAGAAGCTGCATCTGCGCTCAATCATTCACGAACTCCTGTGGTTTTTGCGCGGCGACACGAATACCGCCTATTTGCATGAGCACGGCGTCAGCATTTGGGACGAGTGGGCCGACGAGAACGGTGAGCTGGGGCCGGTGTATGGACGCCAATGGCGTTCCTGGGGCGCGGCGGATGGTCGCGAGATCGACCAGATCCGCTGGTTACTGGACGAAATCAAGCGTAATCCCGACTCTCGCCGCTTGTTGATTTCGGCATGGAATGTTGGCGAGCTGGAGCGCATGGCGCTGCTGCCTTGCCACGCGCTGTTCCAGTTTTACGTCGCCAACGGCAAGCTCAGTTGTCAGTTGTATCAGCGCTCGGCAGATATTTTTCTCGGCGTGCCATTTAATATCGCGAGCTACGCCCTGCTCACTCACATGGTGGCGCAGGTGTCCAATTTGGCGGTGGGCGATTTCGTGCATACCTTGGGCGACGCCCACCTGTATGTGAATCACTTCGAACAGGCGCGCCTCCAGCTGGAGCGCGTGCCGCGCGCGCTGCCAAGGCTCGCCTTGAATAGCGAAGTCCGCGACTTGTTCGGATTTCGCTTTGATGACATCCAAGTGCTCGATTATTTGCCGCATCCGGCGATCAAAGCGCCAGTAGCGGTATAGCCCGCAGTAACGTGACGTCTATCGTCCTCATCGCCGCCTTGGATCGTCGTCGGGCCATCGGGCGTGACAACGCCATGCCGTGGCATTTGCCCGATGACCTCAAGCGGTTCAAGGCGTTGACGCTGGGGCATCCCATCCTGATGGGGCGCAAGACCGCGCAATCGCTCGGCCGGGCGTTGCCCGGTCGACGCAACCTGGTGCTGACTCGGCGTGCGGAAGCACCGGTGGCGGGGATGCAGGTCGTCGATTGCCTGGATGCGGCGCTGTCGGCATGTCGCGACGACGAGCGCCTCTATGTGATTGGCGGCGGCGAAGTGTACGCACTGAGTTTGCCGCGGGCAGAACGCATGCACCTCACCCACGTGGATGTTGAGGTTGCGGCCGCCGATGCGCACTTCCCTTGCTTCGATCCGCTGCAGTGGCAAATCGAGGCCAGCGTCGAGCATCCCGCCGATGGCCGTCACGCCTACGGGTTTCGTTTTGTGGACTATCTACGCAGGTCGCAGTTGCACTCGACTGCATAGACTAGAATCGAGCGATGAGACTGGCCGGCTACACGATCAAAGAAGTGATTTACGCGGTCGATGAGACCGTGGTGGCGCGTGCCGAATCGGACTCTGGCGAGCGCGTGGTCCTCAAGTACCAGAACAGTCGACATCCTTCGCTGGACCTGTGCGCGCGCTGGCAGCACGAGCATGCGGTGTTGCAGTCGATTCAATCCGAGTGGGTGATCCAGTCGCTGGCCTTGGCGCAGGTCGATCATGGGCTGGTGCTGGTGCTGGAGGATTTTGGCTCGGCTAACTTGTCGCAATTGGCCGATCGCCAGCAGTTCGAGCTGGCGGATCGCCTGATATTGGCGATGCAACTGACCTCGGCGATCAGTGCCGTGCATCAGCATCAGCTGATTCACGGTGACATCTCTTCCAAGAACGTGCTGGTTGATGTCGCCGGTCTTAAGCTCAAATTATGCGACTTCGGCTTGTCAACGCGGCTGAGCCATGCGCAAAGGCAGGGCCAGGAACACCTGCTGCGCGGCACCCTGGAATACATGTCGCCGGAACAAACCGGGCGGACCAATCTCGAAGTCGATTACCGCAGTGATCTGTATTCGCTGGGGGTCACCCTGTACGAGCTTTTTTCCGGGCGCACGCCTTTCCAGTCCGACGATCCCATGACCTTGCTGCATGCGCAAATCGCGATCATGCCCTCGCCACTGCATTTCGTGAATCCGGCGATCCCGGAGCCGATCTCGAACATCGTGCAAAAGCTGCTGGCGAAGTCGCCCGATGACAGGTACCAGAGCAGTTTTGGGCTGCACACCGATCTGGGTAACTGTCTGCAGCAGTGGAACCGCTACCGTCGGATCGAGCCCATCCAACTGGCGACCACCGACATTCCTGAGCGTTTTTGCGTTGCCAATCGTCTGTACGGTCGTGACACCGAGATCGAAGCGATTGGTGCGGCGTTCGAGCGGGTCAGCAATGGTCGCGGGGAGTTGTTGCTGATCAGCGGGTACTCGGGAATTGGCAAGACCGCGCTGGTCAACGAGCTGCATCGGCCGATCGTCGCCAAACGTGGCTACTTCCTGCGCGGCAAATGCGACCAGTACAGCCGCAATCAGCCTTACTCGGCGCTGACGCAAGCATTTTCCCAGTTGCTGCGGCAACTGGCGGTGGAAGGCGAGCAGCGGCGCCAGTATTGGAAGGCGCAACTGCTGGCTGCCTTAGGCGCGAATGCGGCTGTCGTCAGCGATCTGATTCCCAACCTGACTCTGCTGATCGGTGCGCCGCCTGTTTTGCCGGTGTTGCCGCCAGCCGAAAACGAAAACCGCTTCCAGATCGCCTTCACCCAGTTTGTGCGGGCGCTTTCGTCGAGCGCGCACCCGCTGGTGCTATTTCTCGATGACTTGCAGTGGGCCGATGCGCCCACCCTGAAACTGATCGAGCACCTGCTCAGCGAAGACGCGGGCCTGTGCACCCTCATCATCGGTGCCTACCGCGACAACGAAGTCGACGACGCCCACCCGTTGAGCCTGATGGTGAAGGCGCTGGAACGTATGCAAGGTCCAGTCGAGCATGTGTGGTTGCGTAACTTGGAGATCGCGCAGGTCAGTCAGCTGGTGGCGGACACGCTGCACAGCAATGTCAGCGAAGTCGCCCCGCTTGCCAATCTGTGCTTGGAGAAAACCCAGGGCAATCCATTTTTTCTTGGCCAGTTCCTGAGCACGCTGCAACAAAACGGCGAGATCCATTACGTGCGCAGCGAAGGCGCGTGGCGCTGGAACATCGCCCAGATCCGCCAGCGCGGAATGACCGATAACGTCGTCGAGTTGATGCTGGAAAAACTGCGGACCTTGCACACTGATACGCAGCGCTTGCTCAGTTTGGCTGCGCATCTGGGTGACAGTTTCGACATGCGGCAGTTGATGGCCGTAGGCGGCAGCGACGCCGGCCAGACCGCCGCCATTCTTTGGCCGGCGCTTGAGGCGGGCATGTTGTTGCCGCTATCTGAAGACTACAAATTCACCCAAAACGAAGAAAAGCTGCAGGCATCGCGATATCGCTTTCTGCATGATCGGGTGCAACAAGCAGCGTATGGCTTGATTGCCGACGACAAGCGCGCCGCTATGCAGTTATGTAGCGGCCGTTTGCTGCTGGCCAGCAGTTCCGCAGCTGAGCTTGAGGAGCGCCTGTTCACCATCCTCGACCATCTCAACCCGGCGGTTGCGCTGATCACCGATGCGGCTGAACGCGCGCGCTTGTTGGAGCTGAACATTCGCGGTGGCTTGCGTGCCAAGGCGGCCTCGGCCTTGCCAGCTGCGGTCAGCTTGTTGCGGCAAGCCAAGGACTTGCTGACCGCCGATGCGTGGCAGACGCAGACCGGGCGGACATTGCAGATCTATCGTGTACTCGCCGAAGCCGAGTATCTGGCAGGCAATTTTGAACACGCCGAGCGGCTGTACCCGGAGGGCATCGCGGCCACGAGTGACGTCATTGCGAAGGTGACCCTGTGCCTTGTGCAGGTTGACCAGTTTCATATTCAAGGGCGCTTTGCCGAGGCCTACGCGGTGTCGCTGGTCGCGCTCGACTTGCTGGGCGGCAGCTTTCCGGCCACCGAGGCGGAGGCCGGGGCGCAGTTCCCAGCCGAGTTCGAACGCTCCGAGCAGATGCTGGCGCAGTCGGACTACGTTGACCTGTTGCGTGCCCAGGAAATGAGCTCGCCCGAAGTGCTGCTGGAAATGCGCATCTACTTCGCGCTGTCGTACTCCACGTATCAGACGGGGCGGTTCTCGGCGTTTGTGGTGAATGCCTGCCGCATGGTCCAGCGCAGCTTGACTCACGGTCAAGGCGATCTCAGTTGCATCGGCTATGTCGCCTATGTGACCGCGATGTCAGTCATGGGCAAGCCATATCACGCCTGCTACCGCATGGGTCAGCTCGCCATGACGATGGCTGAGCAACGCAACAACACCTATTTCCGCCTGACCGTCTATCAGTACTACTCGGCGTTTTACCAACACTGGGGTGAGCCCCTCAGCAACACCTTTGGTTATTTGCAAGCAGGCCTCGAGCTGGGCCACGCCGGCATCAATCCGTTGTCGGCAGGCTTTTGTGCGCTGTTGCGCTCGGTTAACAAGTTTGTTCACGGCGTTGCCTTGGATGAGCTGGAAAGCGAGTGCGAGCGCGGATTGAAGTTTCTGCAACGCAGTCGCCAGCCGAACACCGAAGCCATGTTGCGTTACGGCGTGCTGTTGCCGGCGCAGGCGCTGGCCGGCAAATCACTGCATCCTTTGAGTTTTGATACGCCCGAGTGCAGCGCCACCGATTATTTTGCTGGTGACTATGCGACGCCGGCCATTCCGCTGGCGCTGTACACCAGCGCGATGATTCGCCACGCCTATCTGATGGGCGACCGCGATTTGTGGCAACAGTTTTCGGCCAAGCTCGCCATCGTCGGCCAGTGTCTGCCTGACGGTCCGTCCTGGGTTGAAGCCAACTTCTACACCGCCCTGGGTTTGCTGCGGCCGGAGTTTGCCGACACCGACGCGTTTGCCGAGCAGCAAGCGGCGGCGCAGCCCTACTTGGCCCGCTTTGAACAATGGGCGCAGGGCTGCAGAGAGAATTTCCGCCATCGCTATCTGCTGCTGGCCGCTGAAGATGCGCGCGCGCGCGGTGACGGTCGCGCGGCAATGGACCTGTATGCGCAAGCCTTGGACGAAGCTAAAGAAGCCAACTACCCGGCCTCCGAGGCGCTGGCAAGCGAGCTTTACGCCGGCTTTTGGCTGGATCAGAACCAGCGCCAGTTGGCCAATCACTTCATCCGCGATGCCTACTTCCACTATCAGCGCTGGGGCGCGGTGGCCAAGTGCAGGCGGCTGGAAGCGCAGTGGCAAGACACCACGTTCAGGTTGCTGGAATATCGCCAGCCGGTGAATTCCAAGACGTCCACGTTTCGTAATGTTTCTGAGCAGACCGGCCTGCTCGACCTGCATTCCTTGCTCAAGGCAAGCCAGTTGCTGGCCAAGGAGATCCAACTCGACTCACTGCTGCAAAAAATGCTGGCTGTGTTGTTGGAAAATGCCGGCGCTGAGCGCGGTGCCATCGTCTTGCACGACGACGAACAATTGATCGTAGAGGCCGAGGGCGGCCTGATCGATGGCCGTCGGGTTGACAGTCAGCGCATCAGCAAGCGCATGTCGGAGTATTCGGCCGACAGCAAACCGCGCCTGCCGAATGCGCTCATCGAATACGTACGACTCACCCGCACCACCCTGGTTTTGAACGATCCAGCCGCCGACGAGCGTTTCTCCAGCAGCCTGTATTTGCAAACACGCCAACCGAAATCGGTGATTTGTCTGCCGGTGGTTACCCAAGGCAAATTGGTGGCCCTTATCTATCTTGAGAACAGCCTGCTGGAGAACGCGTTCACCGCGCGGCAACAGCAGACCTTGGAATTGCTCAGTGCGCAGGCAGCCATTTCATTGGTCAACGCCAGGCTCTACGAGAGCTTGGAAGAAAAAGTTTTGCAACGTACTGAAGAGTTGCGGCAGATGAGCCTGAAAGATGGCCTCACGGGTATCGCCAATCGCCGTTTCTTCGATGAGCGCATGACGGCAGAGTGGCGGCGCGGTTTGCGCAGTGGCCAGCCGATGTCGCTACTGATGCTCGATATCGATCATTTCAAGCAGTACAACGACCATTACGGCCATTTGCAAGGTGACATCTGCATCACTACGGTGGCGCAATCGCTGCAACAAGTGGCCAGTCGGGCGACCGACGTGGTGGCCCGCTATGGCGGTGAGGAGTTTGCCATCCTGCTGCCCGACACCGAAGCCGAAGCGGCTGAACGGGTCGCGGAGTCCTGTCTCCGCAGTCTGGCGGCCAAGGCCATTCCACATGCCAATTCACCGGTCTGCGACAGCGTCAGCCTGAGCATCGGGATCTGTACGATCGATGTCACTGATGAGGGATCGAGCTCCGACTTGATTTCCCAAGCCGACCAAGCCTTGTACCGCGCCAAGCGGCAGGGACGGGCGCAATACTGTCACTACGAAACGCAGCAGTAGTCGTATCATCGGCGGATGAAACGCCGACCTCTTAGCGAAAACGCTGTGAGTAGCAGGCGCCACAATTGGCGCAGTGTGCTCATCTTGTTGGCGACAGTAGTCCCCGCGCTGGCGCTTGCAGACGAAGCCGCACCGTCCGCTGACGATGACTCAAGCAAACGCCTGGATGTCGTCGAGGTTACCGCGCAAAAACGTGTGCAGGTGCCTGCTGAAGTACCAGTTTCTTTGCATATCGTTGAGGGCGAGGCGCTGCAACAGCAGGGCATCAAGGACACCAGCGAGCTCAACGGGCAAGCCGCCAACATCACCATCACCAAGAACACCGCCGATGGCACCACACCGGCCATCAACATTCGCGGCGTCGGCAACGTCGACTACAACACCTCGACCACCTCGCCGATTGGCGTGTACGTCGACAACGTTGGCGGTGGTACGGCCAACTTCCACCTGACCAATCTGTACGACATCGACACCGTCGAAGTGCTGCGAGGCCCGCAAGGCACATTGTTTGGCCGTAACACCACCGGCGGCGCGCTGTTGATCAGCACGCGCCGACCGGAGCAACAACTTGGTGGGTATGTCAGTGCTGGCGTCGGCGAGCACTCGCAGAAGACCTTTGGCGGTGCGCTCAATTTGCCGGTCAACGAGACCTTGGCGATGCGGCTGGCGGTAGACGATCAACGCTACGACTACGATCTGAACAACCTGCATGCGCCAGCGCCGCGCTCCGGCTTGCGTCAGAGCGAGGCGCGGCTGTCGCTATTGGCCGAATGGGAGCCTCTGGAAGTTTTCGCCAAGCTGCATATCGAAGATTGGAGCGGCGTCGCCAAGCCGGTGCGTCATATAGGCGTCTTCAGCCAATTGGCTGATCCGCAAAGCGGTCGGCCTGCCGTGCTGTGTGCTCCGCGTGATGCCGGCACTACCCGCTGCACCGATTCGTTCGGCTTCAACGTCGGTAGCAACGATCTGGACGATGTGGCGGTCAACAGCGAAACCAACGGCGGCAGTCCGCATCGCACCAAGAGCTGGGGAGCGGATCTGAATCTGATCTACCCGTTGGACGAGCACAGTTATTTGGCGGCGGTGGGCAGCGTCAACCAGCTTGAACGCCTGCATTTCTACAATGCGGATGCCAGTCCTTCGCGCTTTGTCGAAGGCTCGTTGCAAGTCGATACCGAGTTGTTCACCCAGGAGATCCGCTACCACCGTGAGTTTGATCGCGGTTACTTTATCGGCGGCGTGTATGCCTCCAGGGAGTCGCTCACCCAGGACTTTTTTATCGACCTGTTCCGCGATTTTCGCGCCTCGCCCACGTTATTCGGCAACGCCGCAAAGATCCTCTACGACAACGCCATCGATCTGGACTCGCAGGCGGCTTTCGCCAACATGGATTACCGCTTGAGCGACTCAAGCGTGCTGACCGTCGGTCTGCGCTACACCCGCGAACAAATCGATTACCGTGCCTTGGGGACGCTCAATGCGGCCGCCGCAGCCGGCGACAATACCGGTGTGGAGTTCCCTGCCTGGGACGTGGGCGGGCAGGTGGAGGACGATAACGTGTCAGGCAAATTGGCCCTGAATCACCACTGGTCGCAAGACTTCAACACGTGGATCAGCGCAGCGCGCGGCTTCAAGAGCGGCGGCTACAACGGCGCCATAGCCTTCAGCGCGGAAGAGGCCGAGCGCAACGCCTACGGCAGCGAAACCCTGGACGCCTTCGAAGCGGGCGGCAATCTCTACTTCGATGCAGCGCGCGGCGGCCTGCAATTCTCGATCTTCTATTACGACTATCAAGATCAACAAGTGTTCATGAACACGCCCTCCAGCGTGCCGAATGCGCCGCCCTTGCAACTGCTCGACAACGTCGGCGAATCGACCTTGTTTGGTGGCGAGTTGGAACTGACCTGGCGGCCGACGGCATCGCTGGAAACCCGTTTTGGGATTGGCTGGATGCCAACAGCCGAGCTTGCCGAATTCGCCATCGCCGGCGGAGAGGTGGTGCGCGGCAACCGTTTGCCGTTCACGCCGAAATGGAACCTCAATGGCTTCGTCGACTATCGGCTGCCGCTGGCCGGCGGCGAAGTGCTGATGCAATTGAATGCCAACTACCAGTCCGAATACTTCTTCGATCAGAACCAGAACCCCTACACCATGCAAGCCGGCTACACCCTCTTGAATGGCCGCGTCGCCTATGAAACCGGCCCGTGGATCGCCGCGGTTTGGGGAAAAAACCTGACTGATCGTGGCTACAGCAACCTGCGTTTTGACCTGATCAATTTTCTCGGGCTGGTGCAGGACAATCGCGGCGAGGGCAGGCAGTTAGGCGCGGATTTGACCTATCGGTTTTGAGTAAAGAGGCCGAGCGAACTCGGCGCTACCAACCCAATAGCCGTTCCCTCAATCTTCAGTGCAGAGGAGCTCGCCCCGCTGCACTTTCGGTGCCCGTTTGCCGCCAGATGTAACGACCGCAGTCCACCAACCTCAAATACTGATGCTGTTGGGAATCTGCGACGGCAATTGGTACGGGTAAGGAATGGGGCGGGTCTGGTTGCGTTTGCGAATCTCGATTTCGATCAAGGCCAAGGCGTCGCGGAAATCGGCGGCCAGCGTCTGGATGCGCGGATCAGTGAAATACGGCGTGCGCGGCTCGGAATCGTAATGGCCGAACGTGTCGTACTGCACGCTGCTCAACAAGTACTCGAACGAGAATGTGTACAGCGCCACATCCAGTGGCGGATACCAAGCCATGCAATCGTCAATCGAGGTCAATTGCGTGCTGCGCGTTGGCGGCGCGTGGTAGATGGTGCCGGCGACGCTGGGCATGTAAGACATCAACGGGTATTGCGCGTAGTTGACCGAAGCATGCTGCGGGCCGGCAATGTAGATGATTTGCGCGATCATCTCGATCAAGTAGTCGAGACTGTCGATTTGTACCGTGCCGCGCTCATCGTCGACCAACTTCAAGCCGTTCAGGCCTTTGAACCCGGCGTATAGCGGCGATACCAGTTCGTTGACGAAACCCTGCAACTCGTCGTCGTCGCGCACGTCCTGGTCGTTGCTGTAGTAGGTGCGCAGGTAGGCGCTGACAAAGGTGCGGGTTGCCTGCCACAGCAGCAGGGTGTCGTCGCGGAACGGGAAGGCCGGCAGCGCATCCACACCGCGCAGATGAAACACCCGATCCGGATTGTTTTCGTCCCAGCGCCACGCCCGATGCGCACTGGCGATCAGTGCGCGGGTCGACTCGATTGCCGGGCCGACATTGGTGGCGACCACACCACCGGGCACGATCAGGCTGTGAATCGCGTCGTCGTTGATGTTGATGGTGAAGCGGAAGTGCGGAATCAGCAGCGTGAGCAAGGGGTGCTGCTCAGATAGCTGGCGATGCGCAGCGACCACCATCGGCTCGACGATCAAATGGCAGTCACCCAGATGCGCCACCGCTTCGTGCTGGATCGCGGTGATGACGTTGACGATGTACTTGGCGATGCGCCACTTCAAGCGATTCGGGTCGTTGGCGTGTGCGCAGTCGTTAGGGGTGAAGATCGGCGCGGATTCGGCGTCAAAGGCTTGCGCCAACTGGATGCAGATCGGCTGCAGCACGCCTTTCGCGGACGGCGGATAGCCGGGCGGCGGGGTCGGATTCCAATAGAACAAAGCAATGGGCGCGGTGATATAGCGCTGCTCGCCGTGCAGGATGTCGGCAGTGGCACCGTCCATTTGCGTGTAGTCGCAGACGTACAGGCGCTGCTCGTTGACGGCTTGTTGCAGGGTGATGTTGCCATCACCCAGCACGCTTTGCAGAATGCTGTCGCTGATGGGCATCTTGGCTTGCAGTGCGCTCAAGCCGACGGCCTTGCTGCCGGAGGGCACCGAGGCGACAACACCGCGCAGGTTGGTGGTGTTGAAGCCAGCGATCTGCAAATAGCCGAAAAACCAGTCTTGCAGACACGGCTTCTCGCCACTTGCGGAGTCTGCTGTAGGCATCCAGCTCTGGTGCTCGAGGCGCAGCATCGCGGGCCGCGGCAACAGGTCGAACTGCGCCTCGTAATCAGCGATGGTTTGCGCCTGTAGATAGTTGCGTCCGGGGTCGTGAGTCAGCATGTCAAATAGGGACGACTTCAGAAATGCGGTCGGCCCGGTGCGGATGAATTCGGCGAACACCTGGCGCAGGCCAATCGCCATCTGCTCCAGGTCTTTGGGCACGTTGGCGAGTCCGGCCAAGGCTTTCGGCAAGGCTTCGAGGCTGTCGAGCACCGCCTTCAATTCCTCGGCGTCACGGCGCGGATGCAGCAGGCTGAAGTCCTTAATCAGCGTCTCAAACGACTGCCGTACCTGCTCGAATGCCGCCGTGGGCAGGTCGTTGGCGAGTTCACGCTCGAGCAGGCTGATTACCACCTTGGTGAAGTTCTCGGTGAGTGGCAGAAACACCTTCAGCACCTGTGCTTCAAACGCAATATTGAACTCTTCACCTTTGGGCAAGTCGGCCGACATCGGCACGCCTTCCAGATACGAACGCATGTAGTTGTATGACGTGCGTGCCAACGAGAGTTGAAATTGGCGTTCCTCACGCTGCGCAGAGCTGGCGTATTGCGGCAGGCAGACAAGAGCATCAAGGCGCGACGGTTTGATCGGCATGGCGGGTCCTGCGAAAAGAGTTTTGGGAGTGCAGGCAGCATGAATCCCCCGCCGCGCGCACGCATTTGAGTATAGCGACACGGTGGCGGATCGGGCATGGCAAAGCAGCAGGTAAACGCGTGTTCGAGACTTATTGCTGGCGCATAGGCCATCATCCGCGCCGCAGTCAAGAATGACTGGGTCGCACACAGGAATAGCGACACGCATGATTCCCCCCATCGAAGCCCTGCAGCGACTGCGCGAAGGCAACCTGAGATTTGTGGATGATCTGCGCAACGATCAGGCGCCGATGGATCGCGCGCGGCGTCGCCAATTGGCTGTTGGCCAGGAGCCTTTTGCACTCGTCTTGGGCTGCTCGGATTCGCGGGTGCCTGCCGAATTTGTGTTCGATCAAGGTTTGGGCGATCTGTTCGTCATCCGCATTGCCGGCAACATCGTGGCGCCGTCGCAGATTGGCAGCGTCGAGTTTGCTGTCGAACGCTTCGGGACGCGGCTGGTGGTAGTGCTGGGGCATTCGCGCTGTGGCGCAGTGATAGCCACACTTGAGGGCATCCTCACCCCCTCAGTGCACCAAGGACGCCACATGAGCTCAATCGTGCAGCGCATTCGGCCAGCGGTTGAACCACTTTTGGCGACCGAGCTTCGCCACCATCCCGAGCGTTTGCTGCATCAGGCGGTGCGGGCGAATGTGCGTATCGCCGCCAATCAGCTGCGCCGCGGATCGGAGTTCCTGGAAGGATTGATCGAGCGCGGTGACTTGCTGGTGGTTGGCGCGGAATACTCGCTGGACAGCGGCGTCGTCGATTTTTTCGACGGTGCGCCAGACAGCGACTGACGCTAGCAGTCTGTCGGACTTGGCCCGGCAGGCCTGCAAATCCGTCCGTCTTTGTTCCAACGCAGCCGACCTTCGCCTCGACCTTCGCTTCGACCACCTAAGCCCGGCAGGTTGCTGGCTCAAATCGAGTTCATAAATCCCAGATTTGGCCCAGACATCGACAGCAGTGGGCCATTCATATGCACCAGATTGGGAAATATCTCATCGCGGTCCGCCGGCACCAGTCCAAACCAACTGGCTAGCGTGGCCGCGTATTGATCAACGGATAGCGTCGGAATGATCTGTCCCCAGCCGGCATTATCGGGATTGCTCGTGTTGGCTGAAAGATTGGGCATACGGCCATAAATTCGCGCACCGCGCACGGAATTTCCAAACACCAGGTGGTGGCCGCCCCAACCGTGATCGGTGCCATCGCCGTTGTTGGTCAAGGTGCGACCAAACTCCGAGGCCGTGAACGTTGTGACCTGAGTGCCGAGATTGAAGGCGGGGTTGTCCAGCACTTGATAGAACGCCTGCACCGACTGCGACAAGTCGGCCAACAGCGGCGCTTGATCGGCGAGTTGGGTGTCGTGGGTATCGAATCCACCAATGCCGGCAAAGAACAACTGCCGACTCATTTGCAGCATCGAGCGCACCCGCATGACGCGGGCAATCATCAGCAGTTGCGCGGCCAAGCGTGGCAGTTCGACCAGATTGGCCGGATTCCACGGCAAGCCGTGCAAATCCCAAAACGGTCGATACACGGCATCCGTATCCGGCTGCGTCGCCAGCGCGGCTTGCAGCATCGACGACACTGCCAAGGTCGATTTCACCTTGTCGGCGTAAGCGCGTTGGAATGGGTGCGCATACTGGCGATTCATCAGCGCGTTGAAGGTCATGCAGCGACGCCGATTCCATGCGTTTGTGCCGGCACAATTGGCGGCACCGGTGTCGATAGAACCAATACTCTCAACACCTTGCGATGACATGAAATAGGGCGACACATCGATGCCTGCCTGGAACACATTGTCGCCATCCAGCGACACGTTCATCGACAGCGTGGGGTTGCCGTTGTCGCCAGCAAATATATCCGCCAAGCGACCGCCCCAACCCGTGCGCGAAGTCGTGTCGGCGCGCGGCGTTTGCCACTGCACACTCTGATCCGAATGCGAGAACAGCTGTGCGGGCAGCAAGGTGCCGGGCATCTCATACAGCGCTTTATTGACGGGCCGAACCAGCGGTCCGGTGTTGGCAATCACCGCTGCTCGGCCGGCATTGAACATGGTCCGCAAGCCCGTCATCGACGGGTGCAGGCCAAACTGACCGCCGCCTTGCGGTGCTTCGGCCGTGGTCAGCGGCAACAGCGACGCCTGCGGCAAGGCGATGCTGCCGCGGGTGGCGGCATAGGTCGCATAACCACCGCTATCGCGCGGCACCACCATGTTGAAACAGTCGTTACCGCCATACAGGTAAATACAAACCAGCGCCCGATAGTCGCTGCCCACACCCAACAAGGTACCGCGCCCGGCGGATTGCGCCTGCGCCATTTCCAACTTGCCCAGCATGGCCATGAAGGCCGCGCTGCCGGCAGTGGCAGCCAAGCTGCGACGGATGAAGTCACGACGTTTGAGGGAGGTCATCGCTATTGCTCCACGACGTATTCGGGCGAGGTAGTGAGCAACCACAGCGCATCCTGTACGCGCTCACGGCGACCATTGAGTCCGCCAACGTCCCATGGCACATCGGCAACGCTGATGTCGTTCAAATGACTGCGCAGCAGCAGGTACATCGGCAACGACATGCGTCGGCCCATGAGTAACAAGTCGAACGTGTCGATCAGGCGGTCGACCTGGTGGGCGGATGCGACATACGGTGCGATGTCGATCTGGACCGGATCGTAATCACCCAAGCCTGGATTGCCGCGCCAAGACCAGAAGATCTTGCCGCCTAATTCATTGCTCAAGCGGGTGATGTAGGTGTCTGTGGTGATCTGGAACTCCGGCGAACTCAAGCCCAAGGTGGCGATCTCGCCGGGCAGGCTGTAGTTGGGCAGATAGAAGTTGAACACTGTTGGCGAACGCTGCACGGCTTGCGCGCTGTAGTAGTCCGGCCAGCCTTCATTGACGCGACCGTTATTGGAACGCGCGTCCAAAGCTCGCCACAGTTGGGTGACGCGCAGCAGTGGCTCGCGCAGTTTGCCGAAGTGGGCCGGCGCAACGGACGGATTGCGCGCTTCCGCATCCAGCAGGATCGCTCGCACGGTGGCGGCAAGATCGCCGCGCACGCCTTGGCCATTGTTGTTGAACACCGTGGCAACACGACCGATGTATGCAGGTGAGGGGTTGCTGGTCGTCAACCGCTGAATCAGCAAGCGACCAATGAACGGGCCGACGTTGGGATGGTTGAACACATTATTGAGCGCCGCCTGCATGTTGGTGCGCGCGGTTCCGCCGGCCGCCAGCACGCCGCTTGGCAGCGTGACGCCCGGATAATTCAACAGTTGTTTGCTACCCGCGCTGGCGTGATAGAGCACGCCAAGACCCGTGTTTTCGCCCCATGGGAACATCGGCGTCCGCCAGCCGGGATGCAACCGCCAATCCTGTGCCTCCGGGCCGGATGGGCAGTATTCCCAATGCCACCAGCTGAAGCCCTGCTCATTCTGCTCAGGTGTCGGCGCTGTGCAGGTCGAGTAGTTCCAGCCGGTGAACACATGCGCGAGACCGCGAATGGTGTCTTGGCTGTAGGTCGGAATGGTCTGCACGCCGGCGGTGCCAACATCGCCATCCAACGGCTGACCTTGATTGTTGAGGCGCAGCAGACCGACCGAGAACAATTGCATGATCTCGCGGGCGTAGTTCTCATCCGGGCGGATGTTGAGTGTTTCGTCGGGCTTGCGATTGCGGATCATCGACAGGTAACTGCCCATCGATGGATTGAGCGTCACGTCCTCCAACAACTGCCGATAGTTGCCAAACGCACGATTGGCGAGGATGTCGTAGAAGTGTGCGATCGCGGTCGGGTTGCCTTCCAGCGAACCATTCTGGTCGGAGATCACCAGGATCTGCGACAACGCGAACGCCACCCGCTGGCGCAGTTGGTCGTTGCCAAACAACACATTGCGAAACCAGATGTCCTGGCGGCTGTCCTGCCAGACCTGCACAGGTTGCCCGGCGTTGATGTACTCCATGATGCGTTGATCAAGAAACGGCAACTGCAACGACGCCGGACGCGCCAATTGCTCTGTCAGCCATGCGTTGTATCCCATCGCCGACAGCCGGTCGATCTCGCCCACCGTGGGACCGAAAGTCGCCTGAGTGAGAAAGCGCGAAGCTTCGGCGCGACTGTGTGGACCTTCAGCCGGACTGCTGAAGCTGCCACTGAAGATGTGCGTTGCCGCTTGCACCGATCCGACTGCCAGCGAGCCTGCCAGCCATAGCGCTGCCGCCGCAGTAAGCCCACATAGTCGTCGGGCAGCCATAATGATTAAATCGGCCATGTGTTGATTGCTCCCATGCTTACCCAGCTGCCGGCAGGCAGGCCCGCCAGTCCGGCGACACCACGGACCCTTGGCGAACCGGCGTGGCGTTTTATGAAATAGCGTCCAGCGTATGCGCGTAATTAAATGTGAAAAAGTGATGAAGCGCACGGTTCTCCGTTTCTACTTGCGAGTTTGGTTGTGCGGGCAACCGCTGCGGTTCACCCTATCGGCATGACAACCGGCTTCGTTAATCCCAATCGTGCGGCCTTGCTGACGGCAGCGCTGCTGCTGTCTGCATCGGGGTTCAGTGCTGCCTTTTCGCTGGGATCGCCGGTGTGCGAGGTGACCTCACTGCCGTTGTTGCCGATGAGTTCAACGCTTGCCTCGCCGCCGCCTGCGGGCTGGCGGTTGGCGACTACCCGCTCCATCTATGTGCCCGGTCGAGCCTTGACCATCCGGGTTACCCATCCCTCTCCGGAGCAGACGGCGCTCGGAATTTTGATCTGGGCCAAGCGCAGTTTCACTGCTGGCGCGGGCGCTTTTCAGGTCGATGGGGGTCTCTACCAGCATGTGCCGTTGCCAGCGGATTGCGGCACCTGGGCCGCGACCCACACCAGTCCGGTCGCCAAAACGCTAGAACAACTGACGTTCTCATGGCTGCCTGATGAGTCCGGCGAGATCATCCTGCGCGCCTTCGTGATTGAGAACTGCGGCGCGCCAGGCGGCTGTCGCAGCTATCAGGCGCTGACACCGATTCACCTGCTGCGGCAGGTGCTGTTCTTCGATTCATTCGAAACCGAGTAGGCGCAGTCACTCTTCGTCGCTGAAGCCCCGCACGTGCCAACTAGCAACTACAAGCCGAGCGAACGCAGTTGATCCGCTTGATCTTCCTCGGTCAGCCGGGAAATCAGTTCGTCAATATCGCCTTCCATCGCTTCGGGCAACCGATACAGAGTCAAGCCTTCGACCCGATGGTCGGTGATGCGTCCCTGCGGAAAATTGTAAGTGCGAATACGTTGGCTGCGGTCGCCCGATCCCACCTGCAGCCGTCGCGTCTCGGCCTGCGCCTGCGCCTGCTTGCTGCGCTGCGCATCCAGCAGCTTGGCCTTGAGTAACGACAGGGCGCGGGCACGGTTTTTGTGCTGACTGCGTTCGTCTTGGCATTCAACGATCATGCCGCTGGGAAGATGCGTCATGCGGATCGCCGAATCGGTCTTGTTGACGTGCTGACCGCCCGCGCCGGACGCGCGAAACGTGTCGACTTTGAGATCATTCGGATTGATCTCGATGTCATCGATCTCATCGAGTTCGGGGAGGATCGCAACGGTCGCCGCCGAGGTGTGGATGCGTCCTTGGGATTCGGTCGCCGGCACGCGCTGCACGCGATGCGTTCCTGACTCGAATTTGAGTTTCGAGAATGCCCCGGCACCCTCAACGCGGGCGATGATTTCCTTGAAACCGCCATGCTCGCCATCGCTGGCTGAGACCGTTTCCACGCTCCAGCGTTGGCGCTCGGCAAAACGCGCATACATGCGAAACAGGTCTCCCGCAAAGATGGCGGCTTCGTCACCGCCGGTGCCGGCGCGAATTTCCAGGAACAAGTTCGCCTGATCGCGCGAATCCGTTGGCAGCAGCAGCAAGCGCAGCGATTTGGCCAGCTCGTCCAAGCGTTGCTCTTGCGCATCGATCTCGGCTTCCGCCAATTCACCAAGCTCAGGGTCTGAGCGCATGGCTTTGGCGGACGCGAGATCCTCCAACGCACGGTCCAACGCATGCAGCTGACTGCGCACCGGCTCCAATTGCGCGTACTCGCGGCTCAAGTCACGAAAGCGCGCATTGTCGGCCGAAGCAGTGGGCTCGGCGAGCATGCGCGCGACTTCCTCGTGTCGCTCAACCAAGGACTCAAGTTTGCGGCGGATGCTGGGGCTCAAGCTCATTGGAGGAGGGCGTTTGGGTGATCGGAAAAGGGTACTTGGATTGGCCTGCTTGCCAGCGTTGAATTCAAACAGGGGCTGAAACGACCCGCGCTTGAAACTGCAGCTTTCTCTACGGCTCTCACTTCAGTTCCCAAGGCTCTGCGTTCAAAGGATCAGTGGATGGCTGGTCGGCATCTGTGCGATTGGTATGAAACAGACGCTCCGCAGCGCGCAACAGTTCGGCGTCTCCGCGCAACGCGGCAGCGCGCAAATTGGCGCTTGGCGTGTGCAGCAGCTTGTTGGTCAAGGTATGCGCCAGATAGTCCAAAGCCTGTTCAGGCGAGCGGCCCTGAGCGAGCAGAGCGCGAGCACGCAACAAAACGGCATCGCGCTCAGCCTCGCCGCGACGCCGCAGCTCGCGCAGCGCATCAATGCGATCACTGGCCTGCCACCAGGCCAAAAAATGCTCGACCTGCAGCTCAATGATCGCCTCAGCCTGCTCGGCCGCCTCGCGACGTGAGCGGCGGTTCTCGGCGATGCTGCGGTCGAGATCGTCGACGGTATACAGATAGACGTTGTCCAAGTCCGCCACCGCCGCCTCAATGTCGCGCGGTACTGCCAAGTCAAGCAGGAACACCGGTCGCTGCTTACGCAGCTTCAATGCGTTGCGGACCGACGTGACGCTGAGCACGGGTTCGCGGCTGGCGGTGGCAGAAATCACGATGTCGGCTTCACACAGGTGTCGATCAAGCTCTTCCAGTGGCAGCGCGTAACCCCCAAAGCGCGAGGCCAAAGCTTGCGCATGCGACAGCGTGCGATTGGCGACCAGCAACCGACGGACGCGCTGATCCAGCAAGTGGCGACCGGCCAGTTCGATGGTGTCGCCTGCGCCGATGAGCAGCACCGTCGCCCGGTCCAGCTCGGCAAATACCTGCTGGGCGAGTTTGACCGCAGCAAACGCGACAGACACTGGATGCGCGCCGATCTGGGTGTCGGTACGGACCCGCTTGGCGACCGCAAATGCATTCTGAAACAAGCGGTCCAGCGGTGTCTTCAACGCGTTGGCGCGGCGCGCCAATTGATACGCTGACTTGACTTGGCCCAAAACTTGCGGCTCGCCCAAAATCAGTGAGTCGAGACCCGTGGCGACCCGGAACAAGTGCCTCACGGCGTCGCCGTCGGTGTGGCAATACAAATAAGCCCGCAATTGCTCGACGGGCATGTGGTGATGCTCAGCCAGCCAAATTTCCGGCAGGTGTGCCGCCGCAGCATCCACCGTGCAGTAAACCTCGGTGCGGTTGCAGGTGGAGAGCACAGCGGCCTCGCCTACACCGGCGCAGGTGAGCAATTCTGCCAAGGCCGCCGGAATCGCTTCCTCGGCAAAGGCAACGCGCTCACGCATCGCTACTGGCGCGGTCTGATGATTGATTCCGAGAGCAAGCAGGGGCATCGGGTTATTCTGTAGCGCTGCGGGCAGGTCTGAAACCGTCGCGCCTGATCGGCGCATCAAGCATGCCGTTGCCTCGCTTTAAACCCCGGAGACCCCGATGCTGAAAACGCTGCCAACAATGCTGTGCCTAGTGTACCTGCTCACCGCCGCAGTGCCCTCGCGGGCTGCCGACGAAGCGGGGCTGCTAGCGCTGATGAGCGGCGAGTTTGCCCTGCAAGAAGGGCGTTTTGCCGACGCCGCGCAGGCGTATGCCGATGCGGCGAAGGTGAGTACTGATCCCGCACTGGCCGAACGCGCGGCTCGCGTTGCACTGCTCTCAAACGACGCCGTCTTGATCCGCCAAGCGCTGACGCGTTGGCAGAAATTGGCGCCGGACTCGGCAGGAGCGCGGCAAATGCAGGCCGTGTTGGCGCTGCGTGAGGAGCGCGTCGACGACGCTCTGGTGGAGATTCGCGCGCTGTTTGCCAGTGGCGAGAAGGATAGCTGGCGGTTTGCGTTGCAAGCACTGGCGGGTGAGCGCAAGAGTGCAGCGGTGGGCAAGGTGATGGCGCGCTTGGTTGCCGATGACGCGATACCCACCGCGATTGAGCCGATGCTTGGCTTTGGCGGGCTGGCGCAAAGCCTTGAGCTGACAGAAGTATCGGCAGCCATGGCGCTTGCCGTCACCAAGCATCATCCTGAGCTGGCCAAGCCTTGGCTGTGGCGGGCAGAAATTGAGCGCCAGCAAGAGCAACCCAAAGCGGCTCTGCGGTCGATCCGGCGCGCGCTTGCTTTGCCCGATCTGGATACCCCGACACGCCTGTCTGCGGCAGCCGTGCTCGACGCGCTTGGCGAAACCCTGGCGGCGGCGGAAGTCTTGGCCAAAGGCGAGCAGACCGATGCGACCTTGGCAGGTCGCGCCGCCTACTTGGCCCGTGCCAACGCCACTGAGGCGTTGACGACCCTGTACACCGAGCTGCAAATGGGCTCCTCGCCGCTGCCGTCCGCCAGGCTGTACTTGCTGGGCCAGTTGGCGGAGTTGCGCAAACAGCCTGCGGAAGCGCTGACGTGGTACCGGCAGATCACCGATCCCGCCATACTGGATCAGACCACGTTGCGGATTGCCTTGGTCCAGGAAGAAAGTGGCAACTTGAACGCCGCATTAGCCACCCTGCACGCCTTCCAGACCAGCGACAGCGAAAACGGCGAGGCCTTGGTCAATGCCTATTTGTTGGAGGCAGAGCTGCTCAATCGGCGCAAAAAACATGAGGATGCTCTGGCCGTGTACGAGCGGGCCTTGGCGGTGTTTGAAGACGATCCCGAGTTGCTGTATGCACGCGCGCTCGGCTTGGAGAAGTTGGGTCGAGTCGACGCGGCGGTCGCCGATTTGCGCCGCCTGCACGAACTCGACCCTGAAAATGCCGACACCATGAATGCGCTCGGTTACACCCTCGCTGATCGCACCGATCAGTTTGCGGAGGCGCTGACCTACATCGAACGGGCGCTGAAACTGAAACCCGATAATCCGGCCATCATCGACTCGATGGGCTGGGTACTGTTTCGTTTGGGTCGTCTCGACGAGTCTTTGGTGTATCTGCGACGCGCTTTTGAACTGCAACGCGATGCTGAAGTGGCTGCCCACTTAGGTGAAGTGCTTTGGGTCGCCGGCAACAAGGAAGAGGCGCAGAGCATTTTTCGCTTGGGCAAGGAGATTGACCCTGAAAACGCCGCGTTGATCCGCACCATGAAGCGACTGCTGCCTTGACTCCGTCGTTAGCCCTGTTTCGATGCGGCCTCCTGCTTGCTTCAATGCTGACGCTGGTCGGTTGTAGAGCGGTGATGCCGCGCAGCGCGGATGCCGCCGCCTTGGCGCAGCAGACTTCGCGAGAAGCGCAACTGGCCGAGCACATTGGCTGGTCATTGACTGGGCGCTTGGCGGTGTCCAATGGCGATGATGGCGGCAGCGGCAACTTGCGCTGGACGCAAGGCATCGACCAGTACGAGCTGGAAGTTCAAGCTCCGGTCACGCGACAGACGTGGCGATTGCAGGTGAAGCTTGGCAAGGCGCGATTGGACGGGCTGGACGGCGGTCCGCGGGAAGATTCCGATGCTTCCGCCTTGCTGGCTCGTGAGGTCGGCTGGGTGCTGCCGTTGGCTGATCTCGCATCGTGGGTGCGCGGTGCTCGCGGAGACGGGAATGCGACCCTCCAGTTTGATGACGATGGGCTACCGACCGAGCTGGTGCAACATGGCTGGGTGGTTGACTACCGAGCTTGGGATCGTAGTCTCTCCCCTCCATTGCCAACCAAGATATTCGTTCAGCGCGGAGAGCAAAAAGTACGTCTCATCATCACGCGCTGGCATGCGCCAGACGCGTCCTGAATTTGATCCGCATTTGGTTGGGCGCGATGCGTACAGATGTCGATCTTGAGTGGAGTCACTGGCCAGCGCCTGCGAAGCTCAATCTTTTCTTGCGCATTGTTGGCCGCCGAGACGATGGTTACCACCGTTTGCAAACCGTCTTCCAACTGCTGGATTGGGGCGACGATGTAACGCTGCGACTGCGCGGCGATGGCCGTATCGTCCGCCATGCGGGTCCGCCCGGCGTGAGCGCTGACGATGATCTAGCGGTCAGAGCAGCCCGTGCTTTGCAAGCCGCAAGCGGAACCCGGCAAGGCGCTGACATCGGCGTGGCCAAGCGCATTCCGCTGGGCGGTGGCTTTGGTGGGGGAAGCTCAGATGCTGCCAGCGTGCTGGTGGGACTGAATTGGCTTTGGGACTTACGGTTGGACCAACAAACACTGGCGGACATTGGATTGCGCTTGGGCGCGGACGTGCCGGTATTCGTGTACGGGCGCAGTGCCTGGGCGGAAGGCGTCGGCGAGCAACTTACCGCCATCGATCTGCCCGACCGCCATTATCTGCTGCTTGATCCAGGCGTTATGGTGCCGACTGGCGAGCTGTTCCAAGCGCCTGAATTGACAAGAAATGACTCGCCAATCACAATGCGCGACTTCTTGAATCCAAATGGCTTCGGCAACGCCTTCGAGGCCGTTCTGCGCGCGCGGTCTGCGCGCGTCGACGAGGCCTTGAATGCACTGTCTGGTTTTGGTCGAGCGCAATTGACGGGTTCGGGCAGCGGTTGTTTCGTCGCGTTCGCAAGTCCAGTTGAGGCGGAGCAGGCGCGCGCGAAGTTGGCAAACCGCTGGTCGGTCTGGTGCGCGCGAGGCGTTATCTGTTCTGGTCTGAGTGGCGCTCTTGCTGCCCGCCAAGCAGAGCGGGTTTAGCGACGACCATTCCGACCTTGGTAGTTGCGGGACTTTATTTTTGGGGCGTCGCCAAGTGGTAAGGCACCGGATTTTGATTCCGGCATCCGCAGGTTCGAATCCTGCCGCCCCAGCCACCTCAGGTGGTTCGCGATCACCGTATTTATAGTTCGGAGAAAGGCGTGAACACCGACGGGCTGCTGGTTTTTTCGGGTAACGCCAACCGCCCACTGGCACTATCGGTATGCCGCGAACTGGGCATCCGCTTGGGCAAGGCGCTGGTCGGCAGGTTTTCGGACGGCGAAGTCCATGTGGAGATTGAGGAAAATGTCCGCCGCCAAGAGATTTTTGTTATCCAGTCGACTTGTGCGCCCACTGCAGAAAATTTCATGGAGTTGTTGGTTCTGATTGACGCGCTAAAGCGCGCATCGGCCTCCAGCGTCACCGCGGTAGTGCCGTACTTCGGTTACGCGCGACAAGATCGACGGCCGCGCTCAGCGCGTGTCGCGATCACCGCGAAGGTAGCTGCGAAGATGTTTTCGGCGGTCGGCGCAGATCGGGTGTTGACGGTCGATGTGCATGCTGACCAGATTCAAGGGTTTTTCGACATGCCGGTCGATAACGTCTATGCGTCGCCAATACTTCTGGCTGACATCTGGCGTTCAACCGGCACCGAGAATGTCATTGTGGTGAGCCCAGATGTCGGTGGCGTGGTGCGAGCGCGTGCTGTCGCCAAGCGCTTGGACGACGCCGAGTTGGCGATCATCGACAAACGCCGACCCAAGGCCAACGTCGCCACGGTGATGAATATCATCGGTGACGTGGCAGGCAAGACCTGCGTGTTGGTAGATGACATCGTCGACACCGCCGGCACCTTGTGTGCAGCGGCGGCGGCTTTAAAGGAACACGGCGCGCAGCGGGTGCTCGCCTACTGCACCCACCCGGTGCTGTCGGGTGCCGCATTGTCGAATATCGGCAGCTCCCAGCTCGATGAGCTGGTGGTGACCGACACCATCCCGCTCTCGGAGGCGGCAAGAGCCTGCAGCAAGATTCGCCAACTCAGCGTGGCTGAGCTGTTGGCAGAAACGATTCGTCGGATTGCGTTTGGTGAATCCGTAAGCTCGTTGTATGTGGATTAGTGGAGTTGGGGAGTGGAAGCTGGGGGTACGAATCCATAGCAACGCGTCAAACCCCGCCCACAAATCCCAGCACCGATTTAGCCGGTTAAAGACATCCCTCCCCTGGTCGCGGGGGAGATTCCAACGCTGCCGCGAGGCAGCTCAACACTGAAGAAAGGCAACACCCATGGCAACCCAACACGTAATTACTGCAACCGACCGGAAAGATCAGGGCAAGGGTGCGAGCCGCCGCCTGCGTCGTACCGGCCAGCTGCCGGCCGTCGTTTACGGCGCCCATCAAGAGCCGCAGAGCATCCAGATTCTGCATAACACCATCTTTCTTGCATCACAGCACGAGTGGTTCTACGCCTCGATTCTTGATCTCGAGCTCAATGGTCAAACGCAGAAGGTATTACTGCGTGACATGCAGCGCCACCCGTTCAAGCCGTTGATCATGCATCTCGACTTTCTGCGCGTTTCCGAGAACGAAGCGATCACAGTGCAGGTGCCGTTGCACTTCCTCAATCAGGACACATCGCCGGCTGGCAAGACCTCGGGCGTCGTCGTTACCCATGAGTTGAATGAAGTGGAAGTCACCTGCTTGCCGCGTGATCTTCCCGAGTTCATCGCCGTCGATCTGGCCGAGCTGGTCGAAGGAGACGTAGTCCATCTGTCGCAGTTGGTGCTGCCAGCCGGGGTCACCATTGATTCGCTCAGGCTTGGCAAAGAGCACGACTTGGCCGTGGTCATCGCCCGTCATCCGCGCGTGGATGCCGAGCCGGAAGCTGAAGGCGCAGCTGCGCCCGCTGCTGACAAGAAGTAATACGGCCGAAACGTCTGCCCCTTCAGCATTTCTGAAGGGGTGCGCGTTCCGCTCGCGTCTTCAATGGCTGCGCTCCGTCTTATCGTAGGGCTCGGAAATCCCGGGCCACTGCACGCCCGTCAACGCCATAACGCGGGATTCTGGTGGGCGGACGCGCTTGCCCATCAACACGGTGCTGTTTTCTCCGTAGAACCCAAACTGTTCGGCTTGGCGTCCAAGCTGGTGATTGCGGGCAACTCCCTATGGCTGCTGAAGCCCTCGACGTTCATGAATCGCAGTGCGCAATCGGTTCTTGCGGCTCTTCGGTTCTGGAAGTTCGAGCCCGAAGAGATGTTGGTCGTTCACGACGATCTGGATCTGCCGCCAGGAACCGCGAAGCTCAAGTTTGATGGCGGACACGGAGGTCAGAACGGCTTGCGTGACCTGCTTGACCAGCTCGGTCACGGCCGATTTCACCGGTTGCGCATCGGCATCGGGCATCCCGGCAACAAGGACAAGGTGACCGCGTGGGTACTGGGCCGCGCATCAACCGACGATGAAGCCAGCATTTTGCGAAGTGTCGACAACGCACTTGCTGTTCTTCCATTGCTGGTGAAAGGTGATCTCAACGAGGCGATGAAACAGTTGCACACGAAGCTGGATGGTTAAGGGGGCGAGACTTCGGGCCAAGCCTTGCGACTTTTTGTCTTGAATCTGAGTAAACGCGGCCAGCGATTCGATGCATGCGCGCGAACGGTCTTTGGTTGGATTCTCAAGAAGGCCGCTTCAGCTCAGACAACAGTCGCAGCCAGTGTCGGTCCCCGGGCCCCAGCCACAGCCCCGTATCCCTAACAAAACAACCAACACCCGGAACAACCCATGGGCATCAAATGCGGCATCGTTGGCTTGCCAAATGTTGGCAAGTCGACCCTCTTCAACGCGCTAACCAAAGCGGGCATCGCGGCCGCCAACTTTCCGTTCTGCACAATCGATCCCAACATCGGTGTGGTGCCGGTGCCAGATCCGCGACTGGATGCTTTGGCGGAAATCGTCAAGCCGCAGAAGACCATCGCAACCGCCGTCGAGTTCGTCGATATCGCCGGGTTGGTAGCGGGCGCGAGCAAGGGTGAGGGTCTGGGCAACAAGTTTCTCGCCAACATCCGCGAAACCGATGCGATTGCGCATGTGGTGCGCTGCTTCGAGCACGGTGACATCATCCATGTGGCCGGCAAGATCGATCCAATCTCTGATATCGAGACGATCGACACCGAGCTGGCTCTTGCTGACCTTGAGTCCGTGGAGAAGGCGCTCAATCGTGCTGAACGGTCTGCAAAAGCGGGTGACAAAGATGCCATTGCCCGTCGCGACGTATTGGTTCCCGTGCGTGCGCAGCTCGATCAAGGCAAGCCCGTGCGAGCGATGGGTTTGGATGCTGATCAGAAAGCGCTGCTGCGTGATCTTTTTCTGTTGACGATCAAGCCGGTCATGTATATCGCCAACGTTCGCGAGGATGGTTTCCACGACAATCCCTTACTCGATGTCGTTCGCGCGCGCGCGGCCAGCGAAGGTGCTGAAGTCGTACCAGTCTGTGCCGCGATCGAAGAAGAGATGGCGCAGTTGGAAGATGCGGACCGGGACGAGTTCTTGCGCGACCTGGGTCTTGCAGAGCCCGGGCTCAACCGGGTAATCCGCGCCGGCTACAAACTGTTGGGCCTGCTTACCTACTTCACCGCCGGGGTCAAAGAGGTCCGCGCGTGGACAGTGTTTGCCGGCGCGACCGCACCACAAGCCGCCGGTGTCATTCATACCGACTTCGAGCGCGGATTCATTCGTGCAGAGACCATCGGCTATGAAGATTTCATCCGCTACCGCGGCGAAGGCGGTGCCAAAGAGGTGGGTCGGCTGCGGCTGGAAGGCAAGGAATACATCGTCAAAGAGGGTGATGTGCTGCACTTTCGCTTCAACGTCTAGCGATTCAAGGACATTCATCAGCCGAACGCATTGACGGCAGGCGAACGATCAACAATAATAAGCGGCTCTTTTATGGAGGGATACCCAAGCGGCCAACGGGGGCAGACTGTAAATCTGCTGGCTCACGCCTTCGGTGGTTCGAATCCACCTCCCTCCACCAGACTTTCCGCCGGCGCGGGTGTAATTCAGCGGGAGTAGTTCAATGGTAGAACTTCAGCCTTCCAAGCTGATTGTGCGGGTTCGATTCCCGTCTCCCGCTCCATTGCTGCCCCCGTGATTCATTCGGTGTTGTTTGCTCGCAGTTGAATGCGGGAACTCGCAGCATCAAGTTAGGAAGCTGGCCGCGGCTTCCTAGCGGTTCAGTTGGTAAAGCTTCACGCAGCACAAGCAGCTTCAATGCGGCAACAGTTTTGCTCACGTAGCTCAGTCGGTAGAGCACTTCCTTGGTAAGGAAGAGGTCGCTGGTTCGATTCCAGTCGTGAGCACCACCTTTGATCTTTTGACATTACCGGGATTCTTCAGGCCATGGCCAAGGCAAAATTCGAGCGCACCAAGCCGCACGTGAACGTCGGCACGATTGGACACGTTGACCATGGCAAGACGACGCTGACAGCGGCGCTGACCAAGCTTGGCGCAGAGCGCTTTGGCGGCGAGTTCAAAGCCTACGATCAGATCGACGCGGCGCCGGAAGAGAAGGCTCGCGGCATCACGATCTCGACTGCGCACGTCGAATATGAGTCCCAGAACCGTCACTACGCCCACGTCGATTGCCCGGGTCACGCTGACTACATCAAGAACATGATCACCGGTGCGGCGCAGATGGATGGCGCGATTTTAGTGTGTTCGGCCGCTGACGGCCCGATGCCGCAGACTCGCGAGCACATCCTGCTGGCACGTCAGGTCGGCGTGCCGTTCATCGTCGTGTACATGAATAAGGCCGACTTGGTGGATGACGCCGAGTTGCTCGAATTGGTCGAGATGGAAATCCGCGAGTTGCTGTCGAAGTACGACTTCCCTGGCGACGACACTCCGATCATTACCGGCTCGGCACGTTTGGCGTTGGAGGGTGACCAAAGCGAAATGGGCGTGCCGTCGATCGTGAAGCTGGTCGAAGCGTTGGATACATGGATTCCGCAGCCGCAGCGCGACATCGACAAGCCGTTCCTGATGCCGGTCGAAGACGTGTTCTCGATTTCCGGTCGCGGTACCGTGGTGACCGGTCGTATCGAGCGCGGCATCATCAAGGTCGGCGACGAAATCGAGATCGTGGGTATCAAGCCGACGGTGAAGACCATCGTGACCGGCGTCGAGATGTTCCGCAAGTTGCTCGATCAGGGCCAGGCAGGCGACAACGCCGGCCTGCTGCTGCGCGGCACCAAGCGCGACGACGTTGAGCGCGGTCAGGTGCTGTGCAAGCCGGCCTCGATCAAGCCACACACCGATTTCGAAGCCGAAGTCTATGTGCTCTCGAAGGATGAGGGCGGCCGTCACACCCCGTTTTTCAAGGGCTATCGTCCGCAGTTCTACTTCCGCACGACTGACGTCACCGGTGCTTGCGAGCTGCCGGAAGGCGTCGAAATGGTGATGCCGGGCGACAACGTCAAGATGGTGGTCAGCCTGATTGCCCCGATCGCGATGGAAGAAGGGCTGCGTTTCGCGATTCGCGAAGGTGGCCGCACCGTTGGCGCGGGCGTGGTGGCGAAAATCGTCAAGTAGCCGGGATACGGAATTAGGGATTCGTTAAAGCGGTTTAGTCATTGCTGGGTTGGAAACGTTGATTCTTAGGCAGGGCGTAAAGCGCTGTGGCGAATCCAGAATCCCGTGCAGCGAATCCTGTCTTCAACAATACGCCAGTAGCTCAATTGGCAGAGCAGCGGTCTCCAAAACCGCAGGTTGGGGGTTCGAGTCCCTCCTGGCGTGCCATTCAAGCGTAGTGCTAACAATGGCCCTGCGCTTTTCGCCTTAAGTCAAAGCAACACCACTCGGATCAGGATGAACGCAAAGCTAGAACGGACTGCTCCAGCGACACCGGCCGATATCGCCAAGTACACCCTGTCCGCAGTGATCATTGTTGCGGGCCTGGTCGGTTTTTACTGGTTTGCTGAGCTGCCAGGTGCGGTGCGCGGGGCAATGATTGGCGTGGCTTTGGCTGCGGCGGGGGTCGTGTTTGCATTGACCGAGCGCGGTCGCGCCTCGATTGAGTTTTTATCCGAGTCACGCTTTGAGTTGCGCAAGGTGGTTTGGCCGACGCGTGAAGACACGATCCGCTCCACCGGTTTGATCATGGTGGTGGTCGTGATCGTCAGTCTGTTGCTGGGCTTCATCGATTTCATCGTGTCGCACGCCGTGCGCTTTCTGCTTGGCAGCTAAGGGAGTCTTGCGACATGGCTAAGCGTTGGTATGTGGTGCACGCCTACTCGGGATTCGAGAAGCAAGTCGAACGCGCGCTGATCGAGCGGATCGCCCGTGCCGGCATGGAAGATCGGTTTGGCTTGGTGCTGGTGCCAACTGAGGAAATCGTTGAAATGCGTGCCGGTCAAAAGCGCAAGTCTGAGCGCAAGTTCTTCCCTGGCTACGTGCTGGTGCAGATCGAAACGCATATGGACAACGGCGTGCCGCGGATCGACGACGAGAGCTGGCATCTGATCAAAGAGACCTCAAAGGTAATGGGTTTCATCGGCGGCACCGCCGACCGCCCGTTGCCGATCAAAGACAGCGAAGCCGAATCGATTCAAGCGCGCGTCCAAGCGGGCGTCGAGAAGCCGCGGCCGAAGGTGCTGTTTGAGCCGGGCGAATTGGTGCGCGTCACCGAGGGCCCGTTCAACGATTTCAACGGCACCGTCGAGGAAGTCAATTACGACAAGAGCCGCTTGCGGGTAGCGGTGATGATTTTTGGGCGTTCAACACCGGTCGAACTGGAGTTCGGTCAGGTGGAGAAGGCTTAAAGGGCCGGGATTCGGGATTCGGGATTCGGGATTCGTAAAAGCTGAACGTGCCGCGTAGGCCCGCTGCTCTTACGAACCCCGAATCCCGAATCCCGAATCCCGAAATAGCAACCAATGGGGAGCCAAACCGGTGACATCCACCGTGCGGCGTTCGGACCCAAGGAGACAAAAAAATGGCAAAGAAAGTAGTTGGATACATCAAGTTGCAAGTGAAAGCCGGCCAAGCCAATCCTTCGCCGCCGGTCGGCCCCGCATTGGGTCAGCGCGGTCTGAACATCATGGAGTTCTGCAAAGCGTTCAATGCCGCCACGCAGAAGCTCGAGCCAGGTCTGCCGACGCCCGTCATCATCACGGCCTATTCGGATCGTACCTTCACCTTCGTCACCAAAAGCACTCCAGCGACCGTATTGCTGAAGAAAGCGGCTGGTATCACTTCGGGATCGAAGCGTCCGAACACCGAAAAAGTTGGAAAAGTCACGCGCGCTCAGCTCGAAGCCATCGCCAAAGCGAAAGAGCCCGATCTGACCGCCGCGTCGGTTGACGCTGCTGTGCGCACCATTGCTGGTAGCGCGCGTAGCATGGGTTTGGTAGTCGAGGGCTAAGACATGGCAAAGATCTCTAAGCGTTTCAAAGCGATGTCAAAGCTCATCGCGCCGGGCAAGTCCTATCCCTTGGACGACGCCATTCGCATGCTGAAAGAAAACAGCAAGGTCAAGTTTGTAGAGGCGGTCGATGTGGCCGTGCGCTTGGGCGTCGACGCGCGCAAGTCGGACCAACAAGTTCGCGGTTCGACGGTGCTGCCTGCCGGCACCGGCAAGACCGTTCGCGTGGCGGTGTTCTGCCCACCGGGTGCGAAGGCGGATGAAGCCTTGGCGGCGGGTGCAGATGTCGTCGGTATGGACGATTTGGCAGAGAAAATGCAGGCCGGCGATATCAATTTCGGCGTCGTCATTGCCACTCCGGATGCGATGCGCGTGGTCGGCAAGCTCGGTCAGTTGCTTGGACCGCGCGGCTTGATGCCGAACCCAAAGGTCGGCACCGTCAGCCCGAATCCGGCCGAAGCCGTGCGTAATGCCAAAGCCGGTCAGGTGCGCTATCGCACTGACAAGGGCGGCATCATCCACTGCACCATCGGCAAAGTGAGCTTTGAAGCCGACGCGTTGAAGAGCAACTTGCATGCCTTGTTGGCCGACTTGCTGCGGGCCAAGCCGTCGACTTCGAAGGGGCAATACCTGATGAAGGTGTCGTTGTCCTCGACGATGGGTTTGGGCATCACGGTCGAACAATCGACTCTGCCGCTGTAAGCCGCTGTATTGAATTCACCGTGGGCCAAGTTGTAACGCAAAACTTGCGCCCGCGACTATTTTGAAGGCACCCAAGCCGCTACGCGCGGGTTGGGTCCGTCAAAGACCGCAGGTCCGAAAGCCTTGTGCTTGAGGTTAATCAGAACATCGGCCTGCGTAGATGGTGTTGCCCGACTCAGATTTCTGGAACGGCTGCACCCGCGCGCAGCAAGCGCGCACCGGCGTTATGGATGATGCCGGTCCTGGGACCGTCAGCGGCGCGGATGCCGCGGGCGGAAGTCACGTACGGAGGAATGCAATGGCTCTGAATCTGTCGCAGAAGAAAGAAGTCGTTGCCCAACTGGCGGAAGTCGCGTCTAGCGCACATTCCCTGGTCGCCGCCGAGTACGCGGGTATCACGGTCGGTCAATTGACCGATCTACGCAAGAAAGCACGTGTCGCCGGAGTCTTCATCAAGGTAGCGAAGAACACTCTGGTTGAACGCGCAGTGGAAGGAACGGAGTACGGGTGCGTCCAAGGCGCACTTTCCGGCCCTTTGCTGTATGCCTTCTCGCAAGAAGATCCGGGTGCTGCAGGTCGTCTGATCAAGGATTTTGCAAAGACCAATGACAAGCTGAAGCCGCGAATCGTTGCAATCGGCGGCAAGTTGTATCCAGGAACTCATGTTGAGGTTCTGGCCAACCTGCCGACCCGCGAGCAAGCGCTCTCGTTGCTACTCAGCGTGCTCATTCAGCCCGCCACGATGCTTGTCCGCGTCATGGCCGAACCAGCGACTCAGCTGGCTCGTGCTTTGAATGCCGTCGGCGAGCAGAAAAAGGCGGCCTGATTCAAGCGGGGTTTCCGCGAGGAGACTCCGTAAGAGCAGGTCCGCGTTTGGCAACGAATCCTCATACCAACAAGCCGTTTTCAACATAGGTAAACAACATGTCCCTTTCCAACGATCAAATCATTGAAGCGATCGCCGGCAAGACTCTCGTCGAGGTGATGGAGCTGGTCCACGCCATGGAAGAGAAGTTCGGCGTTTCCGCAGCGGCTCCGGTCGCCGCGGCTGCCGGTCCGGCGGCTGCCGCCGCCCCGGTCGAAGAGCAGACCGAGTTCAACGTCTCCCTGAAGGCCATCGGCGAGAAGAAAGTCGAAGTCATCAAGGCGGTCCGCGCTATCACCGGTCTTGGCTTGAAAGAAGCCAAAGATCTGGTCGAAGCCGTTGGCACCGTCAAGGAAGCCGTCAGCAAGGACGACGCTGCCAAGTTCAAAAAGGACCTGGAAGCGGCTGGCGCGACCGTCGAGGTCAAGTAAGCCGTCGTCAAGCGTTGTCTCGTTTCGACAGCGCAACGCCAAGCCTGGGGGCGAAAGTCCCCGGGCTTGGTGTGTTGTTGCAACTGGGATAGGAGATTGCTGATTCGAGTGTGAACGCTGGGCTTGCGCAGGTTGCAACGCGTTGACGCTCTAAGTTCCGAGTCTGCAATCGCAAATCTCGGCTGTTGATGAAGCCGCAGAACATTTTCGTTACTCGAGAGACCAAACGTCTCTCTCAACCAAGGGTGGTACGCCGACCATGACCTACTCATTCACCGAGAAGAAGCGCATCCGCAAGGATTTCAGCAAGCGCCCCTCCATTCTCGAGGTGCCTTTCCTGCTGGCCATCCAAGTCGATTCCTATCGCGAGTTTCTGCAGGAGCAAATTGCTCCGCAGCAACGCAGCGAGCACGGTCTGCATGGTGCGCTGAAGTCGGTTTTCCCGATTGTCAGCTATTCCGGCAACGCTGCCCTTGAGTACGTCAGCTACAAGCTCGGCGAGCCGCCTTTCGATGAGCGCGAGTGCCGCAACCGTGGCCTTTCCTACGGCGCGCCCCTGCGCGTCACCGTGCGTCTGGTGATTTACGACAAGGACAGCCCGGCCTCCAACAAGGCGATCAAGTACGTCAAGGAGCAAGAGGTCTACATGGGCGAATTGCCGCTCATGACGGACAACGGCACCTTTATCGTCAATGGCACCGAGCGCGTCATCGTCTCCCAGTTGCATCGTTCGCCAGGCGTGTTCTTCGACCACGATCGTGGCAAGACACACAGCTCGGGCAAGCTGTTGTACAGCGCGCGGATCATTCCTTACCGCGGTTCGTGGCTGGATTTCGAGTTCGACCCGAAGGACGCGCTGTTCACCCGTATCGACCGCCGCCGCAAGCTGCCGGTGTCGGTGCTGCTGCGCGCGCTCGGCTTCACCAACGAGCAGATGCTGAAAATATTTTTCGAGATCAACACCTTTCATATTCTTCCGGAAGGTGTCGAGCTTGAGCTTATCGCCGAGCGGCTGCGCGGTGAGACTTTGAACTTTGACCTTGCGGTGGCTGGCAAAGTGTTGGTGGAAGCCGGCAAACGCATCACGGCGCGTCACGTCAAGCAACTCGAGCAGGCCAAAATTCAGGCGCTGGAAGTGCCAGACGACTATCTGGTCGGCCGTATTCTGGCCCACGACATCATCGATACGAGCACGGGTGAGTTGTTGGCGACAGCCAATGACGAGCTCACAGAGACCCACCTGGCAACCTTCCGCAAGGCCGGAATTGCGGCCATTGGCACGCTGTGGGTCAACGATCTTGATCGTGGTGCCTACATCTCCAACACCCTACGGATTGATCCGACGCGCACACCACTGGAAGCGCTGGTTGAAATCTACCGGATGATGCGTCCGGGCGAGCCGCCAACCAAGGATGCCGCGCAAAACCTGTTCCAGAACCTGTTCTTCGCCAACGAGCGCTACGACCTGTCTGGCGTCGGCCGGATGAAGTTCAACCGGCGTGTTGGCCGCAAGGAAGTGGAAGGCAAGGGCATTCTCGACAACGACGACATCCTCGCCGTGTTGAAGGTGCTGATCGAAATTCGCAACGGCAAGGGTACCGTCGATGACATCGATCACTTGGGTAACCGTCGGGTGCGTTCGGTTGGCGAAATGGCCGAAAATACCTTCCGCGTTGGCTTGGTCCGGGTTGAACGCGCCGTACGCGAGCGCTTGTCGCTGGCGGAAAGCGAAGGCCTGACGCCGCAAGAACTCATTAACGCCAAGCCCGTGGCTGCGGCAATCAAGGAGTTCTTCGGCTCCTCGCAGCTGTCCCAATTCATGGATCAAAACAACCCGCTGTCGGAAGTCACCCACAAGCGCCGCGTTTCGGCCTTGGGACCGGGTGGCCTGACCCGCGAGCGCGCGGGCTTTGAAGTGCGTGACGTGCATCCGACTCATTACGGTCGTGTCTGCACCATCGAGACTCCGGAAGGCCCAAACATTGGTCTGATCAACTCGCTAGCCGTTTATGCGCGCACCAATCGCTACGGCTTCCTGGAGACGCCGTACCGCCGCGTGGTCGATGGCAAAGTGACCCTGCAAATCGATTTCCTCTCAGCGATTGAGGAAAGCGAATACGCGGTCGCCCAAGCCAACGCCAACCTGACCAAGGATGGCGGCTTTGTTGAGCCATTCGTGCCTTGCCGCTTCCAGGGTGAGTCGTTGTTGAAGGCATCGTCCGAGATCCAATACATGGACGTGAGCCCGATGCAGACCGTCTCGGTAGCTGCGGCGCTGGTCCCGTTTATTGAACACGATGACGCCAATCGCGCGCTGATGGGCGCGAACATGCAGCGGCAAGCGGTGCCGACGCTACGCGCGCAAACGCCCTTGGTCGGAACCGGCATCGAGCGCGACGTGGCGCGCGACTCTGGTGTCAACGCGGCGGCAAAGCGAGACGGCATCATCGATCAGGTCGATGCCGGCCGAATCGTCGTGCGCGTCAATGAAGATCAGGTCGGCGAGAACGATGCTGGCGTCGATATCTATTCTTTGACCAAGTACACGCGATCAAACCAGAACACCTGCATCAACCAGCGCCCGCTGGTGAATGTCGGTGATCGTGTTCAGCGTGGGGATGTCTTGGCCGATGGCCCGTCCACCGACATCGGTGAGCTGGCCTTGGGTCAGAACATGCTGGTCGCGTTCATGCCGTGGAATGGCTACAACTTCGAAGATTCGATCCTGATCTCCGAGCGCGTGGTGCAAGAAGATCGCTACACCACGATCCACATCGAAGAACTGACCTGCGTTGCGCGTGACACCAAGTTGGGGCCGGAGGAAATCTCTGCTGACATCCCGAACGTCTCCGAGCAAGCGCTGGGTCGTTTGGATGAATCCGGCGTGGTCTACATCGGTGCCGAAGTGGCCGCTGGCGACATCATGGTTGGCAAGGTCACGCCGAAAGGCGAGTCACAGCTGACCCCGGAAGAAAAGCTTCTGCGTGCGATCTTCGGCGAAAAAGCCTCAGACGTGAAAGACAGCTCATTGCGCGTGCCGCCCGGGATGGACGGCACCGTGATCGACGTGCAGGTGTTCACACGCGACGGCATCGAGAAAGACAAGCGCGCCCGCCAGATCGAAGAGATGGAGATCAAGCGGGTCAAGAAGGACTTCGACGATCAGTTCCGAATCCTGGAAGGCGCAATTTACGCCCGTATGCGGGCGCAGTTGCTCGGCAAGACAGTCAACGGCGGCCCGAACGCGATCAAAAAAGGCAGCGCACTGACCGAAGAGTATTTGAGTGGTCTGAAGAAAGACGAGTGGTTTGCACTGCGGATGAAAGACGAAGAGGCCGCCGACTTCCTCGAGCGTCAGCAAAAGCAGATCGAAACGCATCGCAAGGCTTTCGACAAGCGTTTTGCCGACAAGCGGGCCAAGATCACCGCAGGTGACGATTTGGCGCCTGGCGTGCTGAAGATGGTCAAGGTCTACTTGGCCGTCAAGCGTCGTATCCAGCCGGGCGACAAGATGGCGGGACGCCACGGCAACAAGGGCGTGATCTCGATGATTCAGCCGGTCGAGGATATGCCTTACATGACCGACGGACGTCCAGTTGACATCGTCCTGAACCCCTTGGGCGTGCCTTCGCGTATGAACATCGGCCAAGTGTTGGAGACGCATCTGGGTTGGGCGGCGAAAGGACTTGGCGAGAAGATTCAGCGGATGCTGGAAGACAACCGCAAAGCCACCGAGATGCGCAGTTTTCTGAATGAAATCTACAACCACGATTTCGCAGAAACCAAGAAAGAACGCGCCGACCTTGCGTCGCTTACCGATGCTGAGATCATCGCATTGTGCAAGAACTTGACTCGCGGTGTGCCGATGGCCACGCCCGTGTTTGACGGCGCTGACGAGAAAGAAATCAAGGCGATGCTGACCTTGGCTGATTTGCCGACATCCGGTCAAACCACGTTGTTCGATGGTCGCACCGGTGAAGCATTTGATCGCCAAGTCACGGTTGGCTACATGTACATGTTGAAGCTCAACCATCTGGTCGACGACAAGATGCATGCGCGTTCAACCGGTCCGTACTCGCTGGTTACCCAACAGCCGCTGGGCGGCAAGGCGCAGTTTGGTGGTCAGCGCTTTGGCGAGATGGAAGTCTGGGCCTTGGAAGCTTACGGCGCCGCCTACACCCTGCAGGAAATGCTGACGGTGAAGTCCGACGACGTGCAGGGACGCAATCAGATGTACAAGAACATCGTCGACGGCAACCACGAAATGACCCCCGGCATGCCGGAGTCGTTCAACGTGCTGGTCAAGGAAATCCGTTCGCTCGGCATCAATATCGAGCTGGAAGAGCACTGAGGATCGGAAAAGGGGATTCGGGATTCGGGAGTCGTATAAGGCGAAAGCCTTGCGACCCGAGACCGCGAATCCCCGCTCTAACGAATCCCGAATCCCGAATCCCGAATCCCGGAGACCGTAATGAAAGACCTGCTCAACCTCTTCAATCAGCAGCGCGCGCCGCTCGACTTCGACGCCATCAAGATTCAGCTGGCATCGCCGGACTTGATTCGCTCGTGGTCATTTGGCGAAGTGAAAAAGCCCGAGACCATCAACTACCGTACCTTTAAGCCCGAGCGTGACGGCCTGTTCTGCGCCGCGATCTTCGGCCCGATCAAAGACTACGAATGCCTATGCGGCAAGTACAAGCGCATGAAGCATCGTGGCGTGGTCTGCGAGAAGTGCGGCACCGAAGTGACGCTGGCCAAGGTGCGCCGCGAGCGCATGGGCCACATCGAACTGGCCAGCCCGACCGCGCACATCTGGTTCTTGAAGTCGCTGCCATCGCGCATCGGCTTGATGTTGGACATGACCCTGCGTGACATCGAGCGAATTCTGTATTTCGAAGCCTACGTGGTCATCAACGAAGGCTTGACGACGCTAGATCGCGGCCAGCTGCTCAATGAAGAGCAGTACCTGCAAGCGGTGACGGAATTTGGCGACGAATTCGACGCTCGCATGGGCGCCGAAGCCGTATACGAACTGCTGAAGACGATTGACCTGAACGCCGAGCTGGTGCGTTTGAAAGAAGAAATCGCATCGACCAATTCCGAAACCAAGTTAAAGCGCTTGTCCAAGCGCATCAAACTGGTGGAGGCGTTTATCGAGTCGGGCAACCGTCCCGAGTTCATGGTGCTGACCGTCCTGCCAGTGCTGCCGCCTGACCTGCGCCCGTTGGTGCCACTCGACGGTGGCCGCTTCGCGACGTCCGATCTAAACGATCTGTACCGCCGCGTCATCAATCGCAACAACCGCTTAAAGCGACTGCTTGAGCTCTCTGCGCCGGACATCATCGTCCGCAATGAGAAGCGCATGCTGCAGGAGTCAGTTGATGCCCTGATGGACAACGGCCGCCGCGGCCGTGCCATTACCGGCACTAACAAGCGGCCGCTGAAATCCTTGGCCGACATGATTAAGGGTAAGCAGGGCCGTTTCCGCCAGAACTTGCTCGGTAAGCGCGTTGACTACTCCGGCCGTTCGGTCATCGTGGTTGGCCCGACCTTACGTCTGCACGAGTGCGGTTTGCCGAAGAAAATGGCCTTGGAGCTGTTCAAGCCGTTCATCTTCTCGAAGCTGCAGCGGCGCGGTTTGGCGACCACGATCAAGGCCGCCAAGAAGTTGGTTGAGCGTGAATCGGCCGAAGTGTGGGACATCCTGGAAGAAGTGATCCGCGAACATCCGGTCATGCTCAACCGCGCGCCGACCTTGCATCGCTTGGGCATCCAGGCGTTTGAGCCGGTGCTGGTGGAAGGCAAGGCAATCCAACTGCATCCGCTGGTCTGCACCGCGTTCAACGCCGACTTCGACGGTGACCAGATGGCTGTGCACGTGCCGCTGTCGCTGGAAGCGCAGTTGGAAGCCCGCGCCTTGATGATGTCGACCAACAATATCCTCAGTCCCGCGAACGGCGAGCCGATCATCGTCCCAACCCAGGACGTTGTGCTCGGTCTCTACTACATGACCCGCGCGCTCGATGGTCGCAAAGGCGAGGGCATGGTGTTCGCCAATCTGTCAGAGGTGCATCGTGCTTATGACAACCGCGTAGTCGAGCTGCACGCCAAGGTCAAAGTGCGTACCGCAGAAGTCGATATCGCCGCTGACGGCACTCGTACGCACAAGCGCACCATCATTGAGACCTCGGTGGGTCGTGCGTTGTTGGCAGAGATTTTGCCGGAAGGCCTGCCATTTGCGCTGGTCAACACCGAACTCAACAAGAAGTCAATCAGCCGCTTGATCAACGCCTGCTATCGCGGTTTGGGCTTGAAAGAAACCGTCGTGTTCGCCGATCAGCTGATGTACACCGGCTTCCGTTACGCCACGCGTGCTGGCGTGTCGATTGGTATCGACGACATGCTGATCCCGGACTCCAAGAAGGGCATTCTGGCGGAGGCAGAGACTGAAGTTAACGAGATTCAGGAGCAGTACCAGTCCGGCTTGGTGACCGCCGGTGAGCGCTACAACAAAGTCGTCGACATTTGGTCGCGCACCAATGAACGCGTCGCCAAGGCGATGATGGAAGGCATCGGCACCGAGACCATGGCCACCCATGATGGTCGGATGATCGAGCAGAAGTCGATGAACTCGATTTACATCATGGCCGACTCCGGCGCGCGTGGTTCGGCCGCGCAGATTCGCCAGCTGGCAGGAATGCGTGGACTGATGGCCAAGCCCGATGGCTCGATCATTGAGACCCCGATCAAAGCCAACTTCCGCGAAGGCTTGGACGTGCTGCAGTACTTCATCTCGACCCACGGCGCGCGTAAGGGTCTGGCCGACACGGCGCTGAAAACCGCCAACTCGGGTTACCTGACTCGTCGCCTGGTCGACGTGGCGCAAGACGTGGTCATCACCGAAGTCGACTGCGGTACTACCAATGGTCTGACCATGACGCCCATCGTTGAAGGTGGCGACGTGGTTGAGCCGCTGCGCGAGCGCGTGCTCGGCCGCATCGTGGCAGAAGATGTCTACCTGCCTGGCAACGACGAAGATCCCATCGTCACTCGCAACACATTGCTCGACGAGAAGTGGGTTGAGAAGCTGGAATCCAACAGTGTGCAAAGCATCAAGGTGCGTTCAACCATCACCTGCGTGTCGAGTTTTGGTGTCTGCGCATCCTGCTATGGACGTGACTTGGCGCGCGGCCACATCGTCAACATCGGTGAGGCCGTTGGCGTAATCGCGGCGCAGTCGATTGGCGAGCCGGGCACCCAGTTGACCATGCGTACCTTCCACATCGGTGGAGCGGCCTCGCGTGCGGCGGCGGTCGATAACATCGCCGTGCGCACCAGCGGTACGGTCAAGTTCAACAACTTGAAGACTGTTATTCATGCAGCTGGCCATCTGGTAGCGGTATCGCGTTCAGGTGAGTTGTCAGTCATGGATGGTCACGGACGTGAGCGCGAGCGCTACAAGCTGCCTTACGGCGCTTCGATCGCGCTCAGGGACGGCGCAGCGGTCAAAGCGGGCCAGCAAGTCGCCAGTTGGGATCCACACAACCACCCGATCGTTTCGGAAGTCAAAGGCTTTGTTCGCTTTATTGACTTCGTAGAAGGCATGACGGCGATTGAGAAGGTTGACGAGCTCACAGGTCTGACCAGCGTCGAGATCACAGATCCGAAGCGTCGTGGCTCGGCAGGTAAGGATCTCCGACCGATCGTTCGCATCGTCGATGAGAAAGGTAAGGACCTGAACATTCCAGGTACTGATCTGCCAGCGCAGTATCTGCTTCCGCCGAAGTCGATCATCAATTTGCAGGACGGTGCAGCGGTTGGCGTGGGCGACGTGGTCACCAAGGTGCCGCAAGAGGCGTCAAAGACCCGCGACATCACAGGTGGTTTGCCACGCGTCGCCGACTTGTTCGAGTCGCGCAAGCCAAAGGATCCAGCGATCTTGGCCGAAATTTCCGGCCTCGTCAGCTTCGGCAAGGACACCAAGGGCAAGCAACGTCTCATCATTAAAGACCCGGACGGCAAAGACCACGAAGAGCTGATTCCGAAGTACCGCCAGATCATCGTGTTTGAAGGCGAGCATGTTGAGAAAGGCGAGACCGTGGTGGATGGTGAGCCGAACCCGCAGGACATTCTGCGTCTGCTCGGCGTCGAGCCGCTGGCCGCCTACTTGGTCAAAGAAATTCAAGACGTGTACCGCCTGCAGGGCGTGCGCATCAACGACAAGCACATCGAAGTGATCATTCGGCAGATGCTGCGCAAAGTCGAAGTCACCGATGCCGGCGACAGCCGTTACCTGCGTGGCGAACAAGTCGAGCGGGTGCGGATGATGGAGGAGAATGCGCGTGCGGTTTCACGCAACGAGATGCCTGCCAAACTTGATGCCGTGTTGCTTGGTATCACCAAGGCGTCGCTGGCTACCGAGTCGTTTATCTCGGCGGCCTCGTTCCAGGAAACCACCCGCGTGCTCACCGAGGCGTCAGTGCGCGGCACCCGTGACACGCTGCGTGGCTTGAAAGAGAACGTGATTGTGGGTCGACTGATCCCGGCCGGAACGGGTTTGGCTTACCACAGCCGCCGGCGCAAGTCGCCCGACGGTCTCACCCAAGCGGAGTTCGATGCATTATCTTCGAACATCGTGGAGAGCGGCACAGAGGCTGAGGCGAGCTAGTCCGCCAAAGCCTCAATCGCGGCTCCCAGCCGGGATACGCGCTGGGCTGGCACGCCGCAGGCGACCGTGAATCGGCCGTCTGCGGGGTAAAGCCAGACACACTAGAAGCAACTTTTGGATTCCGCTGCGTTGACGGCTTCAAATGCAGCGGGTTATACTTCTCTGTCTAGGCAGGCCGAGTATGGCCTGCCTTCGTTCATATCAAGGTTTCGAACGCATGGCGACGATCAACCAGTTGGTGCGCAGGCCGCGCCAGCCGCACACCTACAAAAGCAACTCACCGGCACTAGCCAACTGCCCGCAGAAGCGCGGCGTTTGCACCCGCGTCTACACGACCACACCAAAGAAGCCAAACTCGGCGCTTCGGAAAGTGGCCAAGGTGCGCCTGACCAACGGCTTTGAAGTGATCTCCTACATTGGCGGTGAAGGCCACAATTTGCAGGAGCACTCCGTCGTACTGATTCGTGGTGGGCGCGTCAAGGACCTGCCTGGTGTGCGTTATCACACCGTGCGTGGATCGTTGGATGCCGCTGGCGTCTCCAAGCGGCGGCAAAGCCGCTCGAAGTACGGCGCCAAGCGCCCGAAAAAGTAACTGTTTCAAACTGCAACTCCGCAAGCACGCTTTCTAGCGAAAGCGTCCAGCGCTCAATCCAGCAGCGTCTGCGCATGTGAACAAGTGGGCCCTTTGTCTCTCAGGGTCGCGCTTCAGTTCTAAGCACCATTCGCGACTCTCGTCCGATCTTTTCAAATTCAGGCACGCATCATGTCCCGTAAAGGCTCGCCCGGTACCCGCTCCATTCTGCCCGACCCCAAGCACAGCAGCGAGATGATCGCGCGCCTGATCAATATGGTCATGCTGAGCGGCAAGAAGTCGGTCGCCGAAAACATTGTTTATGGCGCGATGGACGTCATCAGCCAGAAAAACAACGATCCGCTCAACTTGGTGCAGAAGGCGCTCGACAACGTCGCGCCGACGGTGGAGGTGAAGTCGCGTCGTGTCGGTGGTGCCACCTACCAGGTGCCAGTCGAAGTGCGTTCTTCACGTCGTTCTGCGTTGGCGATGCGCTGGCTGATCGATTCGGCGCGTAAACGTGGCGAAGCTTCAATGCCGCGCAAGCTGGCTGGTGAGCTGCTTGACGCGTCAGAGAGCCGTGGCGGCGCCGTCAAGAAGCGCGAAGAAACGCATCGCATGGCGGAGGCGAACAAAGCGTTCGCCCATTACCGCTGGTAATACGAGAAGGATCTCCCTGTGGCCCGTATCACACCCATCGAGCGTTATCGCAACTTCGGCATCATGGCTCACATTGATGCTGGAAAGACGACAACGACCGAGCGCATTCTGTTTTACACCGGCGTCAACCACAAGATTGGCGAAGTGCATGATGGCGCGGCCACCATGGATTGGATGGAGCAAGAGCAAGAGCGTGGAATCACCATCACCTCGGCAGCCACCACCTGTTTCTGGCAGGGTATGGACAAATCCATGCCACAGCATCGCTTCAACATCATTGACACCCCTGGACACGTTGATTTCACTATCGAAGTAGAGCGTTCGTTGCGCGTGTTGGACGGCGCGGTGTTCGTGCTGTGTGCGGTCGGTGGTGTGCAGCCGCAGTCTGAGACGGTTTGGCGGCAAGCCTCCAAATACTCGGTGCCTCGTCTTGCGTTCGTCAACAAGATGGATCGCACAGGCGCCAACTTCGTGAAGGTCGTCGAGCAGCTGAAGTCTCGCTTGGGTGCGTGTCCGGTGCCGATGCAGCTCCCGATCGGAGCTGAAGAGAATTTTGAGGGCGTGGTTGACCTGCTGAAGATGAAGGCGGTCGTCTGGAACATGGGGGACCAAGGCGTCACCTTCGAATACGCAGAGGTCCCCGCTGACATGAAAGACGCCGCTGACAAGGCGCGCGAGTTCATGGTCGAGGCGGCAGCCGAGGCGACCGAAGAGCTGATGAACAAGTACTTGGAAGGCATTGAGCTTTCCGAGGCCGAGATCATGGGTGGCATTCGTGCGCGGACTGTTACCTGCGCGATCATTCCAATGTTTTGTGGCACGGCGTTCAAGAACAAAGGCGTACAGGCCATGTTGGACGCCGTCGTGCACTACCTGCCGGCGCCCTCTGATCGTCCGCCAATCAAGGGCCTCGACGAGCGTGACCAGGAAGCCACTCGCGCGGCGACCGACAAAGAATCGTTCTCAGCGCTGGCGTTCAAGATCATGACTGACCCGTTCGTGGGTTCGTTGACCTTCTTCCGTGTCTATTCGGGCTCGCTAAATGCTGGTGATCAGGTTTTCAATCCGATCAAGGGCAAGAAGGAGCGTGTCGGCCGAATCTTGCAGATGCACGCCAACCAACGCGAAGAGATCAAAGAAGTGTTGGCCGGCGACATCGCCGCCGCCGTGGGCCTGAAAGACGTCACCACGGGCGACACGCTGTGTGCGCAGGATAATGTAATAACGCTTGAGCGAATGATCTTCCCCGAACCCGTCATTTCGATGGCGGTCGAGCCGAAGACCAAAGCCGATCAAGAGCGGATGGGCATGGCTCTTGGTCGCTTGGCGCAAGAAGATCCTTCGTTCCGCGTGCGTACCGACGAAGAGTCCAGCCAGACGATCATCTCCGGTATGGGCGAATTGCATCTCGAGATCCTTGTCGACCGCATGCGGCGCGAGTTCAATGTCGAGGCCAATGTTGGCAAGCCGCAGGTGGCCTACCGCGAGACGATCCGTAAGGCAGTCAAACAAGAAGGCAAGTTTGTTCGCCAATCCGGTGGTCGTGGCCAGTACGGTCACATTGTGATTGAGATGGAGCCGCAAGAGCGTGGCGCTGGCTACACCTTCGAGAATGGCATCGTTGGCGGCACGGTTCCGAAAGAATATGTGCAGGCCTCCGACAAGGGCATCCAAGAGGCGATGACCACTGGCACAATCGCTGGTTTTCCAGTCGTCGATATCAAAATTCGCGCCGTCGATGGATCGTTCCATGACGTCGACTCCAACGAAATGGCATTCAAAATTGCCGGCTCGATGGCGTTCAAAGAAGCCATGCAGAAGGCGAGTCCGGTTTTGCTTGAGCCGGTGATGAAGGTCGAAATCGTGACTCCAGAAGATTATCTGGGTGATGTGATGGGCGACGTCAGCCGTCGTCGCGGGATATTGCAAGGACAGGAAGACACGCCGTCCGGCAAGGTCATCAACGCGATGGTTCCGCTCGGCGAGATGTTTGGCTACTCGACCACATTGCGCTCAATGAGCCAAGGTCGCGCCACCTACACGATGGAATTCGACCATTACGCAGAGGCGCCGGCGAGTATTGCCGAGCAGGTCGTTAAGCGCTCGTAATCTGTCGCACCCCGCATTAGTTCTAACCATATCAAAGATTTAAGAGGAAATTAGGCCATGGCCAAGGCAAAATTCGAGCGCACCAAGCCGCACGTGAACGTCGGCACGATTGGACACGTTGACCATGGCAAGACGACGCTGACAGCGGCGCTGACCAAGCTTGGCGCAGAGCGCTTTGGCGGCGAGTTCAAAGCCTACGATCAGATCGACGCGGCGCCGGAAGAGAAGGCTCGCGGCATCACGATCTCGACTGCGCACGTCGAATATGAGTCCCAGAACCGTCACTACGCCCACGTCGATTGCCCGGGTCACGCTGACTACATCAAGAACATGATCACCGGTGCGGCGCAGATGGATGGCGCGATTTTAGTGTGTTCGGCCGCTGACGGCCCGATGCCGCAGACTCGCGAGCACATCCTGCTGGCACGTCAGGTCGGCGTGCCGTTCATCGTCGTGTACATGAATAAGGCCGACTTGGTGGATGACGCCGAGTTGCTCGAATTGGTCGAGATGGAAATCCGCGAGTTGCTGTCGAAGTACGACTTCCCTGGCGACGACACTCCGATCATTACCGGCTCGGCACGTTTGGCGTTGGAGGGTGACCAAAGCGAAATGGGCGTGCCGTCGATCGTGAAGCTGGTCGAAGCGTTGGATACATGGATTCCGCAGCCGCAGCGCGACATCGACAAGCCGTTCCTGATGCCGGTCGAAGACGTGTTCTCGATTTCCGGTCGCGGTACCGTGGTGACCGGTCGTATCGAGCGCGGCATCATCAAGGTCGGCGACGAAATCGAGATCGTGGGTATCAAGCCGACGGTGAAGACCATCGTGACCGGCGTCGAGATGTTCCGCAAGTTGCTCGATCAGGGCCAGGCAGGCGACAACGCCGGCCTGCTGCTGCGCGGCACCAAGCGCGACGACGTTGAGCGCGGTCAGGTGCTGTGCAAGCCGGCCTCGATCAAGCCACACACCGATTTCGAAGCCGAAGTCTATGTGCTCTCGAAGGATGAGGGCGGCCGTCACACCCCGTTTTTCAAGGGCTATCGTCCGCAGTTCTACTTCCGCACGACTGACGTCACCGGTGCTTGCGAGCTGCCGGAAGGCGTCGAAATGGTGATGCCGGGCGACAACGTCAAGATGGTGGTCAGCCTGATTGCCCCGATCGCGATGGAAGAAGGGCTGCGTTTCGCGATTCGCGAAGGTGGCCGCACCGTTGGCGCGGGCGTGGTGGCGAAAATCGTCAAGTAATTGGGAGCCGCTGAGGGCGTTGAGCCGAAAGCGTTTCAGATGAGTTTCTGTCTGAAAAGTGACCGTACAAATGTAGTGCCTGCTTCAAATCCACTTTGCCGTCTTCGGTAAAGCACTAAGCGAAAAGAGGCCCAAGGATGGTGCTTCGTATTCGCTCGACAGGGAGAAGTCGCGCTGAAATGTTTCGTCGGCTGTTGACGAAGCGCGAAAGTGCAAGTTATACTTGTCTGCTCGAGTAGGTCGGGACACCGGCCTGCGCTACTTTTGCTACGGCACTTGCTGCCGCAGCCAGCTCTTTATCAAGATTCAAGGACCCAGCCAATGGCGGACCAGAAGATTCGGATTCGGCTCAAGGCATACGATCATCGCTTGATTGATCGTTCCGCGAGCGAGATCGTCGAGACGGCAAAGCGGACTGGCGCGCAAGTGCGCGGACCGATCCCGCTGCCAACCAAAATTGAGCGTTACACCATTCTGGTGTCGCCGCACGTCGACAAAGATGCACGCGACCAGTACGAGACTCGCACACATAAGCGCGTCCTTGACATCATCGATCCCAACGACAAAACCGTGGATGCGTTGATGAAGCTGGAGCTGGCTGCCGGTGTCGACGTGCAGATCAAGCTGGGTTGAGGGCGAAGTCATGAGCATTGGAATTGTTGGCCGCAAATGCGGCATGAGCCGAGTCTTCACTGAGGCGGGTGAATCTATCCCCGTCACCTTGATCGAAGCCTCCCCGAACCGCGTAGTGCAGATCAAGACTGTTGAAACTGACGGTTACTCCGCTATTCAAGTGACCACCGGAAGCAAGCGCGTCGCGCTGGTCAATAAGCCGCTGGCTGGGCACTACGCCAAAGCAAAAGTTGAGGCGGGCCGTGGCCTTTGGGAGTTCCGCGTAGCGGACGATGCGATCAGCGGCTACAGCGTTGGTGGCGAAATCAAGGCTGATTTGTTCAGTGTCGGGCAAACCGTTGATGTCGCTGGTGTGAGTAAGGGTAAAGGCTTTCAGGGCACGATCAAGCGCTGGAACTTCACCATGGGCGATGCCACCCACGGTAATTCGCTTTCGCACCGTTCGCCCGGTTCCCTCGGCCAGCGCCAAACGCCGGGTCGCGTGTTTCCAGGCAAGAAAATGTCTGGGCAGATGGGCAACGTCAATCACACCACCCAGAACTTGACAGTGGTCAAGGTCGACGCCGAGCGCGGTTTGATTGCAATTCGCGGCGCAGTTCCGGGTGCTCCGGGCGGCAACGTTATCATCCGTCCGGCGTCGAAGGGTTAAGGAGAATACTGATGGAACTCGCCGTAATAGGTAGCAGCCAAGGCTTGTCGGTATCCGACGCGGTCTTTGGCCGCGAGTTCAGTGGAGACCTGGTTCACCAGGTCGTCGTCGCCTACCGCAATGCGGGTCGGGCCGGAACCAAGGCGCAGAAGACCCGCGCCGAAGTCAGCGGGACTACGAAGAAGTCGAAGAAGCAGAAAGGTGGTGGCGCTCGCCACGGTGCCTTGACCGCGCCGATATTTGTTGGCGGTGGTCGCGCATTTGCAGCGCGCCCGCGTAGCTACGCGCAGAAGGTCAACCGCAAGATGTATCGCGCCGCTGTGGCTGCGATCTTGTCTGAGTTGAACAGGCACGGCCGACTGAAAATTGTCGATGCCATCGAAATAGCGCAGCCGAAAACTAGTGCCTTGATTGCGAAGCTCAAGGCACTGGAAGTGACCAAGCCGTTGCTGGTAACCGAGAGTGGCGACGAAGCCTTGTATCTGGCAGCTCGCAACATTCCCTACGTGCAGGTGCGCGACGTGCAGGGTCTTGACCCGGTGTCGTTGGTCGCCGCCGACTTTGTGGTGATGACGGTCGACGCGGTCAAGAAGGTTGAGGAGTGGCTGGCATGAGCAGTGAAAAGATTCTGGGCGTCCTGCGCGCCCCGCACGTTTCCGAGAAGACCGCGCGTCTCCAGGAAAGTAACCAATACGTCTTCGAGATCGCCGTTGGTGCAACTAAGGCGGACGTCAAGGCGGCGGTTGAGCAGTTGTTTAGCGTAAAAGTTGAGCAAGTCAATGTTTTGAATGTGAAAGGCAAGACCAAAGCCTTTCGTTCGCGCAACGGTCGCCGCGGCGATTGGCGCAAAGCCTACGTTCGTTTGGCCGAAGGCCAGTCGATCGACGTGATGGCTAAGGCCTAAGGTACATAAGTCATGGCACTTATCAATTACAAGCCAACTTCGCCGGGTCGTCGCTCCAAGGTGGGCGTGGTTCACGCCGATCTGCACAAGGGTGATCCATATGGTCCGTTGGTTGAGGCGCAGTCCAAGTCAGGTGGTCGTAACCACCACGGCCGAATCACTACCCGTCATATCGGCGGCGGCCACAAGCAGCATTACCGCATCGTTGATTTCAAGCGCGACAAAGAGGGCATTGCCGCCCGCGTTGAGCGCGTCGAATACGATCCGAATCGCACCGCGCACATAGCGCTACTGTGCTACGCCGATGGCGAGCGACGCTACATCATCGCGCCCAAGGGTATTCAGATTGGCGATCAGCTTATGGCTGGTCGCGACGCCCCGATTAAAGTTGGCAATACACTGCCGCTGCGTAACATCCCGATCGGCACCATGGTGCATTGCATTGAGATGAAGCCTGGCAAGAAGGCGCAAATCGCGCGTTCGGCCGGCGCGGGTGCGCAGCTGATTGCTCGTGAGCAGGGTTACGCGACTTTGCGTTTGCGCTCTGGCGAAATGCGCAAAGTGGTCGCCGATTGTCGTGCCACCATTGGCGAAGTCGGCAACAGCGAACACAGCCTCGAGAAGTTGGGTAAGGCCGGCGTCAAGCGTTGGATGGGCGTCCGCCCGACCGTACGTGGCGTAGCCATGAATCCCGTCGACCATCCACACGGTGGCGGTGAAGGCCGTACATCTGGTGGTCGTCACCCGGTTTCCCCGTGGGGTACGCCGACCAAGGGTTACAAGACCCGTAACAACAAGCGCACGCAGCAGTTCATCGTGCGTCGTCGTAAGTAATCAAGAAAGTCGTAATAGGACCGGTCCATGGCACGTTCACTCAAGAAAGGCCCGTTCGTCGACCTGCACCTTCTCAAGAAGGTCGAGGGCGCCGTCGGCAGTAAGAAGCCGATCAAGACCTGGTCGCGGCGGTCGATGGTTGTGCCGGAGATGGTCGGCTTCACCATCGCTATCCACAATGGCAAGCAGCACGTCCCGGTTCTCGTCAACGAGAACATGGTGGGGCACAAGCTTGGCGAGTTCGCGGTGACCCGTTTGTTCAAGGGTCACACCGGCGACAAGAAGAGCAAGTAGGAAACGACGATGGAAGCCAGAGCAATTCACCGCGGTGCTCGCATCGCCGCCCAAAAAGCACGCTTGGTTGCCGATCAGGTCCGCGGTTTGCCAGTGGGGCGCGCCAGCGACCTGCTGCAATTCAGCGACAAGAAGGCAGCCCAGATCATCCGTAAAGTGTTGTTGTCGGCGGTTAGCAATGCCGAGAACAACGACGGTGCGGATGTCGATGATCTCAAGGTGTGCAGCATCTTCGTCGACGAAGGTACCGTCATGAAGCGTTTCCACGCCCGCGCAAAGGGTCGTGGCGCGCGCATCCTCAAGCGCAGCGCCCACATCACCGTGGTCGTGGGTACCGGCAAGTAATCGGCAGGAATTCGGGAATCGACCATGGGTCATAAAGTTCATCCAACCGGTATCCGCCTTGGCATCGCCAAGGACTGGAATTCGAAGTGGTACGCAGGAAAGCGCGAATACGCTGAGTATTTGGCCGCTGATCTGAAGGTTCGCATCATGCTGCGCAAGAAGCTGGCGCAGGCCGGAATTTCAAAGATTCTCATCGAGCGTCCGGCCAAGACGGCGCGGGTGACGATCCACACCGCCCGTCCCGGCGTGGTGATCGGCAAGAAGGGTGAGGACATCGAGAAGCTGCGGCGCGACGTCTCCGACATGATGGGCGTACCCGCTCACATCAATGTCAGTGAAGTGCGCAAGCCCGAGCTCGACGCACAGCTGGTTGCCGAGTCAATTGCGCAGCAGTTAGAGCGCCGCATCATGTTCCGCCGCGCGATGAAGCGCGCTGTTGGCAACGCGATGCGCTTAGGCGCGCTGGGTATCAAAGTGAATGTCGCAGGGCGTTTGAACGGTGCAGAAATCGCCCGCTCAGAGTGGTACCGGGAAGGGCGTGTGCCGCTGCATACGTTGCGCGCAGATATTGATTATGGCTTCGCTGAAGCCAAGACGACCTACGGAATCATCGGGGTCAAGACGTGGATTTATAAGGGCGAAATCTTTGACTTGGCCGCTTCGCAGCAGGCTGAAGGAAAAGACGAAGGGCGTACCGGCGAAGGCCGACGCGACCGCGACCGCGGCGCCAAGTAAGGAGCAATCGTCATGCTGCAACCAAAAAGAACCAAGTACCGCAAACAGCACAAAGGCCGTAACGAAGGCCTGAGTTGGAGCGGCTCCGCCGTCAGCTTTGGCGAGTACGGATTGAAAGCGACGACCCGCGGTCAGCTGACCTCGCGGCAGATCGAGTCCGCGCGTCGGACCATCAGCCGTTACGTCAAGCGTGGCGGGAAGTTGTGGATTCGCGTGTTTCCGGACAAGCCCATCACCAAGAAGCCCATCGAAGTGCGTATGGGTAACGGCAAGGGCAACGTCGAATTGTGGGTCGCGCCGATTCAACCCGGCCGCATGTTGTACGAGATGGAAGGTGTCACCGAGGAATCGGCGCGCGAAGCGTTTCGCCTAGCCGCTGCCAAGCTCTCCGTGCAGACCGCGTTTGTCATCCGGACGGTGCGTTAATGAACATTACTGATTTGCGGACGAAGTCGTCCGATCAGCTCAAGACCCATTTGCTGGATCTGCGTCGTGAGCAATTCAACCTGCGCATGCAAAAAGGCACGGGCCAGCTTACCCAGACCCATCAGATGGTTCGCGTTCGCCGCGAGATTGCGAAAGTGAAAATGCTGCTCGGCGCGAACAGTTAAGGCGACTCAAATGAGCGATATCGAAAATACCCAGCACACGGTCGATGGCCGCGTGGTCAGCAACAAGATGCAGAAGACGGTCACCATTCTGGTTGAGCGTCAGGTCAAGCACGGCTTGTACGGCAAGTACATCAAGCGCTCGACCAAGTTGCATGCGCACGACGAGCAGGGCTGTCAGGAAGGCGACAAGGTCCGGATTGCTGAGTGCCGTCCGATTTCCAAAACCAAGAACTGGCGGGTAATCGAAGTTCTTGCCCGCGCCGCCGACTGAAGTCAGGAGTAGACCATGATCCAGATGCAGTCCAGGCTCGACGCGGCCGATAACAGCGGTGCCAAAGAGTTGATGTGTATCAAGGTGCTCGGTGGCTCCAAGCGCCGTTACGCGCACATCGGCGACATCATCAAGGTGAGCATTAAAGATGCGATCCCGCGCGGCAAGGTCAAGAAAGGCGAAGTCTATGACGCCGTGGTTGTGCGCACCCGCAAGGGCGTTCGCCGTGCCGATGGTTCGTTGATTCGCTTTGACGGTAACGCCGCCGTGTTGTTGAACAACAAGCAAGAGCCCATCGGCACGCGCATCTTCGGACCCGTTACCCGCGAGTTGCGCGGTGAGAAGTTCATGAAGATTGTCTCGCTGGCGCCGGAAGTTCTGTAAGGGAATTGAGATGAACCGTATCCGCAAGGGCGATCAAGTGATCGTCATCACCGGCAAAAACAAAGGTCAGAAGGGCGAGATTGTCCGTGTCGCCGGCGACAAAGTGGTCGTCACCAACATCAACCTGATCAAACGTCACACCAAGCCGAACCCGCAGGCCAACCAGCCCGGCGGAATCATCGAGCGCGAGGCACCCATTCACATTTCGAATGTGATGGTTTTCAATCCGGCGGCTGGCAAGGGCGACCGGGTCGGTATCAAGGTGCTCGAGGATGGACGCAAATTGCGTGTGTTCCGCTCGAGCGGTGAGGCGATTGACGCCTGAGGAATGTTGCGATGACCACCCGGCTTGAAACAATTTACAAACAAGAAGTGATGCCGAAGCTGATGGAACGCTTTGGCTATACCAACCCCATGCAGGTGCCGCGTTTGAGCAAAGTCACGCTCAACATGGGCGTCGGCGAGGCGGTGGGTAACAAGAAGATTCTCGAGAATGCCGTTGCGGATATGGCGAAGATTTGTGGCCAAAAGCCCATTGTCACCAACGCTCGCGTTTCGGTAGCAACGTTCAAGATTCGTGACGGTTGGCCGATCGGCTGCAAGGTCACCTTGCGGCGTACGCGCATGTACGAGTTCGTTGATCGTCTGGTCAATATCTCGCTGCCACGGGTGCGCGACTTTCGTGGAATTTCGGGTCGCGCATTTGATGGTCGCGGCAACTACAACATGGGTGTGAAGGAACAGATCATCTTCCCGGAAATCGATTTCGACCAAGTCGACGCCATCCGCGGTATGGATATTGCCATCACCACCACGGCCAAAACCGACGCAGAAGGCAAAGCATTGCTCGAATGCTTCCGTTTTCCGTTCCGTAACTGATTCGAAGAGTCCACACATGTCAAAGACCTGCATGGTTAACCGCGAAGTCAAGCGGGCAAAGTTGGTGAAGAAGCACGCTGTCAAGCGCGCTGGCTTGAAGAAAATCGTCAACAGTCCGCATTCGACCTATGAGGCAAAGATCGATGCGCAAACCGCGTTGCAAAAGTTGCCGCGCGATGCGTCGCCTGTACGGCAGCGCAATCGCTGCGTGCTGACTGGCCGCCCGCGCGGTGTCTATCGCAAGTTTGGTCTGGGGCGCAACAAGTTGCGCGAAGCCACGATGCGCGGTGACGTACCAGGTCTGCGTAAAGCGAGCTGGTAAAGCGCGCTAGTCACAACGGTGGTTGAAGGTGGGTTTGCGCAGCGAATGTTGCAGGCTAGCTCTTCTAGCTACAGGTTTTCTCTCCCCGCATTTAGCGGATATCGGTGCACTCAGAGGTAATGATTCATGAGCATGACTGATCCTATTGCCGACATGTTGGTTCGCATCAAGAATGCGGCCGCTGTTGGTAAGCCCCTCGTCAAGATGCCGTCGTCGCGGTTGAAGGTGGCGATTGCCACCGTACTCAAAGACGAAGGTTATTTGCTTGATATCCGGGTGACCCCGAATGGCAATAAAGCCGACCTCGAGTTGGTGTTGAAATATTTCCAAGGCAAGCCGGTCATCGAGCGCCTAGAGCGCGTGTCGAAATCCAGCCTGCGCAACTATCGTGGCAAGGACGAGCTGCCGAAAATCCTCGGTGGGCTGGGCGTCGCGATCATTTCCACTTCGAAGGGCATCATGACCGACAGCCAAGCTCGCGCCGCAGGCGTGGGTGGCGAAGTCATCTGCCTGGTCGCCTGATCGGGAGTTCAGCATGTCACGCGTAGCCAAGAAACCGATTTCGTTGCCCACGGGCGTTGAGTTCAGTGTTGCAAACGATCAAGTCACAGTGAAAGGCGGCAAGGGCAGTCTCGTTCTGACTGTGCCGCGGGCCATTAAGGTAGCTAATGACAACGGTACGCTTTCGGTCACTGCCGATGACGCCGACAGTGTGGCGTTGGCCGGCACCATTCGCGCTGTGTTGGCCAATATGGTGCAAGGCGTGTCTGCCGGCTTTCAGCGCAAGTTGGAACTGGTCGGCGTAGGCTACCGCGCGTCGGTTGCCGGTCGCGACTTGAACCTGTCGTTGGGTTTTTCGCATCCGGTCGTGTTCAATGCGCCCGAGGGTGTGACGATCACCACGCCAACGCAAACCGAAATTCTAGTCACCGGGGCTGACAAGCAGCGGGTGGGTGAGGTAGCGGCCAAGATTCGCGGATTCCGCCCGCCAGAGCCTTATAAGGGCAAGGGTGTGCGTTACTCCGGCGAGAAAATCATCATGAAGGAAGCCAAGAAGGCCTGATGCGGATTGTTCCGCGCGCGGTCAGGCTCATTTGGAGCCGATTCGCGAGGCAGCCTTCAGCTCTCTAGGAAACGGAAATGGAAAAGAAAATCGCTCGTTTGCGTCGCGCCAAGTCGACCCGCTCGCATATCCGCAAGTTGGGTGTTGCGCGTTTGTCAGTGCTCCGCACTGGACAGCATTTGTACGCGCAGTTGTTCACTGCCGATGGCTCGACCGTGTTGGCGTCGGCATCGACCGTACAGGATGCAGTCGCTGACGGCTTGAAAAGTACCAAGAACATGCAGGCGGCGGCGAAAGTGGGGCAAGCGATTGCTGAAGCCGCCAAGGCTGCAGGCATCGATACGGTTGCGTTCGACCGTTCGGGCTATCGCTACCACGGCCGGATCAAGGCGCTGGCCGATGCGGCCCGCGAGGCTGGTCTGAAGTTCTAAGCGTTCAAGTTCTAAGCGCTCAAGTTCCAAGCGCTCACGTTCCAAGCGCTCAAGTTGTAAGCATTGAAGTTGTAAACGTTGAAATTTTAAGCGTCACCCCAGAGTCGTTCGTAGAGCGACTCTCATCAGGTTCCACGTCCCACGATCCACACACAACAACAAGCGGCGAATGCCGTAAATATTAGGAAGCGATGGCAATGAGCACGAACGATCGCGAGAACAGCGACGGCATGCTGGAAAAGCTGGTAGCCGTAAACCGCGTGTCAAAGACTGTAAAGGGTGGTCGGCAATTCACCTTTACTGCGTTGACCGTTGTCGGCGACGGCGCCGGAAAAGTTGGCTTTGGTTATGGCAAGGCGCGCGAAGTGCCGGTGGCCATTCAGAAGTCGATGGAGCATGCGCGGCGGCAGATGATTTCTGTCGAATTGAACAACGGTACCTTGTGGTACGCCATCAAGGCCAACCACGGCGCGGCGCGTGTTTACATGCAGCCGGCGTCAGAAGGGACGGGCGTGATCGCCGGCGGTGCCATGCGAGCTGTGCTGGAAGCGGTCGGGGTGAAGAACATCCTCGCCAAGGCAGTTGGTTCGCGTAACCCGATTAACTTGGTTCGTGCGACCTTGCGCGGTCTGCAGGCGATGTCGTCGCCGGGCATGATCGCCGCCAAGCGCGGAAAGACAGTGGAGGGTATCAGTCATGGTTGATATCGAGGTCAAGACCGTCAAGGTGCGCTTGGTCAAAGGCCTACGTGGTTGCCAGGCTCGCCACCGCTTGTCGGTGAAAGCGCTGGGATTGCGCAAGATCAATGATGTCCGTGTGCTCAAAGACAGCCCCTGCGTGCGTGGCCTGATTCATAAGGTCAATTACCTGGTTCAGGTCGAGCAGTAAGCGAAACTGGAGATAATCAACATGCGCATGAATACACTCAAACCCGCAGTCGGCGCGCGTAAAGAACGCGTTCGCGTCGGTCGCGGTATCGGTTCTGGCCTCGGTAAAACGTGTGGCCGTGGCCACAAGGGTCAGTTCGCTCGCTCCGGTAAGGGCAAGGTAAAAGCCGGTTTCGAAGGCGGTCAGATGCCCTTGCAGCGCCGCTTGCCGAAAGTTGGCTTCCGTTCGCGGATGGCGAAAGACACCGCTGAGGTATTGTTGTACAAGCTGGCGTTAATTGAATCCGACGTGATTGACTTCGCTGCCCTGCAGGCTGCCAAGCTTGTTCCAAGCTCGGCCAAGACCGCTAAAATCGTCAACAAGGGCGAGATCGGGCGAAAGATTACTGTCAAGGGACTAACGGCGACTGCTGGCGCTCGATCGGCGATCGAAGCGGCCGGCGGCAGCTTGGAGTAATCCGTGGCTCAGGCTTCCAAGACTGCAGCTGCTCTCGGCGGCATGGGTAAACTCACCGAGCTCAAGCAGCGGCTGCTGTTCGTGCTGGGTGCGCTTATCGTGTTCCGTTTTGGCACCTACATACCGGTGCCGGGCGTCGACCCGCAGGCGATGATCCGGTTCATGGATACGCAGCAGGGGACCATCGTTGACTTGTTCAACATGTTCTCTGGCGGTGCGCTCGAGCGGTTCAGTATTTTTGCCTTGAATGTGATGCCCTACATTTCGGCGTCGATCATCATTCAGCTGTGTGCGCAGGTGTTCCCGAGCTTGCAGGCGCTTCGCAAAGAAGGCGAATCAGGCCGTCGCAAGATCACCCAGTACACGCGCTACGGAGCCGTCTTGTTGGCAGCCTTTCAGGGCGCAGGCGTGGCTATCGCGTTGCAGAGTTCTGGCGCGGGCAGCGGCATCAACATCGTCTTCAATCCTGGCCCCGGTTTTGTGATGACAGCGGTCATTTCACTGACGGCGGGCACCATATTCTTGATGTGGTTGGGTGAGCAGATCACCGAGCGCGGAATTGGCAACGGTATCTCTTTGATCATATTTGCTGGAATCGTTGCTGGCTTGCCCAGTGCAGTGATCAGCACCTTGGAGTTGGCGCGCAACCACGAGCTCAATCCGCTGGCGGTCATTGTAATTTTTGCCTTGGTACTGCTCACCACCGCTTTCGTGGTGTTTGTAGAACGCGGTCAACGCCGCATCACCGTCAATTACGCTCGCCGCCAAGGTGGCCGTCAGGCCTACATGAATCAGAGCAGCTACCTGCCGCTCAAAATCAACATGGCGGGTGTCATCCCGCCGATCTTTGCTTCGAGTCTGATCATGTTTCCGGCCACTGCATCGAGTTGGTTCAGCCAAGCATCTGAGGCGCGTTGGCTGCAGACGTTGGCGGGGATGTTGGCCCCTGGTGAACCGCTTTACCTGATTCTATACGGTGTGTTGATTGTTGGCTTTGCGTTCTTCTATACCGCATTGACATTTAACGCTCAAGAGAACGCTGACAACCTGAAGAAGTCAGGTGCGCTCATCCCGGGCATTCGACCGGGAAAGGGCACGGCCGATTACATCGATGGCGTGATGACCCGACTTACAGGTGCGGGCGCTTTGTATCTGTTGGCAGTTTGCCTGCTGCCAGAACTGATGCGTATGGGTTGGGCGGTACCCTTCTATTTTGGTGGCACCTCGCTGCTGATTGTGGTCGTGGTGGTGATGGATTTCACCGCCCAGATTCAGGCTCATCTGATGTCGCATCAGTACGAAGGCTTGATGAAAAAGGCAAATCTGAAGGGTGGCTCGCGCGGCGGAATGGTCCGCGGCTGACGCTACACAACATGGGCGATCAACGCGCCAGCTTCGCGCGTGGATAGCCTGCAACATGGTCTGCGATCAGTTCGCTCGAACTGATCAACCGGCAACCTATGGTTCGCAAGAACCGGTGGTTCGGGGATCGCGCTGCAGGCAACGTCGGAGCACGGGCACCACACACCCGTGCCGGGTTCGGCGACTGATTTTTCTCAAATCGGCCGCCGGGCTTTTTAAATCATCGAAGCCGTTGTATAATTTTGAGTTCACTGCGCAAATCATCGTTGGAGATCGCCTAATGGCGCGCATCGCGGGTGTCAACTTGCCTGTCCAGAAACATGTCTGGGTCGGCCTACAAAATATTTTCGGGATCGGCCGTACGCGCTCCCGAAAGGTCTGTGAGATGGCTGAGGTCAACCCAGCTGTCAAGATTCGTGATCTTTCCGAGCCTGACATCGAGCGCTTGCGCGCTGCGGTTGGCAAGTTCGTCATTGAAGGTGATCTGCGCCGCGAAGTCGGTATCAGTATCAAGCGCTTGATGGACCTCGGCTGTTATCGCGGTCTACGCCATCGGCGTGGTCTGCCGGTTCGCGGTCAGCGTACCCGCACCAATGCCAGGACCCGCAAGGGACCGCGCAAGGCGATCAGGAAGTAAGGACCGGATATGAGCAAGCAGGCATCTGCCGTCAAAGGCAAGAAAAAGATCAAGCGCATCGTCACCGACGGCATCGCGCATGTACACGCTTCCTTCAACAATACGATCATCACCATCACGGATCGTCAGGGCAACGCTCTGAGCTGGGCGACTTCGGGTGGTGCCGGTTTCCGTGGTTCACGTAAGTCGACGCCGTTTGCCGCTCAGGTGGCATCCGAGAAAGCCGGCAAGGTGGCGCTCGATTACGGCGTGAAGACGCTGGAAGTGCGTATTAAGGGCCCGGGTCCGGGTCGCGAGTCAGCGGTCCGCGCGCTTAACGCCTGCGGCTACAAGGTTACCAACATCATCGACGTGACGCCCATCCCGCACAACGGATGCCGGCCGCCGAAGAAGCGACGCGTCTGAGGAGCTGAACGATCATGGCACGCTATACCGGTCCAACCTGCAAACTCGCCCGCCGCGAAGGCGCTGATCTCAGTCTTAAGAGTCCAGCCCGCGCGATCGATTCCAAGTGCAAGCTTGAGCAAAAGCCAGGCCAGCACGGCGCAGCCCGTAAGGGCAAGATGTCTGATTACTCTGTGCAGTTGCGCGAGAAGCAGAAAGTAAAGCGCATCTACGGTCTGCTCGAACGGCAGTTCCGTAACTACTATAAGAAGGCTTCTTCAAAGAAGGGAAACACTGGCGAATCGTTGCTGCAATTGTTGGAGCAGCGCCTCGACAACGTGATCTACCGGATGGGATTCGCCGTTACCCGCCCCCAAGCGCGCCAGCTAGTGTCGCATTGCGGTGTGCTTGTCAATGGCAAGTCGGTCAATCTGGCTTCCTACCAGCTGAAAGCGGGTGATGCGCTTAGTCTGACCGAAAAGGCCCAGCGTCAACTGCGTGTGCAGGAGTCGCTCGCTTTGTCAGCTCAGATGGATTTGGTTCCGGGCTGGATGGATGTTGACGCGAAGAAATTCAGCGGCGTGTTCAAATCGGTTCCTGAGCGCTCTGATCTGCCGTCGGATATCAACGAAGCCCTCATCGTCGAGCTTTACTCGAAGTAGTTTTCGAGTCTGTATCGAGGCGGCGTGTCGACTAGCCGCCGCCTCGAGGTCACACGTCTTTCGAAGTTCACCGGAGAATCGCTGCATGTCAGTTTCCGCCACTCAGGTCCTGCGTCCGCGCGGCCTAGACATTGAGCGCGTCAGCGCTAACCGGGCCAAAGTGATCGTCGAGCCTTTGGATCGCGGCTACGGCCACACGCTCGGTAATGCACTGCGCCGCATTCTGTTGTCGTCGATCCCTGGTTTTGCCATTACCGAAGTCGAAATCGACGGTGTATTGCATGAGTACACCACCGTTGAAGGCTTGCAGGAAGATGTCATTGAAGTCCTGCTAAACCTCAAGGACGTTGCCATTCAGATGCATGTTGTCGACCAAGCTACCTTGACCTTGAGCAAGCAGGGGCCAGGTGTGGTCACTGCTGGCGACATCAAGGTCGATCATAACGTTCAGATCATCAACCCCGAGCACGTTATCTGTACGCTTACCAAGGACACATTCTTGAATATGCGGGTCAAGGTTGAGCGTGGCCTTGGGTACCAGCCTGCTGCTGCGCGACGCAATCCTGAAGATGAGAGTCGGGCGATCGGCAAGCTCATGCTTGATGCTTCGTTTTGCCCCGTTCGTCGGGTGGCATACGAAGTTGAGAGCGCACGTGTCGAGCAACGCACCGATCTTGATCGCCTGGTACTCGACATCGAGACCAACGGCACCATTGATGCCGAGGAAGCGGTTCGCAAGGCTGCGGACATCTTGACCGAGCAGTTGTCCGTGTTCGGCGACTTCCGTCCCTCGCCCGCACCGGGGCCGGCCGTGCCCATGGGTATTGACCCAATCTTGATGCGTCCAATCGACGATCTCGAGCTGACTGTCCGTTCGGCCAACTGCTTGAAAGCAGAGAATATCTATTACATCGGCGACCTCATTCAGCGAACCGAAGTTGAGCTCTTGAAAACGCCAAACCTCGGCAAGAAGTCGCTCACAGAGATCAAGGAAGTTTTGGGCCAACGCGGGCTTTCGCTCGGCATGCGCCTAGAGAACTGGCCTCCCGCTGGGCTGCAACAAGGCATGCTCGGCTGAGCCGGGCGTTAAAGACACCAAGGAATCACGACCATGCATCACCGTAAATCCGGACGCAAGCTAAACCGGACCAGCTCGCACCGCGAAGCGATGTTTCGCAACATGGCGGCCTCGCTTATCAAACACGAATTGATTCGTACAACTGTGCCGAAAGCCAAGGAGTTGCGGCGCGTCGCCGAACCCCTCATTACGTTGGCCAAAGTTGACGGTGTCGCCAACCGCCGGCTTGCCTTTTCGCGGTTGCGCGACAAGCAGGCAGTTGGGAAGTTGTTCGTTGAACTCGGCCCGCGTTTCCGCGCTCGTCCGGGCGGTTACCTGCGTATTCTGAAGTGTGGCTTTCGCGACGGTGATAACGCGCCGATGGCGTTTGTGGAGCTGATGGATCGCCCAGCGCCGCAGGCGGCGGCAGAGTAAGCGCGTCACACATGATGAAGCGAACCCCGGCTCAGGCCGGGGTTTTTGTTTGGATGCTGGTAACGCCTCTTGATGCCAACGTAAGTTGGAACTTGGGCCGACATGTTGGGTCTGAACGGTCAGTCCATTCGCCCAACATCTTGCAACCATGAACCCATTGTCTTGGCCGTTTCGCCTGCATTGCCTGCTCGGGGCGTTGGTATGTGCTGGTCTTTTGGCATATGCCCTGTTTGTCCAGCACGTGTTGTTTATTGATCCGTGCCCAATGTGCGTGCTTCAGCGTGTGGCGTTTGCGGCGTTCGGCTTGGTCTGCCTGATGGGTGCGGCGCACGGCCCCAAAAAGGCCCGAGGGCGAGCGATTTATGGTGTGCTGGCGGGAATTTGTGGAGTCGCTGGTGGCTTGGTGGCAGCCCAACACGTGCGCTTGCAACACCTGCCAGCTGATGAGGTTCCAGCGTGCGGGCCCGGACTTAACTACATGCTAGACACATTTCCAGTCTTGGACGCGATGGCCATGGTGCTGCGCGGTTCTGGTGAGTGCGCAAAGGTTGACTGGACGTTCGCTGGCCTGTCGATGCCCGAATGGACGCTGTTTTGCTTTGTGTCGCTGATATTGGCCGCGCTTTACGCGGGCTTTCGTCATCGCTAAAGGTTATGGAAGGTTGCGAAGGACGCAGCTTGCGCATCGAGTGTGCTGTGGCATCATGAGATGATGCACCGCACAAAACGCCAGCCTATGAATGCTCTCGAAGCCGGCCCGCAGCCGGTAAATCTTCCTCAAAACTGGGCAGCCGACTCGTGGCAATCACGAGCGGCCATGCAGCAGCCAAGCTACCCCGACGCCGAGGCATTGGATTCTGCGCTGGCTGAGTTACATCGTCTGCCGCCCTTGGTGACGTCGTGGGAAATCCTTGCCTTGCGCAAGCAAATTTCAGAGGCCCAAGAAGGCAAGCGGTTTCTCCTGCAAGGCGGCGACTGTGCCGAGAGTTTCAGTGACTGCGAGTCCGGGTTGATTTCGAATCGCCTGAAAGTACTGCTGCAGATGAGCGTGGTGATGGTTCACGGCATGCGCCTGCCGGTGATTCGCGTCGGCCGGTTTGCGGGCCAGTACGCCAAACCACGCTCAGCGGATTTGGAAACCAAAGACGGCATCACCTTGCCTAGCTATCGGGGTGACTTGATCAATGCGCCTCCGTTCGACATCGCCTCGCGGACACCCAATCCACAGCGGATGATCGATGGCCATTCGCGCTCAGCGATGACCATGAACTTCGTTCGCTCTTTGATCGACGGTGGCTTTGCAGATCTCCATCACCCTGAATATTGGGATCTCGGTTGGGTGGCGCATTCACCGTTGGCGGCCGAGTATCAGCGCCGCGTTGACGCCATTGGTGATGCAGTCCGGTTCATGGAGACGCTGTCGGGCGAGTCGATCCACAATCTCAATCGAGTCGATTTCTACACGTCTCACGAGGCGTTGTTGCTGCATTACGAGCAAGGCTTGACGAGACAAGTGCCACGGCAGTGGGGCTGGTTTAATTTGTCCACCCACTATCCTTGGATCGGAATGCGAACCGCTGAACTCGATGGCGCGCATGTCGAGTACATGCGCGGGCTGCGCAACCCGATTGCGGTCAAAGTGGGCCCCAGCGTGACGCCTGAGCAACTAATTCGCTTGATTGATCGCCTGAATCCGGCCGATGAACCTGGCCGGCTGACGCTGATTCACCGGATGGGTGCAGGCAAGATCGAAACTGGCCTGCCGCCCTTGCTCGACACGGTGCGCCGCGAGGGCCGGCGGGTGCTGTGGGTGGCCGATCCGATGCATGGGAATACCGAGAGCACTGGCAACGGATACAAAACCCGCCGTTTCCAGAACATCCATCGCGAGCTGGAACGCGCGTTTGACGTGCATGCTGCGGCTGGAACGCGCTTGGGCGGCGTGCATCTTGAGTTGACCGGTGAGAACGTGACCGAATGCCTGGGCGGTGCCCGCGAATTGACCGAGACCGATCTCGAACGCGCCTATTTATCGAGTGTCGATCCGCGGCTCAATTACGAGCAATCCATGGAGTTGGCAATGTTGATCGTGCGCAAGCGCGGCAACGGCTAAGCCCAACCCTGTCAAAAGGGTCTATTCGATGTATGTGAACAGGCCCTAATGCGGGGGCCACACGGCCGTCGTGCCGGTGTTGCAGGCATGCTCGTCGCCCCTTCCTAAGTCCGACAGGCTGCTGGAGAAAGCGCCAATGCCAAAACTAGCTGCCGCTGGCGCATCGCGTTCATGAGGCGATCACTCCCAACTCACGACCGACGCGGGTAAACGCGTCGATGGCGCGATCCAAATGCTCGCGTGTGTGCGCGGCTGACATCTGTGTGCGAATGCGCGCTTGGCCTTTGGCGACCACAGGGAAGAAGAAGCCAATGGCGTAAATGCCTTCCTCCAGCAAGCGCTCGGCGAAGCGCTGTGCCAACGGCGCGTCGAACAGCATCACCGGGCAGATCGGATGCTCGCCTGGCTTCAAAGTAAAGCCTGCGTCTGTCATTTTTTGGCGGAAGTAGCGTGTATTCGCCGCGAGTGTTTCACGCAGGCCACCCGCGCCTGCCAGCATGCCGAACACTGCACTGCCGGCGGCCACCACATGCGGTGGCAGCGAGTTCGAGAACAGATACGGGCGCGAGCGCTGGCGCAGCAGTTCGATGACCTCAACGCGTGCGGCGGTAAAGCCACCTAGTGCGCCGCCGAGTGCCTTGCCCAAGGTGCCGGTCACGATGTCGATTTTATCGAGCACGCCGCGCACCTCGGCCGACCCGCGGCCGCTGGCGCCGAGAAAGCCGGTGGCGTGGCATTCGTCGATATGCACCAACGCCTCGTATTCCGCGGCGAGCGCGGTGATGGCATCGAGCGGGGCGACGGTGCCGTCCATCGAAAACACGCCGTCGGTGGTGATGAGGATGGTCTGCGCGCCATCGGCACGTGCTTGCTTGAGCTGCGCCTCGAGATCGGCCACATCGCAATTGGCATAGCGGTAACGCTTGGCCTTGCATAAGCGCACGCCATCAATGATTGAGGCATGGTTGAGGGCGTCGGAAATCACCGCGTCCTTCTCACCGAGCAGTGGTTCAAACAATCCGCCGTTGGCGTCAAAGCAGGCGGCATAGAGGATGCTGTCTTGCATGCCGAAAAAATCGGCGATGGTGGCTTCCAGCTGCTTGTGCAGATCTTGGGTGCCGCAGATGAAACGCACACTGGCCATGCCGAAGCCGTGGCTGTCGAGGGCATCTTTGGCCGCTTGGATCACCTGCGGATGGTCGGCCAGCCCCAGATAATTGTTGGCGCAGAAATTCAGTACACGACGACCATCGGCCAGGGTGATCTCGGCGGATTGAGGTGAAGCGATCACGCGCTCGCGTTTAAACAATCCCTGTTCGCGAATGGATTCAAGTTCAGCGGCAAAACGGGTGAAGGCAGCGGACATGCGAGGGTTCCCTATGTTCTTTGGTGGCGTTGGCGTGCTGACATTATCGGCGAGACGGTTGACTCAAGCGGCTTCGCCTGGACGTTGATAGGGCGGGGCACCGGGCCAGCGCACGTAGGCGCGTATGCTCCAGCCACGTCGCGTCAGCTCACGCTCGGCGAGTGGGCTGATCATGCCGGCGACCAATACGGTCCGGCGCGCATGCTCGCTTACGCTCACGTGGTCGAACCAGCGCTTTACTTCCGGCGTCCAGCTCAAACGATCCACAGCCAAGGGCAGCAGAAATTCACCGTCAGTCGCTCGATAGCCGGCCAGCTGGGCGACCGCGACCAGTTCGCCGCCGGTGGCCGGCACATCGCCGTTGTGCAGCAATAACGCCAAGCCATTCAACACAAATTGGGTTTCGACTTCCGAGCGCGCCAACAGCGCCGTGTCCAGCAGGGCCTCAACGCCGCTGGTTGGTTGCAGCTTGTCGACTGAATCCAGCAGAGCGCTTAAAGCTTGCGGTGTGAACGCGCTGCGCCAAGCGAGTTGGTAGCTTAGGTCGGGGTCGGCGGTCCATTGGGAAAGCCGTTCCTCCAGCACCCTTCGCTGGTTTTCCTCGGGCGGGTCGGAGGTGACGCGGTCAGCCAGCGCGATGTGTCCGATCACACTGGACGTGCCCGCCGACGCGATGGCGATGATCTTGGAACTGGCCATGCGGCCGCTGGCCAATGCCCAAGCCAATTCGTCCAGTCTTTCCCGCAGCAATGGATTGCCGGTCCAGGACTCGATGCCAAGCGATTTGGCAATATCGCGGCGTGCTCGATCATGGCCCGCTTCCGAACGCAACAGACGGCCGACTTCATCCACCGGGGCGTCCCACCATGGATCCTCTTGTTTGGCGCTCGGTGATGGATTGGCAGATGTCGGTGATCCATCATTGAAAACCGCGACTTCAAGGCGATTGCCAATTCGACGCGCCCGATCCCCCAACTTTTGCACCCGTTCGGTGAGCATGCGCAGGACGCCTGCTGGCACCCGAGCCGCCGATCGCAACGGACTGCGAATGATGCTACCGGCTTTATTGAATGGATCGCGGATGCTGCCAATGCCAGCCTCCTGCAAAGCAGCGAGCATGGTTTCCGAATGCAGCGCTTCGACCAGAGGCATCTCGTTGACCCGCCGCGCCAGCAGCTCAACGCTGGATGCATCCAGCAGTCCCCAGTCGGTTTCGATCACAAAATGCGCTTGCAGACCTTCATATTGAGCGTACGGACGCACTTTGAAATGCGGTCCCGCGAGCAATGCCGGCGTGACCAGTTCTGCCGCGGCCAGATTAGGCTCGACTTCGGTCTTGGCCGTCGCCAGGCCGGCTGAGCTGCAAACAAGCAATAGATTGAATACAAGACGACAACGCATGGATCAGGCACAACCGGTAACGGGGCGCGCAGTCTGCCTGTTTCATGCCGAGTTTGCGCTTGGCGGGTATTGGCTATTCAGCCAAACTTCGGTGTTCCATGCATGCAGTGTTGAATCAGGTAGGGCAGCCAAGCAAGCTCGGCTCTGCAAGGGCTGAAGCTGCACAGTAAAAGGAGCGATAGTAGTGATAAAGCAAAAACCCCGGCGAACCGGGGTTTCTGCTTGTCCTGCCTCGCCGCTAGAGTCAGCGAGCGGCGTTGCTGTTCATCACCGAGTTGCGACCCGAATCCAGGAACTGCGCCGGATCGCGCATGCCAGCAGTGTGGCATTGGCCGGTGGTATGGCCGCGATTGAGGCCGCCCGAGAGCTGGCCATTGGTTTGCTCGGTTGTGCCGTCTTCTGGATCGCTTAGCACCAAATCGGTGGCGAAGTTGCAGTAGTCGTTGGTCCACCAGTTGGTGGTCCGGAAGGCCGTGGTGTAGTAGCTGACCTTGGCCCGCGAGGCGGTCGGAATGCCTGCCAACCAGTTGGAGGCGCCGCTGTAGGTCAGATCATTGTTGGTGCCACAACCTACGCCGAACACCGAGCCAACTGACGCCAGAATGCCTGACAGGTTGGTGCCCTTGTATGGCGTTCCCACCGATTGGATCAGGCGACTGCCAGTGGCGTTGTCAAGGCCACTCCAATAATAGTTGTACAGATGCAGCGCAGCGGCACCACCCTGACTATGGGCGACGATTCCGTACGAGTTCCAGGTGTTGCCAAAAGTCTGGATCAGCCGCGCAAACTGGTCGTGGCTGCGATTCTGGTTGGCGTCCAAAAAGCTTGATGCAGTAGTGAATTGGCTAGCCGGCCAAACACCACCTGAGCAATAGCCGTGCACCAACAGCAGGCGCTTGCCAACGCCTTTGTGTTGTGCGCCTCGGGGACGTGGACCCATCTGCATGGTTTCATCGATCTTGATGCCGGTTGCGCCCGCCTTCACCCGGAGGCTAGGCAGATTCACCGCGAGGCGCTTGCTAGAGGCCAAGGTGACAAAATTGTTCGGATCCTCGATTCGCAGATTGCGCAACTCAAAGGGTGCTACCGCGCCCGCCATCGCGACCCAACGCTCGTCGAAGCCCAGGCTCAGCGCGCCATCGCTTGGCGTCACCATGCCACCCACCCACGCCACCGCAATTGGACTGCCAGACTTGTCGGTTCCCCAGACTTCGGCATAGGCGCGGAAGTGCTGATCGGCTTTTTCGGCCACAACAGGGAGTTCAATCTGCAAGCGCGTGCCGCCTGCAGCAGACGCGACTGCAACCGCGACATCGCCGGCGAGCGCAATGCTTGCGTCAACGACGGGAATCGGATGTTCAGCCGTGCGAATGAACGCTTGGCCGCTGCGATCAACGCCACTCACCACCACTTGAGCAAGGAAGTCTCCCGCCGACGCGGCAAAAAAATCGCCACCAAATACGCCATCACCGGCGCTGCCATCGTCATGCGCGCCATCATCGAACATGGCGTTGACGGCGACCCGACCATCCGGGTACGTGACCCGCAGTTCGGCGCGCTCGATGTGACCTGCGGCGTCGCCCATGAGCACTTTGTCGCTGGCATCTGTCGCGGTGAGGCGAGCGGCTAGGCCAATGCGTTCACCGACCAATTGCCGGCTGTGGGTCTGATGGGACGCAAGTTCGGTACTGGCATTGCCTTCAATCAGCAGGAACCCGCGTTTGCTCGCGCCCGCCGCAGCATTGATCTTCAAGTTCCAGCTGCCGCTCTCCACTCCTTCCAAGCTGTAAAGGTCAGCCGGGAACGCGGCTTGCTGCATGCCGAATTGGGTGCGCTTGACCGAGCGAGCCAAGTCCGCTGCTGATTTCGCCATTCCGCCAGACGGGCTGGTCAGGTCGGCTTGCCACGCGTCCGCCATTTGCCCGGAAAACAGCAAGAAGCGGGCCTCGCCGTTTTCAACAGGAAGCCGGCCCTGCCAGCTCAAGCGACCATCCTTCTGCTGCGACAGTTCGATCGCGATCAGTGCGCTCTTGGAATGGATGGTGGCATCGGTCGGGTCGGCGGCTTGCATGGAAGCAAAGTCACTGGGGCTACCCGATAGCTGTTTAGCAATTGGCCCATTATCGGCGACGGCATTGCCGCCCACCGCTAACAGTGCCAATGCGATGGCGTTGACCAGACTTGACTTGCGCTTGCTGAAAATCGAGATCACTGCAAACCCCTCCCAGGGCAAGTGAAAAGCGGGCGCAGACGAGGCCGGAACCTGACATTTGGTTCGGTGTGCTGCGCGGTAGTGGCACCGAGTTTCTTCCGACGCTGCCGAGCGTTGCGCTCAGCCGAGGACTGCCTGTCCGTACGGTGCCGGATGGAATGCTAATCTGGACGCCAGCTGAACGCAAGTGCCAAGTTGTGACGAAGCCCGCACCACGTCGGTGCCTTGCTATCGGTTCCAAGGGCTTGGTTTCCACGAAGTTGACATCGTTTGCGCCGAATCGGTGCGTCTTGTTCGCAACGCAGGCACAATTCGGGTCGACGCCCTTCGGTGCTGCGTGTTAAATCGCTATCGCCGCCAACAAGTCCATAAAGTGACCCCTGCCGACACGCGCGGAGGGCGCAGCGTCGGGCGGCAGTTTCTTCCCCGTTGACTAAAGCTATGGAGAGTTCCCGATGAGCCGAATCACCCTCCGCCCGCTCGCGCTGGCTTGTTTGATCCTTCCGCTCGCCGGCTTTGCCGGCGTGGCGCAGGCACAGGACGAAAGCCCATTCACCTGGAATGCGGCTGTCACCACGGACTACGTGTTCCGTGGCGTTTCGCAGACCAATGAAGATCCGGCCCTGCAGCTAGGTGCCGACTTTGGCTTTGGCAGCGGCTTCTACATCGGTGCATGGGCATCCAATGTCGATTTCGGCTCGTCAGTGGGTGCCGACATCGAACTCGATACCTATGTCGGTTGGGCCAAAGAGTTCAATGAAAATGTCAACCTCGACATCAGTTTGCTGCGATACAACTACTTTGGTACCAACTCAGGGATTGATCTGGATTACAACGAGCTGATCGGCACCTTGGGTACCGGGCCGGTGAGTTTCACGTTGGGCTATACGAATGATGTCTATGCCAGCGACACCGACAGTTTCTACTATCAGGTAGCGGCTGGTTTTACCCCGGGCGGCGGCGATTTCGGACTCGACTTTGGGGTCGGCCGCACCACCTTCTCCAATGATCTGGGGTTGGACGACTACACCGACTACTTCGTCTCCGCGAGCTATCCGTTGGGTCCATTTTCCGCTGCGCTTGGCTACTACGACAACGATGGAAGCGGCAACGACAACTTTGGCGAAGTGGCCGATGGCCGTTTGGTGTTTACGCTGTCCATCGAAGGCTGAGGGCTGATCTCTACCAACGGCCACCTTCGTGGTGGTCGTTGGAGGGCTCAAAGGCTGTTTTGGTTGGCGCATCGCGGCTTCCGCCGCTCCCACAAAAGATCTGCGGAAGACGCCATGTCGCAGAAGATGTCGCAGAAGATGTCGCAGAAGATAGGGTGGCAGCGGCGGAAACCGCGAGGTCGTCGACATCCCAGTCACCACCAAACCGCTCTCAATTCCAACTGCACACCCAGTCACCACCACACCGCTCTCAATTCCAACTGCACACCACCTTGCCGCAGCTTCCCGCCTCCATCAGGTCGAAACCTCGCTGAAAGTCGTCGATGTGGATCTGGTGGGTGAGGACTTTTTGCAGCGGGAAGCCGGTCAGCAACATCTGCGTCATCTTGTACCAGGTCTCATACATGCGACGGCCGTAAATGCCGTGCAAGGTGAGGCCTTTGAAGATCACTTTGTCCCAGTTGATGCCCGCGCCGTTGGGCAAGATTCCGAGCAGCGCCACCTTGCCGCCGTGGTACATGCAATCGAGCATGTCGTTGAACGCGCCGGGATGGCCAGACATCTCAAGCGCGACGTCGAAGCCTTCCATGTGCAAGTCGGCCATCACCGCTTTAAGTGATTGCTTGGCGACGTTCACAACCCGCGTCGCACCCATGTCCGCAGCCAGCTTCAGCCGATAGTCATTGACGTCGGTCACCACGACGTTGCGTGCCCCGATGTGTTTGCAGATGCCAGCAGCAATAATCCCGATGGGACCAGCACCGGTGATCAGCACGTCTTCGCCGATGACGTCGAACTCCAGTGCGCAGTGCGTAGCGTTGCCGTATGGATCAAAAAAAGCGGCCAGTTCCGAGGGAATCTGATCCGGAATCGGCCATAGATTGCTGGCCGGCATGGCGATGTATTCGGCGAATGCACCGTTGCGATTGACGCCGATGCCAATCGTGTGCGGACACAGATGTTGGCGACCGGCGCGACAATTGCGACAAACACCACAAACGATGTGGCCCTCCGCCGAAACTCGATCTCCGATTCGATAGGTGGTGACGCCTGGCCCCAACTCGACGATGCGACCGACAAACTCGTGGCCGATGACCAAGCCTGGCTTGATCGTGCGGATGCTCCATTCGTCCCACTTGTAGATGTGCAGATCGGTGCCGCAAATGGCGGTCTTTTCCAGTTTGATCAGCACTTCGTTCGCACCCGGCGTCGGCACTGGCACTTGCTCCATCCAGATGCCGCGCGTGGCTTCGCGCTTGACTAACGCCTTCATCATTGCGGCGGCCATGGCGTGCTCTCTCGATAAATGAAGAAGCAATTATACGAGTCACCCAGCGCTTGGCGCGGCGAGTCAGCTTGTATCCCGCCCAGCTTTCGACCCAGGGATCCGCGTTTTGCATCGACTAGACTTACCGGCTTTCCGTTGCCGAGTCTTGTTCGATGAGAGTGATTTCCTGCTCCGCCTTGCTGTTCGTATCCGCGCTGTCGGCGACTGAAGTCAGTTTCGCTGGCGAAGGCATGTGGACACCGGATCAGCTGCCCGAAATCGCAGCGCCGCTTAAAGCGGCCGGGCTTGAGCTGGATCCGGCGCAATTTGCAGCCCTCAGCGGCAAGCCGATGGGTGCGATCGTCAGCCTGGGCGGTTGCAGCGCGTCGTTTGTCTCGCCCGATGGCTTGGTGGTGACCAATCACCACTGTGCCTATGGTGCCATCCAGCTGAATTCCACCGAGCAGAACAACTTGCTGCGGGATGGGTTTTACGCGGCAGATCGCAGTGGCGAACTGAGCGCCGGTCCGGCAGCGCGAATATTCGTCACTCGCTCGATTCACGACGTTACCCGTGAGGTAATGAAAGCGGTCAATCAACGCATGACGAATCGGCAAGCATTCGATGCTGTCGACACGACCCGCAAGCGCTTGGTCGCGCGCTGCGAAGCGACACCCGGACAACGTTGTAACGTCGCCAGTTTTTTCGGCGGTGTGGTGTATCGCCTGATCGTGCAAATGGAGATTCGCGATGTCCGGCTGGTGTATGCGCCGCCGGAGGCAATTGGCAAGTTTGGTGGTGATGTTGACAACTGGATGTGGCCACGGCACACGGGCGACTTTGCTTTTTACCGCGCTTATGTCGGCGCTGATGGCAGGCCGGCTGATTTTTCTGCCAACAACAAACCTTACCGACCAGAACAGCATTTGCGGTTGGCGCAAGCGGGGTTGCAGGACGGCGATTTCGTGATGGTGGCTGGCTATCCAGGAACCACTTCACGCTATCGATTGGCTGACGAAATCGAAGCGGTTATCGATTGGACCTATCCGAAGCAGATTCAACGCTTGACCGACATGATGGCAATTGTCGACGCAGCGGCTCCGGTGGGCTCGGATATCTTCATCAAATACGCTTCCACCATGGCAGGCTGGAAGAACGCGCGGAAGAATTTCAGCGGCCAGCTGCAAGGCTTTGCCAGCGCAGATACCTTGGGACAAAAGCGCCGCGAGGAAGCGGCACTTGAGGCGTGGTTGCAAGGCAAGCGCGCCGATGGCGGCGGCTTGACAGAGTTGCGCGCACATCTGGCGGTGGGCCGGCAAATGCGTGAGCGCGATCTGGTGCTGGCCACGATTGCTGGCGGCGGATTGTTTTCCACGGCACGCAGCCTGCACCGCCTGAGCATCGAGCATGAGCGCCCCGATGCGGCACGTGAAGTCGGCTTTCCAGAGCGCGACGAGTCACGCATCCAAGCAGGGTTGACGCAACTGGACAGGCGCTATGATCCGGCGATAGATCGTCAGTTGTTGGCATACGCGCTCAAGGATTACGTCGAGCTGCCATCGACACAGCGGCTCCCCGAACTGGATACGTGGCTTGCGGTGCAGGACGCGTCCAAGCCCACGCACGCCAACATCGACGCCGCGCTGACGAAGTTGTACGCCGGCAGCCAATTGGGTGATATCGACATGCGTCTCGGGCTGTTGAACAGCAAGCGCCGCGCAATTGAATCCAGCACCGATACTTTTCTGCAGCTGGCGGTAGCGCTGGGGCCAGCGCTGCAACGCATCGAGGATGAGCGCAAGACCTTTGACGGTGCCCTGCTGCGACTGCAGCCGGCGTACATGCGCGCGATGCTCGACTATCGCAAAAGCCAAGGATTGGCGACCTACCCGGATGCCAACGGCACCCTGCGGATTACCTTTGGCAAGGTGGCTGGAGTCAGCCCGCGCGATGGATTGAGCTACCTGCCATTCACAACCACGACGGGCATTCGGGAAAAGCACAGCGGGGTGAGTCCGTTCGATGCCACCGCGCCGCAGCTGGCTGCCATGTCTGAAGGACGCTGGGGCAAGCACGCAGGCGAGGGTGCCAGCGGTGTGACAGTCAACTTCCTTGCTGATCTGGACGTCACCGGCGGCAATTCGGGCTCGGCCACGCTCAACTCGCGCGGCGAGTTGGTCGGTTTGCTGTTTGATATGACCTGGGAATCGGTGGCATCCAACTGGGTCTTCAACCCCGCGCTCACCCGCACCATCCACATTGATCAACGTTACATGCGGTGGGTGATGGAGCAGGTGTACCCTGCACCGGCAGTGTTGCGCGAGCTCGACGTGGGCAACGACTGAACACAGCGCTGGACGGCGAGTGGCTTCGCCGGCAACGGGAAAAGGAACCAGTGTGACGCGCACGCTCGACGAATGGTTGGCGTACCAGCAGACCCTGTTACCAGTCGGAATGATGCTGGGACTGGAGCGTGTGCGACGGGTGGCTGCAGCGCTTGATTTGGCGCGGGCGGCGAAGTGGATCATCAGTGTTGCTGGTACCAACGGCAAAGGCTCGACCGTTGCCTTTGTGGATGCGATTGCGCGCGCTGCCGGGCTGCGAGTCGGTAGCTATACGTCGCCGCATTTACTGCGCTACACCGAGCGAATTCACATCGATGGCAGCGAGGTTGAGCCAGCGCGTTTGATCGATGCGTTCGAGCGGATCGAGCACGCCAGGGCCGATACGCCATTGACCTATTTCGAATTTGGCACCTTGGCAGCACTGCTCATTTTCGCCGAGTCGGCACTGGATCTGGCGGTGCTGGAAGTTGGTCTGGGTGGGCGCTTGGACGCGGTCAATCTGGTGGATGCCGACATCGCCATTCTGACCACGGTCGCGCTGGATCACACCGAGCACCTCGGGGCGGATCGAGAGGCCATTGGCATAGAAAAGGCGGGGATCTTTCGCGCTGCTCGCCCAGCCGTGTTGAGTGAGGCGCTGCCACCTTTGTCTGTGCTGGCGGAGATTGAGCGCATCGGCGCCATTGCGCTGCGAGCGGGGCTCGATTTTCGCGCGACGCCCAGCCTTGCCGGCGCTTGGAAGTACGAAGACAGTCAAGGCAGCATGCAGCTGCCAGCGCCGGCCTTACAGGCTGCCTGTCAAATGGCCAATGCCGCTGCCGCGCTGGCCGCACTCCGCCACTTGCCGCAGGCACCGGTCATCTCGGAAGCCGCTGCCGCAGATGCAATTGGCAACGTCCGCTTGGCGGGTCGCTTGCAGCGATTGCCGGGGCCGGTTGAGGTGTTGCTTGATGTCGCCCACAACCCTCAGGCTGCGACCGAATTGGCCAAGTGGCTTGCGCGTAATCGGCCGAAAGGCGCGACCCAGGCTGTATTCAGCGCACTCGCTGATAAAGATATCCCGCGCGTGGTCGCGGCGATGATGGGCGTTGTCGACGTGTGGCGATTCGCTGGACTGGCGCACGTGAGTAAGCGCGGGCTGGATGTCGATGCACTTTGGCGGGTCGTGTCGGGGCTGCTTTCGAAAAGCATCAGCAGCCGTCACCTGAGCGTCGCGGATGCGCTGACGGAAGCCCTGTCCCACGCCGAGCCCGGCGACCGCGTCGTGGTATTCGGATCGTTTCATACCGTCGCTGAAGCCATGCATGTGATGGGTAGCGACAGCTGAACGTGTGCATGACCGTTGCCGCTGCCCAGCGGAGCCAAGTGGGGCGCACCGGTATACTTGCGGCCCTCTTTTCCTGCCCTGCGAGCCCCCATCCATGGAACCCGCACTCAAACAGCGCCTGATGGGTGCAGCCGTGCTGGTTGCGCTGGCAATCATTTTTCTGCCGATGGTGTTTGACGGCCCGGCGCCGCCGCCTCCACCCGCAGCCGCGCTGCCATTGGGCGTGCCAGCATCGCCAGACCGGCCGTTACAAACGCGCGAGATTCCACTCGCGTTGCCAACGCAGACGCCAGTCGCGACGCCAGCGGTTGCGCCAGTCGCCAGCATCGATCCCAATCGATTGGCGACGGTTGACGTCGCGACCACGCCGCGCCCCGACCTCATGAATGCGCCGGCCCCCGTGGCGACCACTCCTGCGGCCACCGCTCCTGCGGCCACCACAACGGTTGCGACGCCGACAGTGATACCCACCGGCACGTTGACAGCGGCACCAACTAAGCCTCTCGCGAACAATCCGGCAAGCGTGCCGGCTGTGCCAGTCGCTGCGCCTGCGCCAATGCCGACGCCGACGCCAGCCGCCACAGCAACATCAACGCCAGCGGTGTCAGCGGCAACAACTTCCACCAGCCCGGCACCCGCGCCCACCAGCACTCCACCTTCAGCTGTTCCGGCGACGTCGATCCCGGCCGGTGGCCGCTATGTTGTCAACCTGGGTAGTTATGGGAATGGCGCCAACGCGCAGACGTTGCTCGGGCGGCTCAAGGCGGGCGGCGTGCAGGCGTATGCCGAATCGATCCAATTGGACGGCAAGCCGGTAACGCGCCTGCGTGCAGGGCCGTATGCAAGCCGTGCGTCTGCGGAAGCCGCATCAGCTGCCGCGCGCCGGGTTCAAGCGGATTTGGCGACCGCCGTTATCGGTTTGGAGTCTGCCGATGCGGCACCTGCACGCGTGGCACCAGCGGTGGCCGGTGGATTTGTCATTCAAGTGGGAGCATTCAAGTCCGAGGCCGAGGCAAATTTGCTGCGTGATCGCGTTCGCAATGCAGGTTTTGCGACCTTTGTGGAGAAAATTGCTCGTGATGGTGGCAGCTTGTGGCGAGTGCGCGTCGGGCCTGAACTACAGCGCGCCAAAGCGGAAGAAACCCGGCTTGTCTTGCAGCAGCGCTTTCAAGTCGATGCACAAGTGTTGACGCACCCCTGAAGCCGCGATGCTCAATGCGGCGGACATCGCCCTGCTAGCCGTAGTTGCGCTGTCATGCGTGATGGGGTTTTGGCGCGGATTTCTCGTCGAAGTGATGTCACTGGTGGTGTGGGCGGGTGCTTTCTGGTTGGCTTTTACCTTTGGTGACAACGTGGCTGACATGTTTGCCCATGTGGTGGAAACACCTTCCGCGCGCCTGTTTCTTGGCTACACCGTCCTGTTTCTTGGCGCGCTCACAATTGGCGGCATGACCACCTGGCTGATCGGCAAGCTGGTCAAAAGCACCGGTCTGTCGGGTACCGACCGACTGCTCGGGCTGGGCTTTGGTGCCGCGCGCGGTGTTGCCTTGTGTTGCGTCGCGGTATTGGTGCTTGGCTTCACGCCGTTGCCGCAAGATCCGTGGTGGTCAGGTTCGCGCCTGCTGCCCAGTTTCACCGCAGGCGCACAATGGTTGCGCGAGTGGTTGCCGGAGGCGGTAGCCAATCAAGTGCAACTTGAACGCTTGCCAGCGCTGCCTGAACTCCCTTCCGACCCAGCGGCGCTTCCGCCACCGGGGTCTGGCTGACCGCTTCCAGGAGTCATTGATATGTGCGGCATCATCGGAATCGCCGGTCGCAGTGAAGTTGCCGCGTCCCTCTACGACGGACTCACCGTGCTGCAGCATCGTGGCCAGGACGCCGCCGGTATCGTCACCGTCGATGGCCAGCGTCTGCGCATGCACAAAGGCAATGGGCTGGTAAAAGACGTATTTGGCGAGCCGCAAATGCGCTTGCTGACCGGCCGACTCGGGATCGCGCATTGCCGCTATCCCACCACCGGCTCAGAAGGCTTGGACGAAGCGCAGCCGTTTTACGTCAACTCGCCTTACGGCATTGCGCTGGCCCACAACGGCAACTTGGTCAACACCGACGCGCTGCGTCGCGAAGTGTTCGAGCAAGATCGCCGCCACATCAATACCGAGTCGGATTCCGAAGTCCTGCTCAATGTCTTCGCCCACGAGTTGGGTGCGCAAGGCCAGCTCTCCGCCAAGGCGGCGTTTGCAGCGGTGGCCGGTGTGCATCGGCGCGCCCGTGGTGGCTACGCCGTCGTCGCCGTGGTGCTGGGATTGGGCTTGGTCGCCTTTCGCGATCCCCACGGCATTCGGCCGCTGGTGCTGGGTCGTCGCGAAGGCGCCGTCGGCATCGAGTATGCGGTGGCCTCAGAGAGTGTGGCGTTCGACTTGCTCGGCTTTCAACGCGTGCGTGACGTGCGACCTGGAGAGGCCTTGGTGATCGGCCCCGACGGCGAGCTCAGCAGCGAGATGTGTTGCGCCGAACACGCGCATGCGCCCTGCATTTTTGAATACGTGTACTTCGCCAGACCCGACTCGATGATCGAGGACGTCTCGGTGCACAAGGCGCGGATGCGCATGGGCGTGACGCTGGGCGAAAAGATTTTGCGCGAGCGCCCGGATCACGACATCGACACGGTCATTCCGATTCCTGATTCCTCGCGTGATGCCGCGTTGGAAGTCGCCAATGTGCTGGGCATCAAGTATCGCGAAGGCTTTATCAAGAATCGCTATGTCGGCCGCACCTTCATCATGCCGGGCCAGGGCGAGCGGGTGAAATCGGTGCGCCGCAAGCTGAATCCCATACCGCTGGAGTTTCGCAATCGCGTGGTGCTGCTGGTCGACGACTCCATCGTGCGCGGCACCACCTCTAAGCAGATCGTGCAAATGGCCCGCGAAGCCGGCGCGCGCAAGGTCTATCTGGCCTCCGCTGCACCGCCGGTTCGATTTCCCAATATCTACGGGATAGATATGCCGGCCGTCAGCGAGTTGATCGCCCACGGACGCAGCGTCGAACAGATCCAGGCCGAGCTCGGCTGCGACTGGTTGATCTATCAGGAATTGGACGATCTGATCGCAGCCGTGCGCGGCAAGAACGCCACACTCGGTTTTGACACGTCCTGCTTCTCGGGGGAATACATCACCGGTGGCGACGCCACTTATTTGGATAGCCTGCAAGCCAGTCGTTCTGACGACGCCAAGCAGCGGCGGCGAGCGGGTTGAGGGCGCAGTCAATGTTTGCAATCCCAGTTGCGCCTCCGTCGCCGGCCCGTTTGCAAGACGCGGCGCTAGCATGTTTGCTCGCCGACAGCGTTGAATCCAAGCTCGCCTTGAGCGAAGTGGCAGCGCGCATCGAGGTCACGGCTGAGCCCATCGGCACTGAACCAATCCCGCTTCCGATGCCGGGCCGACCGGCAAAGCCCACCTTGGTTTCGCCTCGCGACTTGGCGCAGCGCGGATTGGGCACGCCGCTCGGCCGGGCGGCCTTCATCCACGCCATCGCTCACATCGAGTTCAACGCCATCAATCTGGCATGGGATGCGGTGTATCGCTTTCGCGGCATGCCAGTCGAGTTCTATCGCGACTGGAGTTTTGTCGCCGCCGACGAGACCCGGCATTTCTCGATGCTGAACGCACGGCTGCAATCGCTCGGTCATGCCTACGGCGATTTCGATGCTCACAACGGCTTGTGGGAGATGGCCGTGGCTACCCAGCACTCCTGCCTTGAACGTATGGCGCTGGTGCCGCGCGTGTTGGAGGCGCGCGGATTGGATGTGACGCCGGCGATGATCGAGCGTCTGCAGAGCGCCGGTGACAAACAGACCGCCGAGGTGCTGCGGGTGATCCTGCGCGAGGAAGTGGCGCATGTGGCGATCGGGTCGCGCTGGTTCGCCTGGTGTTGCGAACGCGAAGGAGTTGCTGCCGGCGCGACATTCACGCGGCTGATCGGGCAGTACGCGCGCGGTGCGCTGCGCGGACCGTTCAATCGACCCGCCCGAATCGCCGCAGGATTCAGCGAGGCCGAAATCGATGGACTTGAAGCAATGAGCGCGGCGAGCTGAAGGAGCGCCGCGCTTTCGGGCGGCTGCCGCGAGATCATGGAGGGCCGCGCTCCCGCGCGGCTGCACTTTTCGGCGGGTGCGGCACACTTTCACGCCTTCCATCGCTCCCACCAAAATCAGGCAAACGCACAACGCAGCGCCGAACAAAACCAAGTGGGACGATTCTTCCAGCTTGAACGTACACCTAACCACGTGCAATGCTTCACAGGTGTCGCACGGCAGAAACGTGGCGGTCGAGTGCGTCCAGTGTCGGGCGCAACCACGCCATCAGCCACTTTTTCCGCTCGCACCGATCCCGTCAGAATCCAGCTTTCGTCAGCCTGCTCTAGTCAGCTTTAGGAAATCACCATGGTCTCGACATCCCGCGTCATCAATATCGGCCTCGCCTCCTTGGCCGGTCTCGCCGCCATCGCATGGCAGCCCGCACAGGCCCAGTGCAACACCACCGCATGGACGACCGTCACCGGTGCTCCGGTTTCCGGCGGACCGGCTCAGGGCGTCCGTATTTATCAGGGCGCTTGCGGCCTGAACCCGGTCAACGGCGCTGGCGCGAGCCTCGTCGAAGAAGCCACTCGTCACTCAGCTGAAGGCGGCGGCGGCGCGCCCTTTATCGCGCGTTTCTTCTTCTACGCCGGCATCACTGGTGCCAACCCGGTCGTCTTCCGCGCATTCAGCGCTGATGTCGCTGGCACCCAGGTCATCCAAGTGACCCATAACCCGAACACCCAGAACGTCAGCTTTCTGGTGAACGGCACCACCCAGAGCACCGCAGCCAACTCGGCTACCAACGGCAAGTGGATCGAGGTCACCTTCACCTACAACGCGTCGGGCACGTTTACCGCCAATACACGCTCGGTGTCGCCGACAGCGGTCATCACGGATATTGCTGGTTCGATCACTGCGATCAATACTGGTGCCTTGACAGTTGAGCGCGTGCAGCTTGGCAACGTAGCGAGCGGCGGCGGCACTGGCAGCACATCCATCGATGAGTACGAAGCTTCCCGTCAGGTTGGCGGAACGCCTGCGACTGCACTCACTCCAATGTGCCGTGGTGACATTAACAACAACGGATCGATTACTGGTGGTGATCGCGCATCCATCACTGCGGCAATTGGCGGAACTCTTCCAGCGGCCAATCGCCCTGACTGCAACGAAGATGGAAACATCACCGCAGGTGACCGCGCCTGCGTTACAGCACTAATCGGCGTGCTGCGCACCTGCAGCTGATCCAACTTTCAAGGAAATATGACAATGAATAGCTTTATCGTAAAGTCGGGTCTGGTTGCAGCCCTGATCGCGACTTCAGTCGCACCAGCAATCGCGGGAGATTGGGAGGTCTGGACCGAGAAGCAGGGTTCCGACAAACTTACGATCGTGACATCCTTCGCCGGCAATGGGTCAATCGAGGAAGCCCACATCGATTTGAACATTGATGGCAACTTTGAAGTGGTCGACACGCAAGTTCTCCAGAAGGGTTCGGTCTGCGTTGCGTCGGCGGAGAAGAACATTATCCGCTCGCTACCACCGAGCGGCGCCGGTTCTGCGCTTAAGTCGAAAGCAACAGATACTTGCCTTTTCACCATTCGGATGACGTCTGTCAAGACGTGGAATCCCGCTGAAGTTGTTACCGTCGGCTTCAAGGAATGTGCCTCTTCCACCAAAGGGAGCGTTCCGTGTGATGCTTCAATTAAGATGGTAAAGTAGGAAGGCAACTAACTAGCTAGAAACTCGGTCGCCCGCATGCTGTCATCGCGGGCGACCTTTTGGTTGATTGAATCAATTTTCGGGGAGTACGACTATGCAAGCTAAGAAACTTTTGGCGGCTGCACTTTTTGTGAGCATGCCTTTCGCCGCAACTGCAGGCGTGTATACAGCCGCAGTTAGCGGTGCGCCCGGTTCCGGCGTTACGCTCAATGTGACCTTTGCGGGAGACGGTGCCACGCAGGAGACGGATGCCAGCTTCAACTTCAGCAACACCAACATCACCATTACAAATCCGGTTCCCTCTGCTTCTGCGCAGTGCTTCGTCGTTAGTCAGACGAGAATTCGTGTAGTACCGCCGTCAGGCGGGGGTACGCCGTTGACCAGCACCGCCACAACTTATTGCAGTTTCTCGGTCGCTATTGCGCCAGCAGCTCCCGAGGGGTTGATCCCGTTCACAGTGTTTGCAATTGAGTGCCTAAATGGCGGTGCCGGCAACGAAGCTTGCACACTTGCTGCCAACGCTGGCGTCACCGTCGCCAACCAGCCCATCCCGCGCACTTTGAGCTACAACCCGGCAGTCGGTTCAACGATTACCTTTGCAGCGGGCGCGACTCCGAACACTGCGGCTCCGGCGCAAAATATTGTCGTCACGGCAACGGGTACGGCAGGTTCGGCCACTCTCAGTGACTGCGCCATCACCGGCACGGGCGCTGCGAGCTTTAGCGTCGCACCGACCAGCTTGACCTTTGCGGCGTCTGGACCGCAGAACTTGGTGGTGGGTTGCACCTACCCGACTGCCAACGCTGCGGCTACGCTGACTTGCACTGAAACTGATGGCGATACGGTCGCTCCGGGTGCTGCTCGTGCGTTCCAGCTGTCTTGCCCTGCACCGGCTGTCAATCCGACCATCACTTCGAATCCGGCGTCTCCCGCCACCATTACGCTTCCGGGCGGTTCGGCGGGTTCGCAGAGCGTTGGTCTCATCGATCTTTCCGCAACTGGCGGGTCCGGCACGGGCTCACGGGCAATTAGCTGCACGTCAACTGGTAGCGTGCAAATCTCTGCTTTTCCGGCGACGCCTTCGGGTCAGGGTCCAGTGGCGCA